>Ga0233425_10000457_pt1 | contig 106424 bp, 82 predicted proteins | sample Watercolumn_Towu_2_FD_181712 | JGI IMG/M metagenome (GOLD analysis project Ga0233425, IMG submission 181712) | Freshwater microbial communities from Lake Towuti, South Sulawesi, Indonesia - Watercolumn_Towuti2014_140_MG | ecosystem: Environmental > Aquatic > Freshwater > Lake | place... | reverse complement strand
GGGCTACGCCCGCCCTCCGCCGCACGCAGCGCAAGGCCATCTTCAACAAACCAGCATCATATTATCTGAAAAGGGGGTCCCTCTTCGACGCCGATCGGGGGTCCCTTTTGAACGCCGTTTGACACTCGACGAAGCGGATCGGATGATGCAGCGGCACCGACACGACCGAAAAGCCGAAATGCATGCGCGGCAGCTTCGCCGCCAGATAGGATGCGAACATGAAGCTGTCGGACGCGACAGGCATATAGCCGTTGAAATGATGATCCGGCATGAAGATGGCGTCGAAGCCGAGCGCTTCTGCGATGACGGCATGATCGGTCAGGTCGCGGATCAGTTGCCGGTCTTCTTCGGGTGCCATGGACCGGGCGTTCAGAAATACAGAAAAGCGCATTGTCCCCTCCTATGGCGCCAATCGTCGGCGCTCATATGACAGCCGGTTTACATTGGATCGATAAGCCGTCAGAATATCTCAAAACTAGAACCAATTCTCTTATTATCGATAGGGCCAGGATGGCGGTGAAGTCAACCCGTAAAGCGAAGTCTGATTCTATTTCTGCGACGGCAGAGGCTTCGCGCGTGCCGCAACAGGCGCGCAGCCGCGCCTCCTATGAACGGATGCTGACCGCCGCTGAAAAGCTGATGGTCAAGCGTGGCAATGACGATTTCACGCTGACCGAGGTCGCCAAGGTGGGGAAGGTCTCCATCGGCTCCATATATCTGCGCTTCGACAGCAAGGACGATCTGGTTCGGGCCGTCCACAGCCGCGTTCTGGCGCAGATCGGCGCGGAGCAGGATGCGATGATGCAGCAGATCCGGGAAAGCGCCGTGACGCTCGACGCCTTTTCAAGGCAGTTTGTGGATGCCTATGCCGAATTGCTGAAGCGATTCAGTCCCGTCCTGCGCCCCATCATGTTCCGCGCGATATACGATGAATCCATATCCGCCATCGGCAAGAGTTCCGCGGAAAATCTGGTGCGGGAAGCGGAAGGACAGCTGATGCGCTTCTCAGGCGAGTTCGGCCGGGAAGATCATGCGCGCCTGGTGAGCAACGTCATCCGCATGATCTACTACACGCTCGCCCGGTTCCTGGGACTGGGATCGTCGCCCGAAGCCGCCAATCAGGGCAATTGGGACGAACTGAAGGAGGATCTGGCGATCATGTGTCCCGCCTTTCTGCGGGCAACCGGCTGACCGCCTTGAAGCAGGCCTTCAAGCTCATCTTGCCCTGGAATGTTCCGTGCTGGAAGCCGTAGAGGCTGACGCCCCTGTTGATGTCGCTGGTCACGGGCCTACTCGGCAGGAGCGATGCTAGGTTCAGGCATCCGCCGCGCGCGCAGCAGCGCAATGACGACGGCGGCAGCAAGGCCGATCAGGCCGGATGCAAGGAAGGCGCCCTGCATTGAGCCGATGAGGGTTTCGGCCCGGTGAACCAGCCAGGGACTGGAAAACTGGCCGAAGAAGAAGCAGGCGGTCCATACGCCCATGCCGCGACCGCGATGCTCGAACGGCAACATGCTCTGCGCCCATAGGATGATCGTGGCGACAGCCATGCCGGCTCCCGTCTGCTGCACGATCAGCGCGGCCGTGAGCCATCGCCAGTCGGGCGCGAGACCGATGCCGGCGAGACCGAGGCCAAGCAGGCCGAAGAAGGTCGCGAGCTTCGCTTGGTGCGAAAATTTGCCCATCAGGCGGAAGATCAGCGCGCCGAGCATGACGAAGAGGCTGGGGATCGCCGTCAGCTGGCCGATCTGCGCCGGGTCCATCACGCCGACTTCGCGCCAGGCGAGCGAGCCGCTGATGATGAAGACATAGTAGAGCGCCGAGGCGAGCAGTGTCGTGGCGCCGATCAGGGCGACCGACGCAATGGGAAATGGCGGACGTGCCACCTTCTGCCTGAGCGCGATCTCGGCGATGGTGGAGCCGTCGGCGCGGCGCGGCTCGAACAGCCATACGACCATCGCGATGAAGATCGGAAAGGCGACGGCATAGACGAGGAAGATGCCGTTCCAGCGCACCGCCGAAGCAGCGCCGGACATGAGGATGACGCCGGACGCCAGAAACGGACCGCACACACCCTGCAGGAACAGCCAGTCCTTTCGGCCGCGATCGTCCCAATAGTCGGCGATCAGCGTGTTGACGATTGTCAGGATGGCGGCTTCCGCCACACCCAGAAGCAGGCGACAGGCGATGAGCGCATCGAGGCTGTCGAGGAAGAAGGGGGCGGCGCCGACAATGCCGTAGAGCAGCGTCGCGCCGATCAGCAACGGCCGACGGCCGAACCTGTCGACAAAGAAACCGGCGAAGGGCGCGATGAGCGCGATGGTGAGTCCGGGCGCGGACACCATCATGGGCACCTTCCAGCGCGCGTCGGGATCACCGGCGAAATGGTCGATGATGGCCGGGATCGCGGGAAACATCGATACGATCGCGAAGATCGGCAAGAAGCCGGCGAGAACGACGGTGACACCCTGAGGCACCATCGTCAGGCGACGAAAAAAGTCGATGATGGAACGCACTGCGCCTTGGCTCCTCTGTGCCGGGCGACTCGTGCCTCGCCTCTATTTAGAACTATGATTATGTTATCTGTTGGATCGTAGTCTGTCAAGCGGCTGCGCCTGCTGTGTCCGCCTTGACGCCGCACAAGGGACGCCCTAACAAATTAGACTAATAGTTCTATAAATAGACTGGACGAGGGATGGCGACGGACGGGCAGAGAGGGAATGGCGCGGCACAGGACAGCGCGCTGGCGGCATCGGCCCTGCTCAGCATCAGGCAGCGCAGCTTGGCGCTGGCGATCGTCGCGACCGCCATGGTGCTCGATCTCGTCGATATGACCATCATCAACGTCGCGGTCCCTACATTGCAGGCGCAGTTCGGGGCCAGCGATGCGGAGGTGCAATGGATGGTAGCGGGCTATTCGACCATCTTTGCCCTGCTGCTGATCTCCGGCGGAAGGCTGGGCGACATGATCGGGTATCGCCGGGCATTCCTGATCGGCGTCGCCGGCTTCACCGTCACCTCACTGCTGTGCGGCGTCGCGCAGACGCCCGGCCAGCTTGTTGGGGGAAGATTGCTTCAGGGTGCCGCGGCCGCGATCATGCTGCCGCAGGTCACGTCACTCACCCAGATCATGTATCCGCCCCACGAGCGCGTGTCGGCGCTCGCGCTCTTCGGCATACTAGGGGGGCTGGCGGCCGTGCTGGGGCCGCTGATCGGCGGCTTCCTGCTCAGTGCGAATCTCTTCGGGCTGGGCTGGCGACCGATCTTCCTTGTCAACCTGCCCATCGGCGTCGCCGCGCTGCTGCTTGGCGCCCGCATACTGCCCGGCGGGCGATCAATCCGCAGCCCGAAACTGGACCTGCCCGGGACGGCGCTGGTGCTGGCGCTGCTCTTCTTGCTTGTGTTCCCCCTTATTCAGGGGCGCGATTATGGCTGGCCTGCCTGGTGCTTCGTCCTAATGGCGGCCAGCATCCCGGTCGCTTTCATCCTGGCGCGCTATAGTCGGGTGCGCATGGCCCGCGACGGATCGGCCCTCATCGTGCCGGACCTGTTCCGCGCCCGCGGTTTTTCCTGCGGACTGGCCACCATTCTGCTCTTTCAGATCGGGACGGGGGGCCTGATGTTCACGCTTACTCTTGCCATGCAACGCGGGCTGGGGTTCACGGCGGCGCAGGTCGGCCTTGCCCATGTACCCTTTGCCTTCGGCGCGTCCTTCGCGATCGGGATGCTGTCGCGCAAGGCGCTGCCCCGTTACGGCCCGATCATCATCAGCTGGGGAGCGCTGTTGATGGTGGGGGGACTGGCGGTGCTGGTGACTCTGTTCCACGCGACCAACCTTGCCGTTGCCGCGCAGCCTCTCATCGCGCTTGCCGCGCAGCCTCTCATCGCGCTTCCGCTTCTGGCAATGGGCCTCGGCATGGGGCTGGCGGGCGGCCCCCTGCCACCGTGCACCCTGTCGGAAGTCGATGTCGATCATGCCGGGGGCGCGTCCGGCCTGCTCAAGGCGACGCAGCAACTGGGTGCGGCCGTCGGGGCGGCAGGAATCGGCACATTGTTCTTTCTGGTTCAGCCCGAAAAGGATGGGACCGGCGCCGGCGCCATCCATGCTTTCACCGTCTCCGCGACGGTCATCGCCGTCATGCTAGCGGGGACGGCAGTGCTGGCTTTCTTCATTCCCCGCAATCTCAAGATACGCGGCAGAGCCGCTTCCTGACCGAACCCGCTTGCGGCGCGCCCTGGCCTGTTATACAAAGTAGAACTACAGTTCATCTATCGTCGCCGCGAAGTGCGACCGGGGAGAGGTAATGGCGGAGCGCCAGGGACGCGATGGGACCAGCATCGCAGATGCGGGCTGGGAACCGGGGATGGATCGACGCCAGATCATCGGCGGTGCGGCCGTCCTCGGCGTCCTTGTGGGCCTTCCGCTTTATGCGTGGCAGCAGGCCGGCGACACGGAGCAGGGCGGTGCCAGCGAGTCGGAAAAGCTTCTGCTCGCGCGCCTCGCCGATCTGGTGATCCCCGCGACCGATACGCCCGGCGCGGTAGCAGTGGGCGTTCCCGCCTTCGTCGAACTGGCGTTGTCGCATGGCCTGGACGAGACGGCACCACCTGTCTCGGGGCCGGTGCGCATGGCCGGTTATCGCGGGGGATTTCCGGTGCTGGAACAGGTCGCCCGCGATCTCAACCGCGAAGCGGCCGGCAACTTCCTCAGCCTCGATGCCGAGCGCCAGCAGGGCGTGCTTGCCGCGTATGACGCCGAAGCATTCGGCGGGGACAGGCAGGACCATCCGTGGAAGAAGCTCAAGGCGTTGATCCTGACCGGCTATTATACTTCCGAAGTCGGGGCCAGCCGCGAGCTGCAATATGAACTGGTGCCGGGCCGGTGGGATCCCGATCTTCCCCTGGCCCCCAACAACCGCTCCTGGTCGAGCGACTGGACAGCGGTGGATTTCGGATGAGCATGGATTTCGACGCGATCGTGGTGCATTCCGGCATCACCGGCGGATGGGCGGCCAAGGAGCTCACGGAAAAGGGTCTCAAGGTGCTGATGATCGAGCGGGGACGCATGATCGAGCATGGCACCGACTATGTGACCGAAACCAAGGCGCCCTGGGAGATGGAGTTCCGGGGCGAGGGCGACGCGGCACTCTATGCGCGCGAATATCCCGTCCAGCGACTCAACCGCCATTTCACGGAGTTCACCCAGAACCATTTCGTCAACGACAAGGATAATCCCTATGCGGTTGCCGACGGCACCCAGTTCAACTGGTGGCGCAGTTACCAGCTGGGAGGACGGTCGCTGACCTGGGGGCGGCAGAGCTATCGCTGGTCGGATTATGATTTCGGCGCGAACAAGGCGGACGGCTACGGCACCGACTGGCCGATCCGCTACGCCGATGTCGCACCCTGGTACGACTATGTCGAAGACTTCATCGGCGTCTCGGGCGCGGCGGAGGGGCTGGCGTCGCTGCCGGACGGAAAGTTCCTGCCGCCCATGGCGCTCAACGTCGTGGAACAGCATGTGCGGGATGCGATCGCGCGGACATGGCCCGACCGCCGCCTGACCGTCGGCCGCACCGCCAATCTGACCGCGCCGAAGGACGGCCGCGCGCCCTGCCAATACCGGTCGATCTGCGCCCGCGGCTGTTCCTACGGCGCCTATTTCAGCACGCAAAGCTCGACCCTGCCGGCTGCGCGGAAGACCGGACGACTGACCGTCGTTACCGATTCGCTCGTCGAGGCGGTGGATTATGATCCGGCCACGAAGCGTGCGACCGGTGTGCGGGTGCTGAACGTCAAGACCGGCGCGCGGAGCCGCCCTACGGCGCGCCTGGTGTTTCTGAACGCCAGCGCCTTCAACAGCGTCCACATCCTGCTGCGGTCGCGGTCGGAAGCGCACCCGACCGGACTGGCCAACAGCAGCGGCGTGCTCGGCACCCACATCATGGACCACGCATCGACCCTGTCCACCATGGCGATGATGCCGGGGTTCGAGGACCGCACCAGCTTTGGCAACCGGCCCACCGGCGTCGTCATCCCCCGTTTCCGCAATCTGGACCACCGGGATGGCGATTTCACGCGCGGCTACAGCTATCAGGGCGGCGCGCTCCAGAGCGGTTGGACCGCCGCCAAGCGATCGCCCGGCATCGGCAAGGCGTTCAAGGCGCAGACCCGCAAGGTCGGCCCATGGCGCATGGTGTTCGTCGCTTTCGCCGAAAGCCTGCCGCGCGCGACCAACCGGCTGACGCTCGACCCGGTCAAGCTGGACCCGCAGGGCCTGCCCATGCTCAATATCCATTTCGAGCATGGCGACAATGAACGCCGCGCGCTGGCCGACGCCAGGACGGAAGCGGCGGCGATGATGGAGGCCGCCGGCGGCCATGTCATCATGGGCTTTGACGAGCCGGGCATCGGCGGATCGGCGATTCACGAAATGGGTGGCGCGCGCATGGGCCATGATCCCAGGACCTCCGTCCTCAACCGCTGGAGCCAGGCGCATGACGTGCCCAACCTGTTCGTCACGGACGGCGCGCAGATGAGTTCGTCAGCCTGCCAGAACCCTTCGCTCACCTACATGGCGCTCACCGCCCGCGCCTGTGATCACGCGGTGTCGCTGATGAAGGAGGGCGCGCTGTGAGGGGTGTCTGGATAGCCGCGATCGCCATTGCCGCGCTCGCCGCGCCGCTCGCCGCCGAAAGGATCGACAATCGCGCGATCTTCGAGGACTTTGTCGAGCGCTTCTACGTCAAACGGGACGTGGCAGGCGCGTTCGCGGCCTATGTCGCGCCGGGCTATATTCAGCATAATCCGGGCCTGCCGGACGGGCCGGCAGCCGCCGTGGAGGCGCTTGGCCCGATGTTTTCGACTCCCGGCTCCCGGTTTGACGTGAAGCATGTCCTGATCGACGGCGATCTCGCGCTCGTGCATCTGCTGGGGCAGGGCAAGCCCGGCACCGGCGGCGCGGCGGTCGCCGACCTCTATCGATTGGAAGGCGGCAAGATCGCCGAGCATTGGGACGTGCTGCAACCGATCACGCCGGGCAGCGAGCCGCTGGCGATGGCCGCACCGCCGCGTGGGCAGGGCGACACCGCGCGCAATCGGCGGACGTTCGGTAACTTTCTCGACCTGCTCTTCGCTAAGGGCGATGTGGCGACGGCCTATGCCCGTTTCGTCGCGCCGGATCTCATTCAGCATAACAGCCGCATGGGGCAGGGGCGGGCGGATGCCGTCAAGGCGATCATGGCCCTGCGCGCCGCCCCCGGCGCCAGCTTTACGGTACAGCGGACGCTGGTGGACGGGCATTTTGCCGCCGTCCATTATCGCGGCAAACTGGGGCCGGAGGACAGGGGCGCTGTCGTCGTGGAGATTTTCCGTTTCGACCAACGCGGCCGGATCGTGGAACATTGGGACATGTTCCAGCCGCTGCCGGAAACCGCCCGCAACCCGCACCCGATGTTCTGACTGCCGCTGTTCCCGCGCCGTCAGCTCGCGGACTTTTCGATCTCGCGGCGGATGCGCGCATGTTTGCCGTCCATCGGCCAGAAGGCGATGACCAGTATCTGCACCAGCATGATGCCGATCGGCCAGCCATAGTAGGACCAGCGTATCGCCGCCCGCGCGCCGTCGGACACGGCCTTCGGGTCGTAGCCCGCCATGCCCAGCCCATAGGCGATGACGGCGGTGCCGATCGCCATGCCGATCTTCGTCGACAGGCTGATGCCCGACGACAGCAGCCCTTCATTGCGCAGGCCGAACATCCATTCATGATAATCGACCGCGTCCGCCGCCATGGTGAAGATCGCCGTCATCGTCAGGCTGATGAGGATCGCGGCCAGCAGGAACACGGCAAGGAAGAGACCATGCTGCGCCTCGATCGCCGGCAACAGGATATGCAGGGCGATGGCCGCGATGAGGGCGGCAATGCAGCCCTTGCGGATGCCCGTCCGCTTGAAGATCATCGGCGCGATGAAAGCGCTCAGCAACAGCGTGCCCGACACCGCCGGCAGCAGGATGCCGATCATCCAGGGCGCCTTCATCACCTCGATCGCGAAGAAGGCGGTGACCGAAAGGACGCAGCCGAAGCGCACGAAATTGAGCGTGCAGAACAGGAAGGTGACCAGCCAGGCGCGGTTGCGCAGCATCATGCCGATCTGCGGCCAGACCGCTTCGCCGCGCGGCGCTTCGTCATGATGCCGTTCGCGGCAGCTGGCGAACAGGTTGAGCAGGGCGGCGAGCGTCAGCACCGCGAAAATGCCGGCGACGAGCGCGAAGCCCAGCCGTTCGTCGCCGCCGCCGAGGATGCCGACCAGCGGCATGGTCGCGGCGGTCGCCAGGATGACCGACACCGAAGTGCCGATGGCGCGCGCGCTGCCCAGCTGCATCCGGCTGTCATGATTTTTGGTCATCATCGGCATCAGCGCCGAAAAGGGCACGGCCAGGAACGAGTAGAGGATGCCGAGCAGCGAGAAGGTGACATAGGCATAGGCGAGCTTCGCGCCCGGCGACCCTTCGATGGTGGTGAAGGTCAGAACCAGCAGGATGCAGAAGGGGACGGCGGTGAACAGGAAATAGGGCCGGGTGCGGCCCCAGCGCGTGCGCGTGCGATCCACCATCAGCCCGACGCCCAGATCGACGCCGGCGTCGAACAGGCGCGAAAGCAGGAACAAGGTGCCCACGGCCGCCGCCGGCAGCAGCGCGACATTGGTGTAGAAATAGAGCAGGAACGCGCCGACCATGTTCCAGCTGAGGCCGCAGGCGAAATCGCCCATGCCATAGCTGACCTTTTCCCAGGTTCGCGGCCGGTCGGCCTGGCCGTGCGGCGCCGCGGACGAGGCGACAGCAGCGCTCGTCATGCCTGCCCCCCTTGATGGAAGACCGATAGGCTGCGGGCGGACGGACGCATGGACGCTCTCCTGTGGCGTCCCGCGCTGGAGCGGGACTGGGTCCGGTGACCGAAAAAAGGGCGGTTCCGCCGGCCTAGCCGGAACCGCCCTGTTTAATAGGCCTTCACCCGTGCGATGGGTTGAAGGCAGGTCTGTCATACGGCGCGCGCGTCAGAAATCGACGGAGACGCGCACGCCATAGGTCCGGGGCGTGCCGAACTGGAAGTTGAACACGTCGTCCGGCCCCGCCGCCGTATAGCCGGCATAGGTCAGGGGGCGGATATTCTCGATATTGCGGACGAACGCCTGTACGCCGAACTTGTCGCTCTCAGGCCGCCATTCGAGGCTGAAGTCCGACTGGGTGTACGCCTTCTGCAAAGAGTCGCGGAAGTTGAAGAAGGTCAGATAATAGTCGCTCTTGAACCGTGTGAAGGCATCGGCGGTCAAAGTGCCGGCCGATCCCAGGCGGAATATATGCTGGTAGCCAAGGCTGATGACGAACTTGGGCGTTTGCACCAGTCGATTGCCTGCCAGATCGGGGTTGTCGATCGTCAACAGGCCGGTCTGGTTCGCATCGGCAGGGTTCAGCACAGCGTAGGACGCGATAAACTGGTCGTACTTGGCGCTCAGATAATTGAACGTGCCGGTGAATCGGTCATTGGGCGACAGGTTGATCACGGCTTCCGCCTCGACACCCCAGATCGTCGCCTTGCCCGAATTGAAGGTCTGCGCGCCGAGCGCCGAGTTCAGCAGGACGTCGTTCTGCAGATCCTTGTAATCATAATAGAAGCCCGTGACGTTGAACTGGTTGCGCGACCCGGGGCCGAAGTTCAGCTTCATCCCGCCTTCATAGGCGGTGTTGGTCTCCGGCTTGAAGACGCCCACGGCATCGAAGCCGCCGGCCTTGTAGCCCGACGACACCTTGGCATAGACGAGCGTGTCGGCATTGGGCTTGTAGTTCAGCCCGGCAAGATAATTCACCCGGTCGCCGCTGTAGCGAAGGTTGAGCGGGTTCGCGGCGGGGCGGGTGATCTCGACCAGGCCCGAGTTGAACTGGAAACCATAATTATTGTAGAGGGCGCGGCGCTTGTCCTTCGTGTAGCGCAGGCCACCCACCGCCGTCAGCACGTCGCCCAGCGGCACTTCGACCTGACCGAACACGGACCAGCTCTCGCTCGTCACAAACCGGCGGAAATAATTGATATAGCTGCCCACACGGCCGACCGGCGGTCCCACGAAGGGATTGTAGAGACCCGTGTTGGTCGACTGCTTTTCCTTGAAGTAGAAGGCGCCGGTCTGCCACTGGATGCCGTTCGCGTCCCCGTTCAGGCGGATTTCATGGCTCTGGGTGTCCACGCCCGATCCGTAGTTGCGGAACAGGTAGGTCGGCGGCAGGCCAAGCCGTCCGTCATTGTCGGTCGTCCGATACCCGCCGGTGTAGGTCAGCGTGGCCGGCCCGAAATCATAGGCGATGCGGCCGCGCACCGCGTCCGACTGGAGGTTGAAGATGCCCGTACCGGTCAACGCCGCGATATAGTTGCTGCGGTCGATGCGCGAGAGGAAATTGGTGTTCTGCGGGATGCACTGGACGCCGGGCGTGTTCGGGCCGACCTGGACGAAGCCGTTGAGCTGGCAATTGGCGCCGGGTCCGTTCGCAGGATCGTTGAGATTGACCGACGCCTGCGTGGCCGGAACGATCTCCTGCTCGATATGCTCGTAGGCGGCGTCGATGACGAGCCCTTCCGCCGGCTTCAGGCGAATGGATGCGCGGCCGGCCCAGGTATGGTCGTCGCCGCTTCGCTGTCCCGGGACAGCCGTGAAATAGGGCAGGTTCAGATAGGGCGTGCCGCCATGCTAGTTGTAGCCCTTGTGATCGGAAAAGATGCCGGCCACGCGGATGCCGCCAATGTCGCCCAGCGGCACGGTCACGCCGCCGTCCACTATCACCTGGTTATAATTGCCATAGGTCGCGGAAGCGTTGACCGCGAATTCGTCGCCGGGTTTGCGGGCGATGAAATTGATCGCGCCGCCGGTGGAGTTGCGGCCATATAGCGTACCCTGCGGTCCGCGCAGCACCTCGACACGTTCGATGTCGAAGATGGCGGCGTTCAGGACGGTGGGCCGATTGATATATTCGCCGTCGATGTTGACGGCGATCGACTGGTCCTGCGCCTCGCCATTGCTGATCGTGCCGACGCCGCGCACGGTGACGCGCGTGGCGGTCGTGTCGCTCGTGATCTGGAGCGACGGGGACACCTTTTCCACCGACGCGACGCTGTTCACACCGGCCGCCGCCAATTGCTCGCCCGACACCACGGCGATGGCGATCGGCACGTCCTGCACCGATTGCTGCCGGTTCTGCGCCGTGACGATGATGTCGGCGGTCGGGCTGTCGCCCGCGGCGGGGGGAGTGGCCTGCTGCGCGTGAACGGGGCTGGCCATCGCGACAAGCGCTGCTCCGACCAACAATGATGATAGGCGGCTGTGATGCGTCATGCTTCCTCCCCTGTCCGGCTACTCGGGTAGCCGTTACGAATTGCAGTGATGGTTTTAATTATTGGGCGGGGGATCGTCAAGCCATATAAGAATGGCAATTATAAGTTCATAAGTTGAATGGCCGAGCAGGATGAATTCGCGCGAGCAGCCCGCAACGCCGCCGCGCAGAGGCGGCCCGTCAAAGGCCCGTTGCCTCGATCCAATGCGCGTGGCTGATTTCGCGCGCCAGGGTCCAGACCTGCCGTCGGATGTCAGGGACGGCGACGATTTCCCAATGGGCGCCGCGGGTCATCGGCCCGACGATCCTCAGCCTGTCCTGCGCTGCTCCCGAAGCCGCGATGGCGCGACATTGGCGATCGACATCGATGCCGATCGCCAGCGGATCGGGACGGATCGCGCCCGCCTCCGACAGCGCGCGCAGCAGCGGATCCTGCGCGCGACGCAGGTCGCCGAGTGGCCCGGTGCAGTCGACGATCCGGGCGAATCGCCGCTGCACGCGCGTATCGCTGCCGCGCGGTCGCCAGGTGACGGCGACGCCACCCTGTTCCCCCTGCGCTGACATGATCTTCGCGGCGAAGACGTGCAGTCGGCCCGACGCCTACATCCCCGCCAGCCGCTCTGCCACCTGCGGCGCGACCCGGTGACGATGCACGTCCCAATAGGGGCGCAGGTGGCGCAGCAGCCTCGCACGGTCGCCGTCGTCCGCCGCGCGCCAGATGTCCTGGGTGAAGGGCCGCAGTTCGTCCACCGCCGCGCGCCAGCCGATCGCGGCGGCGCGTGCGCGCGTCTGTCGAACCAGCGCGGAAGCCGACCCGACGGGCCTCTCCGGCAGCGGCGCGGTCGCTGCGCCCCCTTCGTGCGCGTGGGGCAGCAGCCCCCGGCGCGAGAGCGCGACAATCCGCCCGGCAAAGCCCGCCGACAGGAGGCTGAGCGCGCAATCCACCGCCGTCAGCCCGGTGCCGAGCAGCAAGATGTCGTCGTCCCGTCCCAGTCCCTCGGCAAGATCGGCCGCCCATGGATCATCGACATAGGCGGGATGAGACAGCCGGGCGAACGCGGGCAGGTCGTGCGGCGGCAAATTGCCCGGCGCAACGACCGCGATGTCCGCGTCGACCATCGCGCCCGATCGCAGGCGGATCGTCGCTGCGCCGTCCGACAGGGCAATGTCGATCGCCTCCTCCTCGATCAGGCGGAGCCGCTGTCCGGCGCGCGCCTGCGCGGCGGTGAGAAGGTCGCGAAGATAAGCGCCATAGGTGCGGCGCGTCGCGAAACTGGTCTCCTCACCGGCTTGCCGGGCCTTCAGCCAGTCGGCGAAATGCCGGGGCTGGTCGGGCAGCGCACTCATATTGGCGGCACGCACGTTAAGGACGTGGTCCTCCTGCGCCGCACCAAAGGCCAACCCGCGCCCCAGCCGGTCGCCCCGCCGTTCGATCAGGGTCACATGCGCGTCGCCGTGGTTCAGCAGGTTGATGGCCAGCAACGTGCCGGAGAAGCCTCCACCCACAATGGCGACATGATCCGCAATCAGCATCGATGAAACAGTTCCGATTTGTCGCCCGCCATCGTCAGTGAACCCTATTTTAAGTCCGAAATACAGATAGCCCGGTATCATGTTTGCGGATCATGGCGCGTTTCGTGCGACGGATGGAGAGGGCCGGCGCCCCATAGGCGCGCTTGGCTAGCCCGCCTTCACGGATTCTGGTGTCAATACGGGATCGCGGCGGAGGAACAGTTCAGCGATCAGCCGTCGCAGCCAGGCTGACCCCGGATCATTGTGGCTGCGCCGGTGCCAGATCTGCTGTAGCGCGACCTCTGGCGCGTCGAACGGCAGGGGGGCGAAGCGGACGGGCGCGAATTGCGCGAAGATATGGCCGATGCCGATGGGCACTGTTGCGATCAGGTCCGACCCGGCGATCAGCCAGGGCACGGTGAGGAAGTGCGGCGTACGCAGCACCGTCCGCCGGCTCAGCCCCAGCGCGACAAGATGGCGTTCGAGCACCTCCTGGCTGCGGCCGGGTTGATCCACCACGACATGGTCGGCCGCCAGATAGTCATGCAGGGTGATCGGCGCATCCTGCCCGGACCCGCCGCGCGCAAGGCAGCCAAACCCCTGCCGGAACAGCGTCTGGGTGAACAGCGCGTCGCCCTCCAGCCCCAGAAAGAAGCCAAGCGCCAGATCGACGGTGCCATCGGCAAGCGCCCGGCGCAGGTCCGCTGGGCCGAGATTGACCGACCGCAAGGCCAGATTGGGCGCGCGCTCCCGCAAGGCAGCCATCAGCGTCGGCAGGAAGCTCAGTTCGCCAAGGTCCGACAGCGCCAGGGTGAAGTAGCGTTCGCTTTTCTCCGGGTCGAATGACGCTGCCGTCAGGATGTCGGATCGCACGGTCGTCATGATGCGCATGACCGGCTCCAGCAACGCCTCCGCGGCAAGGGTGGGGACCATTGCCGCGCCCTGCCGCACGAACAGCTCGTCGCCAAACCGCGCACGCAGCCGACGAAGGGCCAGGCTGACGCCCGGCTGGGTCGTGCCCAGCTTGCGCGCGGCGCCCGACACGCTACGTTCGGTGAACAGCGCCTCCAGCACCCGCAGCAGGTTGAGATCGAGCGATTCCATTAGCAGGCCGTATACCGCCTATATTGATCATCAGCATTATAAATGATTGCAACCGGGTATATGATCGGCAGGCAAGGCCGAAATCAACGTAACGGGAGAGCAGCCATGAACGCCGTGCAACCACAGACCACGCCCTGGCCGCGCAACGCCTGGTACGTGGCGGCGACGCCGGACGAAGTGGCGGACAAGCCGCTTGGCCGCACCATCTGCGGCGAACGCATCGTATTTTATCGCGGCCAGGGTGGCGCTGTCGCGGCGATGGAGGATTTCTGTCCGCATCGCGGCGCGCCCCTGTCGCTCGGCTTCGTGCGCGACGGCGATCTGGTATGCGGCTATCATGGCCTCGCCGTGGGATGCGATGGACGCGCCGCGTCGATGCCGGGACAAAAGGTCGGCGGCTTTCCGCCGGTCCGCACCTTTCCGGTCATCGAGCGTTATGGCTTCATCTGGGTCTGGCCCGGCGCACCGGACGCCGCGCACCCTGACAAGCTGCATCCGCTCCCCTGGGCGGAAAGCGCCGACTGGGCTTATGGCGGCGGACGCTATCACATCGCCTGCGATTATCGTCTGATGATCGACAATCTCATGGACCTGACCCACGAAACCTATGTCCACGCGGGAAGCATCGGGCAGAAGGAGATTGACGAAGCGCCCGTGCGCACCCGCGCGGACGACCATGAGGTGGTGACCAGCCGTTTCATGGACGGCATCATCGCGCCGCCCTTCTGGCGCATGGCGCTGCGCGGCGCGGGCCTGCCCGACGATCAGCCGGTCGATCGGTGGCAGGTCTGCCGCTTTTCGCCGCCCAGCCATGTGATGATCGAAGTGGGCGTCGCCCTCGCCGGGCGTGGCGGCTATGAGGCGCCGGAGCATATGAAGGCCTCCAGCATCGTCGTGGATTTCATCACGCCCGAAACGGAGACGTCGCACCATTATTTCTGGGGCATGGCGCGCCAGTTCGCCGTGGAGGACGCGGCGCTGACGGATGTGATCCGCGAAGGGCAGGGCAAGATTTTTCAGGAGGATCTGGAGATGCTGGAGCGTCAGCAGGCCAACCTCCTGCGCTATCCCGAACGCCGCCTGCTCAAGCTCAATATCGATGCCGGCGGCGTCCGGTCGCGCATGATGATCGACCGCGTGATCGCGGCCGAACAGCCGCCCGCCGGCAGCGCAGCGCCCGCGTTGGAAAGCGCCTGACGCGGGCGCTGCTTAGCCGCCCGTGACAGGCCGCGCATGGAGGGGCGGGAAGACGGTTTCGAGCGGCTTCGCGTCCGGCAGGATGTAGACATAGCCACCCTTCTTGCGGAACAGCGGGCTGAGGTGCTTGCCGTAAAAGGCGATGGGCACGTTGATGCAGCCGAAGGTGATGCGATTGTCGTCGGGCGTCGGCGACAGCATCCGCTTGCGCCGCTTCTCCTTCGGGTTGCCCGGCGGAATCGTGTGCAGCGCCACCGAGGTCGCATAATCCACCCACAGCACCCGCTGCCTGCCCGCCGCGATGCCGAACTTGGCGAGGAAGCGGCCGGCGGGCGTCGTCCGTTCGGCCGGGCCGACCTCCGCCAGGCTTTTCGCGCCGACGCCGGGTGTCGCGTCGTCGCCGATCGCGACGCCCAGCAGCACCGGCGCATCGCCGACCCTTTTTCCCGATCCGCCAAACAGGAAGAGGGTCGCCGCCTTCTTGTCGATGATGACGTAGGGCAGGCCGTGGTTGTCGCCGGCCGCCGCGATCCATTCCGCGACGCGCCGCGCCTCCGCCGATGGAAGCACCGGCGGCTTTTCCGGGGCAGGTGGCGCTGGTGCGACGGCGCGGCTTTTGCCCGCCTGCGCTGTCGAGGGGGCAAGCATCAGCATGGCAGCCAGCGCCATGATCACAGGCTTCATGCAGCGATGCTCTCCCACGCCGGGTGCATCCTCATGCGAGAGCATCGACCATGCATGGTCCTGATCCGCTTCGGTCAGTTGCGGGCGCGCTTGCGCTGCGCGTCCTGCATCCGCTGCTCCACGCCATCGACGCGGGCGTTGAGCTGATCAAGCCGCTGGCCATTGCTTTGCGCCTGGCCCGCGGCCGAGCGCGCTTCGCCCAGCGCCTGCTGCGCCGTCGCATCGGTCGTCTGCAACCTGGCGTCGAGCGCATCGACGCGCTGGTTCACGGTGGCGACCTGTTCGCGCACGAACCCTTTCGTGGCGCAGCCCGTCATCGCCAGCGATCCGACCAGAATCGCGGCGAGCGGGGCAGCTCTTGTCAATGATAGCGACATTATATTTTCTCCTGATGGTTCAAAAAACCTTGCCGTTCCAACCGCAGCGATCGGGCCGCGACAATCCGATTCTGGCAGGCTGTGCTTCCGGTCGGCCAAGTGGAGGAAGGCGCGAGCGCGGTGCATGGTCGCTACAAGGCTTTGACATGGCTGAAAAAAGGCGGGAATCTCGCCACGACTGTGGGTCTATTCGGCGAAAATCGCTGCTGGCCGTCATGGCCCTGCCGAAGCGGTGGCACGCTGTCGCTCGCGCGCGCAATCGCCTGTCTGGAATGGCGATGCGAACCTCGCTATGCGAAGAGCGATCGGATGACAGGCAAGGAGAACAAGCAGGTGGCCAGAGCCGCGCCGAGCAAGACCGATCCGGCCCGCAACACCCGCGCGGCGGAGGCGGAGGACACCCGCGTCAATATCCTCGAGGTCGCCACCGCCGAATTCGCGGACAAGGGCCTGAGCGGCGCGCGGATCGATGAGATCGCCGAACGGACCAATTCGTCCAAGCGCATGATCTATTATTATTTCGGCGGGAAGGAAGGGCTATACCGTGCCGTGCTCGAGCGCGCGTACACCGCCGTTCGTGAAGTCGATGCGGACAACCGCCGCGACCATCTCGGTCCCGATGCAGCCCTGCGCGACGTCATTGGCGCGACATTCGACTATCATAACCAGCATCCCGAATTCGTCCGGCTGGTCATGAACGAAAACATCCTGCGCGGCGCGCATGTCGGCGAAATTCCCGGCATCAAGGAACGCAACCGCAAGGTCATAGACCAGCTGCGCGGCATTTTGACGCGCGGCGCGGCGAGCGGCCATTTCCGCGAGGGCATCGATCCTGTCGATCTGCACATGACGATCAGTGCGTTGTGCTTCTACAATGTCTCGAACCGCTACACCTTCTCCTACGGTTTCGAGCGCGACATGAGTTCGCCCAAGGCGCTGGCGCGCCGCCGCGCCAGCGTGATCGACCTGGTGGAAAGTTGGTGCCGTCGCTGAACAGGCTTGCGGCATCAAGGCGGCGCGACTAGTAATGTACGAAACAGTTCGCATAAATCGTCGACACAGGAGAGGAAGATGCGCAAGCGCGCTATGGCAGCTTTGGCCCTCATGGTGATCACCGGGTCCAGCCTTGCGGGTCCAGCCCAGGCGCAAAGTCCTGCCACATCGCCGGAACCGGCCTTGGGCGATCCGATGCCCGATCGGATCGTCACGCTGGGCGGGAATGTGAAGGTCAGCGCCGACATCGTCTATTCGACCATTCCCGGCTACCGGCCGATCACGCTCGACCTGTATCGCGCGCCGTCCGCACGGCCCCGGCCCCTCGTCATCTACGTCCATGGCGGTGGCTGGATGGGCGGACATACGCGCCAGTCCGGCGCCTTCAGCGATTTCACCGCCGTGCTGGCGGACCTCGCGGCGCGGGGCTATGTTGTCGCGTCGCTTGAATATCGCCTGTCGAAGGAAGCGCCGTTCCCCGCCGCAATCGATGATGTCCGCACCGCAATCCGGTTTCTGCGGGCCAATGCCGGGCGCTTCGGCATCGATCCTGCGCGGGTCGCCATCTGGGGTGGGTCGGCCGGCGGACAACTGGCTGCGCTCGCCGCCCTCGACTGCGGTCATGGCGCGACCGGCGAGGACAAGAGCAACGCGCAGCAGAGCGATTGCGTCAAGGCAGCGGTCGGATGGTATGGCGTCTATGATTTCGCGACCATGCCGGTGTCCGCAATCCCCAATGCGGAAAATGCCTATCTGGACTGCACGAAGCCCGCCTGCCCGGCAGACCGGGTGGCTGCGGCCAGCGCCGCCGCGCATGTCGATGCGAAGGATCCGCCCATGCTGCTGATCCACGGGACGGAGGACAAGACCGTGCCGGTGGGCCAGTCCCGCGAACTGGCGGCGAAGCTGAAGGCGGCCAACGTGCCCGTGACGCTGGAGATCATCGACGGCGTCGGCCATAGCTGGATCGGCGCTGATGCCGCCGCCACCCGCGCGGCCAGCCTGCGCGCGCTCGACCTCACCGTCCGCTTCTTCGATGCGCATTTGAAGGCCGCGCGCTGATGCGCCGCGCGCTGCTCGCGCTGGCGCTTGTGTCGGCGACGCTGACGCCGGCCATGGGGCAGGTGGTCGAAGCGCCGGCCGGGCAACCGGTGCGCATCGACGCGGGTCTTGTCGCGGGCAAGCGGCTGCCATCCGGGGTCCGCGCCTGGCTGGGCGTGCCCTTCGCCGCCCCGCCGGTGCGCGATTTGCGCTGGCGCGATCCGCAGCCGCACGCGCCATGGCAAGGGGTGTGGAATGCGGACCGGCCTGCCCCCGAATGTATCCAGCCGCTGCGCGGGCGCACCATCAATCACTATTTCGGCGAGGAAGCGACCAGCGAGGATTGCCTCTACCTCAACATCTGGGCGCCGCCTGAACCCGCGCCGGCCGACCGACCCTACCCGGTGATTGCCTGGATCTATGGCGGCGGCTTCAATGTCGGGTCGGCGTCGATGGCGAATTATGCCGGTGAACCGCTGGCGTCGAAGGGGGCGGTCTATGTGTCGGTCGCCTACCGTGTCGGTCCGCTCGGCTTCCTGGCGCATCCGCAATTGACGGCGGAAGGGCAGGGCGGCTCGGGCAACTATGGTCTCAAGGACCAGATCGCCGCGCTGCAATGGATCAGGCGCAACATTGCCGGCTTCGGCGGCGACCCGGCCAATGTCACCATCGCCGGCCAGTCGGCCGGCTCCATGTCGGTTTCGCTGTTGCAGGCCAGTCCGGCGGCCAAGGGGTTGTTCCGGCGGGTCGTGGGTATGAGCGGCGGCGCGTTCGGGCCGCAAATGGCGCCGGTGCCGCTGGCGCAGGCGGAGGCGGAAGGACTGGCGGTGCAGCAGGCCGTCGGCGCCGCCTCGATCGAGGCGATGCGGGATATGCCGGCCGATCGCTTCATGGCGCTGGCCGCAGCCGTGCCCCGCCGCCCTGTCGTCTACGACGGTCGCGTCGTGCCGGCCGCGCCGGCCGCTGCCTTCACCGCCGGCGCGCAAAGCGACGTGCCCGTGATGCTCGGCTTCACGCAGGACGAAGCGTTCCGCTCGCTCGGCCCCATCGGGTCGGTGGCCGATTACGAAAAGGCGGTGCGCGCCGCCTTCCCGGAGCAGGCGGACGCGGTGTTGAAGGCCTATCCCGCGCGCACGGCCGAGGAGGCTCGCCGCGCCGCGCGCGATGTGGAACGGGACTCGACCGTCGGCCTGCAAATGGCGGAGTGGGCGAAGGGGCAGGTGGGGAGTGGCAAGGCGCCGGTTTTCGCCTATCTCTTTACCCGCACCCATCCTTACCGACCCGGCGTGACCTTCGCCGATCATGATCCCGCGACGGTCGGCGCCTATCATACCGCCGACGTGCCCTATTGGCTCGGCACGCTGGACAGCCTCAACCTGTTCAGGATCACCCGCGACTGGACGCCGCAGGACCGTGCGCTGTCCGCCGACATGATGGACCGCATCCTGGCCTTTGCCAGGACCGGGACGCCGGGCGGGGACTGGCCCGCCTGGACGCCCGGGCGGCCACGTCTGCGCATTCTGGGGGTGAAGGGCGGCGTGGGTGACTGGCCGCACTATCGCGCGCTGCCGCTGTTCGCCAACGTCGCGCCGCCAAAGCCGGCCGAGCGCCCGCGGATAAGGGACTGATCATGGGCGGGAACGTCGATCGGCGTATGCTTCTGACGGGTGGCCTGTCTCTCGCCGCGCTGTCGTTCACGGCGCTGGCAAGGGCGGCCGAAGACGCGCCGGGGCTGGAGTTCGTCTACGAAGCGGTCGTGACGCTGGAACCGACGGTCGAGGTCGGCCGTACCCCGATTGGTACGCGGCGTCGCATTCCGATCACCGGGGGCCGTTTCGCGGGGCCGCGCATCCGGGGGAAGGTGCTGGGCGGCGGCGCGGACTGGCAGTTGCAGCGCGCCGACGACTGGACCGTGATCGAGGCCGATTACATGATGCAGGCCGATGACGGGACGCTGATTCACGTCCGCAACGTCGGCCTGACCAACAGCCGCGTGGCGGGCGCCAAGTCCCGTTATCTGCGCACGGTCCCCACCTTCGAAGCGCCCGAGGGGCCACATGACTGGCTCAATCAGGCGGTCTTCATCGGCACCATCGGCGCGCCGCCGACGGACGCGCCCCAGCCTGCCGTGCGCATCCGCGTCTATCGTGTGACATGAGGCGCACGGCGTTACTGGTCGGCGTTGCGGCCCTCTCCGCCTGCGTCGCGATGCCCCGTGCGACACCGAGTGAGACATGTAGATCGACGCCGCAGTTCGCCTTTGCGTGCGGCGCGACCAAGCCGGAGGATCTCGCCGCGCTGCCCGGCACCGGCTGGATCGTGGCGAGCGGCTTTGCGCCCGGCGCGGGGCTGAAGATCGTCGACAGCCGGACCCGCCGGGTGCGTTTCTGGTTCAGCGGCGCGGCTGCGCAGGTCGCGCCCGATCCGCGCTACCCCGATTGCGCCACCCCGCCCGATCCCGCGCTGTTCACCGCGCGCGGCATCAGCCTGCGCGTCACCGGGCCGGGGCAGGCGCGGCTGCTGGTCGTCAATCATGGCGGGCGAGAAGCGATCGAGGTCTTCGCCGTTGATTTCGGTCAGAAGGAACGGACGCCGCTGCTGCGCTGGCAGGGGTGTCTGGCAATGCCGGCCGGGCATGTCGCCAACAGCGTCGCCTCCTATTCTGACGGCACCGTGATCACCACGGTGCTGACCCGGCCGGGCACGACCATCACCGATTTCGTGCTGGGCCGCGACACGGGCGGCGTCTATGAACGCGCGGCCGGGGAGGCTGCCTTCCGCCTGCTGCCCGGCACTGACCTTCCGGGCAATAATGGACTGGAAACGGCCCGCGACGACAGCGGCTTCTACGTCATCGCCTTCGGCCGGCGCGAAGTGGTCGCCTATGACCGGCGGGCGACGCAGCAGCCGCTCTGGCGCGCGCAAGCGTCCGATTTCATGCCGGACAACATCCACTGGGACGGCGACCGGCTGCTGCTCGCCGGTATGGCGCGCGACGAGCCCGCGTGCGGCGGCGTGCGGCAGATCGTCGATGGCGTGGCGGACGGCATGGCCTGCCACCGCGGCTGGACGGTGGCGCAGCTCGACCCCGCGACTCGCCGCTTCGTCCTGATCGCCAGGGGGCCGCGCGACCCTGTGTTCAATGGCGTGTCGGCGGCGGTCATTCTCGGCCGGCAATTATGGCTTGGCTCCTATCAGGCCGATCGTATCGCCATTCACCCTCTGCCGAAAAATGGTATGAACTAGTTAGTACATTTTGCTTGCCCTTTGCGTCTGGCGGGCGTAGAGATCATGTCGCGTAGCCGGACGGATGATGCCGGTACAGCGGGGAGGATCGGGCCACCATGGGCCAGCATGTCATTCATGTCCTGAACGGGCCCAATCTCGACCTGCTGGGCCAGCGCGAGCCGAGCATCTATGGGCACCATACGCTCGCAGATGTCGAGGCCGCGTGCCGGCAGGAACTGGACGGCAGCGGCATCGATCTCATCTTCCGCCAGACCAACGCCGAGCATGAGATGGTCGCCTGGCTCCACGAAGCGCGAGTTGGCGCGTTCGGCATCGTGATCAATCCCGCCGCATTCTCCTACGCCGGCTATCCGGTGCTGGATGCGCTCAAAATGTGCGATTGCCCGATTGTCGAAGTCCATATCTCCAACATCCACCGGCGCGAGGAGGAATGGCGTTCCCGCTCGATCATGACCCGTTCGGTAACGGCGATCGTGTCCGGCATGGGCGTCGACGGCTATCCGCTGGCGGTGCGCCATCTGCTCCGGCTCGATCGGCGGAACGCGGCATGAGGGCGCCCGCCGCCAGTCCACGCCGCACCCGCGCGCGCATCGGCATCCTGGCGCTGATCAGCGTCGCGACCCTGCTCAACTATATGGACCGCGCGGTAATGGGCGTCGCTGCGCCGTCGCTGACCGCGGAACTCAAGATTTCGCCGGAGATGATGGGCTTCATCTTCTCCGCCTTCTCCTGGACCTATGCCGCCGCGCAGATTCCCGGCGGCCTGCTGCTCGATCGCCTCGGCACCCGCATCACCTACGCCGGGTCGCTGATCCTCTGGTCGGTTTTCACTTTGCTCCACGGCATAGCCGGAAATGTGGCGATGTTGTTCGGCTTCCGCCTCGCGCTGGGGGTGGCGGAAGCGCCTTGCTACCCGTGCAACAGCCGCATTCTCAGCAGTTGGTTCCCGCAGGACGAACGGGCGCGGGCCAATTCGGTCTATGCCGTGGGGCAATATGCGGGCCTCGCCTTCTTCAGCCCGGTCCTGTTCTGGATCGTGGGCAGCTTTGGCTGGCGCGCCTTGTTCCTGATCGCCGGTGGGCTGGGCGTAGCCTTTGGCCTGCTGATGTATGCGCGCTATCGCGATCCGGGGGAAAGCCGCCGCGTCAATCAGGCGGAACTGGATTATATCCAGGCCGGCGGCGGCCTGACCGCCAGCAAGCAGGATGGGGCCGCGCCCTTCTCTTGGGCCAATGTCCGCCGGCTGATGGGCAAGCGGCAGATATTGGGCGCGTCGATCGGCCAATTTTGCGGCAATTCCACGCTGGTCTTCTTCCTCACCTGGTTCCCGACCTATCTGGCGACCGAGCGGGGCATGGACTGGCTGAAGTCCGGCACCTTCGCCGTGCTGCCTTATATCGCGGCATCGGCCGGGGTGTTGCTGGGCGGTCAGGTGTCCGACCTGCTGATCCGCCGCACCGGCTCCGCCAATATCGGTCGCAAGCTGCCGATCGTCGCGGGCCTGCTGCTGGCGTCCACCATCGTCGCCGCCAATTTCGTGCAAAGCAACACGCTGGTGATCGCGATCATGTCCGTGGCCTTTTTCGGGCAGGGGATGGTGAACCTGGGCTGGACGCTGATTTCGGACGTCGCGCCGCGCCAGTTCGTCGGACTGACCGGCGGCGTCTTCAACCTGTGCGCCAATCTGGCCGGGATCGTGACGCCGATCGTCGTCGGGCTGATCGTCGGGCGGACCGGCTCCTTCTACGGCGCCCTGGCCTTCATCGGCGTCCTCGCGCTGGTCGGGGCGGCGGCCTACATCTTCATCGTGGGGGACGTGAAGCGGGTGGAGATGGACTGACCGCCATGTCGCCGTAACTGTACATGAACGAACTGGTTAGTAATAAAAATGGGAGGATGGAATGAAAACCGCTTTTGACATGCATCTCCGGCTTGGGGGATCGGTGGCCGCGCTGGCGCTGGCTGCTCTGGGCACTCCGGCTTGGGCGCAGGACGAGACACCGGCGCAGGCCGCCTCGACCGCGCTCGCGCCGCCGGCTGCCGATACCCCTGCCGATCAGCCGACCGGCGCCGACATCGTCGTCACCGGATCGCTGATCGCGCGTCCCAACAATGTCGCCGTCAGCCCGATCGTCACCGTGTCCGACGAACTGGTGCAGCAGAGCGGGCAGATCAACCTGGAGGACTCCCTCAACCAGCTGCCCGGCTTCACCCCGTCCGGTAACGCGGGCACCGGCGGGCAGGGCGGCGGCGGGCGCGCAACGCTCAACCTGCGCGGCCTGGGGTCCAACCGCAACCTCATCCTGCTCGACGGCCGCCGCCTGCCGCTGTCGGACATCAACGGCAATGTCGACATCAACATCCTGCCCGAATCGATCATCGGATCGGTCGATGTCATCACCGGCGGCGCGTCGGCCATCTACGGGTCGGACGCCATGTCGGGCGTCGTCAACTTCAAGACCGACCGCTATTTCGACGGCGTGCGCGCCGACATCCAGAATGGCGACAGCTTCCGCGGCGATTACAGCAAGTTCAACGCCGCGCTCGCACTGGGCACCAAATTCGCCGACGACCGCGGCCGGCTGATGCTGGCGCTGAGCTACGCCAAGCGCGATCCGCTGTCCGGTTCGCAGCGCAGCTTCTTCGCCGACAAGGTGCCGTCGAGCTTCATCGGCACCGGCGCTTTCGTGCCCGATGCGCTCAACCTGCCGAGCCAGGCTGCCCTGAACGGCGTGTTCGCCCGCTACGGCATCACGACGCCGATCAACCGCACGCTCAACCTCGGCTTCAACGATAATGGCTCGCTGTTCGTGCAGACGGGCGCGGTCAATTATCAGGGGCCGCGCACCGGCGCCTATGCCGTGGTCGGGGGCAACGTGCGGATGCCGGTCGGCCCGCAACTTCAGATCCTGAATGCGTTCGAGCGCAAGTCCGCCTTCGCCAAGGGCGAGTTCGACGTGACCGAGACGCTGACTGCCTACGGCCAGTTCCTCTATGTCGATTCGACCGTCACCACCGAAAGTGGCGGCAGCCTGACGCAGTTCGCGCCCTTCACGACCATCCCGGTCACCAACCCCTTCATCCCAGCCGACCTGCGCACGCTGCTGGCGTCGCGGCCCAATGCCGCCGCGCCGTTCCGGTGGAGCGCGCGCTATGTCGGCATCCCCGACAAGGGCTGGGACGAAAACTACAAGGTGCAGCAATATCTGGGCGGCCTCAAGGGCACGATCGCCGGCGCCTGGAAGTTCGATGCCTTCGCCTCCTATGACGAGACGGTTCACGACCAGTCGATGTTCAACGCGGTGCTCAAGAACCGGGTGCAGACGCTGCTCAACGCCGCCGATGGCGGGGCGTCGATCTGCGCGGGCGGCTTCAATCCGTTCGGCATCGCCAATGCGACCCGCCTGTCGTCGGCGTGCCAGCAATATATCACCGCGACGGTCAACAGCCGCGAGCGGCTGACCCAGACGCAGGTGCAGGGCCAGGTCAACGGGCCGCTGTTCGACCTGCCGGCCGGCCCGGTGCAGCTGGCGCTGCTCGCCGGCTACCGCAAGAACACCTACAAATATGACCCCAGCCCCGACCTCGTGTCCAACAATGTGGAGGCCGTGGTCGGCTCCAACCCGGCACGGGGCGAGATCAGCGTCAAGGAATTCGCCGCGCAGATCGACGTTCCGCTGCTGTCCGACACGCCCTTCTTCCATGAACTGGGCGTCGGCGCTGCGTTCCGCTATTCCGACTATAACCCCACCGGCAGCGTCAAGAGCTTCGAATTCGACGGCCGCTGGCAGCCTGTAGAAGCGCTGCTGATCCGCGGCAGCTATCAGCGGGCGGTGCGTGCGCCCAATATCGGCGAACTCTTCTCGCCGGTGACCGGGTCTCAGCTCGCCATCGGCACACCCCCCGCCGCCATCGGCGACCCGTGCGACGTGCGCTCCACGGCGCGGACCGGCGCCAATGGCGCGCAGGTGCGCGGTCTGTGCCTGGCGCAGGGTATACCGGCGGCGGCGATCGACGCCTATCAGTTCGCGACTACCGCAACCGGCGGCAACATCGTCGGCAACAGCAACCTGACCCCGGAAAAGGCGAACACCTACAATATCGGCTTCGTCTTCAATCCCAAGGTCTCGTCGCCCTGGCTGTCGGGCTTCTCGCTGTCGGTCGATTATTACAACATCAAGATTCGCAACGTCATTTCCACCATCAACGGCCTCACCGTGCTGGCGAAATGCTATAATCTCGACGGGTCGAACAGCAGCTATTCCAATAGCAACGAGTTCTGCCAGCTGATCCAGCGCGACCCCACCGGCCAGCTGGTCGCCATCGCCCAACCCTATCTCAATTTGGGCGCGCTCGACACCGATGGCGTGGACGTTCAGGTGAACTGGTCGCTCAAGCTGTCGGATGCCGGGATCGGCGACGGATCGGGCAAGATATACGCTTCCTCGGCGATCGGCTGGCTGAACCACTATAAGGTGCAGACCCTGCCCGGCACCGCGTCGCAGGATTTCATCGGCACCTCGACGCCCGGCCGCCCGCTGCCCAAGTGGAAGGCGCTCACCACCGTGGGCTACAGCTCCGACGTGTTCGGTATCGGCCTGCGCTGGCGCTATCAGGGCAAGCTGCGCGACATCAGCGCGATCACGACGCCGGCGGCCGAGCAGGTGGGGGTGAAACCCTATAATCTGTTCGACATCTTCTCGACGCTCGACATCACCGACAATTTCCAGCTGCGCGGCGGCATCACCAACCTGTTCGACAAGGGCATCCCGTTCGTCGCCAGTTCGCAGAACGGCACCGACGCGGGCACCTACGACATGGTCGGCCGGTCCTTCTACGTCGGCGCGAAGTTCAAATTCTAAAGGTCTCTCCCCTGTCGCCCCGGCCGGTCCGGGGCGACCTCTCTCTTATCGGATCGTGCATTTTGACCCAGCAGACCCGCTATCTCACCGGCCTTATCGGACGCGACATCCAGGCGTCGCTGTCCCCCATGCTGCATGAAAGCGAAGCCGACGCGCAGGGCTTGCGGCTGGTCTATCGCCTGTTCGATCTGGCGGCGGACGGGATGACCGGCAGCGATCTGCCCCGCCTGCTGGACGCGCTGGCGCTGGCGGGCTTCGCCGGGGTCAACGTGACCCACCCCTACAAGCAGGCGGTGATCGCCCATCTCGACGATCTCTCGCCACAGGCGGCGCGGATCGGATCGGTCAACACCGTCGTATTTCAGGATGGCCGCCGCACGGGCCACAATACCGACGTTCAGGGCTTTGCGGAAAATCTGCGCGCCGGCCTGCCTTCGGGTTCGCGCCTGCAACGGGTGGTGCAGATGGGCAGCGGCGGCGCAGGGGCGGCCACCGCGCACGCCCTGATGGACATGGGCGTCGAGCAGCTGGTCCTGTTCGACCCCCATGCCGACCGCGCGCACGCCCTGTGTGCGTCGCTCCGCGAACTTTATGGTGCGCAAAGTGCCACGGTCGGTGCGGACCTTGGCGCGGCGCTGGCACAGGCCGATGGGGTCGTGAACGCAACGCCCCTGGGCATGGAGGGCTATGCCGGGTCGGCCGTGCCGCGCGAATTGCTCGACCCGCGCTTCTGGGTCACCGACATCGTCTATTTCCCGCTGGAAACGCAGTTGCTGCGCGAGGCGGCGCAAGCCGGCTGCGTCACATTGGACGGCAGCGGCATGACCGTGCATCAGGCCGCCGGAGCCTTCACCCATTTCACCGGACGTCCCGCCGATCCGCAGCGGATGCAGGCCAGCTTCCGCGCCGCACTGGCCGGGGGCGGACGATGACCTTCGGCATCGCCACCGTCTCCCTGAGCGGCACGCTGGAGGAGAAGCTGCGCGCCGCCGCCGCCGCCGGCTTTGACGGGGTAGAGATTTTCGAGAACGACCTCATCGCGTCCTCGCTTCGTCCCCGCGATGTGCGGGCGCTGCTGGACGATCTCGGCCTTGCCTGCCTGCTCTATCAGCCGTTCCGCGACTTCGAGGGGATGCCGGGCGCATTGCGCCAGCGCGCGTTCGACCGGGCGGAGGCGAAATTCGACCTGATGGGGGAACTCGGCGCCGACCGCATCCTCGTCTGTTCCAACTGCTCGCCCGCCGCCCTTGGCGAACGGGGCCGCATCGTCACCGACCTCGCCGAGCTGGGCGAGCGCGCGGCCCGGCGCGGCATCGTCATCGGCTACGAGGCGCTTGCCTGGGGCCGGCATGTGTTCGACCACCGTGACGCCTGGGCGATCGTCGAGCAGGTCGATCATCCCCATGTCGGCATCATCCTCGACAGCTTCCATTCGCTCTCGCGCGGTATCCCGAGCGACTCGATCCGCGCCATTCCGGGCGACAAGATCGCTTTCGTGCAACTGGCCGACGCCCCTCGGCTCGACATGGACCTGCTGTACTGGAGCCGTCATTTCCGCAACTTTCCGGGGCAGGGCGGGCTGCCGGTCGGGGACTATGTCGCCGAAATCCTCAAGACCGGCTATGACGGGCCGCTCTCGCTCGAAATCTTCAACGATCGTTTCCGCGGGTGGTCGCCGGGGCTGATCGCGGCCGATGGTTTGCGGTCCCTGCGCCATGTCGAGGACGAAGCCGCCCGGCTGCTGGGTCGCACGCCCGCCGTGCCGCCGCCGCCCGCCACCGTGCGACCCGAATTCGTCGAATTCGCCGTCAATCCGCAGGACGCGCCGGCGCTGGAGCGCATGTTCCGCTCGCTGGGCTTCGCCCGTACCGGGGTCCACCGCACCAAGGCGGTGACGCGCTGGCAGGCGGGATCGGCCAATCTCGTCATCAATGCCGAACAGGTCGGCTTCGGCCACAGTTTCGAGGTGACGCACGGCCCGTCCATCTGCGCCGTGGGCCTCGTAGTGCCGGACCGGGATGCGGTCGCCGCGCGCGCTGCCCATCTCGACATTCGCGCCGTGGGCGAGGACGCAGCCCCTGGCAACCTGTCGCTGCCCGCGCTGCGCGGCATCGGCGGCAGCCTCGTCTACCTGATCGGCGCGGATGAAGTCGCGTCCGTCTGGGCCAGCGAGTTCGCGCCGACGGGCGAAGCGGTCGATCCCGAGCCGCTGACGATTGACCACCTCGCCGCCGTGGTTCGGATCGAGGAATATCTCTCGTGGCAGCTTTACTGGCGCGCGCTGTTCGGACTGCGCGAAAGCGTGCAGGCCGACGTTATCGACCCGTCCGGGCTGGTGCTCAGCCAGCCGCTGCAATCGGCCGACGGGGCGCTGCGCGTCACGCTCAATGCGTCGGAAGCGGCGGGCACATTGTCGGCCCGCTTTGTCGATCATAATTTCGGCGGCGGATACCAGCATATTGCGCTGGCGACGGACGATCTTCGCGCGAAGGCGGCGCGGCTGGCGGAGGACGGCGCGGAACTGCTGGCCATCGGCGACAATTATTATGATGATCTCGCTGCGCGCTTCGGCCTGGACGACGACATGCTGGCCACATTGCGGGCCGGGCATATCCTCTATGATGCCGATGCTGTGGGCGATTACCGGCAACTCTACAGCCGTGCGTTCCGCAAGCGCTTCTTCTTCGAATTTGTCGAGCGTCACGGCTATGAAGGCTATGGCGCGCCCAATGCCGGGGTGCGCCTCGCCGCGCAGGAGCGCTTCAAGCCCGCTGCCGGTTAGCCTGCCTCACCCGCGCGCAGGCCGCAGCGCCAGCAGCGCGCCGGCTCCCACCACCGACCCCAGCGCCATGATGAGCGCCACCGCCGGCAGCCCGAAGTCGAGGCTGAAGAGGAAGCCGGCGATGACCGGTCCCAGCGCCGCGCCGCCGCGCCCCACGCCGATGACGATGCCCGTGCCGCCGCCCCGCACCGCTGTAGGGAAGGACTGGGCGATGATCGCGTAAAGGCCCACGACGCCCGCATTGGTGCAAAATCCTGCCGCTGCGGCGACAAGCGACCGGCCCGCCAGACTGGATTGCTCCTGGCCGAAGATCGTCACCATCACGCCCGAAAGCAGCATCGCGCCGATCACCAGCGCGCGGATGCCGATCCGCCAGCTCAGCACGCTCAGCAACAGCGCGCCGAGCAGCCCGCCGACATTGGCCCATACCAGCACCCCGCCGGCCGACGACGCATCATGTCCCATGTCCACGACGATCTTGGGCACCCACTTCAGGATGAAATAGAAGGTCATGATGTGCGCGAAATAGGCGGCGGTCAGCAGGACGGTGATCCGCCCCAGCCCCGGCGCAAACAGCGCGCTGAAGGAGGCCTTGGGCGCGGCGGCATCCACGGGCGGCAGCGCGGCCACGGGCGCATGGCCCATGCGCTGAAGCAGCGCGTTCACGCGATCGAGCGCTCCTTCCGGCCGGCGCTGCAACAGGAAGCCGATGGATTCGGGCAGCAGAAAGATCGCCAGCGGCAGGAAGACGCCGGTCGCGATCGCGCCGAACAGGAATATGTCGCGCCAGTCGCCCGAAATCAGCAGCATCGACGCGATCGATCCGCCGATGATCGCACCCACGGGATAGCCCGCCGCCATCACCGCCACCGCCAGGCTGCGCGCGCGTGCATTGGCCAGTTCCGCCACCATCGCGTTGGTGCACGCCAGCATCCCGCCGATGCCAAGCCCGGTGCCCAGCCGTATCACGGACAGGGACAGCACGCTGAACGCCTGCGTGGCGGCCAGCATCCCTGCCGCCATGATGACGAGGCACAGAAGAATGGTCGGCCGCCGCCCGATCCGGTCCGCCAGACCGCCAAGCAGCATCGATCCCGCCGCCATGCCGACCAGTTCCATCGACAGCACGATGCCGAGCGCGGCGCGGCTCACCCCCCATTCGGCGGCGATGCCCGGCGACGCGAAGCTGATCGCCAGCACGTCGAACCCGTCGAGAGCGTTCAGAAGAATGCACAGGATGATGGCGGCGATCTGCGCCCGGCCCATGGGCGCCTCATCGATCAACCGCCTGATGTCGCTCACCGCCTGCATCATCCTCGTCCGCTATATTCTATAGCGTTCCCTGCCCGATTTTAGCCGGCATCGCCAGCGCAAAAAGCGCGTCGATTAATGCGCGGCAAGGCCATCGTTGCGGACAAGGAACCTTCTGCCGTCTCCGGGCGCTGTCGCTGGCGGAGGTACGGTCGATGGCAGCGCGTGCATATTGGCAGGGACAGATCAGGCTGGCGCTGGTGTCGATCCCGGTCGAAATCTATCCCGCGACCCGTTCCGGCGCAGCGATCGCCTTCCACCAGATCCACGAGCCGACCGGCAAGCGGGTCCGCTACGAAAAGGTGGTGCCGGGGGTCGGCCCCGTCGATCGGGACGAGATCATCAAGGGGTTCGAGGTCGCGAAAGGCGACTATGTGCTGCTGGAGGAAGAGGAGATAGAGGCGGTCAAGATCGAGAGCCGCAAGACGCTCGATCTCGTCCAGTTCGTCGAGGCGGATGCGATCGACGTCCTCTATTATGAAAAGCCCTACTTCGTGCTGCCCGCCGACGATCTGGCGGAAGAAGCCTATGCCGTGCTGCGCGATGCGCTGCGCGCGACGAAGAAGGTCGGCCTTGGCCAGCTGTCCGTGCGCGGGCGCGAACAACTCGTCTCCCTGAAGCCATGCGGGCGCGGCCTCATCCTCGAAGTGCTGCGTTATGCCGACGAGGTCACGCGGGCGCAGAAATATTTCAGCGCCATTCCCGACGACAAGGCCGATCCCGACCTGCTCGACCTCGCCACCGCGATCATCGAGAAGAATAGCGCGCCCTTCCACCCCGAGGAATTTCACGACCGCTATGTCGATGCGCTCCATCGCCTGATCGAGAAGAAGAAGAAGGCCAAGGGCAAGCGCATCATCGAGGATAGCGAGGAAGCCGCTCCCCGCGGCGGCAACGTCATCGACCTGATGGCCGCGCTCAAGAAATCGGTCGGCGAAGCCGGCGGCGCGCCCCGCAAGGCACCGGCGAAGAAGGCGCCCGCAAAAGCCCCGCCCAAATCCCGCGCTCCGGCCAAGCGCAAGAGCGCCTGAACCACCGCCATGGCTTCCCCTCGCGATCCGCTGTCCGTCTATAACGCCAAGCGCGACTTCGCCCGCACCCGCGAACCCAGGGGCGAGGTGGCCAGGGGCGGCGGCAACCGTTTCGTGGTGCAGAAGCATGACGCGACTCGCCTCCATTGGGATTTCCGGCTGGAGGTGGACGGGGTTCTGAAAAGCTGGGCCGTGACCAAGGGTCCGAGCATCGACCCGGCCGACAAGCGGCTCGCCGTCCAGACCGAGGATCATCCCTTGAGCTATGGAGATTTCGAAGGCGTCATCCCCAAGGGGGAATATGGCGGCGGGACGGTGATGCTGTGGGACCGGGGTGGCTGGGCGCCGATCGAGGGCAAGAGCGCCACCGACCTTGAGGACGGCCATCTCCATTTTACCCTGGACGGCGAGCGGATGAAGGGTGAATGGCTGCTCGTCCGCATGAAGCGGCGGCCGGGCGAGAAGCGCGACAACTGGCTGCTCCGCAAGATCGATGACGCGCAGGCGGGGGAAGGAGACGTGCTGGTGGAGCGCGCGCTGACCAGCGTGCTGACCGGCCGATCGATGGCAGAAATCGCCGCCGACAAGGGCGCGGCCCAGTCGCTGAAAGGCGCGAAGGGCAAGGCGTTCGGCGAGAAGATGCAGGCCGCGCGCGACCATAACGCCACGGTGGCGAAGAAGCCCCGACGCACCCCGCCCAAGCTGCCCGCCGTCGCCGCGCCGCAACTGGCGACGCTGGTCGATGCCGTCCCTGCCGGCAATGACTGGCTGCATGAAATCAAGTTCGACGGCTATCGCGCGCTGGTCGCCGTGGCGGGGCACAAGGTGCGGGTGTCGACCCGCAACGGCCTCGACTGGACCGACAAGTTCGGCCCGCTGGTGGAGGCGATCGCCGCGCTCGACCTGCCGCCGGCGCTGATCGACGGGGAAATCGTCGCCTTCGGCCCCGACGGCAACCCCAGCTTTTCGGCCTTGCAGGCGGTGTTGAAGCGCGGTCACGGGGCGCAGCGCGCCGACACGCCCTTCCACTTCTTCGCCTTCGACCTGTTGCATGAAGGGGGACGCGACATCCGCGCCCTGCCGCTGATCGAGCGGAAGGAGCGGCTCGCGGCCTTGCTCAAACAGGCGGAGCCGCCGGTTCAGGTGGCCGATCATGTGATCGGGGCGGGCGAGAAACTCTACCAGTCGCTCTGCGGCGCGGGGCAGGAGGGAATCATCGCCAAGCGGATCGACACGCCCTATCGCGCCGGCCGGACAAAATCGTGGGTGAAGGTCAAATGCACCCGGCGGCAGGAATTCGTCGTCATCGGTCGCACCGGCAGCGCCGCGAAAGGTCGGCCGTTCCGTTCGCTGCTGCTGGCCCAATATGAAGGCAAGGCGCTGATCTACAAGGGCAAGGTCGGCACCGGCTTCGGCGGCGCGCTGATGGCCGACATGGACAAGGCCATGACGCCGCTCGCGACGGACAAGCCGCCCGCCCACGTGCCCCGCACCGAGGCGCGCGGCGCGACCTGGCTCAAGCCCAGCCTGGTCGCCGAAATCGCCTTCGCCGAATTCACGGCGGAAGGGCGGGTACGGCACGCCAGCTTCCTCGGCCTGCGCGGTGACAAGAAGGCGGGTGAGGTGAAGCCCGAAAAGCCCGCGAGCGCGCCCGCCCCGGCCGCCCCCGCGCGGATCACCAATCGCGATCGCGTGATCTTCCCCGAAAGCGGCCAGACCAAGGGCGAACTGGCCGACTACTACGCCGCGCTCGGGCCGCTCATGCTGCCCTTCGCCGCCAATCGACCGATCAGCCTGGTGCGCTGCCCGCAGGGGCGCGCGAAGAAATGCTTCTTCCAGAAGCATGACAGCGGCGCCTTCGGCAAGGCGGTCCGCCAAGTGCCGATCCGCGAAAAGGACGGCGGCAGCGAAGACTATATCTATGTCGAGGATGTGGCGGGCCTGCTTGCCTGCGTGCAGATGGGGACGATCGAGTTCCACGGCTGGGGCAGCCGGGCGGATGCGGTCGAGGCGCCCGATCGCATGATCTTCGACCTCGATCCTGACGAAGGCATGGCTTTCGAGCGGGTGAGTCGGGCGGCGCAGGACATTCGCGCCCGGCTGGCGGACATCGGCCTCGTGTCCTTCGCCATGCTGTCAGGCGGCAAGGGCGTCCATGTCGTCGTGCCGCTGACGCCAGGCCATGACTGGGACACGCACAAGGATTTCGCCTCGCGCTTCGCCCAGGCGCTCAGCACCGCCGAGCCGGACCGCTTCGTCGCCACGATGAGCAAGGCGAAGCGGCAGGACCGCATCTTCATCGACTGGCTGCGCAACCAGCGTGGCAGCACCGCCGTCCTGCCCTATTCGGCGCGCGCGCGCGCGGGTGCGCCTGTTGCCGTGCCGATCGACTGGGACGAACTGGACGAGATGAAGGATGCGCATCCTTTCTCCATCGGCGACATCGACACGCTGCTGGACCGCGCCAAGCATCTTGCCGGCTGGGGCTTTGCGGACCAGAGCCTGCCCGACATCTGACGCAGGCCACATCGCGCCGATCAGGCGCGGAAACGCATTTCAACTGTCCGCATCGCTGTCTCGCTCAGCCGATGCGAGGGAACCGCCGGGCCGGCGTGCAGTCCGGCCCGGCGGCGGGGAAGACCGGCCTCAAAGGCCGGAACTCTTACCGCAACAGCCGTTCGTTTCGAACATAGTCGAGAAACGTGAAGACCGCGCTCTCCGCTTCTCGACTTCGCTCGAAGCGAACGGTTCCTGTTACTGCACGACCAGCCGGATCGCAGCGCCGCCGCCGGGCGCTAGCCACAGGTCGTAGCGATCACCCTTGCGGAAGGTCCGCGTCTCATACGCGATCCTGTGCCGCGCCTCGGTCAGATAGGTCGCGCCTTCGCCATCCTTGTAGATGGTCGCGGCATAGCTCTTCCCCGGCTCCAGGAAGTCGAAGCGGAGCGACACCGTCCGCGCCGTCGCGTCATTGACGCCGCCGACATACCAGTCCGGGCCGTTGCGGTCCTTCCGCGCGAAGATGGCGTAGTCACCGACTTCGCCCGCGATCAGATGGCTCTCGCTCCAGTCCGCCGGCACCTTCGATATGAAGTCCAGTTCCCTCGGATATTTCGCCAAGTTTTCGATGAAGTCCGCCGCCATTTGGATCGGCGAATAGATGGCGAGGTACAGCCCCAGCTGCTTCGCCAGCGTCGAGGCGAGCGGCACATGCTCCGCGCCCTCCAGGCTCAGCACGCCGGGCGTGAAGTCCATCGGCCCGGACAGCATCCGCGTGTAGACCAAAGTCGGCTCATGGTCCGGCCCGTTCGCGAACGCGCCCCAGGCATTATATTCCATCCCCCGCGCCCCTTCGCGCGCAACCCAGTTGGGATAGGTGCGGCGCAGGCCCGTATCCTTGACCGGCTCATGCGCATTGACCGCGACCTTATATCTCGCGGCGGTTTCAACCACCTTCAGATGATGCTGCACCTGACGCTGCCCGTCATGATATTCCATCCGGGTCGTGCCCGGCGCGTCGCCCGGCGCGATGATCCCGCCCATGTCCGCGACATAGCCGGTCTTGACAACATCGACGCCAAGCCCGCCATAGAGCTTCATCGCGTCGTCGAGCTGCGCCTCATAATTGGCGATGTTGCCGCCCGTCTCATGATGGCCGATCAGGTGGACGCCCTTTTTCCGCGCATAGGCGGCGAGGCCCCGCAGGTCGAAGTCCGGCGTCGCCTGCGTGAAGCTGAATTCATCCCCATGGCCGAACCATTCGCCGTTCCAGCCCTTGTCCCATCCCTCGACCAACACGCCACGAAACCCATGCTTCGCCGCAAAGTCGATATATTGCTTCGTCCGCGCGGTCGTCGCGCCATGCTTCGGCCCCTCGGCCCAGGTCCAGTCGCCCCGGATCATCCCCCACCAGATGCCGATATATTTGGCGGGCCTGAACCAGCTGACGTCGCCCAGCCTGTTGGGTTCGTTGAGGTTCAGCTCCAGATCGTTCTCGACCAGCCCCGCCGCGCTGTCGGCGATGCGGATCGTGCGCCAGGGCGTTTTGAACGGCAGGTCACGGATGACCCGCGCCCCTTGCGACGAGGGCGAAAGCGTCGTGCGGAATGTCTGGCCGGACGCGCGCTTGAGCCAATAGGCCGAATAATCAACCAGAGCCGCCTCGTGGAAGCTCAGATGCGTACCATCCTCCAGCCGCATTGTGATCGGCGTGTGCGCAGTCGACACCGCGTCGATCGGCGTCGCCTGATAGACCTGCTCATAGCGGTTCCATTCGCCGCCTGGGATCCACCATGCCACGCCCTTGGGCGCGATGTCGAACTCGGTCGACTCGTCCGCGATCCGCATCGTCTTGAGGCCCGGCTGCTCCGGCAGCTCGTACCGGAAGCCGACGCCATCGTCGAACAACCGGAAGCGCACATTCATCAGCCGGGCGCCCTGCACGCCCGACTGCTTGAAGCGGACCAGCAGCTCATTGTGATTGTCGGTGACATAGCGCCGCTCGCCCCAGGGCTGCTCCCACGTCTCCTTGGCCGCGCCCTTCTCCGATCCCGCGATCGAGAAGCCGCGGACCATGTTCAGCCCGTCGGTCAGGATGAAGCCCAGCTTCGACGGCGCGATCAGCAGCTTGCCCTTGCGCGACAGCGACCAGACGGGGCGGCTGTCATTGTCGGTCGAAACGGCCAGCACGATGCTGCCATCGGGCGAAGCAGCCGTCACCGAAGGCCGCGCCTGCTGCGCCAGAACGGGCACTGGCAGCAAGGGGGCCAGCAGGAAGGGGATCGCCAGAGCGGTCTTGAACCTCATCGTCATTCCTCGATCATCAGCGCGCCATAGGCGGGCAGGGTGCCGGGCGCTGCGCCATTCACCGCAGCGAGCACATGGTTGGTGGCGGCGACCTCCGCCGGCCATTCCGCCGCCTGCGCCGACAGGTTGAACAGGCAGAGCAGCGATTGCCCGTTCGCCCGCCGCCGGAACAGCAGCCGCTGCTCGTCGGCGACCAGCACATCCAGGCTCCCATGTTTGAGCGCCGGATTGTCCTTCCGCAGCGCCAGCATCGCGCGGGTGTGATGCAGCAGCGAACCCGCATCCGCCTCCTGCGCGTCCACCGCCCGCGCCCTGTTCTCCTCGCCCACCGGCAGCCAAGGCTCGGCGCTCGAAAAGCCCGCCTGCGCCGCGTCCGCTTCCCAGGGCAGCGGCGTGCGTGCGCCGTCGCGCGACAGGGTCAGCGGCCAGTTGGCGATCGCCTCGGGGTCTTGCAGCTTGTCGAAGGGAATATCGACCTGCGTGATCCCCAGCTCCTCGCCCTGGTAGAGGATCGCGTTGCCGCGCAGCGCCACCAGCAGCATCGCCTTCATCCGGCCGAACGCCGCGCGGTCCTGCGGCGCGCACCAGCGGGACAGGGCGCGGGGCGCGTCGTGATTCTCGAACGCCCAGCTCGGCCAGCCCATCCCCGGCTCATCGGGCCAGCGCTCCACCGTCTCCTTGACCAGCGCCGGGGTCAGCGCGTCGGCATAGAGGAAGTTGAACCCATAGGCGCTGTTGAGATGCGTCTCGCCCGCCGTATAGGCTTTCATCTCCGCCTCGGCGAGCGCGCCGCCCACCTCCGCCACGGTGAAGATCGCGCCATAGTCGTCGCAGAGGTGGCGGATGCGCGCGACGAAATCCGCCACGCCTGGATGGCTCTGGCTATATTGCTTGATCTGGAAATCGAACGGCCGGGTGCGCAGCTTGCCGTCGGCGGCCGCGGGCGGATTGTCGCGCAGCGACGGATCGTGCATCGAATGGTTGAGCGCGTCGAGCCGGAAGCCGTCCACCCCCCGGTCGAGCCAGAAGCGCATCGCGCCCAGCAGCGCATCCTGCACGGCAGGGTTATGGACGTTGAGCTGCGGCTGGCTGCTCAAAAACTGGTGCATATAATATTGGCCGCGCCGCGCGTCCCAGGTCCAGGCCGGGCCGCCGAACACCGACTGCCAATTGTTGGGCGGCGTGCCGTCCGCCTTGGGATCGGCCCAGACATACCAGTCCGCCTTGTCGCCGCTCCGGCTCGCGCGGCTCCTGGCGAACCACTCGTGCAGGTCGGACGTGTGCGCATAGACCTGATCGATCGTGACTTTGAGACCCAGCTCATGCGCCCGCGCGACGAGCGCGTCGAAATCAGCCAGCGTGCCGAAGATCGGATCGACGTCGCAATAATCGGCGATGTCATAGCCGAAATCGCGCATCGGGGAGGTGAAGAAGGGCGAAATCCAGATCGCGTCCGCCCCCAGCTTCGCCACATGCTCCAGCCGCTGCGTTATGCCGGCAAGGTCGCCGATGCCGTCGCCATTGCTGTCGCAGAAGCTGCGGGGATAAATCTGGTAGATGACCGCCCCTTTCCACCAGGGCAGGTCGGTTGAGCTGTCAGCGGTCATGTCAGTCTCTGGCGGCGCAGACGGCATAGCCGAAGGCGGGGAGGGAAAGGGCGATGCTGCCGGGTGCGGCGGGCCTCGCGGGGCAGGGACCGGCGAGGGCGCTAAAAGCGCTGCTCGCCGGATCGACCGCGATATGGCCCGACAGCGTGGCGGTCGATGTGTTGAAGGCGACCACGACCTCGCGGCCAGTCTGCGGGTCGATGCGCGACACGGCGAACAGCCCCGGCTTGTCCGAACTCGCGCGCAGGATCGTCGCGCCGCGTGACAGGGCCGGCGTCTCCCGCCGGATTTTCGCCAGCCGCGCAATCTCGCGATAGAGCGGATGACCTGCGTCGAAATTGTCCCGCGCCGTCGTGGCGTCGGTCCCGATCAGCGTGTCCGCATTATATTCGGCAACCCTGGAGGCGAACATGTCCTGCCGCGCCTGCTGGTCGTTGCCCTTGCCAGCGAAGCCCTGCTCGTCGCCATAATAAAGCGTCGGCACGCCGCGCAGCGTCAGCAGCATCGCATGGCCCAGCATGTCCCGCGCCATCGCCTCGGCATCGTTCATCGCGGGGTTCTGCTGCCGCAGTAACCAGCCGAACCGCCCCGCGTCGTGATTGCCGAGGAAGGTCGGCAGTTGCAGCGCCGCCGCCTTGCCGCCTTCGTACAGGCCGTCATCCTCGACCATCCGCGCCAGCATCTCGGTCCCGGACTTGCCACTTGCCGCATCCACCGCCGCGCGCATGAAGGCGAAGTCGAGCACGGCCGGGAAAGCCGCGTTGCGGGTCCAGCTCGCCAGCAGCGCCGGGTCATAATCGCCGGTCGCGACTTCGCCGAAGACATGGAAATTGGGGATGCCCTTGTCCGCGGCATGGGCGCGGATCGCGGGGATGAAGGCCCGCCAGAATTCCGGGTTCACATGCCGCGCCGTATCGATCCGATAGCCGTCGATGCCGAACCGGTCGATCCAGCCCTTGTAGATGTCGATGAAGCCCGCGACCACGCGCGGGTCTTCGGTCGCCAGATCGTCGAGGCCGACGAAGTCGCCATATTGCGCACTCTCGCCCTTCCAGTCGGTGTCGCCGCGATTGTGGTAATAGATGGGATCGTTGAGCCAGGCGGGCACTTTCACGCGCTCCTCGCCCTTGGGCACGACCGGCGTATAGGCGAACGCCGGATCGGTCAGCTTCCCCCAGTTGACGGCGCTTGCATCCTGATCGCCCTCGAACCCCGCGTTGATCGCCGCCCCCTTCACCCCGCCCTTGCGCGACCAGGGATAGTCCGCCTTGCTGCGATAGGGCGCGGCGCTCGTCGGGCTTTCCGCATATTGGATCACATCCGCCGTATGGTTGGCGATGATGTCCATGTAGACTTTCATGCCCCGCGCATGGGCCGCGTCCACCAGCGCCCTGAAGTCCGCCTCGGTGCCGAAATGCGGATCGACGGTGGTGAAGTCGGTCACCCAATAGCCATGATAGCCCGAACTTTCCTGGCCCTTGGCCCCCTGTACCGGCTTGTTCTTGAAAATGGGCGCCAGCCAGATCGCGGTCGCGCCCAGCCCCTGAATATAGTCGAGCTTCGCCGTCAGTCCCTTGAGATCGCCGCCATGGTAGAAGCCGCGCGACGCCGGATCATAGCCGGTCGCCAGCCGATCCCCTTTCAACCCGCCCCGGTCGTTCGTCGGATCGCCATTGGCGAAGCGGTCGGGCAGCACGAAATAGACGATCTCCTGGTCGGGCGTCCGGGCGCGCAGATCGCTGATGTCGGCGTTCGCCGCGCCGGACAACGCAGCCGCAACGGCGGCAGCCGTCACGAAGAGAGTGGTGGCCGTTCGACGCATGGATCGTCCTCGAATGAAGCCCCTGCGGCCCGGCCGCAGGGGACATGCTACACATCAGAAGCGGTAGTTGAAGCCCGCCATGAAGCGGCGGCCATAGCTTTGATAGTTGCGGATCTGGATCGACGCGCCGGTGTCCACCGACACGAACGGCTCATCGGTCAGGTTCTGCCCCTGAAGGAACAGGGACAGGCCTTCCAGCGCGCTGCCCTTCTGGAAATCATAGCCGATCTGCGCATCGACGATGGTTTCGCTCAAGGCCCGGCGCAATTCCCGCTCGCCGCCGAAGCCCACAAACTGGCCGACGAAGGAAGAACGGTAGCGCACCGATCCACGGGCGGAGAAGCCCCATTTTTCGAAGAAGAGCGTGCCGTTGGCGACCCAGCGCGAATAGTCGGGCAGATCCTCGGCGTCTGCGCCGACGCCGGGCTTGATGCTGGTCTTCGTATAGCCCGCGCCACCGGTCAGGCCAAAGCCCTCCAGCGCCGGGGTGATCACCTCGAACGGCACGGTGCCGGCCAGTTCGAAGCCATAGAGCTTGCCGCCCTGGCCATTGACCGGCCGGGTGATCGTGCCCTGCACATTGGTGACGCCGGGCGGCAGCACGACGGGCAGGCCGCTATAATCGAACGGCACCGTCTCGCGATAGACGTAGCTTTCCAGCTTCTTGTAGAACATCTGGAGGCCCAGATAGCCCTTGGTGCCGAAATATTTCTCGAAATTGAGGTCGGCCGCCCAGGCGCGATAGGGGCGCAGATAAGGGTTGCCGCCTGTGCCGGTGATGACGCCGCTTGCCGTGTTGAACCCATAATCGAGGCTGACCTTCATATCCTCGAACCGCGGCCGCTGGATTTCGCGCGCGCCCGCCAGCCGGATCACGAAATCGCTCGGGAAGCGCAGCGACAGGTTCGCGCTCGGCAGCACGTCCCAATAGCTGTCACCCCGCGTCGTCGGCACCAGCGAGACTGCGGCCAGGTTCACGAAACCGCGCGACTTCTGCTCGGTATTCTGCGCCAGCACGCCGATGTTGCCGGTGAGGTCCGCCGATCCCAGCTGCGCCTTGATGTCGGCCATCAGATAGGCGGACATCACCCGCTCCGTCACGGCATAGGCTTTCGCCGGCACGTCCTTGCTGGGGTTCAGCGTCTTGACGTAAACGCCGTCCTTCAGAAGCTGGAACGGATCGTAGGACAGGATCGGCCCGATCCCCAGGAAGTCGAGGTTGGTCGCGGCCAGCCGATATTGCTGCGGCAGCACCAGCGAGCGGGCGCCGTTGGCGAGATTGAGGAAATATTCGTCCGGCGTCTTGGACTTGGTGCGATCGGTATAGCCAAGGCCGGCGCTGATCTTCGACAGGAAGCCCCCCTCTATCTCTTTGCCGAACTCGATCTGATAGCTTTTCAGCTCATCGTCGATGATGCGGTCGTTATAATAGCCCTCCTGATGACCGAGCGGCGCGCCGCCGCCCCAACCGAGCGGATCGGTCAGCACCATGAGGTTGGGGTTGGCATAGTCGAGCAGGCTGGAGACAAAGCGCGTGCCCTTGCCGTCGCTGACGAACTTCACCGTGTCGGTCGCGCCGGTGCCTGCGCCTGGCGCGGTGCCGGCGTTCGATTCCAGCGAAAGTTCCGACCGGTCGGTGCGCGAATAGCCGAAGTCGAAGCTGGCCGACCAGCCATCGTCGCCGGTATATTTGGCGTTGAACCCGCCGGAGAAAATCTGCGACGTGCGCTCATAGCCATGGTTGTTCACCACAGCTTCGACATTGGTGAAGGTGCCGCTGTTGATGAAATTGCCCTGGGCGCTCGTGCTGCCGGGGACCAGCACGGCCGGGCTGTAGAAGAGAGGGAATTCCACGCCGCGCTTGATCTGCTTGTCGGTGAAGTCGCCATAGAAGCCATCGAACGTCAGCATCAGCGTGTCGGTCGCGCGCAGCTGCACGCTGCCCTGCACGCCCAGGCGCTTGAGCTGGGTGGAGACGCCAAACGGCTTGATGCCGCCGATGACCTTCTGCCCGCTCGCCGTGTCGCCATAGCCCCAGGCTTCGAACTCCTTCGACTGATAGGGTTCGTCGCTGTAGGCGACCGAGAGCGCCACGCCGATGCGGTCGCCGGCGAACTGGTCGACATAGGTGCCGGTCAGGCGGTATCCCTTGTCCTTGCTGTCGGCGTTCACCTTGCCAAGGTCGGCATAGACGCCGCGCGCGCCGACCGCGATCAGGCGCTTGCCATAGTCGAGCGGGCGGATGGTGCGGATGTCGACGGTGCCGACCAGCCCCTGGTGGATCAGGTTCGCCTGCGGCGTCTTGAACACATCGACGCGGCTGACGACTTCGGCGGGATATTGATCGAACTCGACATTGCGCTGTTCGCCGGTGGATGTCTGCGGACGGCCGTTCAGCGTCGTGGACGACAGATCGGCGCTCGCGCCGCGGATCGCGATCGAATTGGCGCGACCGAACAGGCGCTGCGACGTCAGGCCGGGGAGGCGGGCGATGGATTCACCGATGGAGGCGTCGGGCAGCTTGCCGATGTCCTCCGCCGACACGGACTCCACGACCGTCTGCGCGTTCTTCTTGACGTTGACCGCGCTCTGGAGCGCGGCGCGGAAGCCGGTCACGACGATCGTCGAGTTGGGATCGTCCTGCGGCGCGGCGTCCGCCTGCGCCAACGCCGGCGCGGCGCTGCCGGCGACGACGATCGCCAGAAGGGAAGCGCCCACCATGCGGGCGCGATTATATTGACTGGCCACTGATCCTCTCCCCTGCGACACCGGGCGACAGGAAGGCCGGTGTGCGACTGTCTGTTTGGGCGGCGCTGCTTGCATTCTCGCCGCGATGCCTCCTCTTATCGCCTGCGGTGCAGGATCGACCATAAGGCATACGTATACGCATAATATGCGCGGCCTTTTTGTGGCGCGGACGCCACGATCCGCATGGCGTTGAAGCGCGGATTTGCTTTGTTTTCCTCGCTCTTCTACGATGCTGTGTCCCGCAGGACGCGGGGAGGGGAGACGGGACAATGGGGCGCCGGCCCGGCAGCAAGCCGACCAGCTTCGACATCGCCTATCTGGCCGGCGTGTCGCAGCCGACCGTCAGCCGGGCGCTTCGTGGCTCGCGCTCCGTCAGCCCGGCGACGCGGCAGCGGATCGAGGCGATCGCGCGCGAACTCAACTATTCTGTCGATAAGAATGCCTCGTCCCTCCGCTCGCAACGCGCCAACACTATCGCGCTGCTGTTCTTCGAGGATCCGACGCCGGACGAATCGAACATCAATCCCTTCTTCCTGGCGATGCTGGGATCGATTACGCGGGAATGCGGCGCTCGTGGCTACGACCTGCTCATCTCCTTCCAGAGGATGGAGGATGACTGGCACGTCCGTTACCAAGACAGCCATCGCGCCGACGGCCTGATCCTGCTCGGCTATGGCGACTACACGCTCTACGCCAGCCGGCTGGAGCAGCTGGTAGAGGCCGGCACTCATTTCGTGCGCTGGGGATCGGTGGGCTTGGACACGATCGGCCCTACGGTCGGCTCCGACAATGTCGGCGCTGGCCGGCTGGCGGGCGAGCATCTGCTGGGGCTCGGGCGGCGGCGCATCGCCTTCCTCGGTCATGCCGACGAACATTATCCCGAATTTGCCGACCGCTATCAGGGGCTGTGCGCGGCCATGGCCGATGCGGGCGTCCGACCCGACCCGGCGCTTCAGATCGACGCGCTCACCGCCGAAGATGCCGGCCATGCCGCCGCCCGCACCCTCATCGACCGGGGTGTATCTTTCGACGCCATCTTCGCCGCCAGTGACTTGATCGCCATCGGGGCGATGCGCGCTCTTGCCGAAGCGGGCCTGTCCGTGCCCGCCGACGTCGCTGTCGTCGGCTTCGACGACATACCGGCCGCCAGCCTCACCAGCCCGCCGCTCACCACCCTCATGCAGGACATGAAGGGGGCGGGCCGGCTGCTGGTCGAAACGCTGATCGCGCAGGTCGAAGACCGCGGCCTGCCCTCCAGCCCGCTCCCCGCCCGGCTGGTGGTGCGGGGCAGCACCGGCTGACACGACCAATTCGGCGCGCCCGCCGACATCAACCTTGCCGAGCGCTTCGGCCGCGGGCGAGACCGTTGCGCCCTATCGAACAGGGCCTGCCAAAGGGGGCGGCCGCCGTCGCGCCCGCCCTTCTCGCTTCCTTACGCCGCATCGACCATGACGATCTCGCTGTCCTCGATCGCGGTGACGCGGATCACCTCCATGTCGCTGATCGCCGCGCCGTCGCGGGCGTTGACCCGCACATCGTCGATCGCGATCGCGCCGGTGGCGGGCACCAGATAGGCCTTGCGATCGCGACCGATCGGATAGTCGGCGCTTTCCCCGGCCTTCAATGTCGCGGCGACCACGCGCGCGTCGGTGCGGATGGGCAGCGCGTCGCCGTCCTCCTCATAGCCCGAGGCAAGGGTGACGAACTGGCCGGCCCGCTCGCCCTTCGGAAACGGGCGCGCGCCCCAGCTCGGCGCTTCGCCGTTGCGGGTCGGGATGATCCAGATCTGGAAGATGCGGGTGGTGACATCCTCCAGATTATATTCCGAATGGCGGATGCCGGTGCCGGCGCTCATCACCTGCACGTCGCCCGCTTCGGTCCGGCCCTTGTTGCCAAGGCTGTCTTCATGGGTGATCGCGCCTTCGCGGACATAGGTGATGATTTCCATGTCGCGGTGCGGATGCGGCGGAAATCCGGTCTTGGGCGCGATGGTGTCGTCGTTCCAGACGCGCAGGTTGCCCCAGTGCATCCGGGCAGGGTCATGGTAGCCGGCGAACGAAAAATGATGCTTGGCATCGAGCCAGCCATGGTTTTCACCGCCAAGGTCGGCGAAGGGGCGCAGTTCGATCATCGGGTCGTCTCCTTTAAGGGGGGCCGGGTGGCCATCCGTTGACCTGCAATTAGCGCTTGCCAGCTTTCCGGTTCAGACAGATAAATTGCGACGTCATGTTCGAGGAAATGGAAAAGTGAGCAATCCCGGCACGCCCACGCTCGACCAGCTGCGCATCTTTCTGACCATCGTCGATACCGGCAGTTTCGCCGCTGCCGGACGCAGGCTCAACCGGGCGGTGTCGGTCGTCAGCTACGGCATCGCCAATCTGGAGGCGCAGCTTGGCGTCCTGCTGTTCGAGCGGGAGGGCACGCGCAAGCCGCAACTCACGGTCGCTGGTCGTGCCCTGCTTGCCGAAGCGCGCAGCATCGCGCAAGGAGTGGACGGCCTGCGCGCCAAGGTGAAGGGGTTGCTCGAAGGGCTGGAGGCGGAGGTCGATCTCGCCGCCGACGTCATGCTGCCGCCCGCGCGGCTCGGCAAGGTGCTGCGCTCCTTCGCCACGGCGTTTCCTACCGTGCAGCTGCGCCTGCATGTCGAGGCGCTCGGCGCGATCACGGCGATGGTGCTTGATCGCAAGGCGGTCGTGGGCATTTCCGGTCCGCTGTCCGCCGGGGTCGATGGCATCGACAGTCGCGTCGCGGGTTCGGTGCCGATGGTGCCGGTCGCCGCGCCCGACCATCCGCTCGGCCGGATGAGTGCGATCCCGCCGGGGGCAGGGCGGGACCATATACAGCTTGTGCTGACAGACCGGTCGCGCTTCACGGAGGGTCGGGACTATTCGGTCGCCAGTCCCAAGACCTGGCGCCTCGCCGATCTGGGCGCGAAGCACGCGCTGCTGCGGGAGGGGATAGGGTGGGGGAACATGCCGCTCCCGATGATCGAGGCGGATCTGGTCGCGGGCACGCTGGTGCGGCTCCAGATGCCCGATCATGTCGGCGGCATGTATCGCTTTTCGGGCATCTGGCGACGAGACACGCCGCCAGGACCGGCGGCGGCATGGCTGCTCGACCAGTTCGTGGCGCTGGGGCAGCAGGACCGCGAACTGGAAGGGCTGGGCGACATATAGATCGGGTGGGTCATCGCGCCACGCCCGCGCGCGTTTCTTATTTCTGGATGAAGGCCAGGATGTCGGCGTTCAGCACATCGGCATTCACCGTCAGCATCCCGTGCGAATAGCCCTCGTAGATTTTGAGCGTGGCGTCGGGCAGGATGTCCGCCTGCAACAGGCCGGCATTCCTGTAGGGCACGACCTGATCGTCATCGCCGTGCAGCACCAGCGTCGGCACCGTCATGGCTGCCAGATCGTCGGTCTGGTCGGTTTCGGAAAAGGCCTTGATCCCTTCATAATGGGCGAGCGCGCTGCCGTTCAGGCCCTGCCGGACCCAATTGTCGATGACGGCGGGCTTCACATCCGCGCCGTCGCGATTGAACCCGTAGAAAGGGCCGCTCGCAACATCGCGGAAAAATTGCGCGCGGTTGGCGGCAAGCCCGGCGCGCAGCCCGTCGAACACGTCCATCGGCAGGCCGCCGGGATAGCGTTCGGTTTTCACCATGATCGGCGGCACCGCGCTCACCAGCACGGCCTTGGCGACGCGCCCTTGGGGCAGGCCATGCCGCGCAACATAGGCGGCCACTTCGCCGCCGCCCGTCGAGTGGCCGATATGGATCGCGTTTCGCAGGTCGAGATGGGCGGCGACCGCGGCGGCGTCCGCCGCATAATGGGCCATGTCGTGGCCGAAATCGACCTGCGCCGACCGGCCGTGGCCCCGCCGGTCGTGGGCGACGACGCGATAGCCCTTGGACAGGAAGAACAGCATCTGCGCGTCCCAATCGTCCGAGGAAAGCGGCCAGCCATGATGGAACATGATCGGCTGCGCATCCTTCGCGCCCCAGTCCTTGTAGTAAATATCTACGCCGTCGCTGGTGGTGATGAAGCTGGTCATGGAACGATCCTTTCGAAATCGGCGAGAGTGTTGCGGTCGATACGATAGCCAGTGTGCCGGCCTGATCTCCCTCTATACCTGCGAAGATCGCCGAAACATCCGCATAAATCCGTGGAGATCATTCGACTAAATCGAATAGACAATGGCTGAACCTTCCTGCCTATTGCACGTTCCAACGCCGTCTGCGGCAATGCCGTCTCCTCTTTCGCAAAGGACCACCGCATGGCCCGGCAACGCTCCGACAAGCCCGAGATTCTGCCCTATGACGGACCCGCCGGGGGGTGGGGATCGGTCCGCTCGCTCGCCGACATCCTGCCGCGCGAACGGGTCGGGGCAGAGGCGCTGCGCGAACTCGCTCGGCAGAACAAGCCGGAGGGTTTCGCCTGCGTCAGTTGCGCCTGGCCCAAACCCGCCGATCACCATCCGGCCGAATTTTGCGAGGAGGGCGCGAAGGCCACCGCGTGGGAGCTCACCAGTCTGCGCACAACGCCCGATTTCTTCGCCCGCCATACGCTGACGGAGCTGCGCGGCTGGAGCGATTACGAACTGGAGCAGCATGGCAGGCTGACCCACCCGCTGCGCTATGATGCCGCGACCGACCGCTATGTCGCCTGCGACTGGGCGGAGGCATTCGACGCCATCGGCGCCGAGCTGCGCGCGCTCGATCCCAAATCCGTCGTCTTCTACGCATCGGGTCGGGCAAGCCTCGAAACCTCCTACATCTATGCGTTGATGGCGCGCCTCTACGGCAATCAGAATCTGCCGGACAGTTCCAACATGTGCCACGAATCGACCTCGGTCGGTCTGAAGGCCGCGATCGGCGTGCCGGTCGGCACCACCCGCCTCCAGGATTTCGAGGCGTGCGACGCGATCTTCTTTTTTGGCCAGAATGTCGGGTCCAACGCGCCCCGAATGCTGCACGACCTGCGCGCCGCCAGAAAGAGGGGAGTGGAGATCATCACCTTCAATCCGCTGAAGGAACGGGGGCTGGAGCGCTTCACCAGCCCGCAGGATCCGGTCGAGATGCTGAAGGGCAAGGAAACCATCATCTCCACCCAATATCATCAGGTGAAGACCGGCGGAGACATCGCCGCCATGGCCGGTCTTAGCAAATGGCTGATCGCGTGGGACGACGCGGCAACGGCAGCCGGAGCCCCGCCGGTTCTCGACCATGATTTCATCGCCCGGCATTGCCACGACTTTGCGCCGTTCGCGGCGCATATCCGGGCGCTCGACTGGGACGCCATCGAAACCGAAAGCGGCCTTTCCCGCGCCGCGCTGGAGGATGCCGCCCGCGTCTATGCCCGGTCTAAGGCGGTGATGGCGATTTACGGCATGGGCCTGACCCAGCATGTGAAGGGGGTCGAGAATGTCCGTATGCTCGTCAACTTCCTCCTGCTGCGGGGCAATATCGGCAAGCCGGGTGCCGGACCGACGCCCGTCCGCGGCCACTCCAACGTGCAGGGGCAGCGGACCGTCGGCATCACCGAAAAGACCGAACTTGCGCCGGTGGACAGGCTGCGCGAGCTTTATGGCTTCGAACCACCGCGCGAGAAGGGGCTGGATACGGTCGAGACCTGCCGGGGCGTGATCGACGGATCGGTGCGCGCCGTCATCGGCCTGGGCGGCAATTTCCTGCGCGCCGTGCCGGAAACGGCGGCGATGGAGCGGGCCTGGCCGAACCTGCGTCTCTCGGTCCAGATCGCGACCAAGCTCAACCGCAATCATCTGTTCGCCGGAGCCGTCACCTATCTGCTGCCCTGCCTCGGCCGGATCGAAACGGACATGCAGGCGAGCGGCCCGCAGGCCGTTTCCGTCGAGGATTCTAGCGGGTGCATCCACGGTTCGCGCGGCAAGGCGAGGCCAGCCAGCCCGCATCTCCTGTCCGAACCGCGCATCGTCGCGGAAATCGCCAAGCGTATCACGCCGCCCAATCCCGCCATCGACTGGGACTATTGGGTCGCGGACTATGGCCGCATCCGCGACGCGATCGAAGCGACCTATCCCGAAATCTTCAAGGATTTCAACGCCCGCCTCTTCACCCCCGGCGGCTTCTGGAAGGGCAACAAGGCGTCCGAACGCATCTGGCAGACGCCCAGCGGCAAGGCGGAATTTCTGGTGCCGACCGGGCTGTCCGCCACGGGCTTCGCCGATGCGCCGGCCCGGTTCAGGCTGATGACGCTGCGGTCGAACGATCAGTTCAACACCACCGTCTATGGCTATCATGACAGGTTTCGCGGCGTCAAAGGGACGCGCGACGTCCTCTTCATCCACCCCGCCGACATGGCCGACGCCGGCTTGCAAGAAGGGCAGCGGGTGACATTGGAGAGCGACGCGGGCGACGGCGTCGGCCGGAGCCTGCGCGGGCTGATCGTCACCCCCTACGACATTCCGCGCGGGTGCCTTGGCGCTTACTATCCCGAAGCGAACATCCTCATGCCGCTCGACCATCATGCCGAGCAAAGCCATGTACCGGCGGCAAAATCGGTTCCGGTGCGCATCCGTCCCTGAGCCTGCCCGCTGGTGCCAGGCCGGCGGCCAAGCGCAGATACGGAACGCAAAACGCAACGCGCGTGTTGCAGGGGGGAGGAGACAATCATGGACCTGAGCGCCCGCCTGACCCTGTTGACCCGCATCGGTTTCGCGACCCGCGGCGTTCTGTATGTCGCGATCGCCGTCCTCATCTTCCGCGCCGGCCGCGCCGAAGACCCGAGCGGCGCACTGGAATATCTGAGCGGCATGGGCGGACGGGTGCTGATGGGCGTCATGGCCGCTGGCCTGTTCGCCTATGGCCTGTGGCGGCTGTGCGACGCGACCCTCGACATCGAACGGCACGGGTCGGGCGGCAGGGCGGTGACGGAGCGCGCCGGCGCGGCGCTCAGCGGCCTCGTCCACCTGCTGCTCGCCTGGCAGGCGGTGCGCCTGATCCAGGGCGTTTCCAGCAGCGGCGACGGCGCGCAGGAGGGCGCACGCACCGCCCTCAACCTGCCCGGCGGCATGGCGCTCGTCATCGCCGGTGGGGTCATTCTTCTCACCGTTGGCGTCATTCAGGCGGTGAAGGCGTGGAAGGCATCCTTCCTGCGCCATCTGGAACCGGCCATGGCCCGCCGCGCCTGGGTGCGATGGAGCGGGCGGCTGGGCTATGCGGCGCGCAGCCTCATATTCCTGGTCAGCGGCGTCTTCCTCATCCGCGCGGGCCTCGCCGCCGATGCCGGGCAGGCGCGCGGGATGGGCCGGGCGCTGGCCTGGCTCGATCATCCGGTGGATCTGCTGGTCGCCGCCGGGCTGCTCGGCTTTGGCATCTTCGGCTTTGTGGAAGCCCGCTATCGCATCCTGCACGACGTGCCGATCGAGGGCATGGCACGCCGTGCGATGCGCACCGCCGGTCTGCGCCGCTAACCCCGCCAGCGCAACCCCAGCCACAGCGTGCGCGGCGTGCCGAGGTCGACCGACGCGCCCGCGTTGCGTGTGACCACCGCTTCGTCGAACAGATTCTCAGCCCGCGCAATCAGGTCAACGCCGCGGCCCAGCGGGAGACGCGCCGTCACGTCCAGCGTCACAGCACCCGCCAGGCTGTCGCTTTGCAGGTCGTCCTCATACTGGCGCCCGACATAGCGCAGGGTCGTCGATAGGGATGGGCCAAGTTCCGGCCGATAGGCGGCGGTGGCGCTCGCCATGTGGCGCGGACTTTGCGCGGGCCGAAGACCATCCAGTGCCGTGCCGGGCGCATCGACCCGCGACCGGCTGTAGGCATAGGACGCCGACAGGCCGACCTCGCCCAGCGCCGCGCTTGCCGTCACTTCCACGCCTTTGGCGAGGATCGCCCGCACATTCTGCCGCTGGCGCACGTTGGGCGCGATCGTGACATTGGCGATCGCGTCGTCCAGCCGGTTGACGAAGACCGTGCCCGCCACTGTCACCCTCCGCGCAGGGGTGAGGTCGAGGCCTAGCTCGCCGCCCTTCAACCGTTCCGGCTCCAGCGCCGCATTGGCCTGGGTCGTGATCGGAAACACCACGAATGGGCGGTAGAGTTCGTTCAGCGTCGGCAGGCGAAAGCCGCTATAGGCGGCCGCGCGCACCGCGACCGCATCAGTGACGCGATAAACTGCGCCCGCGCGCCCTGTCACCTCGGTGCCGGACCGCTCGGCATAGCGGGTGAGGGTGGCTGCACCCGTCGCGACATTGACCGAATTATAGAATCCGTCCCGGATCGCCCAGCGATCGGCACGTACACCCCCGGTGAGCACCAGATCGCCCCATGTCCAGTCATCCTCCACGAACAGCCCGCCCGTCCATTGCGTGCCGCCCGCATGGCGCAGGGCGGTCCGCGGGTTGGCGGCGATATTGGCGTTGTAGGCGTCCTCGAACATGTCTCCCTTCGCAAAGCGGCTGTCGATGCCCAGCCGCAGCAGATGCCCGCCCCCCACCGGCGGACGCAACTCGACCTTGCCGCCGATCCCGGTCGAGGGGGTGCTGCGCTGGTCGAGCGACTGGCGGAATGTGGACGAGGAAATCACGACATTGGCGAAATTGCGCGCCTGGACATAGGCAAGCGCATCGATCTGCCAGCCGCCCCGGCGGACATAGCGGATACTCGCGTCCTGGCCCTGGCTGCGGCTGTCCGCTCCGGCGAACCGCAAGGTGCGCCGGTCGTCGAACAGCGTGGCGCGAAACTGAAGCTCCGCCGTGGCTGAAAGCGGGGCGACCGCGCGCAGATTGGCCGACCAGCCATCATAGGCGGCCGGCACCGTCGCCGCGCTCCGCTGCGCGCGGGGCGTGGTCTGAAAGCCGTCGCCCCGGTCCCACCGGCCCGACAGCGTCGCATAGCCGCCGCCCAGATCCTGGGTCAGGCCCGCCGTCGCTTCGGTGGCATCGCGGCTGCCGTAAAGGGTGCTGGCGGTGAGGCCGGGCAGCTGGTCGCGCGTCGCGCTCGCCAGTTCGATCGTGCCGGCGACCGCCCCGGCCCCGAATGCGCCGCTGCCTCCGCCCCGCGTAACCCGAACCGCCGACAGCCGATCGGGCGCGATGGCGCTGAAGGGAATATAGCCGAAAAAGGGATCGGCGACCGGCACGCCGTCCAGCAGCACCAGCGTCCGGCTCGACGCATTGCCGCCCAGCGCGCGGAGTGTCGCCCCCTGATTGGACGGATTGGAGGACCGGCTGTCGGATCGGCGGAATTGCTGGAAGCCGGCGACGTCGGCCAGCACGCTCTCGATCCGGCCGGACGCATTGTCCAGCATCCGCTCGCGCGGGATGATCACCGATCCATAGGCAGGCGCGCCGGGCGGCAGCGCAAGCCCGCTACCCGTCACCACGATCGTCGGCGGCGGCTGCGCCGCATCGTCGGGCGACTGCGCCAGCGCCGCGCCCGGCAGCGCCGACAGCATGATGGTCCAGAACAGCCGTGTCATCGCCAGCCCGTCATGCCTTGGCCGACAGCGCGCTCAATTCGTCGAGGTCGAGGTCGCGCTCCAGTTCGTGCAGCGTCTCCTCGTCTATGTCCCCGCACCGGTGCAGCCGCAGCAGTTCCGCCCGCCCGGCCGCCACGGCTTTCAGGATCAGGTCGAAATGCGCGTGCAGCTGGTCGGCGAACTGCTCTTCCTGCCCGGCATAGGAGGTGGCGATGCTGGCGTGGCGTTGATACCGCTCCAACAGGCGCGGGTGGACCAGCGTGCCGTCCGCATCATGGGCATGCACCTCCACCACCTTGAGCTGCGCCAGCGCCATCGCCGCTTCCGCTTCGCTCATCGTCAGGCGTGGCCGGTCTGCCTCTGGCTCCTCCAGCGCGACGAGGCGGATCACCCGGCCGAGCGTCGTTCCCTGCACCAGCACCGTGCCGATGATGACCGCGAAGGCCGTGACCAGAATGAAGTCGCGGCCGGGAAAACCCGCCGGCACGCTCAGCGCGACCGCCAGCGTCACCACACCGCGCATCCCCGCCCAGCCGAGCACGCTCGCCGCCCGCGCGCCTAGCGGCGTATAGCGGCGCACGCCCAGCGCGCGCAGAAGCCGGATCACCATGTCGGACCCGAACACCCAGACGAAACGCGCCAGGATCAATGCCGCCAATATCGCCAGCACCGGCCCGGTCATCTGCGCCAGCACGACCTCGAACCCGCCCACGCGCTCGATCACGCCGCGCAGCGACGACCCGATCAGCAGGAAGACGAACGCTTCCATCAGAAAGATCATCACCGCCCAGAAGGCCGTCCCGCTCATCCGCACCGTCGCGCTGAACACGACATGCTGGTACCAGCCGCAGATGAGACCTGTCGTGACGGTCGCGATCACGCCCGACAGATGCCCCGCTTCCGCCAGCAGATAGGATGCCCACGGGGCCAGCAGCGAGGAGGCGATCATCAGATATGTGTCGTCCAGCCGCGGCGCGAGCAACACCCAGGCCGCGCCCACCGCCACGCCTACCACCGCTCCGCCGATCGCCAGCAGGGCGAAACTCTCCAGCGCATCGGTCAGGCTGAACGCCCCTGTCACGGCCGCCGCGACGGCGAAGCGGAAGAGGACGAGCCCGGTCGCATCGTTGAACAGGCTCTCGCCCTCCAGCAGGATCGACAACCGGCGGGGCAGCCGCACCTGCTGCAACACCGCGCGCGCCGACACGGCGTCGGGTGGCGCGACGATCGCGCCCAGCGCGGCGCAGGCGGCCCAGGGCAGGGCGGGGATCAGCCAGTGCGTCACCAGTGCGATGACCGCCGTGGTGAACAGCACCGCGCCGATCGCCAGCGCCGCGATCCCCAGCATATGCCGCCGCAAATGGCGCAGCGCGATGAACCAGGCGCCGTCCATCAGCAGCGGCGGCAGGAAGATGACCAGCACCAGCGCGGGGTCGAGCGACACGACAGGCAGGCCCGGCAGGAACGCGAACAACGCGCCACCCGTCAACAACGCGACCGCCGGCGGCAGGCCGGCCCGCTGCGCCGCATAATGCAGCAGAATGATCGCCAGCAGCATGACGATCACCAGTTCGAACATCTCCAGCGCGTGCATCGCCTTGCCCCCCGATCGCTTCCACCCCTAGCGCGCGGGTGCCCGAGGGCCAAGGCTGATGCGGAGCATATGTGCTCACCCGGGGACGGGGGCGAGACCGGGACAAGGACCCCCTGACCCTAAAGGGCGATAACAAAGATTATGTAAAATACCATCTCCTACTATCTTCGTCCAGCAGACGTCGATGGCGCTGATCTCGGCGGCGCGACGGCAACGGGCCGGCTGCGTATCGCGTCACTTGGGACCGACATTGCCGCAGGGGGTACATGACGTCCGACGCAAAATTATCACGCATTATGGAAAACTGTCTCATTTAGCGGGATTTTTCTTGTCCCTAACGACTCGGCGCGATATGTCCATATAAAGCAACATCAGTTCATTATGTGGTATTAGGAGATGATGCGTATGCATCCGCGTTACGCCCGACTGGCTTCCATATCCTATCTTGGCCTGCTCGCCGCAGCCTCTGCTCCCGCGTTCGGCCAGGATTCGGCAGGAGCAGATCAGGCCCGGACGGACATATCCTCCTCTAGCGGTTCGGAGGCGGCTGACATCGTCGTGACCGGCATTCGCAGCAGCCTTCAGGGTGCGCTCAATGCCAAGCGCAACGCGCCGCAGGTGCTGGACGCGATTTCGGCGGAGGACATCGGCAAATTCCCTGACAAGAATGTCGGCGAAGCGCTTCAGCGCGTCACCGGCGTGCAGATTTCGCGCGCGGGCGGCGAAGGCGCCGGCGTCACCATTCGCGGTGCGGAACCCTCGCTCAACCGGGTGGAAATCAACGGCACCACCGCGCTTTCGACCACGGTCGGCGGCGGCCGCGACGTCGATTTCCGTGACCTGCCCTCGGAATTCGTGAACCGGCTCGAAGTCGTGAAATCGGCAACGGCCGACATGACCGAAGGCGGCGTTGGCGGCACCGTGCGCGTCATCACGCGCCGGCCGTTCGACAATGGCGGCAAGCCCTATCTCGCCGGTTCGGCGCAGGCCATCTACGCCGATATCGGCGATCATATGGACCCGCGCCTGGCCCTCATCGGAAGCGACACCTTTGCCAATGGCACGCTGGGCGTTCTGATTTCCGGCACGTTCGAAAACCGGAATGTCGAGGATCATCAGGCGCGCACCACCGGGTGGGTCCAGACCCGCGATCTGAATGGCGATGGCGTGCGTGATTTCATCCCGGACATTCCGCGTTATGTGATCGATCGGCTCGAAACCCGCCGCTATGCGCTGAACGGCATCCTGGAATGGCAGCCGGGCGACGGCTTCAAGGCCTATCTGGAAGGCAACTGGACGCGCTCCAACCAGTCGGTCACGTCCCAATATCTGCAGACCGGCACCAGCGGCGGCCTCGTCGACGCGGCGAACACCGTCATCGGCCCGGACAACACCGTCACGCGCCTGCGGATGACCAACAACACCGCGCTCGCCCGCACCAGCCAGCTTGGCGTGTCCTATCGCAACATTCTGGGCGACATCCGCCGCACCACCTACAATGTCGCGCTAGGGGCGGAATGGACGACCGGCAAGCTGACGCTGACGCCGAAGGTCTCCTACGCCAAGGCAAAGGCGTATAATAACGAGATCAACGCCACGGCGGCGATCGTCGGCATGCCCTGGCTGGAGGTCGATTACGGCAACGGCCAGCAGGCACCCCGGATCATCCTGCCCTTCGATCCCACGACCACCGCCGGCATCAACCAGCTGACCGTGCTGCGTCGGCCGCGCTACGACGATCAGTCGGAAAAGATGGCGAAGCTCGACGCGGAATATAAGCCCGACGGCGGCATCCTCACCTCCCTCAAGGTGGGCGGCCAGTATCGCGATCTGACGGTGAAGAGCAAATTCTTCACCCGCACGACCACGCTCAACGGCTTTTCCGATCCGGCCGTGCAGACGCGCATCCAGAACATCGTCAACGCCAACGCGGCGCTTGGCACCTCGCCCTTTTTCAACACCGGCGATCTGGGCTTCACGGGCGGCTATACCGGCTGGCTCAACATGACGCAGGGGGTGGCCGACGCGGTGGGCGTGCCTGACCCGTTCCAGGCCGGCGGCTGCCCGGAAAGGTCGGGCGGCACCTGCCAGGTCTTCACCGACACCTGGGAAGTGGGCGAACGCAACCTTGCCGGCTATGCCCAGGCGGCCTTTGCATTCGACATCGGCCCTGTGCCGGTCAGCGGCGTGATCGGCGCCCGCGTCGTCAATACCAAGGTGAACACGTCCGGCTTCCAGAGCCGCTCGCCCGGTGGCGGGGCGCTGCCGATCATCTCGCCGGTGTCCTATGACAGCAAGAACACCGAATTCCTGCCGTCGATCAACCTGAAGGCGGACCTGATCCCCAACAAGCTGCAGGCCCGCATCACCGCCACCGAAGTGATGGCGCGGCCGTTGCCGCAGCAGCTGGCGCCGCGCTTCACGCTCGACGTGGTCGGCCTGTCCGGCTCGCGGGGCAATCCGGCGCTCCAGCCCTTCCGCGCGCGTCAATATGACGCGGGTCTGGAATATTACCTCAACAAGACCAGCTTCGCGTCGGTGACCTATTTCCGCAAGGAGATCAGCAGCTTCATCCAGAACACGACGGAGCCTTTCGTCGATGCGACCGGCGTGACCTACAATATTCTGGTGCCCACCAACGGCACGCAGAAGGTGACGATCAACGGCATCGAAGCGGGCGCGCAGCTGGCCTTCGATTTCATCGACCTGCCGGTCGTCAAGAATATGGGCGTGATCGCCAACTACACCTATTCAAAGGACAGCGGCTACGAAGGGAAGGACTTCTTCACCGGCACCGCCCTGCCGTTCCAGGGCCTGTCGCGCAAAAGCTACAACCTGTCGGCCTATTATGAGGATGATGTCGTCAGTCTGCGCGGCGCCTATAACTGGCGGTCCAAATATCTCATCGTGGCGCAGGGCCGTGGCAACAACCCGGAGTTCGGGGAAGCCTATGGCCAGCTGGACGCCTCGCTCAACATCACGGTGATGCCGGGCGTGGCCTTCTTCCTCGAAGGCGTGAACCTGCTGGACGCCACCCGCAAGGAGAATGCGAACAGCATCTATCGCCGGACGATCATCGAAACCTTCGGCCGCAGGGTCTATGGCGGCGTTCGCCTGAAACTGTGATCCGCCCGGCTGCGGCGAGCGCCATGCTCCGCTCGCCGCAGCCGGCCAGGAGACAAGGATGATACGGATGAAGTCCCTGATTTCGGCAATGACGCTGCTGGCGACCACCTGGAGCGGCAGCGCGATGGCGAAGCCCGTGAAGCAGTGGACCGATGCGCTGACCGGGCACCAGATCGTGCAGATCACCGATCAGCCCGGCGGGGCCGCCAGCCTCTATTTCCACCAGAACAGCTATACGCCGCAAGGTGACAAGATGGTCCTGTCGACGCCCGACGGGATCAGCGTCGTCACCCTGGCCGACTGGAGCATCAGGCCCCTCGTCAAGGGCGCGGACCTGCAACTGCTGTTCACCGGTCGCAAGACCCGCAGCGTCTATTATGCCGGCGGTCGCCGGAATGATGGCGCAGGCGCCACCACCATCTTTGCCGCCGACATCGACAGCGGCAAGGTTCGCCGGATCGCCACGGTCGCCAAAGGATCGATCGGGTCGATCAACGCCGACGAGACGCTGCTGCTGGGTCAATGGGCCGCGAGCGACAAGCCGCTCCAGCCGGACGGCACCGCCAAGGGCAAGGCGCCCGAAATCAAGCAGCAATTCGGTCAGGCCAACTATGCCGCCAATGGCCCGGACGGCAAGCCGCTGACCTTTGCCGAGGCGAAGGAAGTGCGCCTGAACGAGCGGCTGGAAGCGAAGATACCGATGGAAATCTTCACCATCGACATCCGTACCGGCACACGGAAGGTGGTGGTCGCTTCCACCGACTGGCTGAACCACGTCCAATTCTCGCCGACCGATCCGGGGCTGATCATGTACTGCCACGAAGGCCCCTGGCATAAGGTCGATCGCATCTGGACCATCCGCACCGACGGCAGCGGGAAGCAGCAGGTCCACAGGCGCATGATGAACATGGAAATCGCCGGCCACGAATTCTTCTCGCCCGACGGCAAATGGATCTGGTACGATCTTCAGACCCCGCGTGGCGAAGTCTTCTGGCTCGCGGGCTACGAGATCGCGACGGGCAAGCGTCGATGGTATCATGTCGATCGCAACATGTGGTCGGTCCATTACAACCAGACGCCCGACATGCAGCGCTTCACGGGCGACGGCGGCGACAGCGAGATGGTCGCCCACGCGCCCGACGGCAAATATCTCTACCTGTTCGCGCCGCGGGAGATTCCCGACGTGGCCGGCATCCATGCCGACAACGCGGCCGACCTGATCGCGCCCGGCACGCTGGAAGCCGAAAGGATCGTCGACATGCGCCGCCACGATTACAGGCTGGAACCGAACATCACCGTCACTCCCGACGGCCGGTGGATGATCTTCCGCTCCAACATGAGCGGCAGCAACCAGGTCTATGCCGCCCGCATGACCAAATAGATCACCCGGGTTCGGCGTCTCCCGGCCCGTTCCCGCGTCGGCATCGACGCGCATGTATTCGTATGCACGTCTTGCTCCGCCTCGCCGGCCATGCCAGCGCAGGGGATCGCACGACCGGCGGCACGCCGGCGCGCATGTGGGAGGAGCAAGGCATGGACAAACCCCGCCAGGGTTTTGCCGGATTGTGGAACATCAATTTCGGCTTCTTCGGCATCCAGATCGGCTTTGCCCTGCAAAACGCCAATATGAGCCGTGTATTCCAGTCGCTCGGCTCCAGCATAGACAATCTGTCGGCCCTCTGGATCGCCGCGCCGCTCACCGGTCTGCTGGTTCAGCCGATCATCGGCCATCTCTCCGACCGTACCTGGCTCGGCCGGCTCGGTCGCCGGCGGCCCTATTTCCTGCTTGGCGCGGTCTGCTCGGCCCTGGCCCTGCTCGGAATGCCGCAAAGCGACAGCCTGCTGGTCGCCGCCCTGCTGCTCTGGATGCTCGACGCCAGCCTCAACGTCTCGATGGAGCCGTTCCGCGCCTTCGTGGGCGACATGCTGCGCAAGGACCAGCATATACTGGGCTATGCGGTGCAGACGGCGTTCATCGGCGCGGGCGCGGTGATCGGCTCGCTCTTTCCCTGGGCGCTCGACCATCTGGGCGTCGCCAATGTCGCCGCGCCGGGCGAGGTTCCCGACACCGTCCGCTACAGCTTCTGGGCTGGCGGCGCGGCGCTGCTGGGCGCGGTGCTGTGGACGATCGTCACGACGCGGGAATATACGCCCGAACAGATGCGCGCCTTTTCAAATGCGCCGGATGCAACCCCGCCCGCGCCCGATCTCGCGACCCGCGCCATCGCCCCTTGCTTCGGCTGGGTCGTGGCGGGCGGACTGATCGCGCTGGCGGTCCGCGTCTGGGCATTGGAAAAGGAAGTCTATCTGCTGGGCGCGCTGCTCGCCGGCTATGGTATCGCGACCCTGATCGCGATCCTTCTGGCGCGCCGCGGCAGCCGGCAGACCATGCTCGCCCACATCGTCGGCGACATTGCCGGTATGCCGCCGATCATGCGCCGCCTCGCGCTCATCCAGTTCTTCAGCTGGTCGGCCCTGTTCATCATGTGGATTCATACCACTCCGGTGGTCGCCCAATATATGTTCGGATCGACCGACCCGGCCAGCGCCGCCTATCAGGCAGGCGGCAATTGGGTGGGCGTGCTGTTCTCCGTCTATAACGGCGTAGCCGCCATCGCCGCGCTGACCCTGCTGCCCTGGCTGTCGTCGCGGATCGGCCAGGCGCGAACCCATGCGCTGTGCCTCGTCGCGGGCGCGACCGGCTTCACCGGCTTCCTGCTGTTGCGCGACCCGCAATGGCTGCTGCTCGCCGAAATAGGGATCGGCATTGCCTGGGCTTCGATCCTCGCCATGCCCTACGCCATGCTCGCGTCCAGCCTGCCGCAGGCGAAGCTCGGCGTCTATATGGGCCTGTTCAACATCTTCGTCGTGGTGCCGCAGCTGCTGGTCGCGACGGTCATGGGCTCCATCATGAAGGCGTTCTTCCCAACCGAACCGATCTGGACGATGGCGTTCGCCGCCTTGACGCTGCTGGTTGCCGCTGGCGTGTCCTTGACGGTGAGGGAGCCGACGTGAGGCCATATGCCCACGCCGATACGGGTGCAGAAAGTGCAATCGCGCGTGAAACCTTCGCAATTGCGGCATAGCGGCGATTGCCGCACAAGGATCGGGCCTTTCAGGCATCCTCTCCTAAAAACTTTCCAGGCCGGTCGAAAGATCGGCCTTTTTTTTCAAGATGTCCGGCGGACCTGCGACGGGCCCGCCTGCTCCGAAGCCTTTCGGCGGGCGCAGGGGCAGATCAACGCATTGATACGCAACTCGTTCTGCGCGCCAGACGCAAACGCATTGCAAATCCAGTCCAGACACCGTGCCAGCAACAGCATGGTCCTCTCCATCCTTCTTTTGGCACTGTATATCACAGCCAAAAGCCAGGAAAAGTGGTGAGCAGACCGGCGACGCAAATGATACGGTGCGGTACGGCTGAGCGCTACTGGTCCGCGCCGATCACCCGGTAGAGGCGGATGCGATTGCTCACCAGCGCCAGATCGGTAGCGATCGCAGACTGACGGGCGTTATAGAGCGCCCGCTGGCTGGTCAGCGCGGCCAGAAATGTGTCGATCCCCGCTCGATAGCGTTGCTCGGCCAGTGCGTAGGCCTGAGCGCTCGCCGTCACCAGCCGACGCTGCGCTGCCTGCTGCGCATCGATCGTGCCATCCCGCGCCAGCGCGTCCGCTACCTCCTGGAAAGCGGTCTGGATCGCACCCTCGTACCGCGCCAGATAGGCGTCCCGCTGCGCCTTGCTATAGTCGAGATTGCCGCGATTCGCCCCGCCGAAGATCGGCAGAGTGGCAGACGGACTTGCGGACCAGGTGAAACCGTCGCCGCTGAACAGCGACGAAAGGGCGGAACTGGCCACCCCGATCGCGGACGTCAGGCTGATGCGCGGGAACATCGCGGCGCGCGCCGCGCCGATGTCGGCATTGGCGGCCTTGAGCTGATGCTCCGCCTGCAGGACATCGGGCCGCTGGAGCAGGATGTCGGAGGACAACCCCGCCGGCACCCGCGCCACCCCCGCTGTCAGCGAGTCGAGCGACACCGGCAGCAGGGCGTCCTCGACCGTCCCGCCCGCCAGCAGGTCGAGCGCGTTGCGGTCCTGCGCCACCTGCGTCACATTGGCGGCCACATCCGACGTCGCCTGTTCGACGGTCGTCTCCGCCTGATGCACGTCCAGCTTCCCGGCCAGCCCGGCGGCGTTGAGGGAGCGGGTCAGGTCGAGCGTGCGTTGCGCGCTCGCCTGCGTCTGGCGCGACAGGGCGAGCAATTCCTGATCCGCCGCCAGCGTCGCATAGGCGGTCGCCGTCTCGGCGATCAGCGCGATCCGCGTGGCCCGCGCGCCTTCTTGGCTGGCCAGATAGGTTTGTAGCGCCGATTCGGTGAGATTGCGGACCCGGCCGAACAGGTCGATTTCGAACGCACTGAAGCCGATGTCGGCGCTGTAGCTGTCCTGGCGCGTGCCGTTGCGCCGGGCCAGGCTTGCCCCGGCATCGGCCGTCACCGTGGGCAGCTGTGCCGCGCGTTGCACCCGATATTGCGCACGCGCCGCCTCGACATTGGCGATGGTGGCGCGAAGGTCGCGATTGTTCGCCAGCGCCCGCTCGATGATCGTCCTGAGCCGCGCGTCACCCACCAGCTGCGTCCAGGGCAGGCCCGCCGCTCCGGCCTTCTGCACCGCATAGGCCTCTCCGCTCGGCAACGCGGGCGGCACCGGCGGCGCTGGCCGCTCATAATGGGGCGCCATATTGCACCCGGCAAGCGCGAGCAGCGCCAATGCGGCCATCGCCCGGGTCATGCCGGCACCCCCTGATCCAGCGCCGGCGGCAGTGGAGCCGTCTTGGGCTTGTCGCTGCCGAACAGGCGCGCGATGGTCAGGAAGAAGAGCGGCACGTAGAAGATCGCCAGCACCGTCGCGGTGGTCATGCCGCCGATCACTGCGGTGCCGATCGCGATGCGGCTCTGCGCGCCGGCCCCGCTCGCGATGGCGAGCGGAACGACACCGGCAATGAAAGCCAGCGACGTCATCAGGATCGGCCGGAAGCGCAGCCGCGCCGCTTCCACCGCCGCATCCCACGCATTCTTGCCCTCATGATGCGCCAGCTCGGCAAACTCTACGATCAGGATCGCATTCTTCGCCGCCAGACCCATGGTGGTGAGCAGCCCGACCTGAAAGAAGATATTGTTCTCCAATCCCCGCGCCCACACCGCGATCACCGCCCCCACCAGGCCCAGCGGGATGACCAGCAGCACCGCCAGCGGGATCGACCAGCTTTCATACAGCGCGGCCAGGCACAGGAACACGACCAGCACCGACAGGCCGTAGAGCAAGGGTGCCTGCCCGCCCGACAGCTGCTCCTGATAGGAAAGGCCGCTCCAGGCATAGCTGGTGCCGGCGGGGAGCTGCTTCTGCAACTCGACCATCCGGTCCATCGCCTCGCCGGAACTGGCCCCATCCGCCGCCTGCCCCTGCAATTCATAGGAGGACAGGCCGTTGAAGCGCGCCACGGTTGTCGGCCCCATCGTCCAGCGGGTGGTGGCGAAGGCCGAGAAAGGCACCATCTCGCCCGTGCTGCTCGAGCGCACCATCCAGTTGTCGAGGTCGGTCGGCAGCGCGCGGAAGGCGGCGTCCGCCTGCATATAGACGCGCTTCACCCGCCCGCGATCGACGAAATCGTTGATATAGGTGCTGCCCCAGGCGGAACTCAGCACATCGTCGACATCGGCCTGCGTCAGGCCCAGAACAGCGAGCTTCTCGCTGTCGATGTCGACCTTGAGCTGCGGCGTGTCCTCCAGTGTCGCGGCCCGCACGCCCGACAGCAGCGGATCTTTCTGCGCGGCCGCGATCAACTGGTTGCGCAACGCCAGGAAGCGGTCGCGCGACAAGCCGCCGCTGTTGAGCAGTTCGAAGGTGAAGCCGTTCGACTGGCCGAGACCGCGAATGGCCGGCGGGGTCATCGACAGCACCTTGGCGTCGCGGATCGCCGCCAGCTGCTTGGTGGCGCGCCCGGCGATCGCCCCCGCAGTGTTGGCCATGCCTTTGCGATCGTCCCACGGCGCAAGGTTGATGAAGCCCTGCGCAGTATTTTCGCCCTGCCCCTGAAAGCTGAAGCCGTTCATGATGAAGGCGTAGGCGACATTGTCCTTCTCATCGTTCAGGAAATAATTCTGCACCTGATCGGCGACGGCGGCGGTGCGGCTGGACTTGGCCCCGGCCGGCAGGGTCATCTGCACCATCACCTGCCCCTGATCCTCGACCGGCAGGAAGCTGGACGGCAGGCGCACGAACAGCAGCACCAGGATGGCGAGGATCACGACATACAGCGCCCAGAACAGCTTGCGCCGGGTCATGACGGTTTCTGTGCGCCGCACATAACCGTTCGTCAGCCGCTCGAACCGGGTGTTGAACCAGCGGCTGAGCCGCCCCATCCGCCCGTCATACCGCTCTTCTTCCGTGCGATGCTTGAGCAGCGTGGCGCACAGCGCCGGGGACAGGATCAAGGCCACGAGCACCGACAGCAGCATCGACGACACGATGGTGATCGAAAACTGCCGGTAGATGACGCCGGTCGACCCGCCGAAGAACGCCATCGGCAACAGCACGGCCGACAGGACGAGCGCGATGCCGACCAGGGCGCTGCCGATCTCCTCCATCGACTTGACCGTGGCGTCGCGCGGCGACAGCCCCTCCTCCTCCATGATCCGCTCGACATTTTCCACCACCACGATGGCGTCGTCGACCAGCAGGCCGATCGACAGCACCATGCCGAACAGGGTCAGCGTGTTGATCGAATAGCCGAACAGCGCGAGGATGCCGAACGTGCCGAGCAGCACCACCGGCACCGCGATCGCCGGCACCAGCGTCGCGCGCCAGCTTTGCAGGAAGACGAACATCACCACGACGACCAGCGCCACCGCCTCGATCAGCGTCTGGATGACTTCCTCGACCGACAATTTGATGAAGGGCGTGGTGTCGCGGGGGAAGACGACCTTGTACCCGTGCGGCAGGCCCACGGACAATTCCTGGACGCGCGCCTTGACCATCTCGGCGGTCTTGAGCGCGTCCGCACCCGGCGCGAGCTGCAATGCGATGCCGGAGGCCGGATGACCGTTCAGTCGCGCCGCGGTGGTATAGCTTTCATTGCCAAGCTCCACCCGCGCCACGTCCGACAGGTGCACGACCGACCCGTCGCGCTGCGTCTTGACGACGATGGCGCGGAACTGGTCCGGCGTCTGGAGCCGGGCGCGCGACGTCACCGTGGCGTTGATCTGCTGCCCGGCGGGCGCGGGGTCCGCGCCGATCTGGCCCGCCGACACCTCGACATTCTGCGCCCGGATCGCCGCCTCGATGTCGGACGGCATCAGCTTCACGCCTGCCAGCTTGTAGGGGTCGAGCCAGATGCGCATCGCATATTGCGACCCGAATATCTGGGTCGCGCCGATGCCGTCGATACGGGCGATCGAATCTTGAAAATTATTGACCAGATAGTCGGAGATGTCGGCCTGGCTCGCCGTATCCGTCTCGTCATACAATCCGACCAGCATCAGGAAGTCGGTCTGCTGCTTGGTGACGGTCAGCCCCTGTTGCTGCACCGGGCTTGGCAGGCGGCTCAATGCCTGCTGCACCCGGTTCTGCACCTGTACCTGCGCGGTATCGGGGTTGGTGCCCTTTTCAAATGTGACGCTGATCTGCGACCGTCCGGTCGCGGACGACGAGGACGAAAAGTACATGAGGCCGTCGATGCCGGTCAGCTGCTGCTCGATGACCTGGGTGACGCTGGTTTCGACGGTCTCGGCCGACGCGCCGGGATAGGTTGCGCTGATGCCGACGCCGGGCGGCGCGATGTCGGGATATTGCGCGATCGGCAGCGACAGCATCGCCCCGAACCCCGCCAGCATGATGCCGATGGCGATGACCCAGGCGAAGATCGGCCGGTCGATGAAAAAGCGGCTCAGCATCGCGCGCCCTTATTTTCCCGCCGCAATGGCGACGGGCTTCACCACGTCGTCGGGCTTCACCTTGTCGGTGCCCTCGACGATCAGGCGATCGCCCGCCTTCAATCCGGCGGTGATGAGCCATTTGTCGCCGATCGCCTGCCCCGCCGTCACGGTGCGCCGCTCGACCTTGTTGCCCTTGGTCACGACCAGCGCGGTCGCATCGCCCTTGGGATCGCGGCTGATCCCCTGCTGCGGGACGAGGATGGCGCCCGGCACCACGGCCTGCGGCGCCACCACGCGCACGAACATTCCGGGCATCAGCAGCCCGTCGGGGTTGGGGAAGCGCGCCCGCAGCGTGACCGTGCCGCTGTTCACGTCCACGATCGGCTCGGCGAACTCGATGCGACCGGCCTGCGGATAGTCGCTGCCGTCCTCCAGCTTCAGCCGGATCGTGGCGCTGGCCGGCAGCGTCTTGCCCGCGGCCAGCGACCGCCGGAGCGCAAGCAGCTGCGCGCTGGACTGGGTCACATCGACATAGATGGGGTCGAGCTGCTGGATCGTCGTCAGCGGATCGGCCTGGCTGGTCGTGACCAGCGCGCCCGGCGTGAACAAGGTCCGGCCGATCCGCCCGCTGATCGGCGCCCGCACCAGCGTGAAATCGAGGTTTACGGTGCTGGTCTGGAGACTGGCCCGCGCCTGCTGCACCGCCGCCTGCGCCTGCCGCGCGGTGGCGATCACGTCGTCTCGGTCCTGCGCGCTCACGGCTTCGGTCGCGCCCAGGCTGCGATAACGCTGCGCCTTGGCCGCCGCTGCCGCTGCCGTCGCCTGCGCGCTCACCAGGCTTGCCTGCGCCTCGTCGCGGGAGGCGCGATAGAGGCGCGCATCGATCTGGTAGAGAGGCTGGCCCGCCCGCACCATCGCGCCTTCGGTGAACAACCGCTTCTGGATCAGGCCCGCCACCTGCGGCCGCACCTCCGACATCAGCGTCGATACCGTGCGCCCGGGCAGTTCGGTCGATACCGTCGCGTCCTGCGCGCTCAGCGTGACCACGCCCACTTCCACCGGCCCCTTCTTGGGGGGCTTCTTCTCGCCGCAGCCGGCGATCAGCAGGCACAGGGCCAGCGGCGCGGCCCCGAAGCGATGGAAAGAAGACGATGGCATCATGTCGCTCTGCGCTTGTCCCTGACTGGACCAGCCGGAGCCTCGCCTCGGACATCCACCCCGGCGGGGGGGGGAGGCAGGGGCCAGGGACGGACGCGGGCAAGCGCTCCGGCTGGAGCCGGCGGGGGCTGCCGGCCCTGCCCTCTTCGGCACTTTGCCCGTCACAGGAAAGACCAACTTGTCATCATTCTGTCGAGTGCCGCTGTCGCGCGGTATCGCTTTGTATCAGCCTGTAACAGGGTCGCGCCGGGGACAGACTCGCCCGCCGAAGGGCGCTAAGAGGAATGCTTATGTCCGACCTTGCCCATCCCGGCGCAGCGACGATCGTGGTCGTCGATGACGATGCCGACATCCGCAACCTGATCCTGGGCCAGCTGCGTCAGGAAAGCTACCGGCTGCTGGGCGCGGCGACCCTTGCCGAACTGCGCCGCCTGATCCGGGCGGAGCCAGTCGATCTCATCGTGCTCGACCTCAATCTGCCAGACGGAGACGGCCTTTCGCTGTGCCGGGAATTGCGGGCGGAAGGCTCCCCTATCCAGATCATCATGGTCACCGCGCGCGGCACCGCCATCGACCGGGTGCTGGGGCTGGAACTGGGCGCGGACGATTATCTCACCAAGCCGTTCGAGCCGCGCGAGCTGCTCGTGCGCATCCGCAACCTGCTGCGGCGCGGTCGCGGGGACGCCGGCCCGCGCGGTCCGGCGATGCGGTACGCGCATTTCGGTCCTTGGCGGCTCGATCTCCAGCAACGCCGGCTTGTCGCCCCCGACGACCGCCTCGTCATGTTGTCGTCGGCCGAATTCCGCCTGCTCTGCCGCTTCATCGAGGAGCCCAATGTGGTCCTGGCGCGCGAAACGCTGCTCCCCGAACGGCGCGCCACCGCCGCCTTCGACCGCTCGATCGACCTTCAGGTCAGCCGTCTGCGGCAGAAGCTCGCATCCGTCCCGGGCGGTGACGAACTGATCCTGACGGTTCGCGGCGAAGGCTATGTGCTGGCCTGCGCGGTCGATCATTCATGATCCGGCACCTGCGGCGCGCAAGCGCCTTCTTCGGCACGATGGCGGGGCAGATTTTCCTCATCCTGACGCTCGGCATGTCGGTCGCGGCCTTGATCGCCCTCATGGTCGCGGAGCAGGCGCGCCATCATGATTTCGAGCGCGTCCGCCGCCAGCGCGTCGTGGCAAGCGCGGTCGACATCGCCGCCCGGTTCCGTCGCGATCCGCGCCAGGTCGAAGCGATGATGGCTGCCCATAACATCGTCGGCGCCTATCCCGCGCCCCCCGGCGTCGCGATCAGCGACCCCGACGCGGATCTGGAAGCCTTGCTGGCGGAACGTCTGCGGCCCATCGCCCAGCCGGAGGCCGGGCAGGTGCCGACCGGTCTCTGCTTCCCGGACCGGCGGAAGGAACGCGCGGCCGGCCTGATCGACGCGCCGACGCCCGACTGCTGGATCGTCCGTTATGCCGAAGCGGACGGACAGCGCCGCGCCATGGCGCTCGTCTTCCCGCGCATGGCCCGGCCGCCCAGCACCATCTTCAACCCGCTCTACCTGCTGGTCATCGTCGCCGCGTCCGCCGGCCTCGCGATTCTCGTCGCCGGCTTCGTCGCCAAGCCGCTGCGCCGGCTGGAGCGCGCCGCCGAAGCCTTCTCGCTCTCCCTCGATCCCGAGGAGATACCGGAAACGGGACCGGAGGAGGTGCGCGCCGCCCTGTCCACCTTCAACCTGATGCAGCGACGCGCGCGGGCCGGCTTTGCCGAACGGACCCAGCTGCTCGCCGCGATCAGCCACGACCTGCAAACCCCGCTCACCCGCCTGCGCCTGCGCCTCGAACTCGTCGACAATGTCGAGCTGCGCGAACGGCTGCTGGCCGATCATCAGGCAATGCAGACGCTGGTGCGCGAGGGGCTGGACCTCGCCAGCAGCGCGGAGTCGCGCGAGGAATGGTCGGTGATCGACATCGACTCGCTGCTCGCCAGCATGGCAGAGGATGCGCAGGATCTGGGCCAGCCGGTGCATTTCATCAGCGGCTGCGGCGGCACCGTGCGCGTCAAGCCGAACGCCCTCACCCGCTGCATCGGCAACCTCGTCGACAACGCGGTCAAATATGGGGGAGGCGCGGAAGTCAGCTGCGCGCGCGCTGCTGGCCGGCTCCTGATCCAGGTCCGCGACCATGGACCGGGGGTGCCCGCCGACCAGATCGACCAGATGTTCGAACCCTTCACGCGCGGCCCAGGCGGCCAGCCGGGCGGTCGCCACGGAACCGGCATCGGCCTCACCATCGCCCGATCTCTGGCGGTCAGTTTCGAAGCGTCGGTGCGACTGCGCAATGCAGCGGATGGCGGTCTCATCGCCACCATCGACATGAAGGGCTGAGGCTCAGCCCCCGCTCGCCATGCCGGTGAGCACCAGCGCCAGCGCCACCGGGACGCCTGCCCTTGCCACACCGGGGCAATAGCTTATGCCCAGCGTCACCCCGCCGCCCAGCAGCGCAAGCAACCCGATCCACCCGACCAGCGCGATGCCGACGTCCGCCCTCGTCCACAGGCTCGCCAGCGACAGCGCCATCAGCGACCAGCCCGCAAGCGTCAGATGCGGTACGAACCCGTGCCCCTGCCACCCGCCAAGCAGCACCGGCCGATGCCGCGGCATCCGTGCGGCCAGCGCGAACAGCGCCAGATATAGCAGGCCCGCGCTGATTATCATGCCGGCTCTGCGCCCCGCCGCGCCCGCCGCCAGGCCAGCGCGCCCGTCGCCGCCGCGCTCACCAGCAACAGCAGATTGATTGCGGGGATCGCCGGATCGGCGCTCCACCGCGGCCCGGTCAAAGCTGCCGCCCCGCAACCCGCCGCCAGCAGTCCCAGCAGCAGCGGCCAGGATCGCGATGGCGGCAGCAGCAATCCCAAGGCGAGTCCCGTCCCCGCCGCCCACAGCGCCACCGACACCTCCATCTCGGCCCGCCCGGCAAGTCCGAGCGGCAGCAGGCGGTTGGCGATCAGATAGGCGACCAGGCCGATCGGCACGCCCGCCAGCCCGCCGACGTTCAGCCGCTCCAGCAGCCGGTTGCCGATCGACAAGGGCGCACGCTCCCGCCGCTTGACGATCCACAGCATCATGCCCGACGCGATCGCCAGCGTCAGCATTGCTCCGCCCAGGAAATAGAGCCACCGGGTCAGCATCGGCGCGAAATGCGCCATGTGGAGGCCATAGACCGTCTGGTAGGCGCGCACCGCCGGCCGTGTCTCGGTCCACGCCTTCAAAATGCGTCCGCTCGCGCCGTCGAAACTGATTTCTCCGGGCATGTAGCCGATCGCCTTCTCTTCCACCGGATACATGGTGACGACTGCGGCGGCATCGCCCGGATTGAAGATGTAGATGCGGGACACCGGCGCGCCGAAATGGCGGCGGGCCTGCGCCATCATGGGAAGAATCGGGGCGAGCGGAGCTGCGCGGCCGCTCGCCGGCCGCACCACCGCGCCGGGCGTGACCTCGGAATAGAAGGCCATCGCGTTCTTGCCGTAAACCGCGGTCATCGGCCACGGCATGGTGAGGGACGCCAGCGTGACGAGGCCGGTGAAGGTGATCATGATATGGAAAGGCAGCGACAGCACGCCCAGTGCGTTATGCCCGTCCAGCCACGACCTTTGCCCCCTGCCCGGCCGAAAGGTGAACATGTCCCGGAAGAAGCGCTTGTGCGCGATTATACCGCTGATGATCGCCACCAGCATCAGCATCGCCGCCAGGGACGCCAGCAGCTCCCCCCAGGGATAGGGCAAGTGCAGATCGAAATGCAGGCGGTAGAAAAAATCGCCGCCCAGCGTGTCGCGGGCGACCGGCGCGCCGCTCACCGGGTCGAGCACCCGCCGCACGAATGCGCCGTCGCTGTCGTAGTTTGCCTCCACCACGTTCGACCGCCCGTCGGGCACGGTCAGATACCAGCCGGTCGAGTTCCGGCTGTTCGCCGCCAGCCAGGCGACGGCAGCGGCGGTCGCGTGATCCGGGTCTGCGGTGGCGCTGACCTCGGGCCGCATCCAGCGGCTGATCTCGGGCCTGAACATACTGAGCGTGCCCGTGAGGCACATGAGGAACAGGATATGCCCAAGCAGCAATCCGGCCCAGCCGTGCAGCCAGGCCATGGAGCGCCGTACGCCGCCCCCCGCCCCAGCCACCAGCCCGGTTCCGGCAGGTGCGTGCGACGCGCCCGCGACAAGAAACGCGCCGATCGTGACCGCCGGCCCGATTATGAACGCCAGCATCGTCGCCACGAGCACCGCTTCAGCGCGCGGGACCGGCAAGCCACGCGCCAGCACCATGGCCGCCAGCGCCGCGACGCCATAGGCCCCCGCCGTGCCGCACAGCGCCCGCACCGCGATCCCGGCGCGATACCACAAGCCCCGGCGGGCCGCGTTCATCATGGTGCCGGTTCCGCCTGGCTGGCCAGTCATGCGCATGACCGGCGGCTACTGCACAACAAGAATGCACGTCAATCGCGGAAGGTTCTACATTATGTTAAATATCGATCCCAGCGAAAATGCGTATTCAACTGTCTCACTCGCTGTCTCGGCAGCTTTCATCGTCACGCAACCTCAACCTGCAAAGCACGATTATATCGATCAGACAGACCAATATTCCCGCCTTCCACCCACGCCTGCCGCGCCGTAAGCATTGGCCATAGCGACTACCGAGAGGAGAATGGACATGGACGCCAAGACCAGCGATCCCCTTAGCTGCCCGATGAAGGAACCCGGCGCGATGCGCAGCCTGCTCGGCCGCACCAACCGCGACTGGTGGCCCAACCAGCTGTCGCTCGACATCCTCCAGCAGAACGGCCTGTCCGGCGACCCGATGGGCAAGGACTTCAATTACGCCGAAGCCTTCAAGACGCTGGACCTCGAAGCGGTGAAGGCGGACCTGCGCGCGCTGATGACCGACAGCCAGCCCTGGTGGCCGGCGGACTATGGCCATTACGGCCCCTTCTTCATCCGCATGGCGTGGCACTCGGCCGGCACCTACCGCACCGGCGACGGGCGCGGCGGCGCATCGTCGGGGTCGCAGCGCTTCGCGCCGCTCAACAGCTGGCCCGACAACGCCAATCTCGACAAGGCTCGCCGCCTGCTCTGGCCGATCAAGCAGAAATATGGCCAGAAACTGAGCTGGGCCGACCTCATGATCCTGACCGGCAACGTCGCCATCGAATCGATGGGCGGCCCGGTGTTCGGCTTCGGCGGCGGCCGCGCCGACGTGTTCGAGCCGGAAAAGGACATCTACTGGGGCACCGAGGAAGAATGGGTCGGCAGCGAAGGCAGCCTGACCCGCATCGACGAGGAGGAAGGCCGGGCGCTCGAAAGCCCGCTCGCCGCGATCCAGATGGGCCTCATCTACGTCAATCCCGAAGGACCGGGCGGCAAGCCGGATGCGCTCCAGTCCGCCCGCGACATCCGCGAAACCTTCGCCCGCATGGGCATGAACGATGAGGAGACGGTCGCCCTCACCGCCGGCGGACATACCTTCGGCAAGGCGCATGGCGCAGGCGACGCGGCCAAGGTCGGCGCGGAGCCGGAAGGGGCCGACATCGCGCAACAGGGTCTGGGATGGCAGAGCGGCCACGAAAGCGGCTTTGGCGACCACACCATCACCAGCGGTATCGAAGGCGCGTGGACTCCCACGCCCACGACCTGGGACATGAGCTATTTCGACATGCTGCTCGACCATGACTATGAACTGGTCCGCAGCCCCGCCGGCGCGAAGCAGTGGCAGCCGGTCGGCAACCCCGAGGAAACGCTCGCGCCCAAGGCGCATACCCCCGGCGTCAAGGTGCCCACCATGATGACCACTGCCGACATGGCGATGAAGGTCGATCCGAAATATCGGGAGATCATGGAGAAATTCCGGGCCAACCCGGACTATTTCGCCGATGCCTTCGCGCGCGCCTGGTTCAAGCTGTGCCATCGCGACATGGGGCCGAAGGCGCGCTATCTCGGCCCCGACGTGCCGGCCGAAGACCTGATCTGGCAAGACCCCCTGCCCGCGCCGGTTCACCCCGCCCTTGGCGATGCCGACATCGCGGCGCTCAAGGATCGCATCGCCGCGTCCGGCCTTTCGGTGCAGGATCTCGTCAAGACCGCCTGGGCATCGGCCGTCACCTATCGCCAGTCCGATCATCGCGGCGGCGCCAACGGGGCACGCATCCGCCTCGCGCCGCAAAAGGACTGGGACGTCAACGAGCCGGCCGAACTGGCACGGGTTCTGTCGGTCTATGAGGGCATTGCCGGGGAGTCGGGCAACGTCTCGGTCGCCGACCTCATCGTGCTCGGCGGCAGCGTGGGCATCGAACTGGCGGCAAAGGCGGCCGGCCATGATCTGACGGTGCCCTTCACACCCGGCCGCGTCGATGCGACGGACGCGCAGACCGACGCCAACAGTTTCGACGTGCTGGAGCCGAAGGCCGATGGCTTCCGCAACTATTTGCAAGTCCGCTTCAACGTGCCGACCGAGGAGCTGCTGGTCGATCGCGCGCAGTTGCTCGGCCTGTCCGCGCCCGAGATGACGGTCCTGGTCGGCGGCTTGCGTGTCCTCGGCGCGAACCATGGCGGCTCGCCGCACGGCGTGCTGACGACACGGGTCGGGCAGCTGACGAACGACTTCTTCGTCAACCTGCTCGACATGCGGATCGCATGGAAGCAGGTCGACGACGAGGGCGATGAAGTCTTTGCCGGCACCGACCGTGCCAGCGACGAGCGCAAATGGACGGCGACCCGGACCGATCTCGCCTTCGGCGCCAACTCCCAGCTGCGCGCCTTGTCGGAAGTCTATGCCTCGGCCGATGCGGGTGAGAAGTTCGTGCGAGACTTCATCGCCGCCTGGGTCAAGGTGATGAACGCAGACCGGTTCGACCTGACCGCCTGATCCTGCTCAGCCCGTGGCGCTCCGGCGCCACGGGCTTCGTCCTTCCCAACATGGGCGCGCGATCGTCATCGGATCGATGACGAAGGCAGCGGCGTACCGCTTGCGACGGGCGGCTTCGGCCCGATTTTTCGCTCAGCCGATCAGTGCGATGCAACCTACGCTATTATCATGCTTTGTTGCGGTGGACGGCGCCGGGGCGGGGCGGGGCCGCGCACTGAGGAAGGAAGCCGTGCATGAAGATTGCCCAGATCGCCCCGCTCGCCGAAAGCGTTCCCCCCAAACTCTACGGCGGCACTGAACGGATCGTCTCCTACCTGACCGAAGAACTGGTCGCGCAAGGGCATGACGTCACCCTGTTCGCGAGCGGCGATTCGGAGACGGCAGCGCAGCTGGTGCCGATCACGACCACCGCGCTGCGCCTCAATCCGCATGTGAAGGATGTCATTCCCCATCATATGATCCTGCTGGACGAGGTCCGCCGCCGCGCCGACGAGTTCGACATACTCCATTTCCATATCGACGTGCTGCATCTGCCAATGGTTCAAGGGATGCTGGACCGATCGCTGACGACTCTGCACGGGCGGCTCGACCTGCCCGATCTCGTGCCTTTCTACCGCGCTTTCCCCGATCATTGTCTCGTGTCGATTTCCGATCATCAGCGGCTGCCGATGCCGCCGGTCAACTGGGGCGGCACCATCTATCATGGACTGCCCGCCGACCTGCTGCCGGCCAGTGTGGAAGGCACCAAGGACTATCTTGCCTTCCTCGGCCGCATCTCGCCGGAAAAGCGCCCCGACCGCGCCATCCGCATCGCGATGGCGGCGGGCATGAAGCTCAAGATCGCGGCGAAGATCGACAATGTCGATCGCGCCTATTGGGACCGTGAGATCGCACCCCTGGTCGAAGGCAACCCGCAGGTGGAGTTCGTGGGAGAGATCAACGAACGGCAGAAGGCGGATTTTCTCGGCAACGCCGCCGCCCTGCTGTTTCCGATCGACTGGCCAGAACCCTTCGGCCTGGTGATGATCGAGGCGATGTCCTGCGCCACGCCAGTGGTCGCCTTCCGGTGCGGCTCCGTGCCGGAAATCATCGACCATGGCGTATCGGGCATGATCGTCGATAGCGAGGATGAGGCGGTATCCGCCGTCCATCGCGCGGTGACACTCGACCGCGCGAAGGTGCGCGGCGTCTTTGATGCACGCTTCACGGCGGCCCGCATGGCGCGCGATTATGTCGCCCTGTATCAGGACATGATCGCCGCCGCGGCGACGCCGGGCCTGCCCGCTGCACGTCCGGCATCGTCCGGTCTGCTCGTCGCCTGACCCCACGCCGTCGCCTGGAGGAGGAGAAAGCGTCCATGACCCTTGCCGACATCAGCCAGACCGCGCCCGGCCTCGATCCGGGCCAGCAACTCTCGCAAGGTCAGACCCAATTCTTCATCCCGGCGACGGCGTCGCTCGCCGAACGGCGGCCCCGCACGCTCAAGCATGACGACAGTTTCGCGGTGTTCGATCATAGCGGCGACGCAATCGCCGGCCCCGGCAGTCCCGAAGGGCTGTACCACCGCGACACCCGCTATCTGTCGCATTTCTACCTGACACTGGGTGGTCAGCGGCCGATCCTGCTCAGTTCCGCCCTGCGCGACGACAATCTGATGCTGACCTGCGACCTTACGAACCCGGATTTTCCGGGGGCGGACGGGCGTCGTGCGGTCGAACATGACCTCATCCACCTGCGCCGCACCCGCTTTCTCTGGCAAGGCGCGGTCTATGAGCGGCTGACCCTGCGCAATTTCGACACCGAAACGCAAATGGTGCAGCTGGACCTTCAATTTGCCGCCGATTTCGCCGACCTGTTCGAAATCCGGGGTATGACCCGACTGCGGAAGGGCGAGATGCGTCCGCCGGTGGTGGAGGCGGACGCGGTGCTGCTCGGCTATGTCGGTCGCGACGGCAGGACGCGCCAGACCCAGCTCCAGTTCGAGCCAGCGCCCGCGCAACTGACCGAAAACAAGGCAAGCTATCGCGTCACCGTCGCTCCGGGCCAACGCTGTACGCTGTTCCTGCGGGTTGGGTGCGGCGCGGTGGCTGACCGGACCGAGGGCCTTTCGGTCCAGTGGCTCCGCGCCTTGCGGGAAGCGATGCAGGCGGCGCGGCAGGCGCGGGCGCGGGGCGCGCGGGTCCGCTCGTCCAACGCCCTGTTCAACGAAGTCTCCTCGCGCTCGTTCGCCGACATCGCCATGCTCTCCACCACGACCGGGCATGGTCCCTACCCCTATGCGGGCATACCCTGGTTCAGCACCGTCTTCGGCCGCGATGCGCTTATCACCGCATGGGAGATGCTGTGGGTCGACCCGGCCCTGGCGCGCGGCGTGCTCGGCTATCTGGCGGCGCACCAGGCCACCGGCTTCGATCCCGCGGCGGACGCGGAACCGGGCAAGATCCTGCACGAAGTGCGCCATGGCGAGATGGCCGAACTGGGCGAAGTTCCCTTCCGCCATTATTATGGCAGCATCGATTCGACGCCCTTGTTCGTCATGCTCGCCGGCGCCTATTGGGACCGGACGGGTGACACGGCCTTCATCCGATCGATCGCCGCGCACATCGACGCCGCGCTCGCCTGGATCGACGATCATGGCGATCGCGACGGCGACGGCTTCGTCGAATATGGGCGCATGACCGATCAGGGCCTGCAAAATCAGGGCTGGAAGGACAGCCACGATTCCATCTTCCACGCCGATGGCAGCATCGCCCGCGGGCCGATCGCCCTCGCCGAAGTGCAAGCCTATGTCTATGGCGCCTGGGACGCCGCCGCGCGGTTGCATGCGGAGCTGGGCAACCTCGACCTTGCGGTCAGCTATGGCAAGCGGGCTGCCGACCTGCGCCAGCGGTTCGATGCCGCCTTCTTCGATGCGCAGCTTGGCACCTATGTGCTGGCGCTCGATGGCGACAAGCGGCCCTGCCGGGTCCGCTCCTCCAACGCCGGCCATGTGCTGCTGACCGGCCTTGCCCTGGAAGAGCGCGCGCCCGCTGTGGTCGCCACGCTGATGGCGCCCGCCTCCTTCTCGGGCTGGGGCATCCGCACCATCGCCTCGACCGAGGCCCGCTACAATCCGATGAGCTATCATAACGGCTCCATCTGGCCGCACGACAATGCACTGATCGCCGCGGGTTTCGCCCGCTACGGCTTCCGGCAGGAAGCCGCGCGCATTTTCGACGGCATGTTCGCCGCCGCCACCTATGTCGACCTCATGCGCCTGCCCGAATTGTTCTGCGGCTTCCCGCGCCGGCGGTCGCAGGGGCCGACCTTTTATCCCGTCGCGTGCAGCCCGCAGGCCTGGTCGGCGGCGACGCCCCTGTCACTGCTGCAATCCTGCCTCGGCATCCGGTTCGACGTCGCCAACACGACGATCGCGCTGTGCAATCCCATTCTCCCGGATTTCCTGCACACCGTGCATATCGGCGGTCTGCATCTGGGCGAAGGATCGGTCGAACTCAGCCTCGATCGCGCGGGCGACGCCGTTGTCGTCCGCCCGATCAGCCGGACGGGCGATGTGCGCATCGTCAGCATGGCATGAAGGGCAAATCTGCCATTCCGACGCTGATTATGGTGGCCTCGATCACGCGATAGCCGCTACAGTTCCGGCCAGTTCTCGGAAGGAGGGACGTCGATATGGCGAGTACGGATGATGCGAAGGGTGCCGGCGGCTTCTCACGCGCGGTGCTGGACCTGTTCGACGCCTATGTGCATGGCGGCATCGACCGGCGCGGCTTTCTTCAGCAATGCGCGCTGCACGTCGGCGGCACCGCCGCGGCCACGGCGACGCTCGCCGCGCTCAGCCCGGATTTCGCGCGCGGCCAGGTGGTGAAGCCCGACGACAAGCGTGTTGCCATCTCCCACATCGACATCGCCTCGCCAGCCGGCAACGGCACGGTGCGCGCCTATGTCGCGCGGCCGGCGGCCAAGGCGAAGGCGAAGCTGCCGGTGATCATCGTCGCGCATGAGAATCGCGGCCTCAATCCCCATATCGAGGACATTGCCCGCCGGCTCGCGCTGGAAGGCTTCATGGCGGTCGCGCCGGACGCGCTGACGACGCTGGGCGGCTATCCGGGGGACGAGGACAAGGCGCGCGCCGCCTTCGCGACGCTGGACCGCGCCAGGATTGGCGAGGATTTCGTCGCCGCGGCCACATTCGCCCGAACCACGGCGGGCAGCAATGGCCGGATCGCGACCGTTGGCTTCTGCTTTGGCGGCTGGATCGCCAACCTGCTGGCCACCCGCCTGCCCGATCTGCGCGCCGTCGTTCCCTTCTACGGCAGCCCGCCGCCGCTTGGGGATGTGCCAAGGATCAAGGCCGAACTGCTCATTCACTATGGCGGCAACGATACGCGCACCAACGCGGCCTGGCCGGACTATGAGGCAGCGCTCAAGCAGGCGAAAATCCGCTATCGCGCCTATATCTACGAAGGGGCGGAGCACGGCTTCAACAATGACACCACGCCGCGGTTCGACAAGGCAGCGGCTGACCTTGCCTGGGGCCGCACGCTCGCACTGTTCCGCCGCTCCCTCGCCTGATCGGCGCGAGGGCCGTCGCGTCGTCAGTCCTGCCCCGTCAGCCAGCCAGCGATGTCGCGCCGCGCGTGCAGCACGCGCCAGACATCGACATGGTCGCGCTGCTCGACATAGAAGATGAGGTAAGGAAAGCGTCCGATCTTGCGGCAACGAAGCCCCGGCAGGTCCAGTTCGTGGGCGAACCGTGGCGATCCCGCACCCGGCCGGGACGACACCGCCTTGTACGCCTGCTCCAGCGCGTCGATGAAGCGCAGCGCCACATCCGCCCCCGCGTCCCGCAGATAATGGTCGAGCGCCGCCTCGACATCGTTCCGCGCGGCGAGGCGCGGGATGAGAGGCTTCACCTTCCTGTCGCTCGCGCCCGCAAGCCTGCGAAATAGGCGGCGTCCGCCGGACCAGCCGGCCCGCTGGCCGCTCCGTCGAGCAACAGATTGCGCAGATGCTGACGGTCCTGGTCGCGACGGATGAGGTCACGGACATATTCGCTGCTCGTGCCGAAACCCCGGCCGGCAACCTGTTGATCCACGAACGTCTTGAGCGGTTCGGGCAGCGAGATGTTCATGGTGGTCATGCGCGCAATCTAGGCTTTTGGCAAAAATTGGCAAGATCGCCCAGGTTGAAGGTCCGCGACACGCCTTCCCGTCAGAGCGTGACGCCCCGCTTCCAAAGCGCGATGTCGCGTTCGCCGTTGCGTTCGTTGCGCGCCGGCTCGCCAGAGGCGATGGCGCAGATTCGCGTCATCAGCGCATCGGTCGCTGCGTCCATTCCTTCGTCCAGGACGAGGGCTGCATCGAAATCGATCCAGCCGGGCTTGCGCTGCGCCAGATCGTGATTGGTGGCGAGCTTGAGCGTCGGGATCGGACTGCCGAGCGGCGTGCCGCGCCCGGTCGAAAACAGCGTCATCGTCGCCCCTGCCGCCGCGAGCGCGGTGGTCGATACCGCGTCGTTCCCAGGCGCTTCCAGCAGGGTCAGCCCCGCCCGGCGCAATCGCTCGCCATAGGCGAGTACGTCGACGACCGGCGCACGACCGCCCTTCTGCACCGCGCCCAGCGATTTTTCCTCCAGCGTGGTGATGCCGCCCGCGACATTGCCGGGGCTGGGATTTTCGGAAATCGGCTCGCCATGGTCGATGAAGTAGCGCTTGAAGCGGTTGACCAGGGCCACCAGCGCATCGAACGTCTCTTCGTCTGAGGCTCGCGCCATCAGCAGGCGTTCCGCCCCGAAAATCTCCGGTATCTCGGTCAATATCGCCCGGCCGCCCGCGGCGGTGACGACATCGGCCGCCCGGCCGATCAGCGGATTGGCGGTAATGCCGCTCAGCCCGTCCGACCCGCCGCATTTCAGGCCCAGCCGCAACGCCCCGATGCCGACGGTCTCGCGCCGGTCCTGCGCCGCCAGTTCGACCAACGCATCGATGGCGTCCGCCGCCGCGCCATATTCGTCGGCGCTCATCTGCGCGCCGACGCTGCGGACGCGGTCCCGGCGATCGGGGGGAATGCGTTCCAGCAGTGCGCCAAGCTGATTCTCCTCGCACCCAAGGCCGATCAGCAGCACGCCGCCGGCATTGGGGTTGCAGGCCAGCGCCGCCAGCACCCGCGCCGTCCCGTCCAGATCGTCACCCAGTTGCGAGCAGCCGAGCGGGTGGGGAAAGGCGACTATGGCGTCCACCCGCCCGCCATGGCGCGCGGCCGCCTGCGCGGCGATGCGTTCGGCGGTGCGGGCCACGCAACCCACGGTCGGGATCACCCAGATTTCGTTGCGCGTGCCGACGCTGCCGTCCGCCCTGCCATAGCCATCGAATTGCCAGTTTGTGCGCGGCTCGATCACCCGCTGCGCGGTCGCTGGCGCATGGACATAGGGTTCCTCAGCCTTGAGGTTCGTCGCAAGATTGTGGCTGTGAACGTGGCCGCCCATGGCGATCGCCTGCGTCGCGGTGCCTATCGGCCAGCCATAGCGGCGCACCAGCTGACCCGCTGCCACCGGCCGCACAGCGATCTTGTGCCCCCGCGCGACCGGTTCGAGAGCGACGATCGGCTCGCCACCCGGCTTTATCGTTTCACCAGCCTCGATTGATCGCAGCGCGACTGCTACATCGTCGGCGGGATCGATCAACACCGCGTCGGGCAAAGCATGGTCAGCCGGAGCCGGGGCGGTTTGCATCATGTCCATCCCTCAATGAATAGCATCTGTGCCATCGGTGGCACAAGCCATCTGTGCAGGACCGTCGATGAACGAACTTCTTCCCTCCCCTACCGGTTCAGGCCCGACGATCAGCGACGTTGCGCGTGTGGCGGGCGTGTCGATCCGCACGGTGTCGCGGGTGCTCAACCAGTCGCCCAAGGTGAATGGCGAAACGCGGCAGCGCATTCAGGACGCGATTGCGGCGCTGGATTTTCGTCCCAGCCTGCGCGCCCGCGCCTTTGCGAAGGGACGGTCCTTCCTCATCGGCCTTGCCCATCATGACCGCAACGCGCTGGTGCTGGAGAGCGTTCAGCGCGGCGTGGGCGAGGAGGCGATCCGGCGCGGATATGAGGTGATCTGCCATGCGGTGCCGCTCGACGATGGGCGGGCGGCCGACGATCTCCTGGCTTTCTGCCGCCGGTCGCGGGTCGATGGGCTGGTGGTGATGCCGCCGGTTTCGGACCTGCGCGACCTGCCCGGCAGGCTGGCGGCGGAAGGAACGCCGGCGGTGGCGGTATCGGCTGTCCCGGTGGAGGGATATGGCGCGGTGCTGGTGTCGCCCGAGCGGGCGGCCGCGGCGGAGGTGGCGCGGCACCTGCTGGCGCAGGGACACCGCCGGATCGCGATGATCACCGGCCCGCAGGATATGGTGACCGCGATCGAGCGCCGGACCGGCTTCGTCGCGGCGCTTGCGGAAGTCGGCGTTGCGCTGACCGGCGAGGCGGAGGGGGACTATAGCCTTGCCTCGGGCATCGCGGCCGCACGCCGCCTGTTGTCCGGTGCGGCCCTGCCGACGGCGATTTTCGCCGCGAACGACATCATGGCCGCCGCCGTGCTCAAGGTCGCGGCGGAACGGGCTATTGCGGTGCCCGGCGCGCTGTCGGTAGCGGGGTTCGACGGCAGCCCTCTGGCCGAGATGCTGACGCCGTCACTGACCACCGTGGTGCGGCCGCTGGGCGAGATGGCGGGGGTGGCGACACGCCACCTGATCGACCTGATCGACGGCCAGCCGCTTGCCCCCGCCGCCGAGCCGCCCCTGACGCTGCGGGTGGCGCAATCGACGGCCGGGCCGCGCGTTCCTCAAGATTAAGAACGGGAACAGGGACAGCGAAGTAGACAGTTGAACGCGATGTTCTCGACGCAGCCATGATAGCGCTACATGTACCCTGTCAGGCGGGGAACTGAACCGGCGGCAGCAGGTCGCTCCGCAGCCCCGGCGTGACCGCGAACCCGTCCATCAGCCGGCCGCCCGTATCGGTGGAGAGGAGGCCGTGGAACCAGGCAATCGTCTGCTTCAATCCTTCGCGCAGGCGCACCCGGGGCTCCCACCCCAGCGTCACGCGGGCCTGCGCGATGTCGGGCCGGCGCTGGCGCGGGTCGTCGGCGGGCAAGGGCTGGAACAGCAGGGTCGAACCTGACCCGGTAAGTTCCAGCACCGTCTCGGCCAGTTCGCGGATGGTGAATTCGCCGGGATTGCCGATGTTGATCGGACCGGTTACCGCGTCGGCGCTCCCCATCAGCCGCATCAGGCCGTCGATCAGGTCGTCGACGTAACAGAAGGACCGGGTCTGCGTCCCTTCGCCATAGAGGGTGATCGGCCGGCCGAGCAGCGCCTGGCAGATGAAGTTCGACACCACCCGCCCGTCCGCCGGGTCCATGCGCGGGCCGTAGGTGTTGAAGATGCGCGCGACCTTGATCCGCACCCGTCCTTCGCGATGATAGTCGAAGAAAAGCGTTTCGGCGCAGCGTTTCCCCTCGTCATAGCAGGCGCGCGGGCCGATGGGGTTCACGTGGCCCCAATAGTCTTCGGGCTGCGGATGGACGGCGGGGTCGCCATAAACCTCGCTGGTCGATGCCTGGAGGATCTTCGCGCCGGTGCGCTTGGCAAGGCCCAGCATGTTGATCGCGCCATGCACGCTGGTCTTGGTCGTCTGCACCGGGTTGATGCGATATTGCAGCGGCGAGGCCGGGCAGGCGAGATTGTAGATCTCGTCCACCTCGACATAGAGCGGCATCGTCACGTCGTGGCGCATGAATTCGAAATTGGGCCGGCCCATGAGATGGGCGATGTTGCTGCGCGAGCCGGTGAAGAGATTGTCGACGCACAGCACATCGTGCCCCGCCTCCACCAGCCGGTCGCACAAATGCGAGCCGAGAAAGCCCGCCCCGCCGGTCACGAGTATCTTCCTGACGCCCTTGTTCATCGCCTTGCCTCCCGTCGTTCGAGGATGGATGCCGCCATGACCATGAGGTAGCGGCGGCAGAAACGCGCCATGGCGCGGTGGTCGGGATTGCGGCGCAGCGTCCCCAGCAGGCCGAAGGCGGCCCAGCGCACCGCATAGCCCGCGAACAGGATCGCATCATAGGCCGCCCGGGCGAGCGGTCCCCTGCCCTGCCGGAAAAAGAGGCGCGGCCCCTGGTAGACGCTTGCCAGTATCTCGAGCGAGGATTGCCGGGCGAAGCTCGCGCCATGATGGTGGGTGATGCTCTGCCGCGCGGAATAGAGGACGCGCCAGCCTGCCTGCCCCACGCGATGGCATAATTCCATATCCTCGCCGAACATGAAGAAGGCGGGGTGGAAGATGACGGGGCCGACCGCCGCGCGGCGTAAGGTCAGCGATGCGCCAGACACCCAGTCGATCGAACGGATGCCGGGCGGGTCGTCGTCGAGATAGACCGGCGGCGGCGCCCAGCGGCGCGGCAGCAGCCGGCCGAGGAACAGATAGTTCCAGGCCAGATTGCGCAGCGTGGGAAACGCGCCGCCCGACGCGCGCTGAAAACTCCCGTCGCTGTTGCGCAGCCGCGATCCCAGGATGCCGATGCCGGGGTCGCCCTCGATGGTGTCGAGCATCGCCGCGATCGCATCGGGATCGACCACCGTGTCGGGGTTGAGCAGCATGACAACCGGCGCGGACGTCCAGTCATAACCCAATTGACATCCTTTGGCGAAGCCCAGGTTGGCGCCGCTTTCGATCAGGCGGACGGCGGGAAATTCGGCGCGCACCATCGCCGCGCTGTCATCGGAAGAGGCGTTGTCGATGACGATTGTTTCCACGGCCTCGGCGACAAGCCCTTCGCTGCGCGCCACGGCCGCCAGGCACTCGCGCAGGAGATCGCGCACATTCCAGCTGACGATGATGATGGCGAGGCGCGCGGTCATGGCATCATGCTCCGGTAGAGATCGGCATAGCCTGGGCGCAGGGCCGCCCAGTCGTAACGCGCGCGCGCATGATCCTGCATCACCCGCCGCGTGCGCTCGGACGGATCGTCTGCCATGCGCGTCAGCAGCGCGGCGAGCGCACCGGGCGCGTCCATGTCGATCCAGCAGGCCGGGTTGGGCAGCAGCCAGCGGAAATGCGGCGCGTCGTGGGTCACGACCGGCAGACCGGCGGCGGCGGCCTCGACAATGGCGAGGCCGAACGCTTCGAACGTGGCGGCATGGGGCATGACATCGGCCATCGCGAACAGGTCCGCCACCTGCCCGCTCGGCACATGGGTGACCCGCACCCGATCGCCCAGCCGCGCGCGGGCGAGATCGGGCAGGTCCGGGTCGCCATGGTCGAGGCTGCCGTCCAGCCAGAGCAGCGGCTCGCCCGGCATCCGTGCGACCTCCTCGATCAGATGATGGGTGCGCTTGTGCCCGCGATTGAGCGCCGCGACCGAGAGGATGACGAAGCGATCCGGGGCGACGCCGTGGCGGGCGCGCAGCGTCGCGCGATCCGCGCTCGGCCTGAAGCGCTCGGGCCGGTAGCCGCAGGGCAGCAGCGTCATGTGCGCCGGATCGTGCCCCCACGCCACCGCATCGGCCAGTGTCGCCGCCGAAATCTGATGCAGCCGGTCGCAGGGCGGATAGTCGCGCGGCGGCATCGCCGTCCCCTCCGTATAGAGCAGCCGAAAGCGCAGGCGCAGACGCTGCCGCAGATGGAACAGCAGCCGGGCCAGCGGCGGGTCGATCACATGGACGATGTCGTATCGGCCGGCGACCAGATGCGGCAGCATCGCGAGCGCGAAGGTCAGGCATTCGGTGTGCATCGGCGTGCGCCCCATCAGCCGGTGCAGCGTCAGGTAGCGGATCGCCCGGCCGCCCCGTGCGAGGAAGGGCAGCACGACTTCATCGGGCGTGCGCGGCCCCCCGCCCTTGAACAGGGTCATGGCGAAATCGCTATGCATCTCGTCGAACAGGTCGCGGAACAGCCGCTCGAATCCGCGCTGGACGAGACCCACGCCGGGGCAGGCGACGGCGATGCGGGGTTCCGACCTCATGCCGGGCGCTCCGTCAGACCGGAGGAGGCGTGTCGCCGCCCGCGCAGAAGCAGCGCTATCGCAACGCCCGACAGCAGCATCGCCAGCGCGCCGCCGCTCCATTGGCCAGCGAGCGGCGTCCGATCCACCAGCAGCGCCGCCGCCGCCGCCGCACCGATCGAGGCCGCTGCCGGTCGCCAGTCGAGGACTATGCCCGCCGCGCGCTGCGCCATGAGCGACACCGCCATCGTGCCGAACAGAAGCTCCACGGCCAGATAGCCAATGCCAGCGCCCATCACGCCGAAGCGCGGCACCAGCAGCAGCAGCGCACCGATTTGCGCCGCCAGCGACACGGCGGTGAGCGCCATGCCCTGCCCCTGCCGGCGGGCGACGAGGATCAGCGGCGACATGGCGGTCGTCACGGCCCGGGCGAGCAGCAGCCACGCCATTATCTGCAACAGTCCCGCGCCCTGCGCGAAAGCCGGCCCCGGCAGGCGCATAAGGAAAGCGGCGCCGCCATGCAGCCCGGCGAACATCGGCGCGCTGACTGCAAGGGAGACGAGCAGCGCCTGCTGCTGTACGCGCGCCAGCGCCTCGCGATCATGTGGCCACGCCCGGGCGAGCAGCGGGAAATAGGCGGTGCCGATCGCCTGCACCGCGATCAGGCCGGGAAAGACGAACCGCGCGGCCGCCGCGTACAGCGCCACGGCACGCAAATCCGCCAGCGCTGCCAGCAACGGCGGCGCGAGCGCGTCGTAGAGCAGCACCATGAGGCCAGCCATGCCCAGCGGGGCCGCCCGTGCCGCCAGACCGGCGGAACCGACCCGGGCATCGCGGCGGACGGCAGGCAGGCTGGCCCAATGCCGGGTGAGCAGCGCCTGCACCACCCGCCCGGCAGCGCCGCTCGCCAGCAGGGACCATAGCGGCCCGTGCATCAGGCAGGCGAGCAGCAACACGGGCAGCATGACGGCCGCGCCTGCCAGTTCCGCGCCGACCTCCCGATCCATGCGAAGGTCCGCGCGCAGGACGGCGCGGGCGGGTTGCAGCCAGGCGACCGCCAGCACCGCGCCTCCCCCGGCGCATCCGGCTATCACCATTCCGCCGTCCCGCCCCGTCGCCCACAGAGCCGACGGCAAGCCGATGGCGACGATCGGCCCCTGCACCCGCTTCGCCCGCGCCAGCGCGGCGAGCAGCCGGGCGCGGCGGCGGGGGCGGCGCGCCATGTCGCGGACGGCGATGTCCGTCTGGCCGAAATCGACCAGCCATTCGCACAGGCCGACAAGACTGAGCAGCAGCGCATAGGCGCCGAAATCCGTCGCGCCGGACAATCGAGCGACGATGAGCGCCGCCAGCATCCGTGCGCCCGACAGGGCGATGCGCCCGCACGCGAGTGCGACGCCGCTCCGCGCCAGCGCGTTCATATCGCTGCCCCGCGCCGGGCTGGGGCGTTGCGCGCCTGCCAGATGCGGGTGGCGACGATGATCGCCGCCATGATCCAGAACAGGCGCGCGCCCGGCATCTGCCGCAGGAAGAAGCTGCCAAAGCCGTCGAGCAGATTGGCGCACAGCCCGGCGACAGCGCCGGCATTGAGCGCGCGCAGGGCGGGATCGGCGCATGACCGTGCATTGCGCCACCCCGTGCGCAACAGCATCGCCACCATGAGGAGGAAACAGGCAAGGCCGATGCTGCCCTGCTCCGCCCAGATCAGCAGGTAGATGTCGTGAACGACCGGCCAGTTCGCGCCGAAGCTGCGCGTCAGCCCTTCCGCCCCGCCATGGTCGGTGCGGCCGGGAAGATGCTGGACGAAGCTGTTGAAACCGACGCCCAGCACCGGATGATCGCGCACCATGCTCCATGCGATGCCCATCCATTCCCAGCGGAAATCGACCGCGCCGGGATCGCTTTGCGTAAAGCGGCGCAGGATGGCGGGCGCAGCGGCCATTGCTGCGATGAGGCCCGGCACCAGCATCGCGGCGGTCAGGGTCAGCACCCGCCGCCGGGCGGCCCGATCGCGCAGCATCAGCCCGATCGTCAGCGGCACGGCAAGGGCGAAGGCCAGCCAGCCCGAGCGCGACAGGGTGAGCAGCAGCGCGATCAGCGCCAGCGTGAGGACAGAGGCGATCGCGATCCGGTGACGCATCCGCAGCCGGGTCATCAGCATCGCCAGCAGCAGCGGCGCGAGCATCGCGATGAAGCCGCCGAGGATGTTGGGGTGGCCCAGCAGCCCGCCGATCCGAAAGGTCGCGCCGCCGTCCATATAGGTCGCGCGGTTGGCATAGTCGAGCGTCGTCATCGTCGCCTCGCCCAAGAACTGGAGGCCGATGTCGCCCTTCTTCAGGAACTGGACGATGCCGATGACGCTCTGCGCGGCGAGGCCGCAGCACAGCGCCGCGAACAGGTGGAGGAAGCGGCGCACCCGGGTCAGCTCGTGGGTGAGCAGCAGGAGCAGCAGCAGCGACTTGGCGGTCTGCACCGTTTCGGCGAGGGCGAGCTGGCGATAGGGACCGGCGAGCGCGTCGAGCAGACCGAGCAACAGGAGGCCGACCGCCCCCCACGCCTCGGGCGGCAGGCGCATGGCGGCGCGGCGGTCGCGCCAGGCGTCGCGCAGCTGAAACAGCAGGAGGGCGGCGAGGAAGAGATCGACCGCCTCGATCGCATAGGCCCCCGCCCCGCCCATATGCGGCATCGGGTGGAAGCGCTTGGCTATGCCGATCGGCGCGGCAAGACCGACGCCCCAGAGGCAGGCGAGCCGGGGGTTGCCGCAGGCCGCCAGCCCCGCGCCCAGCGCCGCTGCCGCCGTCAGCGCCAGCGCCGGCGTGCGCAGGCCGGCCATGTCTCCCGCCGCGCCGATCGCGATCGCTGCCGCCGCCCCGCCGGCGAGCAGGGGCGCGATGGCCGCGCGGCGGGCGAAGGCGGCCTCAACCATGGCCGGCCTCCCGCGCGGGCACCGTCAGCACCAGCCCGACCGGCGCGCGGACATGGCCGCGACACGCATCGGCCACGCCGCGCAGCCGTGCCATCGGCGTGCGGCCTTCCTCGGCGAGCACGAGCAACAGATCGGCCTGTGCCGCCAGCGCAAGATGGCGGGTGTCGCCTTCGGGCGAGCGCTGCTGGACCAGGATATGGTCGAAGCGGCGGGCAAGCGCCGGCAACAGTCGCGCGAGGCGATCGGGGCGGCCCGCCGCAGGATCGCGGCCCGCGCCGAGCAGGAACAAGTGCGGGCGCGGCAGCATATGCACCAGCTCGATCGCGGCCCAGGGTTCATCGACGGCGAGGTCCGACAGGCCGGGCGCGTCACCGGCGTTGAGCCGTCCGCTGATCCCGTCCGCGCTCAGCGTGGCGTCGATGATCAGCAGCCGGCCGCCCAGCTCGTCCTGCATCATGGCCGCCATCATCAGCGTCGCCTCGTTCGCGGGCACGGCCTCGCACGCGGCGCTGAGCGACAGGACGCGCACGGGATCGCCGCCGGGTCGGGCCGCCGCGATCTGCCGGGCAAGATGACGGTAGCCGAGCGATGGGCGGATCGGTCCGGCAGCGGGGCCATCCAGCAGCCGCTCGGCCGCGTCCGAGAGCCTGCGCGCGGTGGCGGGCGAAGGCCGAACGTCGGCTGCCGGCGCGGCGAGCGCCGCTGCGGCCTCTCCCTTGGGTCGCCACACGACCGCATAGCCCCGCGGCACCGGCCGCCAGCCGGCGCCCTGCCGGCGCACCAGGTCCGCGCCGCATCCCGCGCAGCGCGAGAAGCCGATGCCGCCGTTCCAGGTGACGCCCGCCCCGGCCCGATGAATGCCCAGCCTGCACAGCATCCGCGCGTCCGATCCTTTCGTGCATATGAAGGCTACAGGAACAGAGTTCGATCGATAATCGAATCGAACATCATGTGACGTTGATGGAATAATATAAGCGCCGCATCCTGCTTCAATCGCTCAAATTACGGTGATCCAATTTGGAACACCGGACAAATACATGATTAGCGCGTCTGGATCTTCGCTCGATTTCGCGATCATTTGTCAACACGATTCGGGAATGTTTTCTCATCTATTCATAGAATACGACGAGTTCTGATTATTATTTCTGCAAAATATGTTGAATTTCTCATCATCAACTTTGAGGTCTTTGCCATGCAGGAGCCGGGGTGGGACGCGGATGTCAGGATTGGCGGGTCGGTCCAGCAGGTCGGCGCACTGCTGGTGCGGCTGTGCCGGCTGATCGACGACCTGCTGATCCTGCTGTGCCTGCTGCTGGTCCTGCGTCCCGAGTGGGAACCGCTCCGATCCTGGCTCATCGACGCGCTGCTCTGCGTCGCGGTGCTGGAACTGGCCGCCTCCTTCTTCCACTTCAATCGCTCGTGGCGAATGGTGCGGCTGCGGCACGAGATCGCGGACCTGACCGCCTATTGGACGCTCGCCTTCTTCGCGCTGCTGGCGCTGTTCGCGGCGTTGGGCGACCTGCCTGCCGATCGTCTGTCCATATGGGGGCCGCGCGCTCTGACCTTTTATGGCGCAGCGCTGGCCGCCATCGTCCTGACGCGGGTCGCGATGCGCATGGGGCTGCGCCATCTGCGCGCCTTTGGCCATGACCAGCGCAGCGCCGCCTTCATCGGCGCGACCGAGACGACGGAGCGGCTGTGCGCCGTCTTCTCGCAACAGCGGTGGATGGGCATCCAGCCGCTCGGCGTCTTCGACGACCGCCAGCCGGCCGCGAACCGGACGGCCCCGATCGCCGCCGGCCCCTTCGGCGGGCCGGTCGATCGCCTCTATGACCTGGCGCGGCAGGGCGCGGTCAGCCGCATCTATGTGACGCTGCCGGTGGCGGCGGAGCAGCGGATCAAGGCGATCATCGACCGCTTCGGCGACACCACCGCCTCGCTTTATTATTGTCCGCCGCTGTTCCGGCTCGATCTGGTCGGCGGACGCTGGGACGATGTCTACGGCCAGCCGGTAGTCAGCATCGTCGAGTCCCCGTTCGAGGGCTATTCGCGCTGGCTCAAGCGCGCCGAGGACATCGTGCTGACGCTGCTCGCGGCGCCGCTGGTCCTGCCGGTCTGCCTCGCCGCCGCCGTCGCGATCCGCTGCGACAGCCCGGGGCCGATCTTCTATCGCCAGCTGCGCTACGGTCTCGACGGGCGGGCGTTCCGCATCTGGAAGTTCCGCACGATGACGGTCGCGGCGGCGGGTGACGATGCCTTCGTGCAGGCGCGGCCCGGCGATCGGCGCATCACCCGCGTGGGCGCGTTCCTGCGCCGCACCTCGATCGACGAATTGCCGCAATTCATCAACGTCGCGCTGGGCAGCATGTCTGTCGTTGGCCCGCGCCCGCACCCGCTGGCGCTGGACGACGCCTTCCGCCCGGTGATCCGCCGCTATGCCGTGCGGCACAAGATCAAGCCCGGCATCACCGGCCTGGCGCAGGTCAATGGCTGGCGCGGGCAGACCGAGACGATCGACAAGATGGCGGGCCGCGTCGCGCAGGACATCGATTATCTGCGCCGCTGGTCGATCTGGCTCGACCTTCAGATTCTCATCCGCACGCTGCTGGTGCCCTTCGTGCAGCGGAACGCCTTCTGATGCGCGCGCTTCTCCTCCCCCTCGCGCTTGCCGCCTGCGCGCAGGCCGAACCGGCCCCCGACCTGCCACGCCCGGCCGCTGGGTGGCAGGTGAGCCGCGCCGCCCCGGTTCTGCCCGCCGGCGCGCTGCGCCCGCGCGCGCTGTGGAACGATCCCAGCCTGCTGCGTACGCCCGATGGCTATGCGATGTATCTGACCACCAGCATGGGCGAGCCGTTCCAGCCACCCGTCCTGCCCTTCCGCGCGGTGTCGCGCGACGGGCGGCGCTGGAGCCTGTCGCCAGCCACACCTCTGCTCGATCCCCGTGGCGGTCCCTATGCCAGCATCGAGACGCCCAGCGTCGTGCGCTTTGCCGGACGCTACTGGATGGCCTTCACCGGCATCTATCCCAAGGCCGATCCGACGCCGATGGCGATCGGCCTCGCCGTGTCAGACGATGGCGTGAAGTGGCGCGTGGCACGGTGGACCCTGCTGCGCGCAACCGGGGGGGCGAGCGACTGGAACGGCTATCTGGTGGGCGAGCCGGGCGCGGTCGTCTGGCAAGGCCGGCTGCACATCTATTTCTCCGCCGTGGGCGCGCGGGCGGAAGGCGGCCGCCGCGCCAGTCGATCGGCCTCATCACCTCTGTGGACGGTGTGAATTTCGGTCCCCCGCGTCAGGTGCTGACCCAGGGGCCGCTCTACCCGGCGGCCAAAGGCTATGCCGGCTATGCCTCCCCCGCCGGGATCGTGCGCGACGGCGGCATCGACCTCTTCTACTCGGTCGCCCATGTGCGCCGGGGGGCGGACCCCGAATGGCAGCAGGTGGCGATCCACCATGCCCGATCGACCGACGGCCTCCATTTCCGCGAGGACGCCGCCCCGCTGCTGACCCGCGCCAGCACGAGCTGGACCGATGGCGAGATCCTCGCGCCCGGCCCGCTGCTGGACGGCGGCACGCTCAAACTCTGGTTCGGCGGCCATGTCGCCAACGCGCGGCTCGGGCCGCTGCTGCAACGCGGGGTGCGCGGGCCGGAATTCGGCATCGGCCTCGCCACCGTCTCCCTCACATCCACCCGAAAAGGAGCCAAGCCATGAAAGTCGTCATCCTGTGCGGGGGACAGGGCATCCGCGCCTTTCCCTTCACCACCTATCTGCCCAAGCCCATGCTGCCGCTGGGCGGCACGCCGGTGCTCGTCCACGTCATCAAGAATTTCATCCGGCAGGGCTTTCGCGACTTCGTCCTCGCGGCGGGATACCGGCAGGACGTGCTGCACGATTATTTCGAGGGCAAGGACATCGGCGCCAGCATCCAGATCGTGGATACGGGCGAGGACGCCGACACCGGACGGCGCATCTTCAACTGCCGTCCCCTGATCGATGGGCCGTTCATCGCGACCTATGGCGACGGGCTTTCGGACGTGCCGGTGGGCGATGTCGTCGCGTTCCACCGCGCCCATGGCGGGCGGCTGACCATCACGTCGGTGCCGATGGTGTCGCAATATGGCGTGCTGTCGGTGGAGGACGGCGGCGGCATCGCCCGCTTCGTGGAAAAGCCGCTGATCGCCGATTACTGGATCAATGCCGGCTTCATGGTGATGGAGCCGTCCATCTTCGACGACTGGCAGGGCGAGAATCTGGAGCGGGACATCATTCCGCCGCTGATCGCCGCGCGGGACGCCTTCACCTATCGCCATGACGGTTTCTTCAAGTCGTTCGACAGCTACAAGGACGTGCTGGAGGCCGACGAACTTCTGGCGCAGGGGGGCATCCCGCCCTGGATCGCCGGCCCCCGGATCGAGGAGCGTGCGGCATGAGCGGCTTCTGGAAGGGCAAGACCTGCCTCGTCACCGGCGCGACCGGCTTTCTGGGCGGGAGCCTGGTCGCCGAGCTGCTGCGAGAGGGAGCCGAGGTCATCGCGCTGGTGCGCGACATGGTGCCGCAATCGCGCTTTGCCGCCACCGATCTTGCAGGCCGCGCCAAGGTCGTGCGCGGCGCGCTGGAGGATTATGCCGTCATCGAGCGGGCGCTCAACGAGTATGCGGTCGACACCGTGTTCCACCTCGGCGCGCAGGCGATCGTCGGGGTCGCCAACCGCAACCCGCTCTCCACCTTCGAGGCGAACATCAAGGGCACATGGGTTTTGCTGGAGGCGTGCCGCCGCGTGTCCACGGTCGAACGGATCGTGGTCGCTTCTTCCGATAAGGCCTATGGCGATCACGCGACGCTCCCCTATCAGGAGGATTTCGCGTTGCAGGGGCGGCACCCCTATGACGTGTCGAAAAGCTGCGCAGACCTGATCGCCCTGAGCTATGCGCAGACCTGGCGCCTTCCCGTGTCGATCACGCGGTGCGGCAATCTGTTCGGGCCGGGCGACCTCAATGTGAACCGCATCGTGCCGGGCACCTGCCTCGCCGCCATCGACGGGGAGCGGCCGGTGATCCGGTCGGACGGGTCGCCGGTGCGCGACTATGTCTATGTCGAGGACATCGTGCAGGCCTATCTGCGCCTTGCGGAACATATGGACGACGAGGGCGTCGTCGGCCGCGCCTTCAACTTCGGCACCGGCGATCCGGTGAGCGTGCTGGACCTCACCCGCCGCACCCTCGCCGCCGCTGGCCGGCCCGACCTCGAACCCGACGTGCGCAACAATGCGCATGGCGAGATTCAGGCGCAATATCTCTCCTCCGCGCTCGCTCTGGACAAGCTCGGCTGGCGGCCGGGCGCGGGGCTGGACGAGCGGCTCAAGCAGACCTTCCTCTGGTACAGGGCGAACCGCCATGTCTTCTGACCGGGTGTTCGTGGGCATCCCTACCTACAACCGCCCGCATTATGTGCGGGAAGCGGTGGCGAGCCTGCGGGCGCAGAGCTTCCCCTTCTTTCGCGCCGTCGTCAGCGACAATTGTTCGCCCGGCGGCGTGGGGGCGCAGGTCCGCGCCTTTGTCGAGGGGTTGCGCGATCCGCGCATCAGCTTCGTGCAGCAAGCGGAGAATGGCGGTGAATATGGGCAGGGCCGCTACCTACTGCGGGAAGCGGGGGCAGCGGACTATTTCTGCATCCTGCACGACGATGACTGCATCGCGCCCGACTATCTGGCGCGCGGCATCGCCGCTCTCGACGCCACGCCGGAGGCGGCGCTGTTCGTCGCCAATCCATGGGCGATGGACGCGGACGGCGGGACGTCGCTGGCCTTGACCGCCGCCTATCGCCGCGACCATGGCCGCAACCGGCGGTCGCGCGGCCCCTTCCCCATTCTCGACACCCATATGGAGAGCGGCTTCACGCCGATTTCCGGCACGCTGTTCCGCACCCGCGCGCTGCACCTTTCGGGCTTCGTGGACAGCGACTGCGACGGCAATTTTCCGTTCGAGCTGAACATCGTCACCCGGCTGGGCGACATCGGCGCGACCGGCTGGTTCGAGCCGGACGCGCTGGTGGGCTTCCGCCATCATGACGGCGCGCTGCGTCACACGCTGGGGCTGATGCGCAATCCGGCGGTGGTCGGCACCATGCTGCGCATATTGGAGCGGCGGCGCTATGCCGGCGCCCCCGAACGCCGTCGGCGCGTGATCGTCGCCCGGCTGCACCGCGCGCAGGCGGAGATGAAGCTGGCGGCCGGGGACCGCGACGGCGCGCGGGAAGCGCTGCGCCGGGCCTGCGCCGTCCGCCGCCTGTCGCCCCGCGCCTGGGCCATGCGCGCGGCGCTGGAGCTGAGGCTGGAGCGCGGCGCATGAGGCCGCCCCGCACCAATCGTCTCAGGGCGGTGATCCTGCTGATCCCAATCCCGCTCGGCGCTTGCGCCCCCATACTGACGCAGGACGTGCGCGTCGCCGCCGCGCCGGAGGTGATCCGGTCCACCGCCCGCTACGAAACCGCCTATCTTCTCGCCCCGGGCGATGCCATCGACATCAGCGTCGATCGGATGCCGGAACTGTCGCGCGCCGCCACGGTGCGCAGCGATGGCATGGTCACGCTGCCCCGGTCGGGCGACATCGCGATCGCCGGGCTGACGCCGATGCAGGCCGCCGCCGCGATCCGTGCCCGCCTGCTCGCGCGGGTGCGCAACCCGCAGGTGACGGTCGCGGTCACGAACCCGCGCGAGCCGAAAATCTTCGTCGCGGGGGAAGTGGGCCGGCCCGGCGCGCTGCCTCTGCGCGATGCGCCCACCGCCGCGCAGGCGCTGGTGCAGGCGGGCGACGCGGGCAGGGGCGCTGCCCTGTCCAACGTCGCGCTGATCCGGCTCGACCCCGACGGCCATCTGACCGCGCACATGCTGCGCAGCGACGCGCGCGGCCATGCCGGGCTCCTGCTCGCGCTCCAGAATGTCGCGCTGCGCCCCGGCGACATCGTGGTCGTGCAGGAAAGCGGCGGCGCGCGCTTCGCCCGGATGCTCCAGACCTGGGTAAACGCGCCGCTCGGCGGCCTGACCCAGTTGATGGCCCCCTATGTGCAGCTGCGCCTGTTGCAGGAGATCGACCGGTGAGCGGCCCCGCCCCCCTCTCCGAAGCCGTGCCGCACCGGCCGGAGGCGGACAGTTTCGACTTTCGCCACGCCGGCCGCGTGGTCGCCTTCGCCATCGCCGGGCATCGCCGCCTGATCCTGGGCGTGACGGCGCTGACGCTGGCGCTGGTCGGCCTCTACATCCTCCTCTGGCCGCCGGTCTATTCCGCCAGCGTGGTGATCGCGGCCGACGCGGACGACGATCGGCCGCGCGAAGCCTTCTATGGCGACTGGGCGCTGTTCCGCCGCAGCGCGCTGAAGGATGAGCTGGTGCTGGCGACCAGCGGCCCGGTGCTGCGGCAGGTGATCGCGGATCAGCATCTGACCTATGCCGATGTCTATCACCCGCCGCTGCGCTATCTCACCTGGCTGTGGACGCGAAGCTGGCCGGGGCAGGCGTGGCGCGCGACCAAACAGGCGCTGTTTCCCCCTACGCCCTCCCCCTATGTGCCTACCCCGGCGCAGATTGATCGCGCGCGCACGCTCGACGATTTCCGCGCCGGCGTAACCATGACGCAAGTACCAGACAGCCATGTCGCGCTGCTGAGCGTGCGCGGCCCCTCTCCCCACGTGGCGGCGATCGCCGACGCCGTGGCCGCGACCTACATCGCCCAGCGCCGCGCGCGCGTCGCCGCCGAAGCGCGCGCGGCGCACGCGGCGCTGGCGGCGGAAGCGAGCCGCGCCCATGCCGACCTGCGCGCGCTCGAGGCGCAGATGGAGCGCTATTACACGCAGAACGACATGCTGCTGCTGTTCGAGAAGGACAAGGTCGAGATCAGCCAGTATCTGAGCCAGCAGGCCGAACTGGACGCCCGGCGCACCGCCATCGCGCAGGCACGGCGCGAACTGGCGACGGTGTCGGGGCAGCTGGCGCGCGAGGGCACCAGCATCGTCGCCGCGCGGCTGGTGCAGGACAATCCGGTGGTCGCCGCCCTGCGGCAGGACCGGGCGAAGCTGCGCACCGAGCGCGACGCCATGCTGGTCCGCTACCGGCCGGACTCGCCCGACATCGCCGACATGGACGAGCGGATCGCCGCGCTCGACCGCCAGCTGGCCGCCCTTCCGCAGCGCGCGGTGCAGCAGACCAGCATCGCGCGAAATGCCGCGCATGACGCGCTGCGCGCCCGCAGGGCGGAGCTGGAGGCGAAGCTGGCGGGAGACGGCGCAGCGCTCGCCACCCTGTCGGCGCAGGCGGCGGCGCGCCGCGCGGCGATCGACCGCATTCCCCAGAAGATGAAGGACAGCCATGATCTGGGCCGCGCCCATGACAGCCTCGAAAAAACCTACCTCGCGCTTCAGGACAAGCTGACCACCGCCGCCGTCACCGCCGCCACGGCGCAGGCCGCGCCTTCGGCCATCCAGATCGTGGAGGGGGCGGCGCTGCCCGAAAAGCCGGACGCGCCGCAGGTCAAGCTGCTGCTCGCCGCCGCGCTGCTGCTCGGCCTTGTCGCTGGGGTGGCGGCGGCGGTGCTCACCGATCTGATCCGGGATCGCGCCAACCGCTTCCGCCTCGCCGCGCCGGACAGTCCCCTCCCCCTCCTCGCCGTCGTCCATCAGGATCCGGCCTTCGCCCGCGCCTTGTTCCAGCCGCCCCACGATCAGAAAGGGACCGCATCATGAAATATCATCTGTTGAATGCCGGCCGGTCGCTCGGCCTGCTGCCGATGCTCGATCGCGTGGCGCTGCTGCGCGGACGGGCGCGCGCGGCGGCGAGCAACCGGGCGTTCCGCCGCGCCAATCCCGGCTTCGCGCTGCCGCCGCAGGATCTGGCGTTCGACGCCTATCACAAGGTCGACTGGCGCGACTATCATGACGGCGGCCGCGCTCACGCCGCCTTGTTCGCGCGGATCATGGGGGAACGGACACCCGGCGACCGGCCCTTGCAGGTGCTGGAATGGGGATGCGGCCCCGGCCGCCTGATCCGGCACATGCAAGCGCTGCTTGGCGACCGGGCGGGCGGGATCATCGGCACCGACTATAATCCCGCGACGATCGCCTGGTGTCAGGCGAACCTGCCCGGCATCGACTTCGCGCTGAACGGCCTCGCCCCGCCGCTTCCCTTCGCCGACGACAGTTTCGACGCCATCTACAGCTTTTCCGTCTTCACCCATTTGTCGGAGGCGATGCACCACGCCTGGATCGCCGAGTTGCAGCGGGTTCTGCGTCCCGGCGGGTTGCTGATCGCCACGACCCATGGCGACCGGCACCGCTACCTGCTGACCGGCCGGGCCGAGGCGGAGGCCTATGCCCGCGGGGAATTCGTGGCGCAGAGCGGGTTCGAGGAAGGCAAGAAATATTATTTCGCCTTCCACCCGCCGGCCTGGGTGCGCGGCACGCTGCTGGCGGGATTGGAGGGGGTGGAACGCATCGATCCCGGCCCGGACGCGGGGCTGATCCAGGACATATGGGTGGGGCACAAACGCCATGGCTGACGCGACCCGTCCCTCCGCCCGTCCGCTGCGCGTCGCCATCATCGGCGATCGCGGCATCCCCGCCCGCTACAGCGGCTTTTCCACGCTGGTCGAGGAACTGGCCACCGGCCTCGTCCGCGACCATGGCATGGACGTCACAGTCTATTGCCGCAGCCATTATTATGATGCGCATCCGCCGACCTTCGCCGGAGTCCGCTGCCGCTACCTGCCCGCCCCCGGCGGCAAGAGCTTCGAGAGCATCATCCATTCCAACCTCGCTGTGCTGGACGCTTCGCTGCGCCGCTTCGATCTGGTCTTCGTCGTCGATCCGGGCAACGGGCCTTTCGTCCTGCCGCTGCGCGCGCGCGGCGTGCCGGTGGTCATCCACACCGACGGCCTTGGCTGGCAGCGGCGCAAATGGAGTCCGCTCCAGCAGCGTTACTATAAATGGTCGGAACGGGTGAGCGCGCGCCTCGCCACCTGGCTCGTCACCGACAGCCGGGCGATGCAGGATTATTACGCCCGCGAATATGGCGCGGCATCGACCTACATCCCCTATTCCGGCGTCGTCGGCGACGCGCCGGAAATTGCAGCGCTCGACCGCTACGGCGTGACGCCGGGCGGCTATTATCTGGTGGTTGCGCGGATGGAGCCGGAAAACAGCGTCGATCACATCATCCGCGAATATCGCGCCTCGGGCGTCCAGCGCCCGCTGCTGGTGGTGGGATCGGTGCCCTATGACAGCGCCTACGCCCGCGCCGTGGCGGCGGAGGATGACGGGCAGGTGCGCTGCGTCGGCGGCGTGTTCGAGTCCGCCGCGCTGAACGCGCTCTATCGCCATTGCGCCGCCTATCTGCACGGCCATGAGGTGGGCGGCACCAATCCCAGCCTGCTGCGCGCGATGCACTGGGGCGCGCCCTGCATCCCCATCGACGTGGTGTTCCACCGCGAGAATATCGGCCCGGACAATCCCTATTTCGCCAAGGAGACCGGTCATCTCGCCGCGATCCTGCGCGATCTGGACGGCGACCCTGGCCGCCGCGCCGCGCTGGGCCGGGCGGCGAAGGCGCGGGCGGACGACGCCTTTCGCTGGGACGCGGTGGTGGATGGCTACGCCGCGCTGTTCGACCGGTTGCTGGCGCTCAGGGCGGCAGGGCAGCGCCCGAGCAGGGCGCTGATCGGCGAAACCTACCGGCCCGAGCGTTTTGCGCGGACAGACGCGGCGTGAAGATCCTCCACGTCTTCAACCGCCATCGCGGCGGCGGGGGATCGGACAATGCGTGGGACGCGACCATTGCCCTGTCGCGGCGACGCGGGCTGGCGGTCGCGACGTTCGAGCGGGACAGCCGGTCACTGCAACCGGGCCTGAAAGGCCGGATGGCGGCATTCGCGAACGGCCTCTATCCCGCCGCCACGCTGCGGGCTTTCGCCGACGCGCTGGCGCGCGAGCGGCCGGACATCGTCCACACGCACGAACTCTATCCGCTGCTGACTCCCTGGCTGTTCCGGGTGTGCGCGCGGGCGGGGGTGCGGATCGTCCATAGCTGCTATGATTTCCGCCTGACCTGTCCGGTCGCAACCCATCATGACGGGCGTGGCCTCTGCACCCGCTGCCTAACCCAAGGCGCGCATCAGGCGGTGGTACGCAACTGCCGTGATAGCCTGCCAGAGAGTACGGCCTTCGCGCTGCGCCATCATATCGCCACGTCGCGGAACCTCTACGCGCAGGTGGACCGCTTCCTCGTCCTCACCGAATTCAGCCGCGACTGGCTCGCCCACCGGGCAGGGATCGCGCCGGACCGGATCGACATCAATCCCTGCGTCATTTCCGCCGCGCCGGACCCGGCCGATCCGGCAGGCGGCAGCTATATCGGCTTTGCCGGGCGCTTCGTGCCGGAAAAGGGCTTGCCGCTGCTGCTGGAGGCCGCCCGCCTCGCCGACGTGCCAGTCAGGGTCGCGGGGCCGCCGGGCAGCGACCCCGCGCCACTCCGCGCCATGGGGATCGACGTGACGATCACCGATGGCCCGGGGTCGCTCGCCGCCTTCTATCGCGGCGCACGGGCGCTCTGCGTCCCGAGCCTCTGGTTCGAAACCTTCGCCATCGTCGCGGCGGAAGCCATGGCGCAGGGCGTGCCGGTGGTCGCCGCGCGTATCGGGGCGCTGAGGGACACGGTTCGCGAGGGGGCGACCGGCCTCCACTTCGCGCCTGGCGACGCGACCGACCTTGCGCGGCAGCTGCGGCGGCTATGGGACGATCCGGCGCTCGCCCGCACGCTGGGTGCCGCGGCGCGCCGCGACGTCGCGACCCGCTTCAGCGAGGAGGCGCATATGGCCGGGCTGCGCGCCTGCTATGCGCGCGCCATGGCCGACCCCGCCCGACAGGGATGAGCAGCAGGGCGTCGGCATTCGCCCTCTCGATGACCATCGCGTCACAGCGCACGGAAGCGGAAGTCGCGGAAGGTCGCCTCGCCCGGACCGGCCGCATAGAGGGCCGGTCGCAGCATCAGGAAACCGCCGCGCACATTATGGTGGTATCCCGACACCTCCATGCCTCGATCGAACCGGCTCCACGTCCGACCGCCGTCGCCCGACAGATGGTAGGACACGATGTGGTTGCGGTTCGTCACCTTCATGGTCAGGCGGCGGCCATGGGGATTGGCCGGCCGGCCCCGCTCCATCCCATATTGATGCGTGACGAAGCGCGTTTCGTCGAAGCCGAGGCCGGCATAGAGCCTGTCGTCGTAGAAGAGGATCAGGCCCGCCGTGCCGCCGGGCGCGATCTCGATGTCGCACTGGAATTCATAAGCCGGGTCGCCGGCGATCAACAACAGGGGCGAGGAATCCACGGGCGCCTTCCCCCGGCCCTTCAGGATCAAAGCGCCATTCTCCACCCGCGCGCGGCTGGCCTCATCGGGCGCCGGGCGGAAGAAATTCCATTTCGCGCCGAGTTTCAGGTCGGCAAAATCGTCCGACAGGGCCATTCCGTGCGGCAGCGCCCGTCCGCCGCGCGGCTTGCGCAAAGGCTGCGACAGGTCGCCGCCCGTCATGCGAAACCAGCCGTCGCTGGTCCATTCGACGGGATCGAGCAGCGTCTGCCGCCCCAGCGTCCACAGCCCATTCTCATAGCCATGATAGACCGCCCACCAGCTTTTGTCGGGCGCCTCGACCAGACTGGCGTGGCCGCGCGACCACCAGCGTTCGTCAAGGCTGGTCGTGCGGACGAGCGGATTGCCGGGATGCTGTTCCCATGGGCCGTGGATGGACTTCGCGCGCGCGGCGATCACCATATGGCCGGTCGGCGGCCCGGCAGTGCCCCCCACCGCCGTCAGCATATAGAACCAGCCGCCATGGCGATGGATTTTCGGTCCTTCGGGCGAGAAGCCCTCGACATCCCATGTGTCGGGATAGCGCCAGGGATCATAGACATGCTCGACCGGGCCGACCGTCGACAGCCCGTCGTCGGAAAGGCGAACGCGGTCGCCGCCCGACAGGAACAGCCAGCGGCTGCCATCCTCGCCCACCGCATGGCACGGGTCGATATGGTCGTGCAGCTTGAGGTCGATCGGATCGCTCCACGGCCCGTCGATACTGTCCGCATGGATCACGAAGATGCTGTTGGGGCTGGCCTTCACCGGAATGTAGAGGAAATAGCGGCCCTCATGCTTTTCCAGGCTGACCGCCCAGACGGAGCCGATATTGCGGTGGAGCGCGGCCTGGCGCGGCTGCCAGTTGATGAGGTCGCGGCTGTGCCAGATGGTGAGGCCGGGATAGCTGTCGAAGCTGGAAAAGGTCATGTAATAATCCGTGCCGTCCTTCAGGATGGCGGGATCGGGCCGGTCGCCCGACAGCAGCGGATTGAGGAAGCGCCCGTCGCCCAGATCGGCGACACGCTGATTGTCGAAACCCCGTTTCCACACAGGCGCTGCCGGCTCACCCGGCGCAGCGGCGGTGGTGGCGGGAACCAAGGCCGCCGTTCCGCCCGCCAAGAGGCCCGTCATTGCGTCCCGCCGGCTGAGCGTCATGCCTGTCTCCCCGACCAAAAAAAGGCCGGGCCGCGCGTGCAGACGCGAACCCGGCCCGGCGCTCCCCCCATTTACAACTTGAAGCGCGCGCCGATCTGAATGGTCCGCCCGAAGTGCAGATATTCGTAATTCCGGTTGGCATCGAGATCGGTGTAGCGATCGCGATAGTCGTCCGTCAGGTTGATGCCCTCCAGCGACAGTTCCACCCAGTCGGTCAGCTTGTAGCGGACCGAGGCATCGACGTTGACCGTGCTGTTATAGCCTTCGAACACGTTGCCGGTGCCGCTGTTCTGGTCGATATAGCCGCTGCGGTAGGTGGCCGACACGCGCGCCGAGAATTTGGCGTCCTCATAATAGAGCGTGCCGTTATAGGCGCGCTTGGAGAGGCCGAACAAAGTGGCGTTGCGGACCGACGCGATGTTGCCGCCGCCCGGCACGACCGCCGGGCCGGACACGGTGTAGTTCGCGCTCGAATCCACGAAGGTCGCATTCACGATGCCGCCGAAGTGCGACAGGAAGCCGGGCAGGAAGGTGAAGGGCGCCTGCAAGGCGACCTCCACGCCCTTGAGGCTCGCGCCCGTGCCGTTGACGATCGTGCTGATCGCCCAGCCTTCGGCGCGTTCCGGCTGGATCGCGGCGGGTGAGCTTGGCGGAATGACCGACAGCGGCAGGCCGGTGGACGCGAAGGTGCCGGTGATCGTCTGGCTGATCGGGAAGCTCTGCACGTCCTTCTTGAACGCCGCGACGGAAAAGACCGATTGCGGCGCGAAATACCATTCCACCGCCAGGTCGTAGGCCGTCGCCCGGAACGGATCGAGGAAGGGGTTGCCGAAGCTGACGCGATAGTTGAACCCGTCGACCGATCCGCCCGGCGTCAGATTGCCGAGACTGGGCCGCGTCAGCACGTCCGCCACCGACGCGCGGATGATGATGTCCTTGTGCGGGAACAGGGCGATGTTCACCGCCGGCAGCCAGTCCTCATAGGAACGGGAGACGCTGACCAGCTGCCCGTTGTTGAGACCGGTCGAGCTTTGGTCGGTTTTGACATAGCGGATGCCGGCGTTGGCGGCATATTCCAGACCGAAAATGTCGCCCTTGGCATCGAACTGGAGATAGCCACCGGTGGTCTTTTCCACCACGCCGCGGGTGTTGCCGGCGTCCACCGTCAGCGCCCGCTCGTACAATTTGGTGTAGGCGGTGCCGGTCTGGAGATTGGGGATCAACCATTGCGTGGTCGTGCCCGCCGGCGCGCCCGCGCCCTTGAGCGTGAACAGCTCGGCAAGCTGCGCCGTCACCGGCAGGCCGTAGATGGCGGTCGGGCCGAAGGCGGTGCTGGGCGAGCAAGTCACGGTGCCCAGCACCCGGTCCAGCCCGCCATTGCCGCACACCACCGTGTCGCGGGTGAAGCCTTCGGTATCGAACGAGAAGCGGCGATAGACAGCGCCCGCCTTCACGGTGAAGCCATCGGCGACATCCCATTCCGTGCGCAGTTGCGCGGTGCGGAACTTGTTGACGGTGGCGGACGGGCGATCGCGGATTTCGGCAAGCTGGAAATTGGCCGGATCGGTCACGCTGGTGCCGAAGGTCAGGACTGGCCGCCGCGAATTGCTGTAGTCATATTTGTAACCCTGCGCATCGCGATCGTCGAACACCAGCGTGGTTTCGACCGGGATCGACGCATCCGACTTGGAAAAGCCGCCGAGCAGGGTGAAGCGGAAGCTGTCGCCCAGATCCTGGTCCCAGGTGCCGCCCAGCTGGTAGAACTTGGTCTGCGACTTGCGCAGATAATGTTCGGTCCGCACCCAGGCGTCGTTCAGCGTCGCCGCGATCATATTATTGTTGGCGTCGTAAACCGGGTTCACCACGTCGATCGACCGCTCGTTGGAGCGCAGCAGCACCTCGCCCCACTTCTCCTCCCGCGTTTCGCGGAAGCGCGAGAAGAGGCCATCGATCGACACCTTGGTCGCTTCGGACGGCGACCATTGCAGCGAGCCGGTCACGCCCAGCCGCTCGCGCTCCTGCGCGATTTCGCCGTAGCGCGGGATGCGTGGATGGAAGGCGAGCGCTGCCTGGTCGCACGCCGCGACCCGGCCGTTGGTGTAGGTGCCGCCGCTGTTGGAGACGCCGGTCGGGCTGGTCGCGCTCTGGTAGAAGCAGCGGGTGCCGTTCACGCTGTCGAAGCGCGCCTGCGACCAGCGGACGGTGTTGTTGCCCATCTGAAGCGTGTCGAGCTTGGAGTAGGCGGCGGACAGCGACGCACCCCACTGCCCGTCGTCCGACTTCCACGACAGCAGGCCAGCGAGGCGAGGCCCCCATTTCTTGCTGAGGTCGTTATAGGAGCCGGTCGCCGATCCCACGAAGGTGAGGCCGCTTTTGCCAGCGAGCGGATTGCCGGTGTTGAGATCCACCACCGCGCCGAGCGAGCCTTCGTCCAGCGAGGCTTCGGCGGTCTTGTGGACGACCAGGCTGCTGAACAGTTCGGACGCGAACACGTTGAAATCGAACGCGCGGTCGCGGTTCGCGCTCGCGCCGTCGGTTGAGGTCGCGACCGTTTCCAGACCGTTGACGCGCACGCGCGTGAATTGTGCGCCAAGGCCGCGCACGGTGATCGCCCGCCCCTCGCCGCCGTCGCGCTGGATCGAAATGCCGGGGATTCGTTGCAGCGATTCGGCGAGGTTCTGGTCGGGGAATTTGGCGATGTCCTCCGCCACGATCGCATCGACCGATCCGACCGTCTGCCGCTTCAGGTTGATCGCCGCGCCCAGCGACTGGCGAAAGCCGGTGACGACGATGTCGGCCGCTTCGCCCTCGGCGGCGGCCTGCGGCGCGGTGCTGTCCTGACCCGCCTGCTGCGCCAGCGCGCCTGCCGGAAGAGCCAGCATCAGCGCGGCGAGCGACGCGCCCGCGTGCCAGCGCCGGTCGCGCCGCTGTGCCTGACACGTGGCGTCCTGTTGATTGTCGCCCTTTCCGAACATCGGCTTCCTCTCCCTTCCCTCAGGTCGCCGCGACCCGGCCATGCCGGACGGCTTACGATCTTGCTGGTTGTCGGGCGGGGGAGCGCCGTCCCCTTTCCGCCGCAGCCGGGCCGACTCTTGCCGGTCCTCCATCTGCGGAAACCGGTGTCATCAATGCGCAATCCGATCGCGGCTGTCAACGGCATCGAGAATGTCGGCAGAAAATCGCGCATAAGCTGCTGCTTTTCAGCAACAAATATCATGGTTCGAGGGGTACGGCGCCGGAGGTCGGCGAGAAAGCATGGGGGGAGCGTCATGCCAAGGGTGCCCACATCGCCCGCGATGCAACGCCTTCTCACAAAAAAGGCGTTACAGGGTGGGTCGCGTCACCCGTATGAGGCGCGCCAAAGGCCGCTGGCACGAAAAAACTGTCCTAGGTTGGAAACCGGTGTCAGAATGCCGTTGCAGGACTGCGTCCTACCTGCCATCATCGCGGAAGGAGAGGAGCCATGCCATGAATTCGAGCTTCCATCGCGCGCTGCTGGCCCTGGCGGTCGTCGCCCTGGTCCCATCCGCGCCGGCCGGCGCCGCTGCACCGGCGCCGGCCGCTCTCGCCTTTCCCGGCGCGGTCGGATGGGCCGCGACCACGCCGGGCGGTCGCGGCGGACGCATCATCCGCGTCACGACCCTCGCGCCGGACGGCCCGGGCAGCTTCAAGGCCGCGATCGAGGCGAAGGGTCCGCGCATCATCGTGTTCGAAGTCGGCGGCATCATCGACATGGGCCGGCGGACGCTGAAGATCAGCGAACCCTATGTGACCATCGCCGGCCAGACCGCCCCGTCCCCGGGGATCACCCTCATCAAGACAGGCATCGACGTCACCACCCACGATGTCGTCATGCGTCACATCCGCGTGCGCACCGGCGTCGATGGCCAACCCAAATTCAGCGGCTGGGAAGCCGACGCCTTTTCCACCGTCGGCGCGCATCATGTCGTGGTCGATCATTGCAGCTTCACCTGGGCGATCGACGAGAATATGTCGGCATCCGGCCCCCGTTTCGAAGGCAAGACGCCGGACGAGTGGCGGAAGAACACCAGCCACGCCATCACCTTCTCCTACAATATCGCGGCCGAAGGGCTTGCCGAGGCCAGCCACCCCAAGGGCGAGCACAGCAAGGGGACGCTGATCCACGACAATGCCAGCGAAATCCTGATCTACCGCAACCTCTACGCCCACAATGTCGAGCGCAACCCGCTGGTGAAGGGCGGCGGCCAGGTGCAGATGGTCAACAACATCCTCTATGATCCTGGCCAGCGCGCCGTCCATTACAACCTGATGGCGCTGGAGTGGGGCGATCATCCCTACCAGACCGGCAAGATTTCCGCGGTTGGCAACGTTCTGCGCGGTGGCGTGTCGACCGCCGCCGGCCTGCCCTTCCTCACGCTGGGGGGCGACGGCGACCTCGACTATCATGGCAAGGACAATATTGCTGTGGACAGGTTCGGCGTGGCCCTGCCCATGTTCGGCCGCTATGGCGAAACCCGGGCGAAACTCAACGAACGGCCCGCGCCGCCCATATGGTGGCCGGGCACGCAGTTGCTGCCCGCGCGCGAGGTCGAAACCCACGTCCTCGCCCATGCGGGTGCCCGGCCATGGGACCGGGACGCCGACGACCTGCGCGTCCTCTTCTTCGTGGCGGAAGGGCGCGGCGAGATCATCGACGATGAAAAGCAGGTCGGCGGCTATCCCACCATGGCGCAGACGCGCGCGCCCTTTGTCGAGGCAGACTGGAACCTCGATACGATGGAACCCAAATCGGGGCGCTATCCGGGGCAGAAGGCGGAGATTGCCGAACATCTGTCCGACCGGGACAAGATGATGCGGCAGGGAGAGAAGCCATGAGCCTCATCCTGCTCGCCGCCGCCGCCGCGACGCAGGCTGTATTGTCCGCGCAGCCGGCACCGCCGATGGCGATCGTCGATGAAAAGGACGTGCGCAAGGACGAACCCAATCCGCACGGCAATATCGGCATGAGCACCGCTTTCCGCATCAGCGACGCCGTGCCGCAGCCGCGCCGGATGGAGTTTCGCAAGCGCATCCTCCATGTCGGATCGGCCATTGGCCTGCATCCCATCGCCCATGACGAGGTCTATTATGTCCTGTCGGGAACAGGCGACGTGACGTCGGACGGCGTCACGAAGCCGCTCGCCGCCGGCATGGCCGCCTATCTTTATGACGGCGCGGTCGTCGGCATCCGGCAAACCGGCAAGGAGCCGCTGGCGCTCATCATCTCCTATCCCGTCAAGCCCTGACCCGGCGGCCGGATTGGCGACAGACCATCAGGCGGGCACGCCGCCGCCGACATAGCGCTCGATTTCCTCGGCGTAGCGGCTGCTCAGCAGCGCCTGGTCGGCATCGGACAATTCGCGTTGTAGGTCGAGGAACCAGCTGCTTTCCTCCTGATACATGTGGTGCGTCACCGCGCCGCGAATATGCTCCAGCTTGTCGAAATAGGCGTCGGTCAGCGGCTCGATCCTTTCCAGCAGCGCCAGCTGCACCTTGGTCGCCGCCTGCTCCTCATAGCCAAGGCCGGCATGGGCCTTGTGCCCGTCGTCCACCAGCGCGGGATAGAGGACGCTCTCCTCCGCATTGGCGTGGCCGGTCAGGATCAGCGCCAGCCGCTTCTGTGCGGCCCGTTGCGCGTCCGCACCGGCCGCGCCCTTGACGGCAGCAAAGGCCGTCTCGATCTGGTCATGATGGTCGAGCACCTGTTCCAGCCAGTCGCCGGGGCGGGCCAGTTGTCGCGCCTTCGCACGCGCTTCCAGGCGGGTTTCGTCGCTTTCCGGCGGGGTGACGGCCGCGACAATCTTGTCGAACAGGGACATGGTCGATCTCCTTGGCAAGGGAAGGCCCGGCGCGCCGGGCCGCTGCCCTTCCAACGACGCGGGGGCCAGATGGATGCTGTTGCGGACGACTCTCACAAAATGATGCAAAATCAGCTATGTAGATGATGATGCTCCGATCGTCCTGTCCTATCGACGGCTGCACCGGCAAAGTGCGGGCGCAGCATCGAACGGCAGGCCGACATTGGATAGAAAATTTCCTACCCGCGCAGCTTCATGTCAAAATCAGCGGGACATGTGCGAAGTTAAGCGAGTGAAATCCTATTTCTTCAGCTACCAGGCTGGATATAGGGGGCGTTTGCGGGAGGGGGCGGAATCCTACGCCAAGCTCGCCCAGATAGCCGGCGCGAGATCTTACTTGTTGCTGCCTTCTACGGTCGCGCCAGAAAGGCGACGGCTCAGTTCTATCCGGCGATG
>Ga0233425_10000456_pt1 | contig 106469 bp, 95 predicted proteins | sample Watercolumn_Towu_2_FD_181712 | JGI IMG/M metagenome (GOLD analysis project Ga0233425, IMG submission 181712) | Freshwater microbial communities from Lake Towuti, South Sulawesi, Indonesia - Watercolumn_Towuti2014_140_MG | ecosystem: Environmental > Aquatic > Freshwater > Lake | place... | reverse complement strand
CAGCCAGGTGCTCGGATACCCTCCCGGCGAGAGCGGCGCGCTGCTGGACGACTACCGGCGGATCACGCGTCGTGCACGGGGGGTTGTGGAGAGGGTGTTCTACGCGTGAGCGGCTCCGACGCGAGCAGGGTCCGAGGACCTCAGCGCGCCGGGGTCATGGATGCTCTGCGGGTCGGGGAGTTCCGCGCCCTCGTCCTGGCGCAGATCGCGAGCGAGGCCGGCGACCAGATCGCGAGGGTCGCGCTCGCCCTGCTGGTGCTGGCCGACACCGGCTCGGCATTGCTGGCGGCCGCGACGTTCGCCGTGTCGTTCGTCCCGACGTTCCTCGGCGCCGCTCTGCTCGGCCCCCTGGCCGACCGCTTCAGCCGCAAGACCCTCATGCTGCTCGCCGACGTCGCCCGCGCGGCTGCGGTCGGCGCGCTGGCGCTCGCCGCCGGCCCGGACGCGCCGCTGTGGCTGCTGTTCGCTCTGCTGTTCGTCGCCGAGCTGTTCACGCCGCTGTTCGAGTCGGCCCGCGCGGCGTCGATCCCCGACATCCTGCCGACACCCGGGCTCGTCACCGCGGGCACGGGCCTCACGCGCTCGCTGCACCTGGCCAACCAGGCGATCGGACTGGTCGCGGGCGGCCTCATCGTGCAGCTCACCAGCCCGCGCGTGGCGCTGTTCCTCAACGCGCTGTCGTTCATCGTGTCCTACGCGATCATCGCCGCGTTCATGCGCAGCCGGCCGGCGTCGCTGGAGGGCACGTCGTCGGTGGGCGAGCTGCTGGCGGATCTGCGCCACGGCTTCACCATGCTCATGGGCGACCCGTCGCGCCGCTCGCTCGTGCTGCTCGGCTGGGGCATGGCGGCGTCGCTCGTCGCCCCCGAGGCGGTGGCGCTGGCGTACGTGCGCAGCAACAACGAGCTCGACGCGTTCGGCGGCGTGCTCATGGCCGCGGTCATCACCGGTGCGGCCCTCGGCTCGATCCTGGTGGGGCGCCGCAGCCCCACCGACCAGCTCGACCTCGTGCTGCCGCTGGCGATCGGCGTGTGCCTGCCGCTGCTGCTCACCGGGATCGAGCCGCCGATCGTGGTGCTGATCGTGCTGTGGTTCCTCTCCGGCATGGCGCAGGCGTTCCTCGTGCCGGTCATGTCGTTCACGACACTGCTCACGCCCAACGACAACCGCGGCCGTGTCGTCGGCATCGCCAGCGCGGGCTTCGCAGCGTTCACCGCGATCGGCTACCTCGCCTCCGGCTGGGTCGCCGACCGCACGTCGCCGGCGTTCTCGGTGACGCTCATGGCGGTGGTGGGCCTCATCGTCGTCAGCGTCGCGTTCCTGCGGTGGCCGGCCCGCCGTCTCGTCGACGACCTGCGCCGCCTCGAGGCCACCGGCCACTGAGGCCGGCCGCTACGACGCGAGCCACTCCTGCACGGCGACGGCGTCGGCGTCGAGCGCGCGCCGCTCGACGGCGCTCAGCCGGGCGCCCTGGCGCGGCCCGATGACGATGGTGCCGCCGGGTCGCCGCCACGTCGCCACCACGGAGCCGTCGACGAGCGCCGTGGGCCGGAAGAGCCCGTTGCTCGTCACGACACCCTCCTCGTCGGGGCCCACGACCCACTCGCGCGACGCCCAGCCGTGCAGCACGGGGTCGAACGGCCCGAGCAGCACCGGGTCCGGCACCGGGGCGTCGGACAGCGGCCGGAGCGCGAGCAGGCCGTCGTCGAGCTCGACGAGCCCGCGCAGCGAGCGGAGACCAGTACGCACATCGCGCAGCCCGAGGCCCGACCATGCGGCGAGGTCGCGGTCGGTCGCCGGCCCGTGGCCCTCGAGGTAGCGCAGCGCGAGCTCGCGCAGGGCGGCGTCGCGGTCGACGGCCGGACGCTCGCCGAGCCAGTCGCGCGGGTCGGCGAAGGCCTGCTCGCCGTCGACCACCGGCCCGCGCAGGCACAGGCCGGCGACCGACGCCGCCCCGAGCAGGTGGACCAGCGCCTGCCCCTGGGTGCGCACCCCGGCGGAGTCGAGGGCCTCGCGCAGCTGCGACCGCGTGCGCGGCCCTTGGGTGCGCAGCTCGTGCGACACCGTGGCGACTCCGCGCTCGGCCATGCCGGGGTCGACGCCCTCCTGCTCGAGCCGCCGGCGCACCGTCGTCTGCAGCGAGCGCGACGTCAGCGCGTGCAGCCAGGCGTGGTCCTCGGAGCACACCAGGTGCAGCGTGCCGCGGCACAGCCAGTCGACGACGAGCGAGCGGTCGTCGGTGAGGCACCTGTCGACGTGCGACGCCGCCGGGGTGGACGACCGGGCCCGCACCGCGAGGCGGAGGCCGACGGGGTCCTGCGCCTGCACGGCGGCGATGCGGCGGACGGCGTCCACCGGACCGGCCGCATCGCGCCCCGTCAGCAGCTGCGAGGCCAGCCGCTCGCGCGCCACCCCGCTGCTCTGCGCCACACGGGGATCGAACCACAGGGGAGCGACGGTGCTGCCGAGGCGGCCGGTACTCTCGCCGGGACGGGGCCGGACGAGCGACCTGGGGGCCGGGTGGCGCAGCAGGCGCAGCCGCTCGCGGGCATCCGCGGCAGGCTGCCGCGCGGCGTGCGCGCACCGCTGCGGGCGGCCGCCGACTACCGCTCAGGGCTGTGGCCCCTCGACCGGGCCTACCGCACCCTCCAGCGCCGCGCGCCTGCGGATCCCCAGGGCTTCCAGGACAAGGTCCTCTACCGCATGGCCTGGGACCGCAGGCCGGTGCTGGTCACGTGCGTCGACAAGGTGGCCGCGCGCGCGTACGTCGCCGGCATGGTGGGGGAGCAGTACCTGCCGCAGCTCTACGGCACCTGGGACGACGCCGGGTCCATCCCCTTCGCCGACCTCCCTCCCGACGCGGCCATCAAGGCGACGCACGGCTCGGGCGGTGTGGTCGTGCGCTGGAGCGGGGCGCCTCGCGGCCAGGGGCTGCCCCGCACGGCGGAGGGGCCGCTCTGGTCGCGCCACCAGGTGCACCCCGACGACTTCGAGGACGACCGGGCCCGGGCGCTGTTCGGGATGTGGCTCGGCCGGTCCTACGAGCACGGCCCGAACCGGCTGCCCGAGTGGGCCTACAGCCGCGTGCCGCACCGGGTGCTCGCCGAGGAGGTGCTGGCGCGCGGCGGCCAGGTGGCGCGCGACCTGAAGATCGACGTCTTCGACGGCGTCGCCGGCTACACCTGCGTCGTCGAGGGCCGCTTCGTGGACCGGCGCGGCGCCCTCATGGCGCGGGACTGGTCGATGCTCGACGCCGAGTACCCCGAGGTCCGGCTGCCCGACCGGCCGCCCGAGCGGCCCGCACTCATGGACGAGGCGTACGCCGTCGCCGAGGAGCTGGGCCGCGGGCTCAACCTCGACTACGTGCGCGTCGACATCTACGACCTGGGCGACCGGATCGCGGTCGGCGAGCTGACTGTGTATCCGGCTGGCGGGGCGAAGCGCTACAACCCGCCCTCGTTCGAGCTGGAGCAGGGCCGGCGCTGGACGATCGCGCCCGAGGTGGTCCAGGCTGCAGCCGCCGCGGGCGGCTAGGCGGCTCCGGCGCATCGAGGCGCCGGAGAGCCGGGAGGGGAACGAGGAGCATGGCCGAGGACACGGCAGCAGAGCAGCAGCAGGCCCGCAGCGGCGAGGGCGATCGGCCCCTCGCCGGTCTGCGCGACCGCCTGCCCCGGCCGGTGCGCACCGCGCTGCATGCCGCCGTCGACTCCACCCACGGGCTGTGGCCCAAGTCCCGCGCCTACCGCACCCTCGAGCGCCTCGCGGGCGACGACCCTCAGACCTACCGAGACAAGATCCGCTACCGGCTCGCGTGGGACCGGCGCCCCTTCCTCGTCACGTTCGCCGACAAGGTGGCGATGCGCGACTACGTCGTCGAGCGGGTGGGGGAGCGGCATCTGCCGGAGCTCTACGGCGTGTGGGACCGCGCCGTGGACATCGACTGGTCGTCCCTCCCGGAGGGCATGGCCATCAAGGCGGCGCACGGCTCCGGCGGCGTCATCGTGCGCTGGGACGGCGCGCCCCGCGGGCACCGGCTGCCGGCCGTCGCCAACCGAGCGCTCTGGACCCGCCACCTCGTGCATCCCGACGACTTCGACGACGACCGCGCGACCGCGCTGCTGGCGTACTGGCTCACGCTCTCCTACGAGCACGGGCCGCACCGGCTCCCGGAGTGGGCCTACAGCCAGGTGCCCCACCGCGTGCTCGCCGAGGAGCTCATGCTCGACCCCGCCGGCGCAGGGGTCGCCCCCGACTACAAGTTCCTCGTGTTCGACGGGCGCGTGACCCACATCGCCGTGATCGCCGACCGGTTCGGCGACACCCGGCTCGCCCTCCTGTCGCCGGACTGGGAGCTGCTGCCCGTCGCCTCCCACTTCGGCACGCTGCCGGAGCCACCGCCGCCCCCGACGTCGCTCACCGACGCCATCGCGATGGCGGAGGCCCTGGGCGAGGGGCTCGACTACGTCCGCGTCGACCTCTACGACCCGGGCGACCGCCTCGTCGTCGGCGAGCTCACGGCCTCGCCGGGCGGAGGGCTCGCCGTCTTCGAGCCCGCGGAGTACGAGTCCGTCATCGGCGCCTGCTGGACGATCCCCGACGAGGTGCGAGAGAACCGCGCACGCATGCTGGCCGCCCGCCGGCGCTAGCAGGCCGTTCCGTCCCGAGGGACGCGTCTCGCGGCCGGCACCGCCGGCCCGGCACGCTGCCCGCATGACCGCTGCCACCGACCGCCCCGAGATCGGCGTCGACGTCGTCGCCGACGGCATCCGCACCAACTGCCTCGTCGCGGGCGACGCGGCCGCGCCGCCGGTGATGCTGCTGCACGGCTCGGGCCCCGGCGTGACGGCGTACGCCAACTGGCGCCTCACCATCCCCGCGCTGTCCGAGCGCCATCGCGTGGTCGCGCCCGACCTCGTGGGCTTCGGCTTCACCGAGCGGCCCGAGGGCGTCGAGTACTCGATGCGGCAGTGGGTCGCGCAGGCCGTCGGGGTGCTCGACGCGCTGGGCATCGAGCGGACGTCGCTCGTCGGCAACAGCTTCGGAGGCGCGCTCGCGCTCAGCCTCGCCGCCCACCACCCCGACCGGGTCGACCGGCTCGTGCTCATGGGCAGCGTCGGTGTGCCGTTCCAGATCACCGAGGGCCTCGACGCGGTGTGGGGCTACCAGCCCTCGCCCGAGAACATGCGGCGGATCATGGACTACTTCGCGTGGTCGCGGGAGCTGGTCACCGACGAGCTCGCCGAGGTGCGCTACCGGGCCAGCATCCAGCCCGGATTCCAGGAGTCGTTCGAGGCGATGTTCCCCGCCCCGCGGCAGCGCTGGGTCGACGCGATGGTCACCCCGGACGACGTGATCGCCGCGCTGCCGCACCGCACCCTCGTGGTGCACGGCCGCGACGACCAGGTCATCCCGCTCGACAACGCCCTGCACCTACTGCGCACCCTGCAGGACGTGCGGCTGCACGTGTTCGGCCGCTGCGGCCACTGGACCCAGATCGAGCACGCCGACGCGTTCAACCGCCTCGTCGCCGACTTCCTCGCCGCCTGAGGTCGCCTAGGGTCGGCGCATGCCGGCGTACGAGATCCTGACGGGGAGCGCCGCCTCTCCCGTCGTGCTGCACGTGCCGCACTCCTCGTCGACGATCCGCGACGACGTGCGCGCGCGGATCCTGCTCGACGACGACGCGCTGCGCGACGAGCTGCGCGCCATGACCGACGCCTTCACCGACGTGATCGCCCTGCACGCCGCCGAGGCCGCACCGGTCCGCCCGTGGGTCTTCGTCAACCGCGCATCGCGACTCGTCGTCGACCCGGAGCGGTTCACCGACCCGGAGCAGGAGGAGATGGAGGCCGTCGGCATGGGCGCCGTGTACACGGCCACGTCGCAGCGGCAGCCCCTGCGCGAGCCCGACGACGCCCATCGCGCGGCGCTGCTCGACGAGTACTTCCACCCCTACGCCACGGCGCTCGCCGACCTCGTCGACGAGCGGCTCGAGGCATGCGGGCGCGCCGTGATCATCGACGTCCACTCCTACCCGGCGCAGACGCTGCCGTACGAGCTGCACGTCTCCGACCTGCGTCCGCCGGTGTGCCTGGGCACGGACGAAGCCCACACGCCGGCCGCGCTGATCGATGCCGCTCGCACAGCCTTCTCCGCGTGGCCGCTCGAGACCGACCAGCCGTTCCGCGGCACCTACGTGCCGCTGCGCCACTACGGCACCGACCCGCGCGTGCAGTCGCTCATGGTCGAGATCCGGCGCGACCAGTACGTCGCCGCCGACGGCACGCCGGAGCCCGCCGCCGTCGTCCAGCTCGGCGCCGCGATCGCCGCCCTGGTGGCCGCCGTCGGCTGACCTGTCCGGGCAGCGGGCACGGGCGGGTGCCGCGCCGGACGTGGCAGCGGTTGCAGCGCCTGCCGAGGTGTAGGCGGGCTCCGGCCGGGCGACGGTGGAGGCATGGACGCTGCACCGCCTGGGGCCGCGGCATCCGACGGCGACCGCCCGGCCTCGTTCGACGACCTCGTCCGGCTCCTGCGCCTGCTGAGGCGCGCGACGCCGGGCCCGACGTCGCCGTCGCGGATCCGCGCAGCCGGGGCGCTCAGCGCGCACCGTGCCCTCGCCGAGCACGAGGTCCGCCACCTGCTGGGCGTGAGCGCCTGGACTGTACGGGGCTGGTGCAGCTCGGGGGTGCTCGAGGCGGTGTCGGCCGCACCCCTGTCGGTCTCGGCCGCGTCCGCGGCGTGGGCCCGCCTCGTCCTCGAGGACGCGGCGTCCTACCCCGACTCGGTCCGTCGTTGGCTGCTCTCCGCATCGCTCGACGAGCGCGACCGGCTGCTCGCGGCCGTGCTGCGCGGGCGCACGGCCCGGCCGGGGCGCGTCCCGGTCATCGATCTGCGCGATCCCTCCCCGTCGCGCGGGGAGTGAGGCGTCCGGAGTCCGGCGTGCCCGCAGTCACGTTTCGCGAAGTGCGGTGCGGGGAACGGTCAGCCGCACGCCCGAGGGACGGGTGCAGGGATCGCGCGCAGGCGCGGGTGGGGGTCGGTTCGACATGCAGGCCTGGCCGGGATCGGCTCAGCCCCTCGGCGCCACGTACGACGGCGCCGGCACCAACATCGCGGTGTTCTCCTCCGTCGCCGACGCGGTCGAGCTCTGCCTCTTCGACGACGGCGACGAGCGCTGCGTCGAGCTGACGGAGCGCGACGCCGACGTCTGGCACGCCTACCTCCCCGGCGTCGAGCCCGGGCAGCGCTACGGGTTCCGCGTGCACGGGCCGTTCGACCCCGCGCAGGGCCTGCGCTGCAACCCGGCGAAGCTGCTGCTCGACCCCTACGCCACGGCCGTCGACGGCGAGCTGCGCTGGGACGAGGCGGTCTTCGGCTACCGCTGGGACGACCACGAGGCACGCAACGACCTCGACAGCGCGCCGTTCGTCCCGAAGGCGGTCGTGACCAACCCGTTCTTCGACTGGCAGGACGACCGCCACCCGCGCACGCCGTACCACGAGACCGTGATCTACGAGGCCCACGTCAAGGGCCTCACCGCGACGCACCCGGACATCCCCGAGGAGATCCGCGGCACCTACCAGGCGGTCGCGCACCCCGCGATGATCGAGCACTACAAGCGGCTCGGGATCACGGCGGTCGAGCTCATGCCGGTGCACGAGTTCGTGCAGGACCACCACCTGCTCGAGCGCGGCCTGCGCAACTACTGGGGCTACAACTCCCTGGGCTTCCTGGCCCCGCACCACGGCTATGCCGCCAACGGCACCTCCGGCCAGCAGGTGCAGGAGTTCAAGACGATGGTGCGCGACCTGCACCGCGCGGGCATCGAGGTCATCCTCGACGTCGTCTACAACCACACGGCCGAGGGCAACCACCTCGGCCCGACCCTGTCGTTCCGCGGGCTCGACAACGCGGCGTACTACCGCCTCGTCGACGGCGATGCCGCCCACTACTACGACACCACAGGCACCGGGAACAGCCTGCTCATGCGCAGCCCGCACGTGCTGCAGCTGATCCTCGACTCGCTGCGCTACTGGGTGCAGGAGATGCACGTCGACGGCTTCCGCTTCGACCTCGCCGCCACGTTGGCGCGCCAGTTCCACGAGGTCGACCGGCTGAGCGCCTTCTTCGACCTCTGCCAGCAGGACCCGGTCGTCAGCCGGGCCAAGCTCATCGCCGAGCCCTGGGACGTCGGCGACGGCGGCTACCAGGTCGGCAACTTCCCGCCGCTGTGGACCGAGTGGAACGGGCGGTACCGCGACACCGTGCGCGACTTCTGGCGCGGCGAGCCCTCCACCGTCCCCGAGCTCGCGTCGCGGTTCATGGGCTCGAGCGACCTCTACGAGTCGAGCGGCCGGCGCCCGTACGCGTCGGTCAACTTCGTCACGGCCCACGACGGGTTCACCCTGCGCGACCTCGTGTCCTACAACGAGAAGCACAACGAGGCCAACGGCGAGGGCGGGGCCGACGGCGAATCGCACAACCGCTCGTGGAACTGCGGCGCGGAGGGCCCCACCGACGACGCCGACGTCCTCGCGCTGCGGGCCCGTCAGCAGCGCAACCTGCTCACGACGCTGCTGCTGAGTCAGGGCGTCCCGATGCTGCTGCACGGCGACGAGCTCGGCCGCACCCAGGGCGGCAACAACAACGCCTACTGCCAGGACTCCGAGCTCTCGTGGATCGACTGGTCCGACGTCGACGAGGACCTGCTCGGCTTCGTGTCGCGCGTGAGCGCGCTCCGCAGCGAGCACCCCGTCTTCCGACGTCGCCGGTTCTTCCAGGGCGAGCCGGTGCGCGGCCACGGCGACCTGCACGACGTCGCCTGGTTCCGGCCCGATGGCCGCGAGATGGACGACGAGGACTGGGACTCCGGGTTCGCGCGCTCGCTCGGCGTCTTCCTCAACGGCGACGCGATCCCCGAGCCGGGGCCGCGCGGCGAGCGGGTCGTCGACGACTCGTTCCTCGTGCTGGTCAACGCCGACGACGACGCGCTCGAGTTCGCGCTGCCCGACGAGGGCTTCGGCGGATCCTGGGCGGTCGAGATCGACACGTCGTCCGCGGACGGCTCCGGGCTCGACGACCCTGTCGACGCGGCCGGCACCGTGAAGGTGGCACCGCGGGGCACCCTCGTGCTGCGGAGGCTGCAGTGAGCGGTGGCGGCGAGCGTCCCGTGCGTGCGACGTACCGCTTCCAGCTCGGTCCGGGGCGCGGGTTCGACGCTGTCGCGCAGGCCGCCGACCACCTCGCCGAGCTCGGCATCTCGCACGCCTACCTCTCGCCGGTCCTCGCTGCGGGGCCCGGATCCACGCACGGCTACGACGTCGTCGACCACGCCCGGATCAACCCGGAGCTCGGGGGAGAGGCGGGCCTGCGCGCGGCCGCCGACGCCCTGCACGCCCGCGGCATCGGCATCGTCGTGGACGTCGTGCCCAACCACATGGCCATCCCCGTCCCGGAGCGGCTCAACGCGGTGCTCTGGAGCGTCCTGCGCGACGGGGCGTCGTCCGGGTACGCGCGCTGGTTCGACGTCGACTGGCGCGAGCACCGGTCGCTGCTCGTGCCCGTCCTCGGCCGGCCCATCGACGAGGTGCTCGACGCCGGAGAGCTGTCGCTCGGCACCGTGGACGGGCAGCCCGTCGTCCGCTACTTCGACCATGTGTTCCCCGTGCGCCCCGGGACGGAGGGCCTGCCGCTCGAGCCGCTGCTCGACTCGCAGCACTACCGGCTCACCTACTGGCAGGTCAGCGACGAGGAGGTCAACTACCGCCGCTTCTTCGACGTCGACACCCTCGTCGCCGTGCGCGTCGAGGACGAGGGCGTGTTCGAGGCGACCCACGAGCTGCTGCTCCGGCTCGTCGACGAGGGTGTGGTGGACGGCCTGCGCATCGACCATCCCGACGGGCTCGCCGACCCGCGCGGCTACCTGCGCCGGCTCGCGTCGCGGACCGACGGCGCCTGGGTCGTCGTCGAGAAGATCCTCGAGCCGGGCGAGCTGCTGCCCAACGACTGGGCGTGCGCGGGCACCACCGGCTACGACGCCCTGCGGCTGATCGGCGGGGTGCTCGTCGACCCCGCCGGGCGTCCCGCGCTCGTCGAGGCGTTCGCGGGCCACACCGGCGTCGACGACCCCTTCGACGCCGTCGTGGAGCAGGCCAAGCGCGACGTGCTCGACCAGGTGCTCGCCGCCGAGGTCGACCGGCTCGCGGCGTCGGCGTCCGCCGTCTGCCAGGCGGAGCTGCGCCTGCGCGACCATTCGCGCCGGGGCCTGCGCGAGGCGCTGGTCGAGCTGCTCGTCGCCATGCCGGTCTACCGCGCCTACGTCGTCCCCGGCGAGCCTGCACCGCCGTCGTCGGTCGCGATCGTGGAGGAGGCCGCGGGCACGGCGGTCGAGCGGCGGCCGGGACGCGCTGCCGAGATCCGCCTCGTGCGCGATCTCGTGCTCGGCCGTCTCGGGCGCTCGCCGGTGAAGGACGAGCTGCTCGTGCGCTTCCAGCAGACCTGCGGGCCGGTGATGGCCAAGGGCCTCGAGGACACCGCGTTCTACCGCTGGTTCCCGCTCGTGGCGCTGGCGGAGGTCGGCGGCGACCCGGACGCGATCGGCGTCGCCCCTGATGAGCTGCACGCGTGGGCGCGGCAGATGCTCGTCTCGTGGCCCGAGGGCATGACGACGCTGTCCACCCACGACACCAAGCGCAGCGAGGACGTGCGCGCCCGGCTCTCGCTGCTCTCCGAGGTGCCGTGGGAGTGGGCCACTGCCGTGCGCGCGTGGCATGCGGCCGCACCTTTCGATGAGGACCTGCCCACGGAGTGGTTCGCCTGGCAGACGCTCGTGGGCGCGTGGCCGCTGGAGGCCGAACGGCTCTGGCCGGTCCTCCAGAAGTCGGTCCGCGAGGCCAAGCGGCAGACATCGTGGACCGCACCGGACGAGGACTACGAGAAGCGGCTCGAGGCATGGCTGCACGACGTCCTCGCCGACGCCGACCTGGTCGGCAGCATCGAGCAGATGGTCGAGCGGCTGCACCCCGGGTTCGCGCCGCAGGTGCTCGCGCAGCGGCTGCTGCTCGGCATGCTCCCCGGCGTGCCCGACACCTACCAGGGCTGCGAGGTGGTCGACCTCTCGCTCGTCGATCCCGACAACCGCCGGACGCCCGATCCCGAGCGGCTGCGCGGAGCCCTCGCCCGCTCGCACAGCGTCGTCGACCCCGCCGGGGATCTCGACGCGGCGAAGGCTCGGGTCGTCCGGGTCGTCGGAGCGCTGCGGCAGCGGCGCCCGGAGTGGTTCGGCCGCGGGTCGGCGTACCTCCCCATGGCCGCCGAGGGCGACGCCGCCGACCACGTGCTCGCCCTCGCCCGAGGTGCCGAGGGCCCTGACGCCGTCGCGGTGGCCACCCGGCTCCCGCTGCGGCTCGCCTCGCGCGGAGGCTGGGGCGAGACCTCGCTCGAGCTGCCCGAGGGCCGGTGGACCGACCTGCTGACGGGGGAGACGCACGACGGCGGCGCCGTCGACGTCGGCGAGCTGCTCGGGGCGTGGCCGGTCGCGCTGCTGGTCCGCGAGGACGAGGGCCCGTGACCGCGTTCGAGGTCTGGGCGCCAGCAGCCTCCGCGGTCGGCGTCCAGTGCGGAGGGCGGCTCGTGCCGTTCGAGCTCTCACGGGCCGGAGGCTGGTGGGGAGGCGATGTCCCGGGCCTCGAGCACGGCGCCGACTACTGGGTGTCGCTCGACGGCGAGCGCCTGCCGGACCCGCGCTCGCGCCGGCTGCCCGACGGCGTCCACGGTCCGTCGCGCTGGTGGGACCCGTCCACGTTCGCGTGGTCAGACGAGGGGTGGGCCGGTCTGCCGCTCGAGGGCGGGGCGGTCTACGAGCTGCACGTGGGTACGTTCACCGACGAGGGGACGCTCGACGCCGCGATCGCCAGGCTCGGGCACCTGGTGGCGCTGGGCATCCGCTTCGTCGAGCTGATGCCGGTCTCCGCGTTCGACGGCGACCGGGGCTGGGGCTACGACGGCGTCGCGCCCTGGTCGGTGCACGAGGCCTACGGGGGGCCCGATGCCCTCTGCCGCTTCGTCGACGCGTGCCACGCGCGCGGCCTCGGGGTGATCCTCGACGTGGTGCACAACCACCTCGGCCCGTCGGGCGCCTACCTGCCGCGGTTCGGCCCGTGGTTCTCCGACCGGCACGTCACGCCGTGGGGCGACGGCATCAACCTCGACGGCCCGGGGTCCGACGGCGTGCGCGAGCTGATCCTGGACTCGGTCCTCTCGCTGCTGCGCGACTTCCACCTCGACGGCCTGCGCCTCGACGCCGTGCACGAGCTGCGCGACGACCGCGCCACGCACATCCTCGAGGAGCTGTCCGCCGCCGTCGACGCGCTCGCCGTCGGGCTCGGCCGCCACCTGCACCTCGTCGCCGAGAGCGACCGCAACGACCCCCGCACCGTGACGCGGAGGGCGGACGGCGGCCTCGGCATGCACGCGCAGTGGGACGACGACGTCCACCACGCCCTGCACGTCTGGCTGACCGGGGAGACGTCGGGCTACTACGCGGATTTCGCCGCCCCGGATGCGCTCGCGGCCGTGCTCGACGGCGCGTTCCTCCACGCCGGCACGTGGTCGTCCTTCCGTGCGCGCACCCACGGCCGGCCCGTCGACCGGCAGCGCGTGGAGCCGTGGCGGTTCGTGGTGTCGCTGCAGACGCACGACCAGGTGGGCAACCGCGCGCAGGGCGACCGGCTGGGGCACCTGGTCGACGACGACGGGCTGCTGGCGGCAGGTGCGGCATTGGTCGCGGGGTCGCCCTTCACGCCGATGCTGCTCATGGGCGAGGAGTGGGGCGCCTCGACGCCGTGGCAGTTCTTCTCGTCCTTCCCCGACCCCGGGCTGGGGCGGGCCGTCACGCTGGGGCGGCGCGCGGAGATGTCGGCTCACAGCGACGCCTTCGACGGCGACGTGCCGGACCCGCAGGACCCCGCCACCCGCGATCGGAGCGTGCTGCGGTGGGACGAGCGCGAGCTGCCGTCGCACAGCCGGTTGCTGCGCTGGTACACCGCGCTGCTGCAGCTGCGGGCCCGCGAGCCTGCGCTCGCGTCGTGCACGTGGGACGGCTACGGCGTCCGCACCGCCGCCGACCTCGCCTGGGCCGTGCTGTCACGTCAGCACCTCCGCGTCGTGGCGGCGCGACGTGCCGCCGAGGTCGTCCTCGACACGCCGGTGACACAGGTCCTCCTGGCGTGGGACGACGACGTCGACGCAGACGGGGCCGTGGTGCGTCTGCCGCGCGCGGGAGCCGTCCTGGTGCGCACGTGATGAGGCCCGCCCCCGTTCGCGGGCGGTCCGGCGGCGCGGGAGGATGGGCGCCGTGACCGACACCAGCAGCAGCACCGACGTCGTCTGGACCGAGAGCGGCGAGTACACCGATATCGTCTACGCGACCACGGACGACGGCATCGCCAAGATCACCATCAACCGGCCCGAGGTCCACAACGCCTTCCGGCCGCAGACGATCATCGAGCTCTCGCACGCGCTCAACGTCGCGCGCGAGGACGAGCGGGTCGGGGCGATCATCCTCACCGGTGCCGGCGACAAGGCGTTCTGCTCGGGCGGCGACCAGCGCGTGCGCGGCGACAGCGGCTACAAGACCGACGCCGGCGCCACCGGCCGCTTCCACGTGACCGACCTGCACGTGCAGATGCGCCGCACGCCCAAGCCGATCGTCGCCATGGTCGCCGGCTGGGCGATCGGCGGCGGCCACGTGCTGCACCTCGTCGCCGACCTCACCATCGCAGCCGACAACGCCCGGTTCGGCCAGGTGGGGCCCAAGGTCGGGTCGTTCGACGGCGGCTTCGGCGCGAGCATCCTCGCCGACCTCGTCGGCCCCAAGAAGGCCAAGGAGATCTGGTTCCTCTGCCGCCAGTACGACGCGCAGGAGGCGCTGTCGATGGGGCTGGTGAACACCGTCGTCCCCCTCGCCGAGCTCGAGTCGACGACGGTCGCGTGGTGCCGGGAGATGCTGCAGCTCTCGCCGTTCGCCCTCCGCCTGCTCAAGGCCAGCTTCCACGCCTCGGAGGACGGCTACGCCGGCATCCAGCAGCTCGCGCACGACGCCAACCTGCTCTTCTACGGCTCGCCCGAGGCGCAGGAGGGCCGCGACGCTTTCAAGGAGAAGCGGACGCCGGACTTCGCGCAGTTCCCCCGCCGCCCCTGAACCGGGCGGCTGATCGCCCGTTCGGACGTGTGCGACGCGCCAGGCGTCCGCTAGTCGATTGTGCGGGGCGCCCGCGTCGCGCATGCTGGCAGCCGGGGCAGGGCGAGGGACGGGGTTCGAGCATGCGTGGAGGGGCGCCGCAGGCGTGGCTCTCGCTCACCACGGAGCTCGCCGCCGCCCTCGAGCCCGCCGACGTCGTGGAGGTCACCTCCACCGCCTGCCGCAGCCTGCTCGGAGCCAGCACCGTCGTCGTCGCGCTGCGCGAGGTCGCGACCGGCCAGCACGGGCCCGTGCCCGCGCCGCGCGGCCCCGGCGAGGAGCCCGAGCGCGTGTGGTGGCGGCCCGACGGCGACCCCGGCCACCCGGGCCTGCTCGAGCTGCCGCTCGAGCCCGGCCCGTCGTCGCTCGGCGTGCTGCGCCTCGGGTGGGCCGAGGGCACCCACCTCGACGACGAGCTGTTCGCCAACGCGGAGTCGGTCGCAGCCCTGTGCGGCTCGGCACTGCGCCGTGCGCTCGCCGGCCGAGAGGAGGCGCGCGCCCGCCGCAGCGCCGAGTCGGCTGCCGCCTGGCTGCGCACCCTGCAGGCCGTCGCCGGCGAGCTGGCCCACTCCACCGACATCGACCAGGCCGCGACCATCGTGCTGCGCGCCGTCATCGACCAGCTCGGCGCCGACGCCGCCGTCCTGCACCTGCTCGACGACGACGCGGCCGTCTGCACCCGATCGGTGTCGTTCGGCGACGACTTCTCGCAGTGGAACACGTTCCGCGTGAGCGACTCGCGGCTCGCCAGCGAGCTCATGCGCGCGGGCCTGCCGGTCGTGGTGCACGACTTCGCCGACATGAAGGAGCGGTTCCCCGACCTGCTCGAGCGCGGCGTGCGCCAGCCCGCCTGGGCCACGGTGCTGGTGGCCACGGCGGGGCGGCCCGTGGGCATCGCCTCGTTCGGCTGGGCGGAGGCGCGCGACTTCGACCTCGACGAGGTCGGCGTGCTGCAGGCGCTCGCCGACCACCTCGCCGCGGCGATGGAGCGAGCCCGGCTCATCTCGAGCAACGCCGCTCTGCTCAGCGAGCAGGCGCGCATCGCCGGCGCCCTGCAGCGCTCGCTGCTCCCGCCGCCGCTGCCGCGCTGGCCCGGCGTCACCCTCGCTGCGGGCTACGAGCCCGCAGAGCTGGGCACGGAGGTGTGCGGCGACTTCTACGACGCCTTCCACGCCCACGACGGTGCGCTCGTCGTGGTGATCGGCGACGTCACCGGCCACGGGGTCGAGGCCGCGGGCCTCACCGGAATGGCCCGGCACACCCTGCGCGCGCTCGCCCGCGACCTGCCGCCGGCCGAGTCGCTGCGGCGGCTCAACGAGGTGCTCGTCGAGTCGGTGCGCGCACCCGGCGAGGACCGTCTGCTCACCGCCGCGATCCTGAGGCTGACCCGTCGCGGCGACGGCGTCGACGCCCTGGTTGCCCTCGCCGGCCACTGCCTGCCCGTGCTCGTGCGCGGCGGCGAGGCCGAGCACGTCGGCGAGCCCGGCATGCTGCTCGGCGCGTTCCCGGACTCGATCGTCGGCGAGCAGGTCGTGCACCTCGGCCCGGGCGACGTGCTCCTCATGCACACCGACGGCGTCATCGAGGCCCGGCGCAACGGCATGGAGTTCGGCGAGGAGCGGCTCCTCCGTCTGCTCTCGGCGCTCGACGACCCGGGCCCCGACGACGTCGTGGAGCGGGTCCTCGGCACGATCCGGTGGTTCCGCACCACCGCCCCCGACGACGTCGCCGTCGTCGCCCTCCAGGTCTCCTGACCGCCCCGAGTAACCGCCGAAGTGGTTGTTCCGGGAGCCCTGTTAGCAACCACTTCGCCGGTTACTCGGAGACCCTCGGACCGGGCAGAGTGGGGGCGTGGACGTCGAGGAGGAGGCTGGGGGCCTCTACGCGCTGATGCCGGAGGAGTTCGTCGCCGCGCGCGACGCGCTCGCAGCCCAGGCGCGCGTCGACGGCGACCGCGACGCCGCCGCGCGCATCAAGGCGCTGCGCAGGCCCACGGTGGTGGCGTGGCTGGCGAACCTGCTGGCGCGCGAGCGGCCCGACGAGGTGCGCGAGCTCGGCCGCATCGGCGCGGCGCTGCGGGAGGCGACGGCCACGCTCTCCGGCGAGGACTTGAAGGCGCTGTCCCGGCAGCAGCAGCGGCTGGTGTCCGCGCTCGTCGGCCAGGCGGTCGAGCTGGCCGCGGCGGCAGGGCGCACCGTGGGCGCAGATGCCCGGCGCGGCGTGGAGGACACGGTCCGGGCCGCCCTCGCGGATGCCGACGCGGCGGAGGCGCTCGCAGCCGCGACGCTCTCGGACGGGCTCGAGCCGCCCTCGGCCTTCCCGGGCGGGCTGGGGTCCGACGGCTCGGTCGCGCTGCTGCGCCCTCGCGCGACGCCGCCGGACGCCGACCCCGCGGCCGGGCGCGAGGCTCGGCGCCGCGAGGAGCTCGACGCCGCACGTCGCCGCGCGCAGCTCGCCCAGGCCCAGGAGCGGGCCGCCCAGCAGCGGCACGACCGGGCCGTCAAGGCTGCCGAGGCGGCCGACCTGCATGTGGCCGCGACGTCTGACGAGGTCGAGCGCCTGCGCGCGCTGCTCGACGAGGCGGTCGAGCAGGCGGAGTCGGCCGCCGCCGAGAGCGAGACCGCCGACGCCGAGGTCGACGCAGCAGCCGCTGCGCTCGAGTCGGCGCAGGCGGAGGCCGAGGCCGCCCGCGAGGCGCTGGCTGCTCTCGAGATCTGAGGTCAGGACGCGGCGACGCCGTGGAAGAGCGCCGACACGTCGAGCGAGGTGACGTGGCGCGAGGCCGCGAGCGACACGTACTCACGGGCGAGCGCGTCCTTGGCTATCCCGAACACGGTCGACAGCAGCGCGATCGAGGCGGCGAGCTCGTCGGCCGGGACGCTGCTGACGACGTGGTGCCACATCGCGGTCTCGAGCATGTTGAACGCCAGCTGCACCTCGGCGACGTCGAAGCCGGCGGTGAACCGCTCGTGCGCGACGGTGGTGGCGTAGGCGACGACCGCGGAGACATCGCGGACGTCGATGGCGGTGAGCACGAGGCCGTACAGGTCGTCGAGCCGCTGCCGGGTGACGTCGTCGCCGGCGTGGCCGTAGTGCTCGAGGTCGAGCGCGGCCAGCGAGGCGAACGCCTCGTCGACGAGCTGGTCGCGATCGATGATCAGAGCGTTCTGGATGGTGGTGGTGCTGGGCATGGGCCCTCCTCACGACACCTCCATCGCACACCCCGCGGGGACGGCTGGGGGCGCCGGCCCCGCTGAGGTGTCTGGCCCATCACGCAAGGCGTGGCTGGCCTTGCGGCATCCGAGCAGAGGAGGTGTGCGCCATGATCCGTTGCAGCGCAGGCGACCACGAGGCGCGGCCGGCGACCTCCGCGCGAAGCCGCGCGGCCACGGCCCGCAGCTCGGGGTCGTCCATCACGATGGCGACGGTCGGGCAGTCCTGCGGCCCGAGCTTGGCCTCGGGGTGGCACAGCGTGCACGGCTGGCCCGGTCGCAGCGGGCAGAGAGCATCGGGCCGGCGGGTCATGCCGGCAGCGGCAGCCACGGCACCACGGTACGCGCCGCATGGTGGCCGGGGCCGAGGACGGCGAGCCCGTCCGACGCCGCGAGGCCGCGCAGCATCGCGGAGCCGGTGGCGGCGCGCGGCACAGCGCCGTCCGGCGCGAGTGCGCACGGCAGCAGCCGGGTCCCGTGGCGCGGCCCGTCGGCATCGCCGGCCAGCGCGACGGCGCCGAGGCGCGCGAGGGGACGCCCCCGGAGCCCGTCGAGGAGCGGCGCGGCGAGGGTGAGCAGCCCGACGACGGCGGCGAGCGGGTTGCCCGGCAGCCCCACGACGAAGCGGCCGTCCGGGAGCTCGGCGAGCAGCATCGGGTGCCCGGGCCGCACCGCCACGGAGTCGACGACGAGGCGCGCGCCGAGCGCGGCCAGGCAGCGGTGCAGATGGTCGACCGGCCCGGCGGCGGTGCCCCCGGTGGTGATGACGACCTCGGCCTCGGCCCCGGCCAGGGAGCGCTCGAGCTGCGCGGCGTCGTCGACGACGCGCGAGGTCCGCACGTGCACGGCGCCGAGCGCGCCGATCCACGCGGGCAGCTGCGGGCCGAGCGCGTCGCGCACCCGGCCGTCGCGGGCGGGCCCCGCGGCCAGCAGCTCGTCGCCGAGCACCAGGACGGCCGCGCGCGGCGCACGCGCGACGAGGAGACGCTCGTGGCCCGCCGCCGCCGCGAGCCCGAGGTGGGCTGCGCGCAGCACGGTGCCCGCCGGCACGAGGAGGTCGCCGGCCGCGGCCTCCTCGCCTGCCGGTCGGAGGTCGGCGCCGTCGGCGACGCGGCCGTGGACCCGGCCGTCCGCCTCGACGCCGTCCTCCGACCGGAGGACGGCAGTGGTGCCCGCAGGCACCTCCGCCCCCGTCGCGATGACGACGGCCTCGCCCGGGCTCAGCGCGCGAGGGGAGCGCGCCCCGGCCAGCACGGTGCCGGTCCGCAGCCACGGACCAGTTCCGCTCACCGCCCAGCCGTCCATCGCCGACGACGTGAACGCGGGCATGGCCGTGACCGCCCGGACGCCGTCGACGAGCACGCGGCCGAACGCGGCGTCGAGCGCCACGCTCTCGCTGCCCGGCCCGGCCGCCGCCTCTGCCGCGGAGTGCGCCGCGGTACGGGCGTCGGCCCAGGACGGTGCGACGAGGGCGCTGCGCCCGGCCACGAGCGGCCGGTGCCCTGCCTGGTCGAGCGCCGTCATCGCGTCAGGCCCTGCGGGTGAGCCGGACGGCCCAGGTGTCCGGGCCCTCGGCGTCGTACGACACGGCGAAGGCGCCCGGGTGGCGCTCGTCGAGCTCGGCCAGCAGCGGCGCCGGCCGGTGCGGGGCGAGGAGGACGAGCGACGACGCCACCGGCAGCGAGTCGAGCGCGCCGTGGACGGCGGCGTGCCGCACGGCGGCGGGGATGGCGCGGACATCGAGCACGGGCGCGTCGTCGGCGCTGCCGCAGCCGCACGTCCCGCAGCCGCAGCCCGAGGCGGAGCCGGCGAGGGGGAGGTCGGTCATGGTGGGTCCTTCCAGGGGGAGGGGGTCGGTAGCGGGCCGGGTGGGGGTGGCCCGGCCCGCCGGATGCGGGGCCGTGCCTGGGGTCAGGACGGCTTGGGGGCGCCGGGACGGGCGTAGCGCACCCAGGTGAGGCCGATGCAGAAGACGGTGAACGCGACGCCCAGCCAGAAGAAGACCGAGACGTTGGTCATCGCGAGCAGCAGGCCGAACACGAACGGGCCGTAGGCGGCGATGGCCGACGTCCATCCGATGACGCCGCCCGCCTGGCGGCGCTCGAAGATCATCGGCATCTGCTTGAAGGTGGCCGCGTTGCCGATGCCGGTGAAGAAGAAGATCGCGATCATGCCCCAGAGGAAGCCCTGGAACTGCGCCTGCAGCGCCTGCGCGCCGGAGGCGGGGTCGGGCGAGATGTAGCGCAGGGTCCACAGCAGCGACGCGAGGATGCCGACGCCGGACACCAGCGTCCAGCGCGCGCCGCCGTAGCGGTCGGTCAGCGGGCTGAACACCACGCGGGCCAGGGCGCCCACCAGCGGGCCGATGAACGCGTAGGCCAGCGGCTGCGGGATGGCATAGCCGGCCACGAGCAGCTGAGTCGTGCCGTCGGCCGCCGTCGACACGATGTCGCTGTTGCCGGCGCCGTAGAGGTTCTTGATGAGCAGGCCGAACTGGCCCGAAAGGCCGGCGAAGGTGCCGAAGGTCATGACGTAGAGCGCGGTCATGTACCAGGTGTCGACGTTGCCGAAGATGTCCATCTGCTGGCGGATGTTGGCGCGCACCGGGACGCTCTTGAGCATCGTCCAGGCGAGCACCGCGGCGACGACGACGAACGGCACGTAGATGTACGCCGCGTTCTGGTACCAGACGTCCTTGGTGGTGCCCTTCGCCGGATCGGTGAAGGTCTGCGCCGCGCCGAGGAAGCCGACGAGGCCGAAGCCCACGATCCACGGCGTCACGAACTGCACGACGCTGACGCCGAAGTTGCCGATGCCGGCCTGCAGCCCGAGGGCGGTGCCCTGGAGGCGGCGGGGGAAGAAGTACGACGTGCTCGGCATGAAGCCGGAGAACGCACCGCCGCCGATGCCGGAGAGGAAGGCGAGGAACAGCAGGGTGCTGAACGACGTCTGCGGGTTCTGGACGGCGATGCCCCAGCCGATCAGCGGGATCACGAGCAGCACCATCGTGAGGGTCACCAGCTTGCGCGTGCCCATCACCGGCGGCAGCCACATCCACACCAGGCGCAGCGTGCCGCCGGCGAGGCCGGGCATCGCGGTGAGCCAGTAGAGCTGGTCCTTGGTGATCGTGAAGCCGAGGTTCGACAGCTGCGGCGCGAGCGCGCTGGCGAGGAACCAGGTGGAGAAGCAGAGGAGCAGACCGGTCGTGGTGACGACGAGGGTCTTCCAGGCGAGCCGGGAGTCCCAGCGGGACTCGTCCTCCGGGTCCCAGTCGGCGAGCCACTCGCCGCCGGTGCGGCGGTCGTCGAGCACGGTCATGACGGTCTCCTGGGGGATCAGCCGGCGACGGGCGCGTCGGCGGGCACGGGGCGCTCGAACTGGTCGGCCAGCTCGGGCGAGGAGTGGTGGAGCATGTGCACGACCGTCAGGTGCATCCAGACGGCGCAGGCGAGGGTGAGCAGGAAGAGCACGCCGAACAGCGCGGTCGGCAGGCCGGTGAACGCCACGGCGTAGCCGAACAGCGGCAGCAGGAAGAAGCCGCCGAGCGCGCCGAGCATCCCGACGACTCCGCCGACCGCACCGACCTCGTGGGGGAAGTACTCGGGGATGTGCTTGTAGACCGCGGCCTTGCCCACGCCCATGGAGCAGCCGAGGACGAAGACCAGCAGCATGAAGGGGAGCAGCCCGAGGTCCCAGGGGAGGATCTCGGCGGTGCCGTCGGCCGACTTCGACGTCGCGACGTCGACGGTGATGAAGCCGCTCGGCATCATGAGGAAGCCGGTGGTCACCAGCATCAGCCCGAAGGTCCAGTACATGATCCGGCGGGCGCCGACCTTGTCCGAGAGCCAGCCGCCCAGCGGCCGCAGCAGCGACGCGGGGAAGATGAAGACGGCGGTGAGCAGGCCCGCCTGCCACAGCTCGACGCCGTAGGTCGACTCGAGGTACTTCGGCAGCGCCGAGGCCAGCGCGACGTAGGCGCCGAAGACCGCGACGTAGTAGAGGCTGAAGCGCCAGACGCGGATGCGCCCGAGGGGCCGCAGGTGCTCGCGCATCGGCGTCGTCGCCCCGGGCCGGTGGTCCGGGCGAGGCGCGACGAACCACAGCACGACCGCCATGACGACGAGGCCGACGCCGTAGACGACTGGGATCAGCCGCCAGCCGCCGTCGACGAGACCGCCGAGGTAGACCGATCCGGCGGTCGCCGCGATGAGGGCCGGGCCGATGAGCTTGGTGACCGAGGCGCCGACGTTGCCGGCGCCGAACACCCCGAGGGCGAAGCCCTGCTGGCTGCGGGGGAACCACGCGCTGTTCCACGCGATGCCCGAGCTGAACGAGTTGCCGGCGAAGCCGATGAGGAAGGCCAGCACGAACAGCATCGACGCGCTCTGCACGCCGGCCAGCAGGAAGGTGGGCACCGCGGCCAGCAGGAGCATCGCGGCCATGACCGCGCGGCCGCCCCAGCGGTCGGCCAGCACACCGGTCCACAGCCGCCAGATGGCGCCGTTGAGGACGGGCAGAGCGGTCAGCCAGTAGAAGGCGGTGTCGGAGAGGCCGAACTCCTTCGCGATCGGGATGCCGAGGATCCCGAACTGCATCCAGACCGCGAACATGAGCGTGAAGGCCACCGTCGAGGTGACCAGCACCCGGTACCGGCCCGGGTAGGCGATCTCGGGGATCGCGTCGCCGGCGGCGGCCGGCTCGGCAGCGGTCGTCGGCGTCTGCGTCTGCATCACCACTGACCCACCTCCTGTTATTTACCAATCACGGCGCAACCTACGCCTGGTGACTCGGGCTGAGTCCAGCCTGTCCGGTGTTATTTACTAGTGACATGGACCACAGTGCGTGCGCTTCCCAGCACGGGGCGAGGCGTCCTACGCTCCAGGAGCCGGTTCCTCACACCGGCAGTGGTTAAAACCAGCGGAAAGGCGGCGATCCGGATGTCGGAGCCTGCGGCGCAGCCTGCGGCCACCTCCGGGCCCGAGCCCGGCACGACGCAGCGGCGGGTCCTGGACCTGCTGCAGAATGCGGCCGAGCCGCTGACCGTGGACGCGATCGTGCGCGGCTCGGGTCTGCACGCCAACACCGTCCGGGCCCACCTCGGCCTGCTCGCCGAGATGGGTCTCGTCGAGTCCGTGCCGGAGCCCCGCCGCCGTCCTGGCCGGCCGCGGCTGCTCTACCGGGCTGTGCCCCACGGGGAGCCCACCGACCCCTACCGCGCGCTGGCCGCCGAGCTGGCCGCCGCCTCGACCGAGCCCGGCACGACGCCGGGCGAGGCCGCCGGGCGGCGCCTGGCCCGCACCCAGCGCGAGAAGGTCGTCGGCGAGGGTGCGCCCGTGGACCCCGAGACGGCCGTCGGTATGGCGGTCGAGGGCCTCGACGTCCTCGGCTTCCACACCTCGACCGACCCGCTGGGCGACCGCCTCTACCTCGCCCAGTGCCCCTTCGCCGACCTCGCCCGCCAGGACCGCGCGATCTGCCGGCTGCACCACGAGATGCTCAACGGCTTCTTCGGGGAGCTCGACGCCGGCGTCGGCGTGCGGCGCCTCGACATCTTCGTCAAGGACGACCTGTGCGTCGTCCACCTCAACCGGCCCGACCTCCGGCCCGCGCCCTCGCCGCAGCCCGCCCCGGCTGCACCTCGTCCCTGGGAGCAATGACGTGACCACCCAGCCGCGCATCGACGATCCGCTCGTCGATGCGCTCATCTCCGCGCGCTCGTTCCTCAGCCGGAGCGAGACCTCGCCCGACCACCGGGCGGTCCACTACGTCGGCGGGCGCGAGGGCGACGTCTTCTACCGCGACCGGTGGTCGCACGACCGCATCGTGCGCAGCACGCACGGCGTCAACTGCACGGGCTCGTGCTCGTGGAAGGTGTACGTCAAGGACGGCATCATCACGTGGGAGACGCAGCAGACCGACTACCCGTCGGTGGGCCCGGACTCGCCGGAGTACGAGCCCCGCGGCTGCCCCCGCGGCGCGGCGTTCTCCTGGTACACCTACTCGCCCACCCGGGTGCGCTACCCGTACCTGCGCGGCACGCTGCTCGAGATGTACCGCCGCGCCAAGCAGGCGCACGGCGGCGACCCGGTCGCCGCGTGGGCGAGCATCGTCGACGACCCGGCCAGCCGCCGCGCTTACATGTCGCAGCGCGGCAAGGGCGGACTGGTGCGCGCGAGCTGGGACGAGGCGCTCGAGATCGTCGCGGCCGCGCAGGTGCACACGATCGACCGCTGGGGCCCCGACCGCGTCGCCGGTTTCTCGCCGATCCCCGCGATGTCGATGGCGTCGCACGCAGCCGGGGCGCGCTACACCTCGCTCATCGGCGGCACGATGCTGTCGTTCTACGACTGGTACTGCGACCTCCCGATCGCTTCGCCGCAGATCTGGGGCGACCAGACCGATGTGCCCGAGTCGGCCGACTGGTGGAACGCCAGCTACCTCATCATGTGGGGCTCCAACATCCCCACCACGCGCACGCCGGACGCGCACTTCATGGCCGAGGCCCGCTACAAGGGCCAGAAGGTTGTCACCGTCAGCCCCGACTACGCCGACAACACCAAGTTCGCCGACGAGTGGCTGCCCGCCCAGCCCGGCACGGACGGCGCGCTGGCCATGGCGATGGGGCACGTGATCCTGCGCGAGTTCTGGGTCGAGCGCCAGGAGCCGATGCTCGTCGACTACGCCAAGCGCTACACCGACCTCCCGTTCCTCGTGGCGCTGCGCGAGCGCGACGGCTCGTGGGTGCCCGACCGGTTCGTCAACGCCGCCGACCTGGGCCAGGACGTCGAGGCCGCGCAGTGGAAGCCGGTACTGGTCGACGCCGCGACGGGCGAGCCCGTGGTGCCCAACGGCTCCATCGGCTTCCGCCACACCGAGTCCGGCGAGGGCCGCTGGAACCTCGACCTCGAGGGGACCGACCCCCTGCTGTCGTTCCTCGGCGACGGCTCCGAGACGGTCACGGTCGACCTCCCGCGCTTCGACACGGGCGACCAGGGCACCGAGCGCGGCAGCGCGATCCGCCGCGGCGTGCCGGTAAGGCGCATCGGCGGCGCCGTCGTCACGACGGTCTACGACCTGCTGCTCGCGCAGTACGGCGTCGGCCGGCCCGGGCTGCCCGGCACGTGGTCGCAGGGCTACGGCGACGCCGAGAGCCTGTACACCCCGGCGTGGCAGGAGGAGATCACCTCCGTGCCGGCGCAGACGGTCGCCCGAATCGCGCGCGAATTCGCGCAGAACGCCGTCGACTCCGGCGGGCGCTCGATGATCACCCTCGGCGCCGGCACCAACCACTGGTACCACTCCGACACGATCTACCGGGCGATCATCAGCCTGGTGCTGCTCACCGGCTGCCAGGGCAAGAACGGCGGCGGCTGGGCGCACTACGTCGGCCAGGAGAAGGCCCGCCCGTTCACCGGCTGGGCGCAGCTCGCCTTCGGGCTCGACTGGTCGCGGCCGCCGCGGCAGATGGCTGGCACGTCGTTCTGGTACCTGCACACCGACCAGTGGCGCTACGACGCATTCGGCGCCGACGACCTCGCCTCCCCGCTGGGCACGGGCCGCTTCCGCGGGCAGGCGTTCGCCGACACGCTGGCGCAGGCCACGCGGATGGGCTGGACGCCGTCGTTCCCGACCTTCGACCGCAACCCGCACGACATCGCTGCAGCTGCTGCCGACGCAGGCATGCCGGTGCCCGACTTCGTCGTGCAGGAGCTGAGGGAGGGCCGCCTGCGCTTCAGCGTCGAGGACCCCGACGCCGAGGAGAACTGGCCCCGCGTGCTCACGGTGTGGCGGGCGAACCTGCTCGGGTCGTCCGGTAAGGGCAACGAGTACTTCCTCCACCACCTGCTCGGCACCGACGGCGCCATCTCCGCCGACGAGACCCCCGAGGGCCTGCGGCCCGCGAGCGTGACGTGGCGCGACGAGGCACCGGTCGGCAAGCTCGACCTGCTCGTGTCGATGGACTTCCGGATGACCTCGACCACGTTGTTCAGCGACGTCGTCCTGCCCGCGGCCACGTGGTACGAGAAGTACGACGTCGCCTCCACGGACATGCACCCGTACGTGCACGCCTTCAACGCGGCCATCGCGCCGCCGTGGCAGGCGCGCAGCGACTACGACGCGTTCCAGCGGATGGCGCAGGTGTTCTCCGAGCTCGCGGGGCCCCGGCTGGGCGTGCGCACCGACGTCGTGGCGCTCCCTCAGCAGCACGACACCCCGACCGAGACAGCGCAGCCGCTCGGCCGCGTGCTCGACTGGCGGTCGGGGGAGTGCGAGCCGGTGCCCGGCCGCACCATGCCGAGCATCGTCGTGGTCGAGCGCGACTACGGCGCCGTCGCGGAGAAGATGGCCACGCTCGGGCCCAACGTGGAGAACCTCGGCACGGTCGTGAAGGGCGTGACGCTCAAGCAGTCGCGCACGGTCGAGCACCTCGCCCGCGTCAACGGCACCCGCCGCGGGGGCGTGGCCGACGGCCGTCCGCGGCTCGAGACCGCCGAGCAGGCCTGCGAGGCGATCCTCGCGCTCTCCGGGGTCTCCAACGGCGAGGTGGCAGTCGCCGGCTTCGAGCAGCTCGAGAGGCGCACGGGCCAGCGGATGGCCGATCTCGCGAAGGACAACGAGGGCAAGCTCATCACCTTCGCCGACACCCAGAGCCGGCCGCAGCCGGTGATCACGTCCTGGGAGTGGTCGGGCAGCGAGCACGGCGGGCGCCGCTATTCGCCGTTCACCATCAACGTCGAGCGGCTCAAGCCGTGGCACACGCTCACCGGCCGCCAGCACTTCTTCCTCGACCACGAGTGGATGGCCGAGGTGGGCGAGCAGCTGCCCGTGTACCGCCCGCCGCTCAACCTCGCAGCGCTCGCGGCCTACCCGCGGATCGGCGATCACGACGAGCAGCAGGTCGTCGTCCGCTACCTGACGCCGCACTCGAAGTGGTCGATCCACTCGGAGTACCAGGACAACCTGTTCATGCTCGCGCTCTCGCGCGGCGGCCCCGACATCTGGATGAGCCGCGAGGACGCCGAGAAGATCGGCGTCAAGGACAACGACTGGATCGAGGCGCACAACCGCAACGGCGTCGTCGTCGCCCGCGCGGTGGTCAGCCACCGCATGCCCGAGGGCACCGTGTACATGTACCACGCCAAGGACCGCACGGTCGGGGTCCCGCGGGTCGAGAAGACCGGCAAGCGCGGCGGCATCCACAACTCGCTCACGCGGCTCCTGCTCAAGCCCACGCACCTGATCGGCGGGTACGCCCAGCTGTCGTACGGGTTCAACTACTACGGCCCCACGGGGAACCAGCGCGACGAGGTGACGACGATCCGTCGCCGGTCGCAGGAGGTGCAGTACTGATGACGCGCGTCATGGCCCAGGTCGGCATGGTGATGAACCTCGACAAGTGCATCGGGTGCCACACCTGCTCGGTGACCTGCAAGCAGACGTGGACGAACCGCAGCGGCGTCGAGTACGTGTGGTTCAACAACGTGGAGACGCGGCCCGGCCTCGGCTACCCGCGCCGCTACGAGGACCAGGAGGAGTGGAAGGGCGGCTGGGTGCGCACCAAGCGCGGCAAGCTGCGCCTGCGCTCGGGCAGCCGCTGGCACCGGCTCACCCAGATCTTCAGCAACCCCAAGCTGCCGACGATCGACGACTACTACGAGCCCTGGACCTACGACTACGACACCCTCGTGTCGGCCCCGCCCATGGACACCACGCCGGTCGCGCGGCCCAAGTCGCTCATCACCGGCGAGGACATGGAGATCCGCTGGGGAGCCAACTGGGACGACGACCTCGGCGGCACCCACGAGCGCGGGCACACGGACCCCATGCTCAAGGGCATCGAGGACCAGGTGGTCTTCGAGCTCGAGAAGGCGTTCATGTTCTACCTGCCGCGCATCTGCGAGCACTGCCTCAACCCGTCGTGCGTCGCCTCGTGCCCGTCGGGTGCGATGTACAAGCGCTCGGAGGACGGCATCGTGCTCGTCGACCAGGACCGCTGCCGCGGCTGGCGGATGTGCGTGTCGGGGTGCCCCTACAAGAAGGTCTACTTCAACCACCGCACCGGCAAGGCCGAGAAGTGCACGCTGTGCTACCCGCGCATCGAGGTGGGCCAGCCCACCGTGTGCGCGGAGACCTGCGTGGGCCGGCTGCGCTACATCGGCCTGTTCCTGTACGACGCCGACAAGGTGCTCGCCGCCGCGTCGGTCGAGAACGACCAGGATCTCTACGAGGCGCAGCTCGACGTGCTGCTCGACCCCCACGATCCCGCGGTGATCGAGCAGGCGCGCCGCGACGGCATCGCCGAGGACTGGATCGAGGCGGCGCAGAAGTCGCCCGTCTACGCGCTGGCCAAGAAGTACCGCCTCGCCCTGCCGCTGCACCCGGAGTACCGCACGATGCCGATGGTCTGGTACATACCGCCGCTGTCGCCCGTGGTCGACGCGCTGAAGAACTCCGGCCACGACGCCGAGGACGCCGGCAACCTGTTCGGCGCGATCGATGCGCTGCGCATCCCGGTCGGCTACCTCGCCAACCTCATGACGGCCGGCGACACCGGAGTGGTCGACGACGTCCTGCGCCGGCTCGCGGCCATGCGGTCGTACATGCGCGACGTGAACCTCGGCCGCGACACCCAGGAGGACATCGCCGCGCGCGTCGGTCTCACGGGCGAGGACCTCTACGAGATGTACCGGCTGCTCGCGATCGCGAAGTACGAGTACCGCTATGTCATCCCGGCCGCGCACCAGGAGGCGGCGCGCTCCCTGGAGGAGACGCCCGGCTGCTCGCTCGACTTCGAGGGCGGCCCCGGCATGGGCACCGTCACCCCGGTCGGCGAGGTGAAGCCGGTGCCGGTCTCGATCGAGAGCTTCCACGTGACGAAGAAGCGGTTCGAGGCCGACCGCCACGACGAGCTGCCCCCGGTGGGAGGACTGCAGTGACCACCTTCGACGAGCGCTCCGTGCGCCGGCTGCTCGCCGTCGCCTCGATGCTGCTGGCCTACCCCGAGCAGGCCACAGTGGAGCGGCTCGACGCCGTCGAGGCGAACGCGGCCACCCTGCCCGCCGGCTCGGCCCCGGGCGTGCTGGCGCTGACGGCCTGGCTGCGCAGCACCGACCTGGTGGCCACGCAGGCGCACTACGTCGAGATCTTCGACCGCCGCCGGCGCGCGTGCCTGTACCTCACGTACTTCCTCAACGGCGACACCCGGCGCAGGGGCATGGCCCTCGTCGGCTTCAAGGAGGCCTACCAGGCCGCGGGCTTCGACATCGGCAGCGAGGAGCTGCCGGACTTCCTGCCGGTCGTGCTCGAGTTCGGGGCGGTCGGCGACGTGGCCGTCGCGCTCGAGCTCCTGGCGCAGCACCGGTCGGGCATCGAGGTGCTCTCCGCTGCGCTGCACCGCTTCTCGTCGCCGTACGCCGACGTCGTCGAGGCGCTCCTCGTCGTCGTGCCCGAGGCGCCCCACGGCCCGACAGCCCAGGAGCTCGCCGCGGCAGGCCCGCCCTCCGAGGTCGTCGGCCTCGCCCCGTTCTTCCCCGTGGACTCGCTGGAAGCAGGTGCCCGCTCATGAGCCCGCTGCAGACCTTCGTGTGGGTCGCCCTGCCCTACGTCAGCCTGGTGGCCTTCGCCGTCGGCATGTTCTGGCGGTACCGCTACGACGCCTACGGGTGGACGACGCGGTCCTCGCAGATCTACGAGAGCCGGTTGCTCCGCATCGGCAGCCCGCTGTTCCACATCGGCATCCTGCTGGCGCTCGGCGGCCATGTGCTCGGCCTGCTCGTCCCGGCGTCGTGGACCGCGGCGGTTGGTGTCAGCGAGCACACCTACCACGTGGCGGCCGTCGCGTTCGGCGTCGTCGCGGCGGTGATGGTCGTCGTCGGCCTGGCGATCCTGATCTACCGCCGGCGCACGACCGCGCGCGTCTTCCAGGTGACGACGCCGATGGACAAGGTCATGTACGTGCTGCTGGGCGCGGTCGTGCTGCTGGGCGTCTTCAACACCGTGGGCATCAACATGCTCAACCTCACCGGAGGCTACCCCGACGGCTACAACTATCGGGAGTCGGTCGCCGTGTGGTTCCGCAGCCTGTTCGTGCTGAGCCCCGACCCGGGCGACATGACGTCGGCCCCGCTCAGCTTCCAGCTCCACGCCGCTGTGGCGATGGTGCTCTTCGCGATGATCCCGTTCACCCGGCTCGTGCACATCTTCAGCGCGCCCGTCGGGTACGTCGCCCGCCCCTACCTCGTCTACCGCAGCCGCGACCCGCGGATGCACGGCAACCGCGACCCGCGGCGGGGCTGGGAGCCCCTGCGGCGGTAGCGGATCCGGCACCCAGGGGCCCTCGTCGTCAGGTGCGGCGGGGGCCCTCGCCGTACAGGTCGCGCTTGCGCGCGAGCAGCTGGTCGTCGGCCTTCTTGAGCAGCACCTCGAACGGTGTCGCGCTATCTCCCACGGCGATGCCGATGCTGATGGTCGGCACGAGGACCTGGCCGTCGATGTGCACCGGCCGGGTCACGGCCTGCGCGATCTTCACCGCGAGCGTGCTGGCGGCAGTGTCCTCGTCGATGCCCGCGGCCAGCACGACGAACTCGTCGCCCCCGAGGCGTGCCACGGTGTCGCTGGAGCGCAGCGTGCCGGCGATGCGGTCGGCCACCGTGCGCAGCAGCTGGTCGCCGGCCGGGTGGCCGAGCGTGTCGTTGACGTCCTTCATGCCGTCGAGGTCGAGGAACAGCACGCTGATCCGCTCGGTGCTGCCCCGCGAGATGACGCCCAGGCGCTCGGCCGCGTCCTCGAGGCCGGCGCGGTTGGCCAGGCCGGTGAGGGTGTCGGTGGTGGCCCGCTTGGCGAGCTGCTGGCGGAGCAGATGCTGCTCGGTGACGTCCTTCCACGTGAACGACAGCCCGTCCTCGCCGATCCGCACAGCCCGGTTGTCGAACCACCCGGGTGTGCCGTCGGGGCCGACGAACGGGTGGTCGTCGATCGCGAGGGGCACGCCGGAATCGACCACGGCGGCGTACATGTCGAGGAGCTCGCCGGCATGGCCTGGCAGCAGCTCGAGGAGGCGGCGCCCGACGAGCTCGTCGTGCGGCAGCCCGTTGTGCTCGCAGGCGACGGCGTTGGCCTCGACATAGACGAAGTCGACGATGCGGCCGGCATCGTCGCGGATGGGCCGCAGGAACACCCAGGGGTCCAGCAGGGAGTTCATCGACGCGCGCAGCAGCTCGTCGGCCTCGGCCGCCCGGCGCTCGGCCTCGATGCGCACGGTCTCGTCGACGGCGATGGCGAAGAACCCCACCGGCCTGCCCTCGTCGTCGCGCAGCAGGGAGACGGAGGCGTCGACGTGGACGACGGAGCCGTCGGGACGGATGTAGCGGCGGGTGGCGCGGTAGTGCGGGGTGTCGCCCAGGAGCACCCGGGCCAGGGAGGCCCGCCCTGCTTCGACGTCGTCGGGGTGCGACATCTCGGCCAGCGACATGCTCTTGAGCTCGTCCTCGCTGCGCCCGAGCAGCGCGCAGGCCGCGGGGTTCGCGGCTGCGACGAGTCCCTGCACCGACACCACGAGCATGGGCACCGACGACTGCAGCGCGGCCATCCGGTAGAGCTGCAGCCCGAGCTGGGCCAGGGGGTCGGTCCGCTCGTCGGGCACGGACCTCAGGTGGCCGGGGAGGGGCATGACGGCATCGACGACGCGCTCCACGGACTGCTCGCCTCCCACACGGCCCTCCTCGGCCGGAGGCGCCGCCGGACTTGAGCCCTGCGTGTCCCGCGTGCGCGGGACGTCGGTCACGTCGCCCTCCGCGGCAGCAGCAGGAGGGCGCCGACGAGGAAGCAGACGCCGCCGAGGGCGCAGCCCCAGTCGTCCCACGTGAGGCTGATGAGGTCGCCGGTCGTGCGCGAGGTGTAGGCGCCGACCGCGGAGATCCCGAACAGGATGGACCCGACCATGTTCGCGGCGGCGATGGCCCACGACCGGTCGCGGGCGTGGCCGTGCCGGTGCTTGCGGACCTCCGGCACCAGGGCGATCGCGCTCGACACGAGGAACAGGATCGAGCCGACGGCGTCGGGCCGCCAGATCGCGGCTGCGCTGGGATCCGCGGCCCCGGTGGCGTCGACGGCGGCGCGCAGGGTGGTGACGTTGAAGGCGACCGTTCCGATCCACTGCACCCACGAGGCGGTGAGCTCGGCGCTGTCGTAGGCCGACGCCGTCCCGGCCGCGCGCTCGCGGCGCACGATCCGCCACGACGTCGTCACCTGCAGGGTCGCAGCGGTGGTGAAGAAGACCGAGCCGGCGAAGAAGGTCCAGCCGCTCACGACCGGCGCGGAGTCCGAGGACATGAGGCTCAGGGGCACGCCCACGACGAACAGCAGCGAGCCGACCGCGAAGCCCCACCCGGTGAGCGAGACGAGGGTGCGGTCGGTCCCGGCGAGGGCCGGCTGCGGGTCGCTCATGCGGCGGGGGCGAACGGCTCGTGGCGAAGCTCGGCGCCGTCGACGACGAGCAGCGTCGACTCCGGCACCTCGACGAAGACGCCGGGGAGGTCGGTGAGCGGCTCCGACACCACGACGACGGCGTCGTCGTCGAAGAGCTCGAGCCGCGCCGCGGACGGGTAGAGCTGCCGCAGGGTCGGGACGTCCTGCGAGTGGAACAGGCTGCGGGTGCGCCCCTCGGTGGAGTAGCGCACGGCCCACAGGGTGCTGCCGTCGCTGACGCCGAGCGTCCCCTGCCAGGGGAACGCGACGCCGTGCGCGCGCCCCACCCGCTCGACTGCGGCGATGGCCCGGGACAGCGCGCCCGGGACGTCGTCCTGGAGGCCGAGGGTCAGCGCGAGGTGGAAGAGCACCTCGGTGTCGGTGGTGCCCTGGACGAGCGGGAACAGCTCCGGGTCGACCTCGAGGAGCAGGTCGCGACGCAGCCGCGGCCAGCCGTGGACCGCCCCGTTGTGCACGAGCATCCAGCGACCGTGGACGAACGGGTGGCAGTTGGTCTGCTGGATCGGCGGGGCGGCCGCGGCCCGGACGTGGCAGAGGAACAGCGGCGACCGGACGGCGCTGGCGATCTCGCGCAGGTTCTGGTCGTTCCACGCCGGCTCGATGCTGCGGTAGCGGCCCGGGGGCAGCGCTGCGTCCTGGTCGTACCAGCCGAGCCCGAACCCGTCGCCGTTGACCGTCTCGGCGCCGAGGGGGGAGTCGAGCGACTGGGCCACGATCGAGTGCTGCGAGTCGATGACGAGCTCGCTGGCCGGGATCGGCCGTCCCCGGTAGGCCATCCAGCGGCACATCGCCCCTCCTCGAGTCCCCGCCGCGGCCGCCCCGTTGCGGCGCGGCCAGCCTGCCAAAGCAGCGCCCCTCGATGCATCCCCTGCGGAGGACGAGAGCGGGGGACCTGTCGGAGGGACACCGGGGCCACCGGGGGGCCAGACTGACGGCGCCCGGCAGCCGGGCCAGGGGGAGGTGGCCGTGAGCGGGACGGGTTTCCGCCAGCGCGCCCGGGCCCGCCGTGCCGCCCGCGAGCCAGGCGCGTCTCCCGAGGCGCGCCCGGCCACCTTCATGACCGTGCTGCTGGCCGCCGCCCTCTACGCCGCTGTCGGGCTCGTCACGCTGTGGGTCGCCCGCTCCATCGGTCTCGCGGCCCCGCTGTGGCCGGCAGCGGGCCTCGCGTTCGCCCTCGTCTACCAGCGCGGGTACGCCGTGGCCTGGGGCGTGGCCACGGGCTCCTTCCTCGTCAACGCCTCGACGCTGTCCGCGGGCCGCTACGAGCTGGGGGTCGTCCTCTCGACGGCTGTCGCGATCGCCGCCGGCGCCGCCGGGCAGGCGGCCGTCGGGGCGGCGCTCGTGCGGTGGCGCCTCGGGGTGCACCTCGCCCTCAACCGCGCGTGGCAGATCACCGTGTTCCTGCTGCTCGCCGGCCCGGTGGCCTGCCTCGTCAACGCCACGGTCGGCGTCGCAGCGCAGCTGGCCAACGGCGTCATCCCTCCCGGCGAGGCGCTGCTGGGCTGGATGACGTGGTGGGCGGGCGACAGCGCCGGCGTGCTGGTGTTCGCGCCGCTCGTGCTCATGCTGCTGCCCGAGCAGCACGACATCTGGGCCGGCCGCCGCTGGAAGATCGCGGTCCCGTCCCTCGTCGTCACCTTCGTGCTCCTGAGCGCCTTCGTGGCCAACCAATCGGCGGACACGAGGCGGGTGCAGCTGCGCGAGGAGCTGCTGGCGTCGAACGCGGCTGCGGACCTCCAGCGCACCCTCGAGATGCACGGCGAGGCGATCCGCGGGATCTCCGGTCTCGTCGCTGCGAGCGAGGAGGTCACCGCGGACGAGTTCCGCAGGTACACAGCGTCGTCGCTGCAACGCTACGACGACCTCGCCGCTCTGTCGTGGGACCGGTTCGTCACCGCGGACGAGCTCGAGGTCTACCTCGCCTTGATCCGCAGCCAGCCCGGGATGGCCGGCTTCACGATCACCCAGGAGCCGCCCGGTGGCGGCGATCCCGTCCCGGCGGCGCCGCGGACGTCGTACGTCGTGGTCACCTACATCGAGCCGCTGCGGAGGAACGGCAACCACTGGGCCCGCGGCTTCGACATCGCGTCGCGCCCCGACCGTGCCGTGGCCATCGCGACAGCGCGCGACTCCGGCTCTCCGGCGTCCACGGCGCCCGTCGACCTCGTCCAGGGGGAGGGCACCGAGAAGGGGATGCTCACCCTCATCCCCGTCTACCGCGGCGGGACCACGCCGCCCACGGTCGTCCAGCGCCGTGCGGACCTCCTGGGATTCGCCGTCGGCGTCTACCGGCTGCAGACCCTCGTGGACGCGACCTTCGAGCATGCGGAGTGGTCCGGGGTCGGCATCCGGGTCGTCGACGTGACCGATGCCGACCGTCCGGCGCCCGTGGGGGTGCGCCCGCTCGAGGAGGGCGAGGTCTCCGAGTCCACGGCGGAGCAGACCCTGGAGGTCAACGGCCGCACATGGAGGGTGGAGGTCGCGCAGTCGCACGACCAGCTCGCCGAGGTGCAGGGGCGCAACCTGCCCGGCTTCCTCGTGGCCGGCGTCCTCGTCCTCGGCCTGCTCGAGGCGTTCCTGCTGCTCGTGACCGGCATGGAGCGGCAGGCCCGGCGCGAGGCGGAGTCGTCGAGCTACGCCGCCGACCACGACCCCCTCACCGACCTGCTCAACCGCCGCGGCTTCCGGCGGGCCTTCCGGGCTGCGCGCGAGCGCACCGAGCTCGAGGGCGCGGAGCACGTGCTGCTGTTCCTCGACCTCGACGGCTTCAAGGCCGTCAACGACCGCGGCGGCCACGATGCCGGCGACGCGCTCCTGCAGCTCGTGGGCGCGGCCATGCAGCGCTGCGTCCGTCGGCGCGACATCGTCGCGCGGCTCGGTGGCGACGAGTTCGCGATCGTGCTGAACGACTGCGGTGTCGATCGTGGCCTGCAGATCGCGCGCCAGGTCCTGCACGAGATCCAGAACGTGAGTGTGCGGTCCGGCGAGCACGACCTCTCCGTGCGGGCGAGCGTGGGGGCCGTCGCCGTCGTGCCGCCCGATCCGCTGCCCGCCGACGAGCTCGTCACGATGGCCGACCGCGCCTGCTACGCCGCCAAGCAGGCCGGCGGAGGCGTCTACCTCGAGGGTGCCGGGGTCTGACCCACGTCGAACCCAGGAAATCCCGCAGAAACGGACCTGGTTTCGCGGGAATTCCTGGGTTCGACGTGGCTAGAGGTCGATGCGGGTGCCGATGGAGATGAGGCGGTCGTTGGGGAGCGAGAAGTAGGCGGCGGGGGCCTGCGAGTTCTTGTGCAAGAAGGCGAAGATCCGCTCGCGCGTCTCGCCGACCTCACCGGCGTCCGACCCCACGAAGCGGCGTTCGGAGATGTAGTAGGTGGCGCTGCGCTCCCGCTGCCCCAGCAGCGACGACCTCAGCGCCTGCGGGATGTCTGCAGTCTCCATGTAGCCCACGGGCAGGGTGATCCGTTCGACGCGGGGCATGATCAGCTCGATCTCGGGCGCCCGCTGTGCGTAAGGCACGGCGTCTGTCAGGACCGTGACCACGACGACGTGCGCCGGCATCGCGTGCAGCACCTTGATCTGCGACGAGAGCGACGCCGGGACGTCCTCGGCGGGCGAGGCAAGGTAGACGCCGACGCCCGGCACCCGGGTGATCGAGCCGTGCTCCAGCTCCTCCTGCACCGACGACCAGCGGACGGCGTTGCGCGCCATGTAGCGGTTGAGCGCCCGGTAGCCGTTGCCCCAGGCGATCATCACCAGCATCACCGCGGCGCCGAACAGCACCGGCACCCAGCCGCCTTGGAACAAGTTGGTGATGGTGCCGAGCAGGAACCAGAGGTCGACCACGAGGAAGACGGCAGTCATCGGCCAGATGCGCAGGCCCGGCCAGTGCCACACCGTGCGGGCCACCGCCGCGAAGGCGATCGTGGTGATGAACATAGTGCCGGCGATGGCCAGCACGTAGGCGTGGGTGAGCGACGACGACGTGCGGAACGCCAGCACGACGCCGATGCACAGGACGCCCAGGACGAGGTTGACGAACGGGACGTAGATCTGGCCCTCGTGCTCCTGGTGGGTGTGCCGCACGTTGAGCCGCGGCAGCAGTCCTAGCTGGATGCCCTGCCGGGTCAGCGAGTAGACGCCGGTGATCAACGCCTGCGACGCGACCACGGTGGCCATCGTGGCGAGAACCACCAGCGCGAGGGTCAGCGACGGGGGCGCCATCGAGAAGAAGGGGTTGGACGCCGTCGAGGGATCCTCGAGGACGAGGGCCGCCTGCCCGAGGTAGCACAGCACGAGCGACGGCCCCACGAGGGCCGCCCACGACAGCCGGATCGGCCGACGGCCGAAGTGGCCCATGTCGGCGTAGAGGGCCTCGGCCCCCGTCACGGCCAGGATGACCGACGAGGCCAGCGCCAACGACCCCAGGCCGTGCCCGGCCACGTACTGCACGGCGTAGGTCGGCAGCAGCGCCTCGAGCGCCTCGGGGCGCTCCATCAGGCGGTAGATGCCGAGCGCCGCGAGCACGACGAACCAGACCACCATGACCGGGCCGAAGACGCTGCCGATCGTGTGCGTGCCGCGGAACTGCACGGCGAAGAGCAGCGCGAGGATCACGACCGCTGCCGGGACGGCGTAGGCGCCCAGGGCGGGGTTGACCACCGCCATGCCCTCGGTCGCCGACAGGACGCTGATCGCGGGTGTCAGGACGCCGTCGCCGAACAGCAGCGCCGTGCCGACGAGGATCAGCAGGAAGAGCAGTCGCGAACGACCGCCCGTCGCCTCGCGGACGCTCCTCGGCAGCAGGGCGAGCAGGCTGAGGATGCCGCCCTCGCCCTGGTTGTCGGCGCGCATGACGACGAGCAGGTACTTGATGGTGACCACGATCATCAGTGCCCAGAAGATCAGCGACACGATGCCGTACACGTCGGCGAGGTTCTCGCCCGACGTGGCGAACGACTCCTTGAAGGCGTACAGCGGGCTGGTGCCGATGTCGCCGAACACGACGCCGGTCGCGCCCACGCTGAGGGCGAGCAGGCGGGTCCGGCTCTGCGGCGAGGTGGTCACGCGGCGGGAGCCTATTCGAGCCTCCCGAGGCCCTGGATCGAGGGACGCCCGTCAGGGGTCGAGGCGGTACCCCAGGCCTGGCTCGGTGACCAGGTGCCGGGGGTGGGCGGGGTCCGGCTCGAGCTTGCGGCGCAGCTGGGCGACGTAGACGCGCAGGTAGTGGGTCTCCTTCTCGTACCCCGGGCCCCATACCTCCCGCAGCAGCTGCTGCTGGGGCACGAGGCGCCCCACGTTGCGGGCCAGCACCTCCAGCAGGTGGTACTCCGTGGGCGTGAGCCGCACCGGCTCGTCGCCGCGCAGGACGCGGCCGGCGGCGAGGTCGACCGCGAACGTCCCGACGTCGACGGTGTCGGGCGCCGCGTCCGAGCCCGACAGCGAACCTCGTCGCGCGGCCGCCCGGATGCGGGCCAGGAGCTCGTTCATGTCGAAGGGCTTGGTGACGTAGTCGTCGGCGCCGCGGTCGAGGGCCTCGACCTTCTCATCGCCGGTGGTACGGGCGGAGAGCACGAGCACCGGCACCGGGCTCCAGCCGCGGATGCCCTCGAGCACGTCGAGCCCGTCGATGTCCGGCAGACCGAGGTCGAGGACGACGACCTCCGGGTGGAACCGCGCCACGAGGTCGAGCGCCGAGCGTCCATCGGCCGCGGTGGCCACCTCGAACCCGCGCGCGCGGAGGTTGATGGAGAGGGCTCGGGCCAGGGCTGCCTCGTCGTCGACCACAAGGACGCGTGTCATGCCGATGCCTCGGCAAGCGGCATCGATACCACCATCGTCAGCCCGCCGCCGGGGGTGTCCTCGGCGTCGACCGTGGCGCCGACGGCGTCGGCCAGGCCGGTGGCGACTGCCAGGCCGAGCCCGACGCCGGAGCCGGCCGGGCTGTCGCCGAGCCGCTGGAAGGCCTGGAACATCCGCTGGCGGTCGCGCTCGGCGACGCCCGGACCGCGGTCGACGACGAACAGCTGCAGACGTCCGTCGGCGACGTGGGCCGCCAGGCGCACGGGGACGCCGTCGGGGGAGTGGCGCACGGCGTTCTCGACGATGTTGGCGACGACGCGCTCGAGCAGGCCGGCGTCGGTGAGGACCAGCGGGAGGTCCTCCTGGGTCTCGTCCTGCACAGCGCCCGACGGTACCGACTGCAGCGCGCGGTGCAGCACCTCGTCCAGAGACGTCGGTGCGAGCACGGGGCGGACCGCTCCGGTCTGCAGCCGCGACAGGTCCAGCAGGTTCGCGACCAGCGTGTCCAGGCGGTCGGCGGCCTCGGCGGTGCTCTCGAGGAGGGCCTCGCGATCAACGCCGTCGAGGCGGAGCTCCGGGTCGCGCAGCGTCGCCACGCTCGCCTTGATGCCGGCGATGGGCGTGCGCAGGTCGTGCGACACCGCCGCCAGCAGGGCCGTCCGCACCGCATCCGCCTGCTCGAGGCGGGCCACGTCTGCGGCGCGGACGGCAAGCCGGTCGCGCTCCAGCACGGCTGCCGCTTGCGCGGCGAAGGCATCGAGCATCCGGCGGTCGGAGGCCGGCAGCGGCTGCCCTGAGAGCGCGAGCACGAGCCCCGGCCCCGCATCGGCGACGACGGCAGCGGCGTCCGGGCTGCGCGGTGGGGCGGCGCCGGACACCTCCACCACTCCGGCCGGGCCGCCCGGTCGCTCCTGCTCGAACAGGGCGGCGCCCGGGGCGCCGAAAGTCTCGGCCGCCTGTTCCAGCAGCGCCCGGACGCCGTCCTGCCGTCTCAGCACCCCGGCCGACAACGAGGCCAGGACTGCGGCCTCGGCCCCGCGGCGCGATGCCTCGCGGGCGCGTGCCGCGCTGCGATCGACGATGGTGGCGACGGCTGAGCCGACGGCGACGAAGGCCAGCAGGGCAAAGGCGTTCTCAGGCGATGCGATGGTGAGCTGGCCGACGGGAGGGGTGAAGTAGTAGTTGGCCAGCAGGCTCGCGACCAGCGAGGTGACCACGGCGGGCGCGAGGCCCCCGACGAGCGACGACGCGACCACGCCGAGCAGGTACGCGAGGACCACCGTTGTGAGTGCGAGATCCTCCCGGAACGGGTGCAGGACCAGGGTGACGACGATCGGGATGACGACGGCGAGAGCCCAGGGCAGCCAGCGCCGCGGCAGGGCCGGGCGTGCGATCCCGGGGCGGCGGCCCGCGTGCTCGTGGGTCACGACATGGACGTCGATGTCGCCGGAGCCGCGCACGATGAGATCGGCAGTGCTGGGCGCGAGCAGCATCGCGGCCCTGCTCTTGCGCGAGGCCCCCACCACGACCTGCGACGCGTTCACGGATCGTGCGAAGTCGAGCACGGCGGCTGCGACGTCGTCGCCGACGACGGTGTGGAAGGTGCCGCCGAGCTCCTCGGTCAGGCGCCGCAGCTGCGCGACGCGGTCGGCCGGGGCGGTGGCGGTCCCGTCGCCGCGCAGGACGTGCACCGCGACCAGCGAGCGTCCGGCGGCGCGTCCGGCGATGAGGGCACCGCGCCGCAGCAGCGTGGCGCTCTCCGCGCCACCGGTCACGGCCACCACGATCCGCTGACGGGCTGCCCAGGTAGCGTCGATGCCCTGCTCCGCGCGGTAGCGCTCGAGGCCCTCGTCGACCCGGTCGGCCACCCACAGCAGCGCGAGCTCCCGCAGCGCCGTCAGGTTGCCGACCCGGAAGTAGTTCGAGAGGGCGGCGTCGACCTTCTCGGGCTTGTAGACGTTGCCGTGCGCGAGACGCCGGCGCAGCGACTCCGGGCTCATGTCGACGAGCTCGACCTGGTCGGCGGCCCGGACGACGGCGTCGGGAACGGTCTCGCGCTGCCGCACGCCCGTGATCGAGTCCACGACGTCGTTGAGCGACTCGAGGTGCTGGATGTTGACCGTGGAGATCACGTCGATGCCGGCGTCCAGGAGCGTCTGCACGTCCTGCCACCGCTTCTCGTGGCCACTGCCCGGCACGTTGGTGTGGGCGAGCTCGTCGACGAGCGCGATGGCCGGCCGACGGGCCAGCACCGCCTCGAGGTCCATCTCCTCGAAGGCCGCTCCCCGGTGCTCGATGACTCGGCGGGGCACCACCTCGAGGTCGCCGACGGCCGCCGCTGTGTGCGGGCGGCCGTGGGTCTCGACGAACGCCACCACCACGTCGGCACCGCGCTCCTTGCGCCGGTGGCCCTCGCCGAGCATGGCGAAGGTCTTCCCCACGCCGGGGGCGGCGCCGAGGTAGATGCGCAGACGGCCGCGGCTCACCCGGCCAGTCTGGCCCCCGGGCGGGTGGGCCGCGTCGTCGAGGGCGTCGTTCACCCCAGCGACTCCAGGGCCAGGTTGAGCTGCAGCACGTTGACGCCCGGCTCGCCGAGGAAGCCGAGGGCCGGCTGGTCGGTGCTCTGCTCGACCAGTGCGCGCACTTGGTCCTCGGACAGGCCGCGGGCCTTCGCCACCCTGGCCACCTGCAGCTCGGCGTAGGCCGGGCTGATGTGCGGGTCGAGCCCGCTGCCGCTCGCCGTGACGGCGTCGGCGGGCACCTGGTCGGGGGCGACGCCCTCGCGTTCGGCGACCTCGGCCTTGCGCTCCTCGACGTCCTGCACGAGCTGAGGGTTGTCGGCCGCCAGGTTGGATCCGCCGCTCGACAGCGCGTCGTAGCCGTCGCCCGCCGCGGAGGGACGGGGAAGGAACCACTGGTCGCCCTCGAAGGCCTGGCCGATCAGGCGGGAGCCCACGACCGACCCGTCGGGCCCGGTGAGCGGGCTCCCGTCGGCGCGGTCCGGCACCAGCCTGCCGACGAGCGTGATCGCCGCCGGGTAGAGGACACCCACGATCAGGGTCATGAGCAGCAGCAGCCGCAGGCCCACCCAGGCCTGGCGCACGGTGGCGTTCACGGTGGTCACGGTGGTCACCCCAGTCCCGGGATCGTGGAGACGAGCAGGTCGATGAGCTTGATCCCGACGAACGGCACGAGGATGCCGCCGAGGCCGTAGATCCAGAGGTTGCGGCGCAGCAGGTCGGACGCGCTCGACGGCCGGTACCTCACGCCTCGGAGCGCGAGCGGGATCAGCGCGATGATGATGAGCGCATTGAAGATGACGGCGGAGAGGATCGCCGACTCCGGGCTCGACAGGCGCATGACGTTGAGGGTGTCCAGGCCGGGGTAGGCGACGGCGAACATCGCCGGGATGATCGCGAAGTACTTGGCGATGTCGTTGGCGATGGAGAACGTCGTCAGGGCCCCGCGCGTGATGAGCAGCTGCTTGCCGATCTCGACGACGTCGATGAGCTTGGTGGGGTTGCTGTCGAGGTCGACCATGTTGCCGGCCTCCTTCGCGGCCGACGTGCCGGTGTTCATCGCGACGCCGACGTCGGCCTGTGCCAGCGCGGGCGCGTCGTTGGTGCCGTCGCCGGTCATCGCGACCAGGCGCCCGCCCTCCTGCTCCTTGCGGATGAGCGCCAGCTTGTCCTCGGGCGTCGCCTCGGCGAGGAAGTCGTCGACGCCGGCCTCCTCGGCGATGGCCCGCGCGGTCATCGGGTTGTCGCCGGTGATCATCACGGTGCGGATGCCCATGCGGCGCAGCTCGTCGAACCGCTCGCGCATTCCCGCCTTGACGACGTCCTTGAGGTGGATGACGCCGAGCACGCGGTCGTCGACGGACACCACGAGCGGTGTCCCGCCCGAGCCGGCGATGGCGTCGACGGTGGCCATCACGTCGTCGGGTACCTCCCCGCCGAGCGATTGCACGTGCGTGAAGACCGCGCCTGCTGCTCCCTTGCGGACCGCCCGGCCGTCGACGTCGACGCCGCTCATGCGCGTCTGCGCGCTGAAGGGGACCCAGGTAGCGTGCAGCAGCTCGCCCTCGTCGCGGGCGCGCAGGTCGTAGCGCTCCTTGCAGAGCACGACGATGGAGCGGCCCTCAGGCGTCTCGTCGGCGAGGCTCGACAGCTGGGCGGCGTCGGCGAGCTCGGCCATGCCGACCCCCGGCGCGGGCATCAGCTCGGTCGCCTGGCGGTTCCCCAGCGTGATGGTGCCGGTCTTGTCGAGCAGCAGTGTGGCGACGTCGCCCGCAGCCTCGACGGCCCGGCCCGACATCGCGAGCACGTTGCGCTGGACGAGCCGGTCCATCCCTGCGATGCCGATGGCGGAGAGGAGGGCGCCGATCGTGGTGGGGATGAGGCACACGAGCAGAGCGACGAGCACCACGATGCTCTGCTCGGCTCCGGAGTAGACCGCCAGCGGCTGCAGTGTCAGCACCACGAGCAGGAAGACGATCGTCAGCGACGCCAGCAGGATGTTGAGCGCCAGCTCGTTCGGCGTCTTCTGCCGGTTGGCGCCCTCGACGAGCGCGATCATCCGGTCGATGAAGGTCGAGCCCGGGGGTGCGGTGATCTGCACGACGACACGGTCCGAGAGCACCTTGGTCCCGCCGGTGACAGCGCTGCGGTCGCCGCCGCTCTCGCGGATGACGGGCGCCGACTCGCCGGTGATGGCCGACTCGTCCACGCTGGCCACGCCCTCCACGACATCGCCGTCGCCGGGGATGACGTCGCCCGCCTCGCAGACCACGCGGTCGCCGACGCGCAGCTCGGTAGCGGCGACGGTCTCCTCGCCGCCGCCCGGGAGCAGCCGCCTGGCCACCGTGTCGCGCCGGGTGGCGCGCAGCGATGCCGCCTGCGCCCGACCCCGGCCCTCGGCGACCGCCTCGGCCAGGTTGGCGAACACCACGGTCAGCCACAGCCAGACCGTGATGGCCCAGGCGAACACGCTCGGCTCGGCCACCGCGATCACGGTGGTGAGCACGGCGCCCACGAGCACGACCAGCATCACGGGCGTGCGCCACATGCGCCGGGGGTCGAGCTTGCGCAGCGCCTCGGGCAGCGACGACACCAGGGACCGGGCGTCGAACGCCCCGGCGCCGACCGAGCCGCGCTGCGGCGCCTCGGGCTCCGGTGAGAGGACCGGGGTGGTCATGACAATCCTTCCGCGATCGGCCCGAGGGCCAGGGCAGGGACGAAGGTGAGCGCGGCGACGATGACGACGACGCCTGCGACGAGGCCCGCGAACAGGGGCTGGTGGGTGGGCAGGGTGCCGGCGGTGGCCGGCGTGGCGCTCTGGGCCGCAAGAGATCCGGCCAGTGCGAGCACGAAGCAGATCGGCAGGAACCGGCCCAGCGCCATCGCCACAGCCAGGGCGGTGTTGTAGAAGTCGGTGTTGGCCGACAGGCCCGCGAACGCTGACCCGTTGTTGTTCGACGCCGAGGCGAACGCGTAGAGCACCTCCGACAGGCCGTGCGCGCCCGGGTTCAGGATCGACGAGCGCCCCGTCTCCGTCGCCATGGCCGCGCCGAGCCCGAGCAGCACCAGCGCCGGTGTGGTGAGGATGTAGAGCGACACGAGCTTCATCTCGCGCGCCTGGATCTTCTTGCCCAGGTACTCCGGGGTGCGCCCGACCATGAGACCGGCGACGAACACCGCCACGATGGCGGCGATGAGCATGCCGTAGAGGCCCGAGCCCACTCCGCCGGGTGCGACCTCGCCGAAGAGCATGTTGACGATGACCGCGCCGCCGCCGTACGCCGTGAAGCTCGAGTGCATCGAGTCGACGGCGCCGGTCGACGTCCCCGTGGTGGCCGACGCGAACAGCGCGGAGATGGGGACGCCGAACCTCACCTCCTTGCCCTCCATCGCGGCGCCTGCGAGCTGCAGCGCCGGACCGGCGTGCTGCACCTCGGCCCACACGGTGATGGCGGTCATGACGCTCCACAGGCCGGCCATCACCCCGAGGATGGCGACGCCCTGGCGCATGTCGCCGACGAGTCGGCCGAAGGTGCGGGTGAGGCTGAACGGGATCAGCAGGATCAGGAAGATCTCGAACAGGTTCGTCAGGCCGGTGGGGTTCTCGAACGGGTGCGCGGAGTTGGCGTTGTAGAACCCTCCGCCGTTGGTGCCGAGCTCCTTGATGGCCTCCTGGCTCGCGACGGGCCCTCCGGGCAGGGTCTGCGACCCGCCGCCCAGGGTGGTCACGGCCGTGTCGCCTGCGAGGTTCTGCACCACGCCGCCGATCAGCAGAACGACGGCCGCGACGACCGCGAGGGGCAGGAGGATCCGCAGCGTGATGCGGGTGAGATCGACCCAGAAGCTGCCGAGGCGGTCGGTGCGGGTGCGGGTGAGCCCGCGCACGAGCGCCACTGCGACGGCGATGCCGACCGCGCTCGACAGGAAGTTCTGGACCGCGAGGCCGGCCGCCTGGGCGGTGTAGCCGAGGGCCTGCTCACCGGAGTACGACTGCCAGTTCGTGTTTGTCACGAAGCTGACGGCGGTATTCAGGGCCTGCAACGACGGCATCCCCTCGCGGCCGAGGGAGTAGGGCAGGTAGGCCTGCAGCCGCAGGATCGCGTAGAGGACCGCGATCGACACCAGCGAGAAGGCGAGCACGGACCGCAGGTACACCGGCCACCGCTGGTCGGCGTCCGCATCGATGCCACCGGCCCGGTAGAGCGCGCGCTCGACCCGGGTGTGCTTGTCCGACGTCAGGGTGCGCGCGATGTAATCGCCCAGCGGACGCCAGGCGGCCGCGAGGGCGACGACGAGCGCGACGATCTGCAGCGCCGCGGCAGCAGCGGGGGACATCAGAAGTCCTCCGCCCGCAGCAGCGCGACCACGAGGTAGACCAGCAGGCCTGCGCCGACCACGAGGGCTACGACGTCGAGCGCGCTCACAGCTTCTCCAGCCGGGCCGCGACGACGAGCAGGATGAGGGCGATGGCGACGAAGATTCCCGCCGCGCTGATGTCGGCCATGGATGCAGGCTCCGAGAGGCAGGGCCCGCCGCTCTGGCGGGCTTCGCACCCATCCCACGCCCGCCCGAATCGGCGGGCCCCCCTCGCTGACGCCACCCTGACGCGGCACCGCTCGTTCCTTACGCATCCTTGACGCCGGCGTCCGGCCCACGTCGAACCCAGGAAATCCCGCAGAACCGGGGCCGGTTTCGCGGGATTTCCTGGGTTCGACGTGGCTAGCCCGGCAGGACGCGGCCGTCGGCGAGGCGGACCACCTGGTCGGCGACGTCGGTGACGCGCTCGTCGTGGGTGGCGACGACGAGGGTGGTGCCGGCGGAGCGGGCGTCGAGGAGGACGGCGAGCACGCGGGCCACGTTGTCGTCGTCCTGGTGGCTGGTGGGCTCGTCGAGCAGGGCCAGCGGCGGGCGCAGGACGAGGCCGCGCGCGATAGCGGTGCGCTGCTGCTCGCCGAGGCTGGTGTCGGTGGCCGGCCGGTCGGCGATCGCGTCGAGGGCGAGGGCGTCGACGAGCCCGCCGTCGTCGTCGATACCGCGCAGGGCGGCCGGCAGCAGGATGTTCTCGCGCACGGTGAGGCCGCCGGACACGGCGGAGTGCTGCGGCGTCAGCGACACCGAGGCCCAGTCGGGCCGGCCGTCGACGGGGGAGCCGAGGCGCGTGATGGAGCCCCGAGCCGGGGACGAGACGCCGGCGAGCAGGTGCAGCAGCGTCGTCTTGCCGGAGCCGGAACGGCCGGACAGCACCACGAGCGTGCCGGGCTCGACCGCGAACGAGACGTCGTCGAGCACCGTCGTGCCGCCGACCACGTGGGTGAGCGACTCGACGACGAGGACGGGGGAGCTCATGCGCCGTCCTCCTCGTCGGGCCGGCGGAGCACGACTCGGCCGTCCTCGAGCACGAGCTCGGCGCGGTCGTCGGGGAACAGCGCGAGGGCGTCGGGCGGCAGCTGCAGCCGGCCCGCGGAGTCGATGGGCACGAGCGAGCGGCCGGACCGGTGCTCCGACGACAGGACGCCGTGGCGCAGCGCGAGCACGCGGTCGGTGTGCGGGACGACGCGGTCGTCATGGGTCGCGACGACGACGCACGCCCCCGCCGCCGCGCACGCGTGCAGCTCGCTCAGGACGAGGGCGGCGGAGCCGTCGTCGAGCTCGGCAGTCGGCTCGTCGGCCACCACGATGCGGGCTCCGGACGACGTCGCGGCCAGGACGGCGAGGCGCTGCTGCTCGCCGCCGGAAAGCTCGTGCACCCACGCGTCGCGGCGGTGCTCGAGGCCCAGCCGCTCGAGCGCGTCGTCGGCGGCGGGCCGACGTCGCAGGGCCGCGACCTGCGCCAGCTGCTCGCGGACGCGCAGGGACGGGAGCAGTGCCTCGCTGGGCCGCTGCGGCACCCACGCGACGTTGCGGCGGCGGAACCTCGCCAGCTCGTAGGTGCGCATCGACGACACCGATCGGCCGAGCACCTCGAGGTCGCCGGCGGTGTGCCGCTCGTTGAGCGCCAGGATCGACAGCAGGCTCGACTTGCCGCTGCCCGACGGGCCGGTCACCGCGCTCATCGTGTGGGTGCGGAACACCGCCTCCACGCCGCGCAGGGCCTGGGTCTCGCCGGTGGCCGCCCAGTAGAGCTTGACCAGGCGGTCGCACCGGACGGCGACGCCGTGGTCGAGGGTCTCAGCCGTCACGGAGCACCGCCTCCTCCCGCGATCCGCTGCGCGACCCGCGGTCGGCGGCCCAGAGCGCCAGCACGTAGGCGACGAGCGCCGTGGCCGCGGTGATGGCGACGGCCTGCCAGGTGAGCCGGAACTCGAAGGCGGGCCGCGCGGCGCGGTCGAGATCGAACAGCGACGCGCCGAGCGGCGCGACGACGGCCTCGGTGACGACGGCGGCGACGAGCGCCGCCGCCACCGCCCACGCGAGCTCCCAGCGACGCGACGACCGGAGGCCACGGCGGCCGAGCCCGACCCGCACGAGCATCGCGTCGGCCGCGCGTGCCCGCCGTGCCGACCTCCGGGCCTGCTCGATCAGGACGACGACCGAGGTGAGGGCGACGAACGCCGCGAGCGCGATGAGGTAGCCGGTCGACCTGTCGGCCGCGTCGAGCTGGGGGTCGACGCCGAGCACGGTCTGCGTCGTCGTCTGCAGGATCGGGACGTCGTCCTCCTCGATCGTGGCGACGAGGTCCTCCACGGGGCCGGGCGACCACAGCCAGGTCTCGGCGTAGGCGCGCGGGATGTTGTCCTTGGGCGGCGCGAGGCGCGGGTCCTCGCGGCCCCAGTAGCCGAACAGGATGTCGGAGCTCGTCACGAGCATGGGGAGGTCCTGCTGGCCCGGGAACGCGTCGACCGAGGCGATCACGCGCATCGGCGACGACCAGCCCTGGCCGGAGATGAGCCGCACCTTGCCGGTCGTGGCCGCGCTGTCGTTCACCGCGATCATCGGGACGGTGTCGGCCTCGCCGCTCGCCCTCTCGGCCTCGGCCGCGCGCTCGAGATCGGCGAGCAGCCCCTTGATCTGCTGCATGCGCTGCCCTTCGCCCCAGGAGGCCGCGGCCGCGAACGCGTCCGGATCGATGGCGAGCACGTCGCGGTAGCCGAAGTCGCCGTCCATGCTCACGAGCGTGCGGTAGACGAAGGTCGTCCCCTCCGGCGGCGCCACGATCGCGGGCTTCGGCAGCTGCTTGCCCTTGTCGGACTCCGCCACGGTCGGCACGCGCGGCGGATCCTCGACGAACGCCCACGTGCCCGGCACCTGGGCAGTCGACTCCGCACCGCTGCGCACCGCGGTGCGGTCGGCGATCGCCGTACGCGTGCCGGCCACGGCCGTCGCCGTGATCAGCACCATGCCGAGCCCCAGCGCCAGCGCCGCCACCGACAGCACCGCAGCCGGTCCGGCGCCGGTGGTACGGCGCCAGCCGAGCCAGCGCCCCGCCGACCGCGGCGAGCGCGGCAGCGACGTCGGGCGCGTGCGCCGTGCCAGGGCGAGCGCGAGGGTCGCGATGACAGCGCCGACCGAGAGCGCCAGCAGTGCCGGGGTCAGGAGCGCGACGGCGCCGGGCGATGCCGACCGCGACGTCGCGGTGGCGAGCACCGCGGTGACGGCGATCGCAGCGAGCATCCAGACCCAGGGGACGGGCCGCCGGCGCGCCGACGACTCCGGCCGGTCCGCGACAAGGACCGCCAGCGCGGCGACGACGCCGGCCAGCACGAGCCCGATCGCTCCCACGACGGCTGAGGCCTTCCACGCGGCATCGGTCGTCGCGGACGACACCGTGCCGGCCGGGCCCAGCGCGAGCATGGCCGCCCGCGCGACCAGGACCCCGCCCACGACCGCCAGCACGACGGGCAGCACCGACTCGAGCATCCAGAGGCCGGCGGTACGCACCGGCCCCAGACCGATGGCGGCCCCGTGGCGCAGCTCGGCGCGGCGGTCGGACGCGAGCAGCACGAGCACGGCCAGCGCGGACAGCAGGCCGGTGGCGGCGCCGCCCGCCGCGAGCAGCGCCGTGCGGTCGCGCGTGGCGTCGTAGAGGGCGGAGGCGGTGCCGACGACGGTCTCGATGCCCGACACCAGCCCGGTGCGCAGCGGACCCGCCGGCTCGTCGCTGGGCGCCTTCACCTGGTCGCGCAGCTCGGTGATGCCCGCCGAGGTCTGCCGTGCCTCGTCGAGCGTGAGCCCCGGCAGCATCCGCGACTCGATGGTCCACATGAGCTGGTCGTCGGTGGTGGCGGCGAGCTGCGTCGCCGTCGCGACATCGCCGACGACGAGGTAGGACGACCGCTGCGAGAACTCCGTGTCGGTGGGGATGCCGCCGACCCGGCGCGACCACGTGGTGGTGCCGGGCGGGTCGGCTGGACGGCGCCCGTCGGCGCCCACCGCGTAGACGCCGTCGACCACGGCCTCGGCCACCACGTCGGGCGGCGCGTCCTTCGGCGCCGGGTGCAGCTTGTCGCGCGTCAGCACGACCAGCTCGACCGTGCCGCCCGGCTCCACACCGAGCTGCTCGGCGAGCGGCTGCGGCAGCCAGACGCCGTCCCCGGTCGTCGCCGCCGTGGCCACCGGCACCAGCGACGCCGCCGGGTCGTCGACCGCCGCGAGGCGCGACCGCACCTCGACGCCGTCGTGGCGCACCACCGGGCGGACGAACGACGTCCACCGCAGCTCGGGCGCCACCGAGAAGGCGATCGTGGTCGGGGGTGTCAGGCCCGGGATCCGCTTGAGGCTCTCGGCCTTGAACTTCTGGAGCTCGTCGTCGGGCGCGGCGCCGGAGATGAGCCGCACCTCGTCGGCGTCGGCCGTGCGCGCCGTGTCGGGGATGCCGTCGCGCACGGTGCGCAGGGCGTCGTCGCCGGACAGCTGCACGAACATCGACGCCGACGCGGCGCTCGTAGTGGCGGCCAGGAGGGCCAGGAGCAGCAGGGCGCCGGCGCCGCCGCGGCGCCAGGCGCGCGCGGGGGCGCGGCGCCACAGCGGCGGCAGCGGCACTGGGAGACCTCCTCGCCGCCGATCCTAGGCACGCGGAGGCGACGCTCTGGGAGCGGTTCCAGCACGATTGGGACACGGCGTGCGCCGGTATGGACTGCGCCCTCGGAAAGCGCCCGGATCAGAGGGAGAACTCGGCCAGCGAGTCCACGTGCTCCTCGCCAGCTGCGGCCGCGAAGACGGAGAGGGCCTGCGCTACCAGGGGGCGGTCCGACGGCGGCACGGCGGACAGGATCGTGCGGATCTCCCGGCGCCTGGCCTCGGTCACGGCACCAACGAGGCCGAGTCCCGCAGGCGTCGCCGCGATGAGGGTCTCCCGACGGCTGTCCGGGTTGGCCCGGCGCTCGACCCAGCCGCCGGCGACCATCCGATCGATCGTGCGGGTGAACGTCGTCGAGTGGACGCCGAGGGCTGCCGCGAGGTCGCCGTGGCGCACGGGTCCGGCGCTGTTGCTGAGCAGGACCAGCACCCGGAACTGCGGCACCGTCACACGGTCGAGGACCGGCGCCACCGATCGCGCCACCACGGCCAGTAGCGCGCGCGACGCCGTGAGGACGGCGGACGTCGCGTCGTCGAGCTCGCTCATGGGGACACCCTCCCGCAGTCCGACGCCCACTACACATGTATTGATGCATCACATGCAGGTCAGCACTACTCTGGCCGGCATGGAGACCCCAGGACCGAACGACCGGTGGTACCAGGCGTTCTGGGTCCAGCTTCTCCTGAGGGCGCTCGTGGTCGCCGCCGTGGTGATCGTCGTCGTGGCGGTCCTGCGCCGTGACGTGGTGAGGGGGTGGCGCGTCGTCGGGGCCTGCCCCGCGGTCGAGGCCCCCGCCGAGGCGGCGCTCGCCGACGCCCCGGATCTGTCCCTGTGCTCCGCAGAGGCGGTCGAGAGCGACAGGGGTGCGGGCAGGGACGTCGTTCCGTTCGTCCTGCCGGCCACGGCAGGGGTCGATGCGGACGTCACGTCGATCGTCGCCGGGCGAGGAGGCGGCGAGCTGTCGATGGAGTTCCGTGACGGCACGGAGCTGGCGCCATACCCGTACGTCCTGGTCTTCGTCGAGCTCCCGTCGTCCGAGGTCCCGTCGACGCCGTTCACGACCACGGCCGGCGCCGGCACCATCACCGTGCTGGGGCCGCCTTGACCGGGCCGGCCGCGCGCCGCCGCCTCCCGGCCCTCCACCGGTACGGCGGCGGGGACGCGCGGCTGCTGCTGCTCTCCGCTGCGGTGGGCGCCATCGCCGGTCTCGGCGCTCTGGTCTTCCGAGCGGCTCTGGACGCGGCCACGAGGCTCTTGCTGGTCGGCCTCGGCGGCTACACGCCGTCGACGACGCTGGGCGAGGGCGGCGGATCGCCCGCCTCGGACTTCGCCCGGCCCTGGGCGATCCCCCTGGTGGTCGCCCTCGGCGGGCTGATGGCTGGTCTGCTCGTGCAGCTGCTGGCACCCGAGGCCGAGGGGCATGGGACCGATGCCGCGATCCACGCGATCCACCACGATCCGTCCGGGATCAGGCTGCGTGCGGTGGCCGTCAAGCTGGTCGCGTCAGCCATCACCATCGGCTCTGGCGGTTCGGGCGGGCGCGAGGGACCGACGGCGCAGATCAGCGCAGGCGCTGCCTCCGCCGTGGCCCGGGCCCTGAGCCTCCCGCGAGCACGAGCGCGGATCCTCGTCGCGGCCGGCATGGCAGCCGGGATCGCGGCCATCTTCCGTGCACCGCTGGCAGGCGCCATGCTCGGCGTCGAGCTGCTGTACCGCGACGACCTCGAATCGGACGTCCTGCTGCCCGGTCTGGTGGCGTCGGTGTCCGGGTACGTCGTCTACGGCGCGGTGGACGGCTTCCAGCCGGTCTTCGGCGACCAGGCAGCACTCACCTTCGCCGGACCGTCCCAGTTCGTCTGGTTCGCGGTGCTGGGCCTCGCTGCCGGCCTGGTAGGGCGGCTGTACGCCGCGACGTTCTACGGAGTCGCAGGGATGTGCCGGCGGATCCGGCTGCCGAAGTGGCTGCTCCCCGCGCTCGCGGGCGCCTTGGTCGGGGCGATCGGTCTGGTGATCCCCGGCGTCCTCGGGACCGGCTACGGCACCGTGCAGGAGCTGCTGACCCCTGCCGGCGCCCTGACCCTGCCCGTGCTCGTGCTCATCGCCGTCCCGTTCGCCAAGATCCTGGCGACGTCCCTGTCGATCGGCTCCGGCGGCTCGGGCGGCATCTTCGGCCCGGGCATGGTCATCGGAGCCGGTCTGGGTGCTGCGGTCTGGCGCGTGCTCCATGACGGGGCGCCGGCGCTGTCGTCGTCGGTGGGGCCATCGCCGGCGATCTTCGTCCTGGTAGGCATGGTGGCCGTCTTCGGTGCGATCTCGCACGCGCCTGTCGCGATGGCCCTCATGGTCGCGGAGATGACGGGCAACCTCGCCGTGCTCCCGCCCGCCATGCTGGCTCTCGCGGTCGCAGCCGTTGTGGTGGGGGAGCGCACCATCTACCGCAGCCAGCTGGTGACGCGTTCCGCGCGCCCTGACCTCGCACCGGCCTGATACGCGTGCCCCGCTACGACACACTGAGCCTGTGCGCGCCCGCGACCTCATGACCGACGCCCCGCTGGTCCGGCCCGCCACGCCCGTACCGGAGGCGCTCCGGTCCATGATCGATTCCCGTCTGCCGGGGATCGTGGTGCGGGACGGGACGTCGTACACGGTCGTCCCCGCCTCGCAGGTCCTGCGCGTGGTCCTTCCCCCGTACGTCCTCGCCGATCCCTCCCTCGGGCGCGTCTGGGACGAGACCTCGGCCGACGAGCTGCTGTCGAGGTCACGGGGCCTCGCGGTGCGCGACCTCCTGGGCTCGCTGCCGGGAGGCGGGGCGTCGGCCACCGTCGACCCGGAGGCCACGGCGGTGGAGGTGGCCGCCGTCCTCGCCGAGGCCCACGTCCCGCTCGTCGCCGTGGTCGAGGGCGGCGAGCTCGTCGGCGTCATCTCGGTCAACCGTCTCGTCGAGGCGCTGCTGGCGTGAGCGGCATCGCCTGGATCGCCGTAGCCCTGTTCGTCGGGGTGTACATCCTCATCGCCACCGAGCGCGTGCATCGCGCGGTCGCGGCCCTCGGCGGCGCAGCGCTGGTGCTCGGCGTCGGCATCGTCGGCTCCGACGAGGCGTTCTACTCCCGCGACACCGGCGTCGACTGGGACGTCATCTTCCTCCTGCTCGGCATGATGCTCATCGTCGGCGTCATCCGACGCACCGGCGTCTTCGAGTTCCTGGCGATCAGGGCCGCCAAGACGGCCAGGGGCAGGCCCTACGGCGTCCTGGTCCTGCTCGTCGTCGTCACCGCCGTGGCGTCGGCCCTGCTCGACAACGTGACCACCGTGCTCCTCGTCGCGCCGGTGACGCTCCTCGTCTGCGACCGCCTCGGGCTGCCGCCCGTGCCCTTCCTGCTGGCCGAGGCGTTCGCGTCCAACATCGGCGGGACCGCGACGCTCGTGGGCGACCCGCCCAACATCATCATCGCGTCCCGGGCCGGGCTCACCTTCAACGACTTCCTGATCCATCTCGCACCGATCGTCGTCGTCGTGCTCGCGGCGTTCCTGCTCCTTGCTCGCGTGCTCTTCCGCCGCGCGCTCGTCGAGAAGCCCGATCGCGTCGCGGCGATGATGGCGATCGACGAGCGGGAGGCCATCACCGATCACCGGCTGCTGCGGCGCAGCCTGGTGGTGCTCGCAGCCGTCCTCGTCGGCTTCGTGCTGCAGCGTCAGACGGGCGTCAGCCCCGCTGTGGTCGCGCTCGTCGGCGCCGGGGTGCTCATCGTGATCTCGCCCCTGCGGCCCCAGGACCTCGTGGCCGACGTCGAGTGGGGCACGCTGCTGTTCTTCATGGGCCTGTTCGTGCTGGTGGGTGCGCTCGTCCACGTGGGGGCGCTCGAGGCGCTCGCATCAGGCGTCGGCTCCCTGACCGGGGGCGAGGTGGGGCCCACGCTCATGGTGGTGCTCGGGGTGTCCGCCGTCGTCTCGGCGGTCGTCGACAACATCCCGTACGTGGCCGCCATGTCGCCCGTCGTGGACTCCCTCGTCGCGGCCCACCCGGCCCTCGGGCAGGACGGAGCACTGTGGTGGGCCCTGGCCCTCGGTGCGGACCTCGGCGGCAATGCCACGCTCGTGGGGGCCAGCGCCAACGTCGTCATCGTCGGGATCGCGGCCAAGAGCGGCCTGCACATCTCGTTCGGCCAGTGGCTGCGCTACGGGGTCCCGACGGCAGCCGTGTCCGTGGCGCTGTGCGCGCCGTACCTGCTTCTGCGCTACGCCTGACGCTGCCGAGCCTCCCGGCGCGAGCTCAGCTGCGCTGCGGCGGCAGCTTGCTCTGGATCCAGGACACGAGGTCGCTGCTGCTGCGGGTCTGCAGCCAGACCCGGCCGGGACCGGTGAAGTCGGTGACCAGGCCCTCGGCACCGAGGATCGTGGACTTCCAGCTGCCCGCCTTACGGACGCTGTAGCTCACGGTGTCGTCGAATGCGACGACGTGGCCCGTGTCGAGGGTGAGCACCTCGCCCGCCGCGAGCGTCATCGACCGGATAGCCCCGTACGCCGACATCAGCACCTCGCCCACGCCGGTGCAGCGCAGCAGGATCAGGCCCTCGCCGCTGAAGAACGTCTTGCCGCCGCCCCACTTGGAGTCGACGTCGATCGTCGGGTCGGAGGCGATCCAGGATCCCGACTGCACCATCAGCGCGTGGCCCTCGCCGAGGGTCACCTCGGTCATGTCCCCGGGGAGCGCTGCGGCGACGCCGACGGTGCCGCCGCTGGCCGAGCTGAAGTCGTTGACGAAGAAGCTCTCGCCGCCCAGCGAGCGCTTGAGCCCCTTCATGAACCCGCCCTGGGTGGACGTGGTCATCTGCACGTCGCCGTGGGTCATCGCCATCGCGCCGGCCTCGACGCGCACCGCGCCGCCCGGCGGCAGCGTGATCTCGCCGAACGCGAACGCGGGCCCTGAGCTGATCTCCACCTGCATGCGATCGAGCGTAGCCAGGCATCCGCTGCGCCGCACCGGCTTCGGCGCTTGTCACGGTTGCGGCTGAGCCCGGGCCCGCTCCTGAGACGGCGGAAGGCCCGCCCCTCGTCGAGGGGCGGGCCTTCCGGTCGAGCGCGGTGTCCGAGCGGGTACGGCTCAGATGTCGTAGTAGAGCTCGAACTCGTGGGGGTGCGGGCGGAGGCGGATCGGGTCCACCTCGTTGGCGCGCTTGAAGTCGATCCACGTCTCGATGAGGTCCGGCGTGAAGACGCCGCCCTCGAGCAGGAAGTCGTGGTCGGCCTCGAGCGAGTCGAGCACCGCGGGCAGCGACGACGGGACCTGCGGGATCTCGCGCGCCTCGTCCGGCGGGAGCTCGTAGAGGTCCTTGTCGACCGGCTGCGGCGGCTCGATCTTGTTCTTGATGCCGTCGATGCCGGCCATGAGCATCGCCGAGAACGCGAGGTAGGGGTTGCTCGACGGGTCGGGGCAGCGGAACTCGATGCGCTTGGCCTTCGGGTTCGAGCCGGTGATCGGGATGCGGATGCACGCCGAGCGGTTGCGCTGCGAGTAGACCAGGTTGACCGGCGCCTCGTAGCCCGGCACCAGGCGGTGGTAGCTGTTCACCGTCGGGTTGGTGAAGGCGAGCAGCGACGGCGCGTGCTTGAGCAGGCCGCCGATGTACCAGCGGGCCATGTCGGACAGGCCGCCGTAGCCGAGCTCGTCGTAGAACAGCGGCGAGCCGTCCTTCCACAGCGACTGGTGCACGTGCATGCCCGAGCCGTTGTCGCCGAAGAGGGGCTTCGGCATGAAGGTGACGGTCTTGCCGGCGTCCCAGGCCACGTTCTTGATGACGTACTTGAACTTCATGACGTCGTCGGCGGCCTTGAGCAGCGTGTCGAAGCGGTAGTTGATCTCCTGCTGGCCGGCCGTGCCCACCTCGTGGTGCGCGCGCTCGACCGGGAGGCCCACCTGCTCGAGGGTGAGGACCATCTGGTCGCGGAGGTCGGCGAACTGGTCGTTCGGCGGGACCGGGAAGTAGCCGCCCTTGTAGCGGGTCTTGTAGCCGCGGTTGCCGTCGGCCTCCTCGCGGCCGGTGTTCCACGCGCCCTCGACGGAGTCGATGTAGTAGAAGCCGGCGTTCTGCGAGGTCTGGAAGCGCACCGAGTCGAAGATGTAGAACTCGGCCTCGGGGGCGAAGAAGGCGGTGTCGGCGATGCCGGTCGACGCGAGGTAGGCCTCGGCCTTCGCCGCGATCTGGCGCGGGTCGCGGCTGTAGGGCTCGTCGGTGAACGGGTCGCGGATGGAGAAGTTGACGACGAGCGTCTTCTCCTTGCGGAACGGGTCGACGTAGGCGGTCTTGACGTCCGGGATGAGCTTCATGTCGGACTCGTGGATCGCCTGGAAGCCGCGGATCGAGGAGCCGTCGAACATCTGGCCGACCTCGAACAGGCTCTCGTCCACGGACGACGCCGGCAGGTTGAAGTGCTGCATGACACCGGGCAGGTCGCAGAAGCGAACGTCGACGAACTGCACGTTCTCGTCACGGATGAACCGGAGCACTTCCTCCGCGTTCTTGAACATCCATCCTCCTCGCGGGAGCCCCGGCGGCGCCGTCGGACTCTGGGGGCCTGGTCGTCGTGGCGGGCTCGCCGCGACGTCTGCCGGGAACCTACGGGGCAGCAGTTTCCCGTCGGTGTCCCGATTGTTTCGGGCAGGTTTCCTTGCGTGACAGGCGCGAACGTCCGGGACATGCCTCCGCGAGGCCGTCCTCGGGACACGTCGTCGGGCCCCGGGGGACCGCCGTCAGGCCGGCCGTCCGCCCTACCGCGGCTGAGCCTGCCAGACGGGCCCGGGCGCCTGTCCAGAGGGTCCCCCCGCATCCTCCGGGGAGGGGACGCCGGGGTGGGGACGAGCCCGTGGGCGGGCCTCCGCGTCAGCCGCTGCTGACATGATCGTGATGCGGTCGTCCCACCGCCGGCGCCGTCCTGACGCGGGGGCGCGGACCCACGTGGGGCGGGGCCCGGCGGGTCCGCTTAGCCTGGCTCCGTGGCGCAGCCGTCGAAGAAGAAGCCCGCGCGCAAGCCCGCGCCCGCGAAGGCCGCAGCGGCTGCCGAGCCGGCGCCGCAGCCCGCTGCCGACGAGCGCCCCGAGCCGCGCATCACCCGCCGCGACATCGGGGCGTGGCTCTCGGGCCCGTCGTCGGTGCTGCCGCCCACCCAGGACTGGCCGGGGCAGCGGCTCGGCCTGCCCGAGGACGGCCCCGGCTCGATCGCCCGCTGGGGCCGGCGTCTCGGCGCGCTGCTCGTCGACTGGCTCGCGTGCGTGCTGCTCGTGCGCCTCGTCGTGCCGGGCGTCCCCTACGGCTCGCCCGAGTCGAGCCTCATCACGCTCGGGTTCTTCCTCGCCGAGCTGACGCTGCTCACCTGGATGACGGGGTCGTCGTTCGGCCAGCGCATCTTCGGCATCGGCGTTCTGCGGATGGACGGCACGCCGCCGGGCTTCGTCCGTGCGTTCCTGCGCAGCCTGCAGGTCTGCCTGCTGTTCCCGCCGCTCATCTGGGACCGCGACCTGCGCGGCCTCCACGACCGCAGCCTCCAGCTGGTCCTCGTCCGCCGCTAGGTCCCCACGTAACACCCCTAACGGCACAAGAACCGGCCGGTTCTTGTGCCGTTGCGGGTGTTACACGCGTCCGGGTCAGGCGAGCGCGGGGAGGCCGGCGTCGGCGAGCGCCTCGTCGAGCAGGCGGACGGCGCGGGGCCCGAAACCGTGCAGCGCGAGCAGCTCGGACGCCGGGCGGCCGGCGACCTGCTCGAGCTCGGTGATCCCTGCCGCGGCCAGCGCCCGGGTGGCGGGCGCGCCGATGCGCGGCAGGGCGGTCATGCGGGAGAAGGGATCAGCCGCGCGGCATCTTCATCCCCTTGGGCAGCGGGCCCTTGGGGATGGGGAGCGGGGTCTGGGTGAGCGCGTCGAGGCGCTTGCGCAGCTGGGTCACCTGGGCGGGCTTGAGGTTGCGGGGGAGCCGCATGACCTCGCGCTGCAGCTTGCGCAGCGGGATCTGGCCCTCCTCGTTGCCGGCCTGGATCTCGTAGATCGGCGTCTCGCCGACGAACCGGGCGTGGCGGCGCTTCTCGTTGGCCAGCAGGTTCGCCGCGCGCGACGGCGGAGCCTCGGAGACGAGCACGACCCCGGGGCGGCCGATCACGCGGTGGACCACGTCCTGGTTCTTGGTGACGGCGACGGCGGGCGTCACGAACCAGCCGGAGCGCAGCGTCGACAGCGCCGACGCCGCGGCGCCGGCCTGGCCCTCGATCTGGTCGAAGGCGGCCTTCTCCGCGCGGCGGGCGAACAGGAACGTCGCCACGAGGCCGGCGGTCGGGATGCCGAGGACGATCCAGAACCACAGCGGGCCGAGCAGGAAGCCCAGCGCGACCATCACCGCGAGCACGATGGCGAAGGAGCCGAACACCACCAGGCCGAGCTTCGGGTCGGCCTTGGCCGTCATCCGGTAGGTGTCGCGGATCTGCGCGATGCGGCCTCCGCGGCGGGGGGCGGGCGCGTTGCTGCTCACGTCGTGATGCTCCGGTCTCGTCCGGTCTGGGGGTGCCGGCACCGGCCGGCTCAGGGGTCCAGGGTAGGCCGCCGGGCCGCCCGCCGCCGAACCGCCCGGCCGCGGCCCCCGGGATAGCGTGCGGGCAGCCGCTACGAGGAGGTCGCCATGGGGTTCGGCACGCACGAGGGGCTGCGCCTGCTGGAGCTCGGCTCGCCCGGAGAGATGCGCCAGCGGCTGGTCGGCTACGTCCTCTCCGGAAGCAAGCGGGCCACCGCCGGCCTGCTCCGCGAGTACGCCGACGAGGGGGAGCCGGTCGAGACCGTCGGCGAGGAGCAGTGGCTGGTCGACGACGACGGCACGCCGGTGGCCAGGATCCGCTACACGCGCGTGGAGATCGTCCCGTTCATCGAGGTCACCTGGGAGTTCGCCCAGGCCGAGGGCGAGGGCTTCACCGACATCGAGCACTGGCGCACCGGCCACCGCGGGTTCTGGTCGCGCTGGTACGGCGTCGCCGAGGACGACCCCGAGTTCCCGGCGGGCGACAGCGCGCCCGTGGTGTGCCTGTGGTTCGACGTCGTGGAGCAGGTGGCCTGACGCCGGTCAGGCGTGGGCCCCGCCGGTGACGATGCTGGCCTGCCCGCCCGCTGCGCGTGCCTCGAGGGCCTGGGCGTGCAGGCGCCCGGCGCGGTAGGACGAGCGGACCAGCGGCCCGGACATGACCCCGGCGAACCCGATCGCCGTCGCGGTCTCGGCGAGCTCGACGAACTCCTCCGGCTTGACCCACCGCTCGACCGGGTGGTGGCGCGGGGAGGGGCGCAGGTACTGGGTGATGGTGACCAGGTCGCAGCCCGCGTCGTGCAGGTCGTGCAGGGCCTGCACGACCTCGGGGATCTCCTCGCCCATGCCGAGGATGAGGTTCGACTTGGTGACCAGCCCGGCCGCACGGGCCTGGGTGATGACGTCGAGCGAGCGGTCGTAGCGGAACGCCGGCCGGATCCGCTTGAAGATCCGCGGCACGGTCTCCACGTTGTGCGCCAGCACCTCGGGCGCGGCGTCGAAGACCTGGCCGAGCAGATCCGGGTTGCCGGAGAAGTCGGGGATGAGGACCTCGACGCCGGTGCCCGGGTTGAGCCCGTGGATCTGCCGAACGGTCTCGGCGTAGAGCCAGGCTCCCTCGTCGGGCAGGTCGTCGCGGGCGACGCCGGTGACGGTGGCGTACTTCAGACCCATCGTGGCGACCGACTCCGCGACGCGGCGGGGCTCGTCGCGGTCGAGGGGGTCGGGGCGGCCGGTGTCGATCTGGCAGAAGTCGCAGCGCCGCGAGCACTGCGACCCGCCGATGAGGAAGGTCGCCTCGGCGTCCTCCCAGCACTCGTAGATGTTGGGGCAGCCGGCCTCCTGGCACACCGTGTGCAGGCCCTCGCCCTTGACCAGGTTCGTGATGCGCGTGAACTCCGGGCCGGTCTTCAGCGTGGTCTTGATCCACGACGGCTTGCGCTCGATCGGCACCTCGGCGTTGCGCGCCTCGATGCGCAGCATCCGGCGGCCGTCGGGAGCCGTGGAGACGACGGGGTCGACCGGGTCGGCGGTCACTTCTCCCACCCTTCGTGGAGGCCGCCGGCGAGGCGCTGCTCGACCAGCGGCAGCGCATCGAGGACGGTGACGGTGCGGCCGAGCTCGGCGGTCAGGCTGGTGACGCCGGCGTCCTCGATGCCGCACGGGACGATGTTGTCGAACCACGACAGGTCGCAGTCGCAGTTGAGCGCGAAGCCGTGCATCGTGACGCCGCGGCTGACGCGGACGCCGATCGCGGCGATCTTGCGCTCGGGACGGGTGCCGAGCAGCGGGTCGTCGGCGGCGACCCACACGCCGCTGCGGCCCTCGACGCGGTAGGACTCGACGCCGAGCTCGCGGCAGACGTCGATGAGCAGGCCCTCGAGCCGGCGCACGTGGGCGACGACGTCGACCGGCTCCGGCAGCGTGACGATCGGGTAGCCGACGAGCTGGCCGGGGCCGTGCCAGGTGATCTGGCCGCCGCGGTCGACGTCGATGACGGGGGTGCCGTCGAAGGGCCGGTCGCTCGGGCGGGTGCGGCGCCCGGCGGTGTAGGTGGGCGGGTGCTCCAGCAGGAGGACCGATGACGGCTCGCTGCCCTCGACCACGGCGGCGTGCGTGGCTCGCTGCTCGTCCCACGCGGCCTGGTAGGGCACGGCGTCCCCGCCGAAGCCGAGCCGGCGCAGCAGGAGCCCGGACGGGGTCTGCGACGCCTCGCCGAGCAGGCGCTCCGCGGGGGCGTCGCTCTGCGGGCCGACGGTCTCCGGGGCGGCAGTCACGCAGGCAAGCCTACGGCGGGGCGGGCTGCCGCCCCACACGAGTCCGCTGCGGGCGTAGTCCCCGGGGGGTATGGGGGAGGGGTATCAGGCGCCGTCGTCCGGGACCGTGCTCGTGTAGTCGGCCGGGGTGGTGTCGAGGCGGGCGACCTGCTCGGCCGTGAGCTCGACGTGCGCCGCGCGCGCGGCCGACTCCACCGTCTCCCGGCGGGTGAACCCGGGGATCGGCACGACCGACGGGCCGGCGGCAGCGAGCCACGCGAGCGTCACCTCGTGGGCGGTGGTGGGTGTGCCCGACGCCTCCGAGACCTCGGTCGCGACGGCGGCGAACTCCGGGTAGCGGACGGGCAGCTCCGCAGCCTCCCGGCCGCCGCCGAACGGCGACCACGGGAAGAACGCGACGCCCTTGTCGATGCACCAGGCGAACAGGTCGGAGTCGCCGCGGAAGCGCGGGCTGCGCTCGTTCTCGACGCCGGCGACCTGGCCCTCGGTGATCTCCCAGGCGAGCTCGGCCTCGGCGAGGTCGACGTTGCCGATGCCGATGCGCGTCGCGAGCCCGGCGTCCTGGACGGCGAGCATGCCGCGGACCGTCTCGGCGTACGGCGTCGTCCGGCGCGCCGCGCGGTGGTTGAGGATCACGTCGGGTACGAGGCCGAGCATCTCGACGCTGTGCTCGGCGGCGCGCAGCAGATAGTCGCGCGAGCCGTCGCGGCCCCAGAGGTCGCCGTCGGGCCCGGGCTCGCGGACGATGCCGATCTTGGTGACGACGACGATCGCGTCGCGGCCGCCCGACCACGTGCGCACGGCCTCGCCGACGATGCTCTCGTTGTGGCCGACCGACCTGCCGTCGGGCGCGTAGATGTCGGCGGTGTCGACGAGCGTGAGGCCGAGGTCGAACGCGTGGTGCAGCAGCGCGACGGCGTCGTCGCGGTCCATGAGCCGGCCGTCGCGGCCGGGGTTCGACAGCGGCATGGCGCCGGCGCCGATCACGGGCACGGGCTTGTCGGTGAGCAGCGGGATCGACGTCGTTCGCATGCCGCTACCCAACCATGGTGGTGTCAGCCGATGGGGCCGGGCGCGAGCCGCGTCTCGACGACGCCGTCCCCGGTCCGCTCGACGCGGTAGGCCGCGGGGCCCGTGGCGGGATCGACGTCGAAGTCGGTGTGGACGCTGACCGGCTCGGTGCCCTCGTAGAGGATCCCGACGCGGTCGTCGGTGCAGTAGGTGAGCGGCAGCGTGCCCTCGCCGACGAGCCGGTGCACGAGCGGGCGCCGCTGCGCCTCGCTGTCGTAGTGGACGCCGTTGCCGTAGGGCAGCAGGCCGAGGCCGTTGGTGATCGGGCGCAGCTCGAGGCCGAACGAGTCGGTGGTTCCGCCGGTGTGCCAGCAGATCGAGCCGGCGCTGACGCCCCCGAGCACGACCCCGCGCTCCCACGCGTCGCGCGCCGCCTGGTCGACGCCGTGCACGCGCCACAGCGCGAGCAGGTTGGCCACTGACCCGCCGCCGACCCAGACGGCGTCGGCGCGCCCGAACGCCTCCTCCGGCGTCTGGTTCGGGTAGGGGAACACGACGAGGTGGTCGGGGTCGGCCGACAGGTCGCGGCAGGCCTGGTAGCTCATCGCGAGGTAGCCCTCGTCGTCGCCGGACGCCGTGTGCACGAACAGCACCCGCGGGCGCTCCTTGCCCGTGAGCCGTAGCAGCTCGAGGAAGAGGTTGCCGGGGCGGCGGATGTTGAGGTGGCCGGAGGCGGTCAGCAGGAAGCCGCCGCTCGTGGCCAGGATGCGTCGCGTCGTCACGCCCCGGAACCTACGCCAGCGCTGCCACGACGGCGTCGGCGATCCGCCTGCCGCTCACGAGCGCGCCCTGGATGGACGCCGTGTCCCGATGGTCGCCCGCGACGTAGACGCCGCCGAACGCCGGCGTCCGGCGCAGCGGCGCTCCGACGGGCATCGCGGGCACGGTCACCGGCAGGCGGTGCACCGCGACCGTGTCCCACCGCGCGACCCCGGTGCCGTGCAGGAGTGCGAGATGGCTGCGGACGTCGGCCTCGTCGGCGTCGAGGCCGAGGACGGTCGACGCCACGAGCGCGCGCCCGCCGGGGGAGTAGGCCGGCGCGGCGTTGCTCACGCAGACGCTGTTGACCACGGGGCCGCGGCGGTCGGGGTCGACGACGAGCACGGGCCGGCCGTCGGTGATCGCGCTGCCGGGCAGGTCGGCGAGGTGCCAGAACGTCGTGCCGCTGCGCATCTCCGGCACCTCGAGGCCCGGCAGCAGCCCGGCGGCGACCGGCCCCTCCGTCGCGACGACGACCGCGTGGGCGTCCAGCGTCGTGCCGTCGGCCGTGGTGGCCGAGGTCGGCGTCACCGCGACGACGGGCGAGTGCAGCCGCACGTCGGTGCCGGCCGCGAGCTGCTCGGGGATGCGGCCCATGCCGAGGGCGGGCACCGCCGGCGTGCCGCGCACGAACGTCCGGACGACGAGCTCGGCGAAGCGGCGCGACGTCGTCATCGAGCCGTCGAACAGCACGCCCGTGAGGAAGGGCTCGAGCACCCGGTCGGTGATCGCGCCGAAGGGGGCGAGCCGCTCGCCGATCGTCGTGTCGGCGGCGTCGCGGATCCGCGACACGGGGCCGTAGCCCACCTGGGCGGCGTACGCCGCGAACCTCGCCTGCTGCAGGCGCGAACCCGGAGTGCCGGTGGCCGTCGACCACAGCGCCGACGGTGCGCGCAGCGGGTCGGCCACGGTGGTCCGCGACCCGTCGGCCCCGGCCAGCAGCACGCCGGCCGTGAAGCCCCGCAGGTCGAGCGCGTCGAGGTCGAGGACCCGCCGCGCCTCGGGATAGGCGGGGTTGAGCAGCTGGAACCCGCGGTCGACGACCACGCCGTCGACGACGTGGCTGCGCATCCGCCCGCCGACGCCGTCGGACGCCTCGAGGACGACCGCGCTCCGGCCGGCCGCGCGGAGCCGGCGGGCCGCCGCGAGTCCCGCGAGACCCGCCCCGACGACGACGACGTCGGCATCGGGCTCGCGGCTGGTCACCCGACGATCCTGGCGGTCGCGCGCCCGCGGCGCAGCCCGGGGGCTGTGGACGGCCGGAGCGGGCCGGGCGCCTCCCGGGCCAGGGTGCGGCCATGACCGCCACCCCCGCCGACCCCCGCGAGCCTCGCCCCGTCGTGCCCCGCACCTCGCCTGGCTCCGGTGCCCCCGACGTCCTCGCGCCGACCCTCGACCGGCTGCTCGCCGTCCGCGCCGAGGGCCTCGCCCCGCTTACCGCCTGGGACTCCGCCGGCGCGCTGCTGCTCGTCCACGACGTGCCCGCGGGCGCGGTGACGCTGGCCTCCCTGCGCGAGGTCGGGCCGCTGCGCTCCGGCCACGTGCTCCACGTGGCCCGATCCGTCTGCACGGCCCTCGTGGCGCTGCACGCTGCCGGTCTCGCCCACGGCGCGGTCGGCGTCGAGCACGTGCTCGTGGCGCCCGACGGCGACGCGGTGCTCGCGGCGACGGGCGCGGCCTGGGCCGAGCCGCCGGGCACGCCGCTCGGCCCGCGGCCGGCCGACGATGTGCTCGCCCTCGGCGAGCTCGTGCGCCTGCTCCTCGGCCGCGGCGCGGCGCCGGGCTCCCTGGTCATCGCCGCCCTGCGCGCGGTCGACGCCGATCCGCTCCTGCGCCCCGACGCCGCCGCCCTCCTCGACCTGCTGGGCGCGTGCGGCCGGTCGGAGCCGCTGCTCGGCCCGCTCTGGGGCGCGCCCAGCGGCCCCGGGGACGAGCCGCCCCCGCCCGCCGCGCCCGCCGACGCCGCGCCAGCCGACTCCGGGTCCGCGCCGCGGCCGGTGCCGCGGCAGCGACGGCGCCCCGGCCGAGCGGCCCGTGTGCGCAGCGACGCCGCCGCCCCGGCTGCAGCGGCTGCCGGGGCCCCGCATCAGCCCGTCGTCGAGCGACCGCTGCGCCGCGGCCGGCGCGCCGCACCTCGGGCCCGGCGGCTCCCTCTCGTCGTCACCTCGCTAGCCGCGCTCCTCGTGGGGGCGCTGGCCTTCCGCGCGGCGCCCTTGCTCGGCGCGGCTGCCGAGACCGTCCCGTCGGCGCCCGCGGCGTCGTCGACGGCGCCGGCCGTCGACCTCGGCGGCCTCGCCCTCGACCCCGTCGCGCCGACCGACTGGGCGGCCGTGGTCGCCGGCCTCGACGCCGGCCGCCGCCAGGCGCTCGCCTCGGGATCCGAGGACGAGCTCGCGCGCTGGGTCGACCGGCGGGGCAGCGCGTGGGCGGCCGACGCCGCGCTGCTGCAGCGGCTCGCTGCCGCGGGCGCCACGCTGCGCGGCGGGCAGCTGGAGCTCGAGTCGGTGGCGGTGCTGGCATCGGACGACGGCCGCGCGGTGCTCGACGTCCGCGACCGCCGCAGCCCCTACGACGTCGTCGTCGACGGCGCCGTGCAGCACGTCGCGGAGCGTGGGACGTCGCGCTGGACCCTCACCCTCACGCGGGCGGAAGGCGTCTGGCGGATCGCCGACGTGGTGCCAGCGGGGTCCGGCGCCTAGGAGGAGGCGCCGATCATGTCCTCGACGATCGCGGCGATCGTCGGCTGGGCGAACTCGAAGCCGGAGGCCTCGAGCGCTGCGGGTGCCATCCGCTGGTCGATGAGCAGCTCGTCGGCGAACTCGCCGAGCACCGCCTTGAGGGCGAAGCCCGGGGCGGGGACGAGGGCCGGCCGGTGCAGCGCCGCGCCGAGCGCCTTGGCGAGCGCCCCGTTGGTGGTCTGCTCGGGCGCGGCGAAGTTGGCGGGCCCGACGACGTCGTCGTGGTCGATGGCCCAGCGGATCCCGCGCACCTCGTCGGTGAGCGAGATGAGCGACCACCACTGCTTGCCGCTGCCGAGCGGCCCGCCGCCGCCGAGCTTGAAGATCGGCAGCCACCGGCCGAAGGCCCCGCCGTCAGGGTCGGCCACGGTGCCGGTGCGCGGGTGGACGACGCGGACCCCGGCATCGCGCGCCGGGTCGGCCGCCTGCTCCCACGCGATGCAGACGCGGGCGAGGTAGGTGCCGCCCGGTCCTGCGGCCTCGGTCACCGCCGTGGGGCCGGTGTCGCCGTAGAAGCCGCTCGCCGATCCCGAGACCAGCACCCGCGGCTTGTGCGCCACGTCGCTGATCGCGCAGGCGAGGGCGGTCGTGGCGGCCACGCGCGAGTCGAGGATCTCGCGCTTCCACGCGTCGTCCCAGCGCTTCTCGGCCACACCGGCGCCCGCGAGGTTGACCACGGCGTCGGCGCCGTCGACAGCGGCGTGCAGGTCGGCGTCGACCGCGCCCGAGCCGTTCTCCGGCGCCCAGCGCACCTCGTGGGCGCCCTTCGGCTCGCGGCGGACGAGCCGCACCACCTCGTGGCCGTCCTGCTCGAGCGAGCGGACCAGCGAGGTGCCGATGAGACCGGACGAGCCCGAGACCACGACCTTCATGCCGGTGAGCCTGTCAGCCGCGCGGTCGCCGCGCCACAGGGCGCACGAGGGGGCGGTGAGGGACGACCGCCGCCCGGCCCGGCATGATCCGTCCTGCAGAGGAGGGGAGCCGCATGGACCAGGCCGAGGAGCCCGCCGCGGGCGCTGCGGGGGACAGCGATTCGCCTGCCGCTGCACCCGTCGCGGCGGAACCGGCTGACGCGGCCGAGGAGGCGGCGGAGGAGGAGCTCGAGGCCGCCTGGGCCGCCGCCCACCCCGAGCCGGGTCGTCAGGAGCGGCGATTCGAGCTCGTGGCGACGATCCTGCTGTCGTTCACGGCGCTGGTGACGGCGTGGGGCGGCTACCAGGCCTCGCTGTGGGACGGCATCCAGTCGAGCAAGTACATGCAGGCGACGGCGGCGCGCACCGAGGCGTCGCTGCTGCGGACCGAGGCCAACCAGCAGCGCCTCGCCGACCTCGACGTCTTCACCAACTACGTCGATGCCCGGCTGCTCGGCGAGGACGAGGTCGCGACGTTCTACCGGGAGCGGTTCCGGCCGCAGCTGGAGAAGGCGTTCGTCGCGTGGGAGTCGCTCGACCCCTGGACGGTCCCGGCTGCGGCGCCCGCATCGCCACTGGCGATGCCGGAGTACGAGGTGCAGCAGGAGTTCGTCGCCCAGGACCTCGAGGAGAGGGCGGAGATCCTGTTCCAGGAGGGTGAGGACGCGAACCGCTTCTCCGACATCTTCACCCTCGGGACGCTGCTGTTCGCGACGACGCTGTTCTTCGCGGGCATCTCCGAGCGCTTCCACGTGACCGGCGCGCGCATCACGCTGCTGCTCGTGGCGACGATCGCACTGCTGGTCGGCATCGGGGTCATCGTCACCCAGCCGATCACCACCGGCTGAAGGGTCCAGCGCGACGAGAGGGCCGCACCCTGGCGGGTGCGGCCCTCTCGTGCGGTGCGTGGTTACAGGCCGAGCTCGGCCTCGAACGCGGCCTCCTCGAGGCGCTGCTTGATGGCCACCAGGAAGCGGGCGGCGTCGGCGCCGTCGACGAGGCGGTGGTCGTAGGTGAGCGCGAGGTAGACCATCGAGCGGATCGCGATGGAGTCGGCGCCGGTCTCGTCGGTGACGACGACCGGGCGCTTGACGACCGCGCCGGTGCCGAGGATGGCGACCTGCGGCTGGTTGATGATCGGGGTGTCGAACAGCGCGCCGCGGCTGCCGGTGTTGGTCAGCGTGAACGTGCCGCCCGACAGCTCGTCGGGGCTGACCTTGTTGGTGCGGGTGCGCTCGGCGAGGTCGGCGATCTTGCGCGAGAGGCCGGCGATGTTGAGGTCGCCCGCGTCGCGGATCACCGGCACGAGCAGGCCGCGCTCGGTGTCGACGGCGATGCCGAGGTGCTCGCCGTCGTGGTAGGTCACCGTGCCCGCGGCCTGGTCGATGGACGCGTTGACCTGCGGGAACTGCTTGAGCGCCTCGACCGCGGCCTTGGCGAAGAAGGGCAGGAACGACAGCTTGACGCCCTCGGTGGCCTCGAACTGCTTCTTGACCTTCTGGCGCAGCACGTTGATGCGCGTGACGTCGACCTCGACCACGGTGGTGAGCTGCGCCGAGACCTGCAGCGACTCGACCATGCGCTCGGCGATCACCTTGCGCAGGCGGGTCATCGGCTCGGTGCGGCCGCGCAGCGGCGACGCCGGGGCAGCGGCGGCGGCCGGGGCCGCGCTCGGGGCGGGGGCGGCAGGTGCGGCCGTGGCCTTCGCTGCCTCGGCGGCGGCGAGGACGTCCTGCTTGCGGATGCGGCCGCCGACACCGGTGCCGGTGACGGTCGCGAGGTCGACGCCGTTGTCGGAGGCGAGCTTGCGCACGAGCGGCGTGACGTAGGCGTCGGCCGGCTGCTCCACGGCGGCGGCAGGTGCCGGAGCCGCCGGCGGAGCGGGCGGAGCGGGCGCGGCCGGAGCAGGAGCTGCGGGGGCGGGCGCGGGCGGAGCCGGAGGAGCCGGCGGGGCAGCGGCGGGCGCCGGGGCCGCGGCAGGGGCGGCACCGGCGGCGCCGATGAGGCCGAGCTGGCCGCCGACCTCGACGGTCGCGTCCTCGCCGACGGTGATCTCGACGAGCGTGCCGGCGACCGGCGACGGGATCTCGGTGTCGACCTTGTCGGTGGAGACCTCGAGCAGCGGCTCGTCGACGGCGACGGCGTCGCCGACGGCCTTGAGCCAGCGGGTGACGGTGCCCTCGGTGACCGACTCGCCGAGCGCGGGCAGCAGCACCGGGGTGGCGGCGCCGGCCGCAGCCGGAGCGGCAGCCGCCGGGGCGGGCTCGGCCGCGGGAGCGGGAGCTGCGGCGACGGGCTCGGGGGCGGGAGCGGGGGCGGCCGCAGGCTCGGGGGAGGCCGGGGCGGCGGCGGGGGCCGGGGCGCCGGCCTCGTCGGCCGCACCGATGACGCCGAGCTCGCCGCCGACGGGGACGACGTCGTCCTCGCCCGCGGTGATCGACAGCAGCACGCCGGAGGCGGGAGCCGGGATCTCGGTGTCGACCTTGTCGGTCGAGACCTCGAGCAGCGGCTCGTCGGCCTGCACGGTGTCGCCGACCTGCTTGAGCCAACGGGTAACCGTGCCCTCGGTGACGCTCTCGCCGAGCTGGGGCATCGTGACGGAGACCGACATGGCCTTCGTGACTCCTTAGGTGGTGACGTACGAGCGGCTGGGCGCCGGCGCCGGACCGGGTCTCGATCCTGGCGCGCGGATCCGGATCTGTCAGGCGTGCGAGTGGAGGGGCTTGCCGGCCAGGGCGAGGAACGCCTCGCCGAAGGCCTCGTTCTGGGTCGGGTGCGCGTGGATGAGCGCGGCGACGTCCTCGGGCCAGGCCTCCCAGGCCACGACGAGCTGACCCTCGCCGACGAGCTCTCCGACGCGCGAGCCGATCATGCTCACGCCGACGACCGGGCCATCCTTCTCGCGCACGAGCTTGATGAAGCCCGCGGTCGCGAGGATCTGGCTCTTGCCGTTGCCGCCGAGGTTGTACTCGTAGGTCTCGACGTTGCCCTCGCCGTACTTCTCCGTGGCCTGCGCCTCGGTGAGGCCGACCGAGGCGATCTCGGGCTCGCAGTAGGTGACGCGCGGGATCGAGGTCTCCTCGATGACGCGCGGGGCGAGGCCGGCGACCTCCTCGGCGACGAAGATGCCCTGCTGGAAGCCGCGGTGGGCGAGCTGCAGGCCGGGGACGATGTCGCCGACGGCGTAGACGCCGGGCACGTTGGTGCGCAGGCGCTCGTCGGTGAGGACGAAGCCGCGGTCCATGGCGACGCCGACCTCCTCGTAGCCGCAGTTGGCGGTCGAGGGGCCGCGGCCGACGGCCACGAGCAGGACGTCGGCCTGCAGGGTCTCGCCGCCCTCGAGGGTGACGGTGACGCCGTTGTCGTCCTGGGTCACGCCCTGGAAGCGCACGCCGGTCTTGGCCTTGATGCCGCGCTTGCGGAACGCGCGGTCGAGGGCCTTGGAGACGACCTCCTCCTCGTTGGGCACGAGGCGGGGGAGGGCCTCCACGATCGTCACGTCGGCGCCGAACGAGCGCCAGACGCTCGCGAACTCGACGCCGATGACGCCGCCGCCGAGGACGATCGCCGAGCTCGGCACGTAGTCGAGCGAGAGCGCCTCGTAGGAGGAGATGACGCGGCCGCCGATCTCGAGGCCGGGCAGCGTGCGCGAGTAGGAGCCGGTCGCGAGGACGACGGCCTTGGCCGCGGTGTAGGTGGTGTCGCCGACCTGGACGGTGGTGGGCGAGGTGAGGCGGCCGGTGCCCTCGACGAGGGTGATGTCGCGCGACTTCACCAGGCCCTGGAGGCCCTTGTAGAGCCGGCCGACGACGCCGTCGCGGTACTTGTAGACGCCCGGCAGGTCGACGCCCTCGAACGTGGCGCGGATGCCGAAGGCCTCGGACTCCTTGGCGGAGTCGGCGACCTCGGCGGCGTGCAGCAGCGCCTTGGTCGGGATGCAGCCCCAGTGCAGGCAGGTGCCGCCGAGCTTGTCCTTCTCGATGAGCGCGACCGAGAGGCCGAGCTGGGCGCCGCGCAGCGCAGCGGCGTAGCCGCCGGAGCCGCCGCCGAGGATGACGAGATCGAAGGTGGTGCCGGACACAGGCGCTCCTCGTGGGTGCGATGGCTGTCTGACGGGCCGTGCGGCCGCGGTGGTGGCGGTGGTAGCGGTGCGGCCCGGCCGGGAGGGTCGTCCCGGCGCGGCGCGCGCCGACCATCCTTCCACCCCGGGGGCCCGGGTGTGACCGCGGGTGATCCGCCGGATGGAACCCCGGCCGGCCCCGGGGCAGTCCCGTTGTCCGCTACCGGCGTACCGGCCAGCCCTGGTCCGGGTCGAGCGCCCAGGCGACGACGTCGGGCCAGGGGCCGTAGCCGTCGCCGAGCGCGAGGTGGTTCGCGCCCGGGACTACCGCCACCGGCAGCCCGAGCGGCTCGGCGTAGAACGTGTCGGCACCCGCGCGGCACCACTCGTCGTCGCCGCTCCACACCAGCAGCGTGCTGCCCCCGGCCGCCGCCACCTGAGCGGCCGTCACGTCGCCGTCGGCCGGGTGGACGACGAACTCGGGCGCGTGCTCCTCGAGCTCCTCGGCCCCGGCCGGCGCGACCAGCAGGACGTGGTCGGCGCGCACGCCGCCGCGCGACGCCGCCGTCAGCCACAGCACGGCGGCCAGCGAGTGCGCGACGACGATGAGCGGGCCGTCACCCATCTCGTCGGCGATCGCGAGCTCGGCGCCGAGGGCCTCGAGCCAGGCGTCGAGCGAGGGCGAGTCGGCGTCGGGCAGCTGCGGGTAGAGCACCTGGTGGCCGCCCCGGCGCAGCTCGCCGGCCAGCAGCCGCTGCCAGTGCCCCTCGGGCCGGTGGTTCTCCAGCCCGTGCAGCACGAGGTAGCGGCGGGTCTGCGGCTGTGCCGGGTGGGGCTGCGGCTGAGCCATGGCGTCCTCCGTCGTCCGGCGGGCGGGCGCCCGCACAGCAGGAGCCCCGTCCCGCGGTGCGCGGGACGGGGCTCCGGTGCCTGGGTGGAGTGTGCCAGACGGCATCGCTCCCCAGAGGTGCCGTCAGACGGCGCCGTCGGCCAGGTCCTCGGCGAGCTGGATCAGCGTGCGGATCGACGAGCCGGTGCCGCCCTTGGGGGTGTAGGCGTACGGCGCGCCGGAGTTGAACGACGGACCGGCGATGTCGAGGTGCGCCCAGCGCTGGCCGTCCTTGATGAACTCGTTGAGGAAGATGCCGGCGGTCATCATGCCGCCGTGGGGGCGGCCGACCATCGGGATGTTCATGAGGTCGGCGACCGAGCTGTCGAGGTTGGCGCGCAGCTCCTCGGGGAACGGCATCGGCCAGGCGGCCTCGCCGGCCCGCTTCGAGGCGTCGAAGACGGCCTCGCGCAGGTCGTCGTCGTTGGCCATGATCCCGAAGGTCCGCGAGCCGAGCGCCACGAGCGCGGCGCCGGTGAGGGTGGCGATGTCGACGATGACGTCGGGCTTGTCCTCCTGCGCGCGGACGAGGCCGTCCATGAGGACGAGACGGCCCTCGGCGTCGGTGTCCATGACCTCGACGGTCTTACCGCCGTAGGCGCGGATGACGTCGCCGGGGCGCTGCGCCCGGCCGCTCGGCATGTTCTCGGCGACGCAGAGGTAGCCGGTGACGTTGACGGGCAGGCCGAGGCGGGCGATCGCGAGCACCGCGCCCGCGACGGCGGCGGCGCCGCCCATGTCGCCCTTCATCTCGTGCATGTTGAGCGACGGCTTGATCGAGATGCCGCCGGTGTCGAAGGTGATGCCCTTGCCGACGAGTGCGAGGTGCGCGGTCGCGCCCTCGGGGCGGTAGGCGAGGCGGGCGAGGCGGGGCGGGTTGGCCGAGCCCTTGCCCACGCCGAGGATGCCGCCGTAGCCGCGGGCCTCGAGAGCGCCCTCGTCGAGGATCTCGACCTCGACCGGGAGGTGGGCGACCGCGTCGGCGGCGGCGTCGGCGAGCGCCGCCGGGGGCAGGTCGCCCGACGGCGTGTTGACCAGGTCGCGGGCGAAGTTCACCGCGCCGGCGATGGTCTTGGCGCGGTTGACGGCGGCGACGAGCTCGGCGTCCTTCGCGTCGGACACGTGGACGACGAGGCGGTCGACCGGCGACTTCTGGCCGGCCTTGCTGTCGACGCGGAACGCGTCGAAGGAGTAGGCGCCGAGCAGCGCGCCCTGGGAGAGGGCGTCGAGCTGCGAGGCGGTCTCGAACGGCAGCGCGAGGACGGCGCGGCGGGTGCCGGCGAGGGCGCGGACGGCGCCGCCGGCGGCGCGGCGCAGGGCCTCGTCGGTGTAGGGGCCGGCGCCGAGGCCGACGGCCACGACGACGGGGGCCGCGGCGATGCCGGTGCCGGGCACGCGGACGACGTCGCCCGCCTTGCCGGTGGCGCCGAGCGCGGCGAGGGCCTCCTCCAGCTTGCGCTTGGGCGCAGCCTTGAGCCGCTCGGCGGGGCCGACGAGGACGGCGCCCTTCTTGCGGCCGCCCGCGGGGGCCGTGGCGACGACGAGGGCGTCGGTCGCGAGGCCGGCGAGGTCGGCGGAGGACAGGGTCAGGGTGGTCACGATGTCTCCCTGGGGTGGTCGAGGTCTCCCGGCAACCTACCCGTACCGCGGCCCCCTCGGCGCGGTGTGATCCGCGCGCGCCCGGCGCCGCCCTCGCCGGTCGGCCGTCGCGGGCCCGCGGCGGTACGGTGCGGGCCATGACCGACGCCCTCACCTCGCCGCTCCACGACCGCCACCTCGCCCTCGGCGCCAAGCTCGGCGATTTCGGCGGCTGGTCGATGCCCCTCGAGTACGCCGGCGGCGGCGTCGTGGCCGAGCACACGGCGGTGCGCGAGCGGGTGGGCGTCTTCGACGTCTCGCACCTCGGCAAGGCGACGGTGAAGGGCCCGGGCGCGCGCGCCTACCTCGACACCGTGCTCACCAACGCCCTCGACCGCATCGCCCCCGGCAAGGCGCAGTACACGCTGCTGTGCACCGAGGACGGCGGCGTCGTCGACGACCTCATCGCCTACCTGCACGGCGAGGACCACGTCTTCCTCATCCCCAACGCGGCCAACACCCCCGAGGTCGTGCGGATCATCGCCGCGGGCGCGCCCGACGGTGTCGAGGTCGTCGACCAGCACCGCGACTTCGCCGTCCTGGCCGTCCAGGGGCCGCAGTCGGCGGCGCTGCTCGACGCGCTCGCCCTGCCCACGGGCATGGAGTACATGGCGTTCGCCGAGGCTCAGCTCGCCGGCGCCCCGATCCTGGTGTGCCGCACCGGCTACACCGGCGAGCACGGCTACGAGCTCGTGGTGCCGTGGGCTTCGGCCGCCGACGCGTGGGACGCGATCCTCGCCGCGGGCGAGCGCTTCGGGATCCTGCCGTGCGGCCTCGGCGCGCGCGACACCCTGCGCACGGAGATGGGCTACCCGCTGCACGGCCAGGACCTCTCGCCGTCGATCTCGCCGGTGCAGGCCCGCGCCGGCTGGGCGGTGGGCTGGGGCAAGCCGGAGTTCCGCGGGCACGAGGCGCTGCGCGCCGAGCGCGCCGACGGCCCGGCCCGCCGTCTCGTCGGCCTCGTGTCGCTCGAGCGCGGCATCCCGCGCCCGCACATGGCCGTGACGTCGGCCGACGGCGAGGCCCTCGGCGAGATCACCTCCGGCACGTTCTCGCCCACGCTCAAGGTGGGCATCGCGCTGGCCCTGCTCGCGACGTCGGCCGGCCTCGAGGAGGGCGACGAGGTGCTCGTCGATGTCCGCGGCCGCGCCTCGCGGTTCTCGGTGACGTCGCCGCCGTTCGTCGACCGCTCGCCGAAGTAGCCCCGGATGCGCGGAGGCGCCCGGCCCCTGACGGGGACGGGCGCCTTCTGCGTGCTGCTTACGGGGCGGTCGTGCTGCTGACCTGCTGGTCGCCGCCGGCCGCGAGCGAGTCGTCGTAGGCCACGCCGGCGAAGACGCCGAGGGAGATGACGAGGCCGGCGATGCCGATCCACATGTAGCGGGAGTAGCCGCCGGTGCCGCGCTCGGCGTCCTCGGCGCGGCGACGGGCCGCAGACGCGAGGTAGGCCGGGACGGCGGGCGCCGCGGGCTGCGCGGGGGCCTCGAACTCCGCCTCGAACTCGCGGACGTCGGTGGTGCCGGCCGTGGTCTCGGCGGCGGCGGACGCGGCGTCGGCGTCCTCGAACGGCAGGGTGCTCTCGGTCGTCGCAGTCATGCGTCCATCCTCCAGATCAGGAAAGGCTCTCCTGACCGGTGGACGCGTGACGTCGGCCACGACCTCCCCGCTGCGGGCGTGATGTCGGCCACACCGACCGGTCGCCTCCCACATGCCGAGACGGGCCGGCTGGGCGGCGCCGTCAGGCCAGCAGGGCGGCGACGACGAGCGTGGCGGCGAACGAGATCTCGCCCGCGGCGCCGAGCACGTCGCCGGTCACGCCGCCGAACCGCTTGACGGCCCGTCGGCGCACCAGCCATCCGGCCACGAGGCCCGCCACCGAGGCGAGGACGAGGTCCCAGACGAGCGACCGCGGCCGCAGCACGTCGCGGAGGACGGCGTCGTCGTCGAGGATCGCGAGCCCCGCGGCCAGCTCGAGGACGACGAGGGTGAGGACCGCGGCCCACAGCACCGGCACGGTGCCGGCGACTGTGCGGCCGAGCCCGTCCTGGCGCGCGGCGGGCACGCCGCGGGCGCAGCACCAGGTCATCGCCAGCCGCGACACCATCGCGGCGGTCACCACGGAGACCGTGCCCCGGCCGGTCAGCGCGCAGGCGGTGAGCGCCGCCGCATCCACGAGCAGCACGAGCACCACCGCGACGACGCCGAACGCGCCGACGTCGGGGCGCCGCATCACCTCGAGGCGCCGCTCCCGCGCGCCGTCGTCGTCGCCCTTCACTCCGAACCCGTCGAAGGTGTCGGCGAGGCCGTCGAGGTGGATGCCGCGGGTGAGCCAGGCCAGCACGACGAGCGCCAGGGCGGCGCCGAGGAGGTCGGCCGACACCGCCTCGCGGCCGCCGAGGGACGTGAACCGCGTGCCGTCGAGGGCGACGGCGGCGGCGAGGCCGAGCAGCGCGCCGACGAAGGGCGCGACGAGCATCGCCGACCGCGCCACCCGCTCGTCGACGCGCCGCGGCGCCGGCACCGGGACGATCGTGAGCGTGCCGATCGCGAGCCGGAGGAAGTCGGGCATCAGCCGGCGTCCTCGGCCGGGGCGTCTCCCGGGGCCTCGTCCGCGGCGGAGCCCTCGCGGTCGCTGACGCCGGCCTCCTCGAACGTGGCCATCTCGCGCAGCGTCGCGCCCGCGGCGGCCAGCACCGGCAGGGCGACCAGCGCACCAGTGCCCTCGCCGAGGCGCAGACCGTAGTCGACCACCGGGTCGAGCCGCAGCCGCTCGAGCGCGGCGGCCGCCGCGGGCTCGGTCGACAGGTGCCCGGCGAGGAACCACTCGCGGGTGCGGAACGCGATGCGCTGGGCGACCAGCGCCGCGGCGCACGACACCACGCCGTCGAGCAGCACGGGCGTGCGCCTGGCCGCCGCGCCGATCAGCAGGCCCGTCATCGCTGCGATGTCGGGGCCGCCCACGGCGGCCAGCAGCCCGACCGCGTCGGCCCGGTGCTCCCGGCCGCGGCGCATCGCGTCGCGCACGGCCGCGGTCTTGCGCATCCAGGTGAGGTCGTCGATGCCGGTGCCGCGGCCGACGACGGAGGCGGCGTCCTTGCCGGCGTAGAGGCCGGTGAGCACCGCGGCCGGGGTGGTGTTGCCGATGCCCATGTCGCCGGGGATGAGCAGGTCGGCGCCGGCGTCGACCTCCTCGTCGGCGATGCGGACGCCGAGGGCGATCGCGGCCTCGGCCTCCTCGCGCGTCATCGCGTCCTCGCGGTCGATCGACCCGCTGCCGCGCCGGATCTTGCCGCGCACGACGTCCTCGGGCAGCACCGCGCCGAGCTCGGCCCAGTCGACGTCGACCGACACGTCGACGACGCGCACGGTGGCGCCGTTCTGGCGGGCAAGCACGTTCACCGCGGCGCCGCCGGCCAGGAAGTTGAGGACCATCTGCGCGGTGACCTCGGGCGGGTACGCCGACGTCATCGCCGTCCGGGCCACGCCGTGGTCGCCGGCGAGCACGACGACGCGCACGCGCTCGAGCGGTCGCGGCGGGCACGCTCCCTGCACGCCGCACAGCCACACCGACAGGTCCTCCAGCCGGCCCAGGGCGCCGGTCGGCTTGGTGAGCCGGAGCTGGCGCTCCGCGGCCGCGGTGCGCGCGTCGTCGTCGGGCAGGCCGATGCGGTCGACGAGCGCCTGCAGGTCGAAGGTCACGCGGTTCCTTGTCGTCGGTGGTGGTCGATCTGGATGGGTGAGCGACGTCTAGAGGCGTCGCTCACCCATCCAGATCGGGTACGTGCGGGTCCAGGGTGTCAGGGGCGGTGGTCTCGCAGGTTCAGGGGACGCCCGGCGACGACGAGCTCGACGTCGTCGCACACGGCCGCGACCCGGGCGTTGAGCGAGCCGAGGAGGTCGCGGTAGAGGCGCCCGGACTCGTGCTCGGGCACCACCCCCGAGCCCACCTCGTTGGTGACGAGGACGACGTCGGTGCGGCACACCCGCACCGCCTCGACCAGCCGCGCGCACTCGCGCTCGACCGCCGCGAGCGACTCGGCGCGGGCGGGGGTGCCGGCCTCCGACTCCCAGGCGCGGGTGCGGTCCAGCGTGCCCGCCAGCCAGAGCGCGAGGCAGTCGACGAGCACCGGCCCGCCGTCGTCGGCCAGGACGCCGACGACATCGAGCGTCTCGAGCGTCGTCCACGTCGCGGGCCGCCGCCTGCGGTGCAGGACGACGCGCGAGGCCCACTCGGCGTCGCCGTCGCGCGAGCCGCCGGTGGCGACGTAGCGGACGTGCGGCTCGGCGGCGAGCAGCGACTCGGCGCGGTGCGACTTGCCCGAGCGGGCGCCGCCGGTCACGAGCGTGCGGCGGGGGGCGGGGGCGGCGGGCATGCGGTCCTCCCCGAGGACGGCGAGGTCGTCGACGATCCGCGCGCCCCAGCCGGCGAGGCGCTCGGCCAGCTCGGGGCCGGGCGGGTTGTGGTGGCCGAGGTGGATCGCGACGACGTCGGTGCCGTCGACGACGGCGCCCGCCTCGCGCAGCCGGGCCAGCTCCCGCGGGAACGTGGCGAGGTCGAGGTGGCCGGTGCCGTGGTCGGCCTTGATGCCGAAGGTCTCCTCGAGCAGCAGCGCATCGAGCGGCCGTCCGCGCAGGGCATCCACGGCGCTGTCCGGGAGCGGACCCGTGTCGGTGGCCCACAGCAGGTGCGTGCCGTCAGGGCCCGTGACGTCGTAGAGCACGGCGTCGCGCGCCACATCGTCGCGGCCCACGTCGTGCGCGGCCTCGAGCACCCGCACGGTGTAGCCGTCGAGCTCCACGACGTCGCCGGGACGCACCGCCACGAGCTCGACGGCGTCGTCGGGCGCGATCCACGGCCGGCACTCCTCGACGACGTACGCCGGTCCGACGAGCCGGAGCGCCGACGACGGCCGCGCCCACGAGCGGGCCAGCAGGAACGACGGCTCGAGGTGGTCGCGGTGGGCGTGGGTGACCAGGACGGCCCGGAGCCGGTCGAGGACGACGCCGGCGCGCGCTGCCTGGCGCGGCGCATCGGGACCGCACTCGATGAGCAGGGCGTCGTCGACGAGCGCGCTCGTGGTGGTGCGCACCGAGCCGGCCCTGCGGGCCCAGCCGCACGACGCACAGGTGCAGAACGGGTTGGGCCAGCCGTCGGCAGAGCCGGTCCCGAGCAGCTGCACCCTCACGGGCGCACCGTGCCCGGTGCTGCGTCCTCGAACCGCACCGGCACCTCGAACGCGGCCCGCCTCGACGCGCGCCGCAGCGCGGTGAGCACCGGACGGCCGGCCGCCAGCACGAGCGCGACGGCGAGCGCCGCGCGCGGGATGTCGAAGCCCAGCGATGTCGTGAGGCTGAACAGGATCCAGTGCTGCAGGTTCTCGAGCATGGGAGCACCGGGGACGTAGGACAGCGCCTCGGGGAAGCTCGGGTCGAGCGTCATGAACGGCCAGAACCACAGGTTGAGCAGGAAGCCGTAGGCGATCGCGGCGAAGGCGGCGTACCCGGCGAGCATCCCGAGCTCGCGGCGCCCCGAGGCGCGCGGCAGCAGCCCGGCGCCGAGGCCGACCCACGCCGCGCCGACCATCTGGAACGGCAGCCACGGCCCGACGCCGCCCGTGACCAGGGCCGAGGCGAACATGCCGATCGCGCCGAGGCAGAAGCCGAAGCCGGGGCCGAGCGCGCGGCCGCCGAGCACCAGCACGATCCACATCGGCTCGAAGCCGGCGTGGCCGCTGCCGAACGGCCGCAGCGCGGCGGCCACGGCCGAGAGCACGCCGAGCAGGGCCACGCCCTTGGCGTCGAGCCCGCCGTCGGCGATCTCGGCGAGGACGACGGCGAGCACGAGCGGCAGCAGCGCGGCGAACAGCCACGGCGCGTCGGAGGCGTGCGCGACGACGGCCGAGCCGGCGCCGGCCACGAGCGGCCACGCGAACGCGATCAGCCCCACGAGGCTCGCGAGCGCCATCGTGATCGCGGAGCGGCGGCCCACGCGCACGGCGGCGGGGCGGCCGGTGCGCACGACGTCCGCGGGCTGCTCGACGATGGCGGTCATGACGCCGCCAGCGCGGCCGCGACCTCGGCGACCGTGAGCCACGGCTGCGGCGCGAGCACCTTGCTCACCTGCGGCGCGAACATCGGCGACCCGACGACGACCTCGGTGGCAGGCCCGTCGGCGACGACCTCGCCGTCGGCCAGCACCACCACGCGCGTGGCGACCTCGGCGGCGAGCTCGACGTCGTGGGTGGCGAGCACGACGCAGCGGTCCTGCTCGGCGAGGCGCCGCAGGGTCGCGACGAGCCGCTTCTTCGCGGCGTAGTCGAGGCCGCGCGTGGGCTCGTCGAGCAGCAGCACGGGCGGGTCGGACGCCAGCACGACGGCGAGCGCGAGCGCAAGGCGCTGGCCCTCGCTGAGGTCGCGCGGGTGGACGTCGTCGTCGATGCCCGGTGCGAGCGAGTCGAGCAGCGCGCGCGCCGACCCGGCCGCCGCACCGGCGTCGCGGTCGGCCGACACGAGCTCGTCGCCCACGCGGTCGGCCACGAGCAGATCGGTCGGCTCCTGCGGCACGAGGCCGACCCGGGAGACCAGCTCCCGGCCGCGCAGCAGCGACGGCGCGACGCCGCACACCGTGGCCGAGCCGGAGGCGGGGGAGTGCAGCCCGACGAGGGCGCCGAGCAGCGTCGACTTGCCGGCGCCGTTGCGCCCCATCACCGCGACGATCTCGCCGCGGTCGGCCGCGACCGTCGCGCCGCGCAGCGCGACGACGCCGCCATGGCGGACGACGACATCCTCGACGACCACGGCGGGCTCGCCGTCGACGACGTGCAGCGACGACCGCGCGCGCAGAGCGGCGTCGTGGGCGAGCGGCTCGAGCCGCTCGCGCAGCGGCCCGGCGGCCCGGCGCGCATCTCGGACCGACAGCGGCAGCGGCGACCAGCCGGCGAGACGCCCGAGCTCGACGACCGGCGGCGCGACCGGCGCGTGCGCCATCACCTCGGCGGGCGTGCCGACGACGAGCGGCTCGCCCGCGCCCGGCACGACCACGACGCGGTCGGCGTACTGCACCACGCGCTCGAGCCGGTGCTCGGCGAGCAGCACGGTCACCCCCAGGTCGTGCACGAGGCGCTGGAGCGCCGCGAGCACCTCCTCGGCCGCGCCTGGGTCGAGCGCCGACGTCGGCTCGTCGAGCACGAGCACCTTCGGGTGCGTCGTGAGGACGGCGCCGATCGCGACGCGCTGGCGCTGGCCGCCCGACAGCGACAGCAGCGGGCGGTGGCGGAGGTCGGCGAGGCCGAGCAGGTCGAGGGTCTCCTCCACGCGCCGGCGCATGACGTCGGGCGCGAGGCCGACCGACTCCATGCCGTAGGCGAGCTCGTCCTCGACGAGGTCGGTGACGAACCCCGACAGCGGGTCCTGCGGCACGATGCCGACGACGTCGGCGAGCTCGCGCGGCGGGTGCGTGCGGGTGTCGCGGCCGGCGACCGTGACGCGCCCGCGCAGGGTGCCGCCGGTGAAGTGGGGGACCAGCCCGTTGACGCAGCGCAGCAGCGTGGACTTGCCGCTGCCAGTGCGACCCACGACGAGGACGAGCTCGCCCTCGGGCACGTGGAGGTCGACGTGGGAGAGGACGGGGGTGGAGGCGCCGTCGTAGGTGACGGTGACGTCGTCGAAGCGGATCACGCGGCCACCTCCTCGGGCGCCCTGCGGCCGGCCGCGGATGCGGTCTCCCGGACCGACATCATGCCCGGCGGCAGGGGCGCGACGACGCCCGGAAGCGCAGCGAGCAGCACGGCTGCGGCGGGCAGGAGCGGCAGCTGCGGCCAGGCCGGCGGGGACACCTGGCCGACGAGCGCGGACGGGTCCGCGGCGGAGACGGCGACGGCCACGGCTGCGGCGAGGACGCCGGTGCCCGCCACGATCCACTCGGGCAGCGCCCACGGGTCGGGGCGGTAGCGCGTGCGGATGCTGCGCCGGCCGGACAGCAGGACGCCGACCGTGGCGGCCGCGACGCCGGTCGCGAGCAGCGGGAGCGCGACGCCACCCGGCGTGCCGGAGTCGACGAGCGCGTAGACCCCGGCGCAGATGCCGAGCATCCCGAGCAGCAGCAGGCCCCCCGAGGTCCGGCGCAGGGCCGGCGACATCGGCCCGACCCGGCCGTAGCCGCGCGAGTCCATCGCCGCAGCGAGGTCGACGGCCCGCTCGAGGGCGCCCTCGAGCACCGGCATCACCGAGCCCGCGAGCGCCTTGACGCCGGTGTCCGGCCGGCCGCGCAGGCGGCGCGCGGTGCGGACGCGGCCGACGTCCTGCACGAGCTGCGGCGCGAACGTCATCGCGACGACGACGGCCACGCCCACCTCGTAGAGCGCCGCGGGCACCGAGGCGAGCAGTCTGGCGGGGGAGGCCAGCGAGTTCGCGGCGCCGACGCAGGCGAGCAGCGCGGCGAGCACCATGCCCTGGTACACCGCCATGAGCAGCTCCTCCGCGGTCACCGCCCCGCCGAGGCTCACGCCCGCCGCCCACGACGGCAGCGGCAGCGACGGCAGCGTCACCAGCACGGTGCTGCCGAAGCCGGAGCCGAGCACCACCGTGAACGCCACGCGGATGGCGATCACCACGAGCCCGAGCTTGAGGAACACGGCGTACGACCGCGCCCAGGGCGCGTCGGGCCGGCGGCGTGCGACCACCCATCCGGCGACCGCGACGACGAGGCCGAGGAGCAGCGGGTTGGTCGTGCGGCTGACGACGACGGCGAGGCCGAGGGCCCACACCCACCACGCGACCGGGTGCAGCCAGCGCGGCACCGCCGACGCGCCCAGCCCGTGCCTCACGCCGCTCAGCGCGCTCATGACGACCGCCGCCGCGCCGACCACCAGGCCGCGCCGCCCGCGAGGACCAGCAGCGCGGCGCCGAGCCCGAAGCCGATCGGCGAGCCGGCCTCCTGCTGCGCGGCGCCGACGGGCGTGCCCGAGCTGACCGGCAGCGGGGCCTCCTCGTCGGGAGCCGTCGCCGTCGCCGTCGCGCTCGGCGACGAGTCGCCGGTGGCGCTATCGGACGGGGCCGCGGCAGACTCCGTCGCGGTCGCGGCTGCGGACGACGACGGGCGCGCCGCCGGGCTGCTCGCGGCGGCCGACGGCGTCGCCTTCGACGACGTCCCTGCGCCTGAACCTCCCGAACCGCTGGTGCGCGTGGGCTTCGGCGAGGCCGACGTCCGCGTGGGGGTCGGCTTCGGATCGGCGACGGCGGCCGCGCACTCGGTGCGCGGATAGCCGTCGATCCCGCACACGAGCCCGTCGCCGCGCACGCGCGGCGTCACGCCGGCGGCCTTGAGGACCGCGAAACCGTTGGAGCCCGCTGCGACGACGACGCATTCCACGCGCACGGTCCCCGCGCCCGGCGGCGTCTCGCCCGGGGGTGCGTCGCCGGTGGTGCCGTAGTCGACGACGACCGCCACGCGCACCTTGCCGTCGGCAGCAGCGTCGGTGCAGTGGTCGGCCCAGCTGCCGCCGGTGCGCGGCTTCTGGCGCCCGCCCGCCTCGGTGGTGACGGCGAACCGCCAGCCGACGACGGACTGGTCCTTCGGCCGGTCCGAGCCGGGGCCGAGCGACGCGAACGTCCAGCCGCCGGACGCGCCCCACCAGTAGGTCCAGTAGCGGTAGGTCGTGGCCTGGGCCGGCGGCGCGGCGGCCACCGACGCGAGCAGCGCCAGCAGCAGCGCCAGCGCGACGCCGACGGCAGCGGGCGCGCCCGGGAGGCCGGCCGCCGCGGCAGCCGTCCGTCCCGCGCGCGTCCGCATCGCCGTCACGCCCAGAGGTCCTGCCGGCGCGCCGCCACGAGGGCCGCGGCGCCGCCGCCGAGCAGCAGCAGGCCGCCGACGGCGATCCACGGCGTGGCCGAGGTGACGCCGGTGGGCGAGAGCGCGTCCTGCGTCGCACCGCCGCTCTGCGGCTCGGTCGTGGCCGGGGCCGGCGTCGAGGCGCCCTGCTGCAGCGTGGCGCCGAGGTCGGCGAGGAGACCCTCGACCGTGGCCTGGCTGCCGTCGCTGGCGACGACGCCGAGCACCGCGAGCCCGAGCAGGCCGGGGTTGCCGCTGTCCTCCGCCGCCTGGTCGAGCGTCGTCTGCAGCGCGGCGTCGCGCTGGTCGCCGCCGACGCCGATGGCCGACAGCGCGAGCACGGCCCAGGCGGTGTCACCCGCCGACACCGTGCCCGGCTTGCGCTGGCCGGTGCTGAAGTCGAGCTGCGGCACGGCGCCGCCGTAGGTGTCGATGAGGCGGGCGAGGTAGCCGCCGGCGTAGTCGAGCGCCGTGCCGCCGATCGCCTTCGGCACGACGCGTGCAGCGCGCATCGGCTGCAGGGCGCCGCCCGTCGCCGGGTCGACCGCCGCCGGCTCCGACGTCGACGGCGCGGGGGTCGTCGACGTCGCACTCGAGGTCGCACTCGAGGTCTCACTGGGCGTCGGCTCCGGCGCCGGCGTGGTGGCGGCCGGCGCGACCGGGGCGGTCCCGGGGGCCGACGGCGCCGTGGTGGCGGGGGCGGGCGAGGTGCTCGTCGCGGTGGGCGACGGCGACGACGACGGGCAGGCCTCGCGCGGCACCGACGTCGACGGCGCGTCGGCCACGAACGGCAGCGGGGCACCGCTCAGCGCGAGCGCGGCCTGCACGCTGGCGGCGTCGTTGGCGTAGCCCGCGCCCCAGGTGGAGTTGTAGGCGAACGCGCCGTCCTCGTCGGTCGCGGCCGCCGCGCAGCCGAGCTGCAGGGAGTAGAGGTAGTCGGCCGCGGTGGCGCCGCCCGGGTGGGCGACCTGCTGCGGCGTCAGCCCCGCGGAGCTCGTGCCGAGCAGGCTCACCGCGGTGGAGTTGGCGTCGGACTCGCCCCCCGCGAAGTAGGGGAACCCGCCGTCGGCGTTCTGCGCGTCCTCGAGCCAGCCGAGCGCCGCCTCGGCGGCGTTGAGCTCGCCGACCGAGATGAGGGCGGCCGCGGCGAGGCCGGTGGAGTTGGTGTCCTCGCCCGTGAAGCTCACGGGGTCGGACTTCGTGCACGGCGTCGAGGTGTCGGCGCGGAAGGCCTGGAAGCCGCCGTCGTCGCACTGCTGCCAGAGCAGCCACTCGACCGCGCTGGCGGGCGGCTCCTCGCCGGCGGCGACGTAGGCCAGGACGGAGATCGACTGGCGGAACACGCCGTCGTAGGTGGGGTCGGACGAGCCGAACAGGCCGGGGTAGGGGTCGGCGGAGCCGGCCGCTGCGGCGGGGGAGGCGGACACGGCCAGCAGGGCGCCGGCCGCCAGGGCGCCGGCGAGCAGCCGGCGGGGCGTGCGGATCACGAGGGATCCTCTCGGTGAGCGGGCACGAACCAAGCGGTCCGGATCGCTCCCCATGCGACGCAGAAACCCCCCGGCCTGCGTCGTGGACGCGGGCGCGAGGGGCGCGAGGTCGGACCGGGGGACGGTCCGGGCTCGTTCCGTATACCTCGACGGAAAGTGAGCCGTTCTCGCGCCCGCCAGGTGCTCCGGCTCGCCGCCACTCCGGTGAGGAGGACGGCCTACGGTTGCGGGTCAGCGCCGGATTCGGACCGGCTTCCCCTGGACGTCAGGCGCGGTGTTCTGTTGTCGGCGCCCACCGTACGGGACGCCGGCCCCCGGACGTGAGCCGACCCGCGGATCCCTCCCGCGGAGGAGCCGCTCGGCGCGCGGGCTCGCGGCGGGCGCCGCGGAGGGGCACGCTTCGGTCTGTGAGCACGACGCGGGACGGCGCAGCGGGCCAGGAGGTCCGCCTGCCCGTGCAGGGGATGACCTGCCGGGCCTGCGAGGTGCGGGTCGGCAAGGCCCTGCGCCGCGTGCCCGGCGTGCTCGACGCCGACGTCTCCTCCCGGGCCGGCCGCGCGGTACTCGTGGTCGACCCGGACGTGCCGCGCGAGCGGCTCGACGCCGACGTGGCCGAGGCCGTGGCGGACGCCGGGTACGCCGTCGGCCGCTCGCCCTGGCTCACTGCCGACCCCGACGACTGGCGCCGGGCGATCGTCGCCGTCGGTGTCGTCGGCATCCTCGCGGTGCTGCTCCTGTGGTTCGGGCTGCCCGACCTGTCGACCGCCACCGACGCGGCCTCCCGCGGCCTGCTCGTGGTGCTGCTCGTCGGGCTCGCCGCCGGTGTGAGCACGTGCATGGCGCTCGTCGGCGGCCTCGTGCTCGCGGTGTCGTCGTCGTACGCCGCCTCCGTCTCGCGCGACGACGGCGCGCCGCGGCCGACGTCGTGGCGCCCGCACCTGTGGTTCCACGCGGGCCGCATCGTCGGCTTCTTCGTCCTCGGCGCCCTGCTCGGCGCGGTGGGCTCGCGCATCGGCCTGCCCGAGCGGCTGCAGGCGGTGCTCACCCTCGCGATCGCCGTGGTGCTCGTCGTCCTCGGCATCCGCCTGCTGCGGCTCTCGCCCCGCATCTCCGGCTGGTCGCCGACCCTTCCGCCCTCGCTGGCCCGTGCCCTGGGCGTCGAGGAGCGGTCGTCGCTGCCGTACTCCGACGTCCGCACCGCCGTGCTCGGGGCGCTCACCTTCCTGCTGCCGTGCGGCTTCACGCAGGCGATGCAGCTCTACGCGCTCACCACCGGCTCGGCGCTCACCGCCGGTGTCGTCATGGCCGTGTTCGCGATCGGGACGACGCCGGGACTGCTCGCCGTGGGCGGGCTCCCGGGCCTGGCCTCCGGGGCCGCGCGCCAGCAGATTCTCGCCTTCGCCGGCGCCTTGCTCATCGTGTTCGCGGTCGTCAACGCGTCCGGTGCGCTGACGCTGCTCGGCCTGGCCCCGTCGCCGGCACGCGAGGCGCCCACGTCGCTCACGGCCAACGTGTCGGTCGCGGGAGGGGTGCAGACCGTCGTCACCGACCAGACGTCCCGCGGGTACGTCCCCGACGTCGCCGTCGTCGCGGCGGGCGTGCCGATCCGCTGGGAGATCACCTCGGTCAGCAACCTCACCTGCGCCGCCTACATGCGCGGCATCACCGACCCGGCGTGGAAGGTCGACCTGAAGACCGGCGCCAACGTCGTCGAGCTGCCTGCGCTCGCCCCCGGCCCCTGGGACTTCACCTGCGCCATGGGCATGTACCGCGGCACGATCTACGCGATCGAGCAGCCCTCGTCATGACAGCAGGCCGCCGGCGAGAGCCGGCGGGCCTGCTGGTCGATCGGTTGTGCCCGTCAGGCGGGCGGGTGCAGCGACATCGGGCCGTAGACGACGCGCTCGCCCTCGAGCAGGGTCACGGCGTCGACGCCGGCCTCGAGCAGGCGCTGCCACTCCTCGCCGATCCAGGTCTCGGCGTCGGCCTGGCTCGGGAAGCCCGGGGCCTCCGGCGGATCGAGCACGACGACGTCGCCGGACGCGGTCTCGTAGCGCCAGGCCCAGGACGCCGGCTCGGCCATCACGGCCTCGTCTCGGGGGAGACGGTGAGGCGCGGGTCGGTCTTGGCGACGTCGCCGAGCACGTCGTCGATGGCCGCCATGACCTCGGGCTCGAGCACGACGCCGGACGCCTTGACGTTCTCGTGCACCTGCTCGGGGCGGGTGGCGCCGATGATCGCCGACGACACGTTGTCGTTCTGCAGCACCCACGCGACCGCGAGCTGGGCCATCGACAGGCCCGCCTGCTCGGCGATCGGCCGGAGCTGCTGCACGCGCTCGAGGATCTCGTCGGTGCGCAGCCGCTCGGTGAAGTGGCCGCTGGTCGGGTCCGTGGCGCGCGAGCCCGCGGGCGGCGGCTGGCCCGGCAGGTACTTGCCCGTCAGGATCCCCTGCGCGATCGGGCTCCAGACGATCTGCCCGAGCCCGAGCTCGCGGGACGTCGGGACGACCTCGGCCTCGATGACGCGCCACAGCATCGAGTACTGCGGCTGGTTGGAGACGAGGCGGTCGAAGCCCATCTGGTCGGCGATCTCGACGGCCCGGCGGATCTGCTCGGCGTCCCACTCGGACACGCCGACGTAGAGCACCTTGCCCTGGCGGACGAGGTCGTCGAAGGCCCGCAGGGTCTCCTCGAGCGGCGTCGCGTGGTCGTAGCGGTGCGCCTGGTAGAGGTCGACGTAGTCGGTGCCCAGCCGGCGCAGCGAGCCGTTGATGCTCTCGGCGATGTGCTTGCGCGACAGGCCGCGGTCGTTCACGCCGGGGCCGGTGGGCCAGTAGACCTTGGTGAACATCTCGAGGCCCTCGCGGCGCTGGCCCTTCAGCGCCTTTCCGAGCACCTCCTCCGCGCGGGTGCCGGCGTACACGTCGGCGGTGTCGAAGGTGGTGATGCCCTCCTCGAGGGCGGCGTTGACGCACGCGATCGCGGCGTCCTCCTCCACCTGCGAGCCGTGGGTGATCCAGTTGCCGTAGGAGATCTCGCTGACGAGCAGGCCGCTGCGGCCGAGATGGCGATGCTTCATGATCCCGACCCTAGAACGGACCGAGGACCCCCGCTCGTGCGGAGGTCCTCGGATCGCCGGGCGGGCCGGCTACTTCTTGGCGCGTGCCGCCTTCGGCACGACCGGCTTGCCGCCGGCCTTGACGGTGGGCGGGGGGAGCCGGAGTCGGCGGATCTGCAGGCTGCGCAGCACGCCGTAGCCCACGGCCCCGCGCCGCTCCTGGTCGGGGAACTTCTCGGGCAGGTCCTTGCGGAGCCGGTAGACGATGTAGACCGAGTCGAGGACGACGCCGATGAGCATCGCCAGCCAGGAGTACAGCAGCACGACCTGGACCCACTGCACGCGGATGAAGCCGGCGAGCAGGACCACCAGCGCCACCGGGATGAACAGCTCGCCGGCGCTGCGGCGGCCGTCGACCCAGTCGCGGACGTACTTGCGCACGGGGCCGGCGTCGCGGACCGGCAGGTGGCGCTCGTCGCCGCGCTGCAGAGCCATCCGGGCCTCGTAGCGGGCCTGGCGGTCGGCCTCGCGGGCCGCTTTGCGCGCGGCCTTGGGGTCGGTCTGTCCCTGGAGGCGCGCCTTGCGGGCCGCCTCGGCCTCCTTGCGGGTGGGCGTCGGCGCGCCCTTGCCGGAGGTCTTCTCCTCGGCCGGGGCGGGGGCGGCGGGCGCGTCGTCGGCGCTCTTGCGGCGGAACACGCCGTCACTCTAAGCGGCCCGGCCCGGCCCCGACGAACGGGCAGGCCCCCGCTCCGGGGAGCGGGGGCCTGCGTGCAGGGTGCGGGGTCAGGAGACCGTCGTGACCACGTAGCCCTGCACCGTGAACTTCACCGGCGCGGTCTTGGCCACGTAGAGGGTGAAGCTGGTCGTGGCCGAGGTCTCCGGGAGGGTCACCTGCGCCCCAGCGGTGGCCCAGTCGGCGCAGTCGTTGCTGCCCCAGTCGAAGCTCGGGGCGAACCCCGTGCCGCAGCCGAAGTCGCTCACGTCGGAGTCGTCGTCGACCAGCTCGAGGAACACCTTCGGTGCAGACGACTCGCCGACCTTGACGATCGTGGTCGAGGCGTTGGTCGAGGAGAACGACCAGGATCCGCCCGACGACTTCGAGGACCAGCCGCTCCAGATCGGCGACTTGGTGACGGTGCCCGCCTTCCAGCCGGCCTTGAACTCGCCGGCGCCGGCGTAGTCGCTGTCGTCGGTGAGGTTGATCTTCGTGATGTGCCAGGTGGCCGTGCGCTGCTTGACGCGCACGGAGCGCCACTCGGTCCAGGTCTTGCCGAGCATGTCGGTCGCCATCAGCTTCACGGTGTAGGTCGTGTTCTGCTTCAGGTAGGGCGAGGCCGCGCTGGTGAACGTCCAGGCGTTGGTCCACGTCTGGGTCTGGCCGTCGATCATCTGCGAGATGCGGCTGGTCTTGTCGGCGTTCCAGATCTCGGCCTTCATCGAGACGTAGCCGGTCGCGGTGGCCGCCGCGCGGATCGTGCGGGTGTCGGCCGACACCGAGGTGGACGCGATGCAGTCGGTCGAGCAGAGGCTGGCGGCGGACGCAGGCGCCGCAGCGGCCAGGCCGCCGGCGACGAGGCCGACGGCGGCGGCGACGGCGGCGAGGGTGCGGGCGAGGGTGGTCTTCATCGTGGTCTCCGTGGGTGGTTCCGGGCCCGGAGGCCCGGGCTGTCTCGTGGCGCCGGTCGGCGCCGCTCGAGGAGGACTCTCGTCCGGTCCGGCCGCCGGCACCTGAGCAGCGACTACTCATTCCGCGACGCCGGATACCTAGGTGCCACAACAGCTCTCGAGCTGCCGCGGGCCCTAGCTACGACGACGCGGCCCCGCCTCGGGGGAGGCGGGGCCGCGGTGCCTGCGGCGGTCGGGACCTGCCGCTGCCGGGAGTGCTGCCGGGCTAGGAGATGGTCTGCACGACCTTGCCGGTGACCTTCCACTGCGTCGGCGCTGACTTGGCCGGGGCGATGGTGAAGGTCCGGGTCGCGGAGTACTCGGGGAGCAGCAGCTGCGTGCCGCCGTGGGCCCAGTCGCCGCACTGGTTCGACGAGGTGACGAAGGTCGAGTAGAAGGTCATCTGCCCGCCGCAGGTGCCCTGCAGGTTGTCGCCCGTGTCGTCCTCGGTGAGCTGCAGCCACACGGTGGGCGTGGAGCCCTCCTTGCTGCGGGTGAGGTGCATGGTCGTGTTGGACTCCGAGAACGTCCAGTAGCCGCCGGAGGACTTGGACACCCAGCTGCTCCAGATCGGGGTCTTGAGGGTGTTCTGCACCTTCCACGAGCCGTTGAACTCGCCGGCGCCGAAGTAGTCGCCGTCGTCCGTCAGGTCGATGCGGGTGATGTAGTAGGTGGCCGTGCGCTGCTTGACGCGGACGTTCTTCCACTCGGTGTAGGTCTTGCCCAGCATGTCCGTCGCCGTCACGCGCACGGCGTAGTAGGTGTTCTGCGCGAGGGTGGTGCTCGAGTACGACCGCAGCGGCCACGTGCGCTCCCAGGTCAGCGGCTGGTCGTCGAGCATGTAGCCGACCCGGGTCGTGCGGGCGCTGTTCCAGATCTCGCCGGTGACCTTGACGAAGCCGGTCGTCGCGACGTCGGCGGTGATCGACTTCGTCGTCGCGCTGACGGTGAAGCCGGAGATGCAGTCGGTGGAGCACAGGCTCGCGGCCGAGGCGGGCGCGGCGGTCGCGGCGACGGCGCCGGCGGCGAGGCCGATCGTGGCCGCGACGGCGGCGAGGGTCCGGGCGAGTCGGGTCTTCATCGTGGTCTCCGTGGGTGGTTCCGGGCCCGGAGGCCCGGGCTGGCTGCGGCCGCCGGTCGGCGCCGCTCGGGGAGGACTCTCGCCGCGGGGGAGGGGCCGGGGCCTGAGCAGCCGCTACTCAGATCGCCCTCTCCGACTACCTAGCGGTGCGGCCGCGCGGGAAAGCCGCAGGTCAGGGACCTGATCACGGGTATCGGGGAGGGACAGGCGGCCGGGATGCCACTAGGTTGGAACTCGGGGGCGCCGTCGGACGTCGCCCCAAAGACGCAGACGTCGACGAAGGGGGCGCCCGCGATGGGCCTCTGGCAGCGCTTCACCATGATCTTCAAGTCCAAGGCCAACAAGGCCCTGGACAAGGCGGAGGACCCGCGCGAGACGCTCGACTACTCCTACGAGAAGCAGCTCGAGCTGCTGCAGAAGGTGCGCCGCGGCGTCGCGGACGTGGCGACCAGCCGCAAGCGCCTCGAGCTGCAGATGACCCAGCTGCAGCAGCAGAGCGACAAGCTCGAGCAGCAGGCGAAGGCCGCGCTCGCCGGCGGCCGGGAGGATCTCGCCCGCGAGGCCCTCACCCGCCGCAGCGGCCTGGCCACGCAGATCTCCGACCTGCAGGCGCAGCACGCCTCGCTCGTCGACCAGGAGGAGAAGCTGGTCCAGGCCAGCCAGCGCCTCCAGGCCAAGGTCGAGGCCTTCCGCACCAAGAAGGAGACGATCAAGGCCACGTACTCCGCCGCGGAGGCGCAGACCAAGATCAACGAGGCCTTCTCCGGCATCAGCGAGGAGCTCGGCGACGTCGGCATGGCGATCCAGCGCGCCGAGGACAAGACCGCCCAGCTGCAGGCGCGCGGCCAGGCCATCGACGAGCTGCTCGCCTCGGGCGCGCTCGACGACCCGACCGGCACCAGCAAGGACTCGATCACCCTCGAGCTCGAGCGCATGGCGAGCGGCAACGAGGTCGAGGCCCAGCTGGCCGCGATGAAGGCCGAGATCGGCGGCGCAGAGCCGGCGCCGGCGATCGAGGCCCCGGACAAGCCGCAGGCCTGACGCCTGCGGGACGAGGAGGGGAGCGACCGGTGATCATCCGCATCCTGGGCGAGGGCCAGTTCGTCGTCCCGGACTCCGACCTGCCCGAGATCAACCGCCTCGACGCGGCTCTCGAGTCCGCCCTCAAGTCGGCCGACGGCGACTTCCAGGGCGCCCTCGACGCGCTGCTCGAGCACGTCCGAGCCATCGGGGTCCGCCCGCCGGACCACGAGATGGAGGAGTCCGACGTGGTCCTGCCGTTCGCGGACGCCACCGAGGACGACGTCCGCGACATGCTCGGCGAGGACGGCCTCATCCCCGGCTGACCTGAGAAGCACGTGAGAGCAGGGGCCGGGCGGAACATCCGTCCGGCCCCTGCTCGTTCCCCTGGTGAGCGGCACCGCCGGTGCCGCCCTGCGCGCGACGAGACGACGAGGAGTGATGCGGCCGTGGCCGCCACCCGCTACGCCCACGACAGCGGCCTGACCCGGCGCATGGTCGGCACGATGTTCGGCCTGGGCCTGGTCTACGTCGTCCTCATGGCCGTGCTCATCGTGCTGGGCTTCAGCGCGACGTTCGTGCTGCTGTTCTCCGGGATCCTGCTGTTCTGCCAGTGGTACTTCAGCGACACCATGGCGCTCTCGGCGATGCGGGCACGGGTCGTGACGCCGGAGCAGGCGCCGCAGCTGCACGCGATGGTCGACCGGCTGTGCGCCATGGCCGACATGCCGAAGCCGCGCATCGCCATCGCCGACACCGACGTCCCCAACGCGTTCGCGACGGGCCGCTCGCCCAACCGGGCGGTGGTGTGTGTAACCACCGGCATCCTGCGCCGCCTCGACCAGGAGGAGCTCGAGGGCGTCCTGTCGCACGAGCTCTCCCACGTGGCGCACCGCGACGTCACCGTGATGACGATCGCGTCGTTCGCCGGCGTCGTCGCGGGCCTGCTCACGCGCATGTGGATGTGGAGCGGCATCGGCCGCAACAACCGCGACCAGAACGCCGCCCTCATGGCGCTCGCGGTCTTCCTCGTCTCGATCCTCGTGTACGTCGTCTCGTTCCTGCTCACCCGTGCCCTGTCGCGCTACCGCGAGCTCTCCGCCGACCGCACCGGCGCGCTGCTCACCGGCAAGCCGAGCGCGCTGGCGTCGGCCCTGCAGAAGATCTCCGGCGACATCGCCGGCATCCCGGACCGCGACCTGCGCCAGATGGAGGCCGTCTCGGCGTTCGCGTTCGCGCCGGCCCTCACCTCGAAGTCCTCGCTCTCCACGCTGTTCATGACCCACCCGCCGCTGGAGAAGCGCCTCGAGGAGCTCGCCAAGGTCGCCGCCCAGCTCGGCCAGCGCTGACGCGTCCCCGGTCTCCGGCGTCGCGCTGCTGCCGCGGCGATGCGGACGTATCGTCGAGGCATGGGCGACAGGACGGCGTCCCGGTACGGCGACGACCCGGTGCTGACGCGGGCCACGCGGCGCGCGGTGGTGTCGGTCGTCGGTGCCGTGGTGCTGCTCGTCGTCGGCCTCTCCGTCGCGGTGTCCTTGGTGTCGTTCAAGTTCGGGACGTTCGCGTTCAAGGCCGTCGGCGCCACGCACGGCTGGATCCTGCTGCTGCCCTTGGCCATCGCCGTGCTGTGGCTCACGCGGGCGATCCGCCGGGCGACGCGCGGCGATCGCCTCGGGAGCGACGCGCACGAGCTCGACGTGGACCATCCGCTGCGCGTCTCCCTCGCCCGGCTGGCAGCCCTGGCCGACGTCCCGGTCCCACCGCTGCGGGTGGTGGACTCGCAGCGCCCGAACTCCTACGTCGTGGTCGAGGAGGACGGCACGCAGACCCTGTGCGTGACGTCGTCGGCGCTCGAGGCATGCACGCAGGCCGAGCTCGACGCGATGCTCGCGCACGAGCTCTTCCACGTGGCGCACGGGGATGCGCGGCTCACCAGCAGGCTCGAGGCGATGGCGGAGCTCGCCGACACGCGGGTGTCGGTCCTGTCGGGCTGGATCGTGCCGGCGGTGCGCGGCCTGATGCGTCAGCGCGAGCTGTCCGCCGACAGGGCGGCCGCGCTCCTGACGTCGCGCCCCTCCGATCTCGACTCGGCGGTACGCACCTGCACGCGCGCCGTGCATCCCGGGCCGCCCGACCTCCGGCTGGTCACGGCCGTCCCGTTCGTCGAGGCATCGAGCGGCGAGCGTCCCGGCTGGTGCACGCACCCGTCGGTCGACGAGCGGGCCGACAGCCTCGCCCGGGTCGCGGCGCAGCTCGGACAGCGCTGAGCGGGTGAGCGGCTGAGCGGCCGCCCTTCCGGGGCTGTGCGAGGCTGGACGCATGGGACTGTTCGACTCGCTGCTCGGCCGGAGCAAGCCCGTGCGCCCCGACCTCGACAACCTCTTCGGGCTGCCGTCGGCGGCCATCACGCTCGAGACGTCGATGGGGCTGCACCCCACGGGCACCGGGTCGGTCGCGTTCCGCGCCCCCGAGGGCCGCGCGTTCGCCGACGTGCAGGCCGAGGTGCAGCAGCTGCTCGACCTCGGGGGAGGCCCCGCGGTCGAGGCGGTCGGCGACGAGTACGGCTACACCTGGCTCGTCGTGCGCACCGACCCGCCGGACGTCTCGTCGCTCGTGACCGACCTGCACGCCGTCAACACGTCGCTGCAGGACAGCGGGTTCGGTCCCACTCTGCTGTGCTCGCTGGTGTCGTTCGTCGACGACGCGGGCCGCCGCGCCGGGCTCGTCTACCTCTACAAGCAGGGCACGTTCTACCCGTTCGTGCCGAGCACGGCGCCGGGCACCACCATCACCGGCGAGGCGCCGCTCCGCCGCGACAACCTGCTCGAGATCCAGCTGCGCGACCTGCTCGTGAACGACCTCCGCATGGAGAAGGACACGTCGCGCTGGTTCGCCGTCTGGGGAGCCCCCGGCCTCTAGGCCCGGCGCGGCTCGTCAGTCCTGCCTGTCGGGCGGCGTGGCGCCGACGCCGGGAAGGGCGAGCATGCGGTCGAGGGCGACGCGCGCCCAGTGAGCGACGTCGGGGTCGACCTCGATGCGGTTGACGACGTTGCCCTCGACGAGGTTCTCCAGCGCCCACACCAGGTGCGGCAGGTCGATGCGGTTCATCGTCGAGCAGAAGCAGACGGTGCGGTCGAGGAACACGATCTGCTTGTCGGGGTGGCGCAGCGCGAGGCGCTTGACCAGGTTGAGCTCGGTGCCGATCGCCCACGCCGAGCCGGCAGGTGCGGCGTCGACCGTCTTGATGATGAACTCGGTGGAGCCGACGAGGTCGGCGGCCTTGACGACGTCGTGCTGGCACTCGGGGTGCACGAGGACGTTGACGCCGGGGATGCGCTCGCGCACGTCGACGACCGACTCGAGGTTGAAGCGGCCGTGCACGGAGCAGTGGCCCTTCCAGAGGATCATCTTCGCGTCGCGCAGCTGCTCGGCGGTGAGCCCGCCGCCCGGCTTGTGGGGGTCGTAGACCACGCAGTCGTCGAGGGAGAGGCCGAGCTCGAGCACCGCGGTGTTGCGCCCGAGGTGCTGGTCGGGGAGGAAGAAGACCTTCTCGCCCTGCTCGAACGCCCACTCGAGCGCGCGCCGGGCGTTGGACGACGTGCACACCGCGCCGCGGTTGCGGCCGGTGAACGCCTTGATGGCGGCGGTGGAGTTCATGTACGTGATCGGGATGGTCACGTCGGTGATGCCGGCGTCGGCCAGCACGTCCCAGGCGTCCTCGACCTGGCCGATCGCGGCCATGTCGGCCATCGAGCAGCCGGCGGCGAGGTCGGGCAGGACCACGGCCTGCTCGGGTCCGGTGAGGATGTCGGCGCTCTCGGCCATGAAGTGGACGCCGCAGAACACGACGTACTCGGCCTCGGGCCGCGCCGCGGCGTCGCGGGCGAGCTTGAAGGAGTCGCCGGTGACGTCGGCGAACTGGATGACCTCGTCGCGCTGGTAGTGGTGGCCGAGCACGAACACGCGGTCGCCGAGCTTCTCCTTGGCCGCACGCGCGCGCTCCACGAGGTGGGGGTCGCTGGGGGCGGGGAGGTCGCCGGGGCACTCGACGCCGCGCTCCGACTGCGGGTCGGCGTCGCGCCCGAGCAGCAGCAGGGCCAGCGGCGTGGGGGTCGGCTCCACGAAGCTCTCGGTGCTCACGGCCGCATCCTCTCACCTGCGATCCGGACGTCCGCAGGCGTCCGGATCAACGTCGCGCCCGGCGGGACGCTTCCCGGTCCGCCGTCGTCGTGGCCCGGCGGATAGCGTCGTCCGCATGAAGGTCCTCGTCGCGCCCGACAAGTTCGCGGGGACGCTCACGGCGGTGGAGGCCGCCTCGGCCATCGCCGAGGGCTGGCGGCGCACCTCGCCGGAGGACGAGCTCGTCCTCCTCCCGCTGGCCGACGGCGGCCCCGGCTTCCTCGACGTCCTCGAGACGGCGCTGGGCGGACGCCGCGTGCCGGCCGTCGTCACGGGGCCCCTACGCGAGCCGGTGCCGTCGGGCGTGCTGCTGGTCGGGGACACCGCCTACATCGAGGTGGCGCAGGCGTGCGGGCTCCACCTCGTGCCCGAGCAGGCGCGCGACCCCCGGCGCACCACGTCGTACGGCGTCGGCGAGCTGCTGGCCCTGGCCGTGTCCGAGGGCGCCTCGACGGTCGTGCTCGGTCTCGGCGGCACCGCGACGAGCGACGGGGGAGCGGGGCTGCTCGCCGCGCTCGGCGCCACGGCCGAGGGGGCCGAGGGCCTCGACGTGAGCGCCCTGCTCGCCGAGGGGACGTCGGCCCTGCGCTCCGTGCAGCGCGCCGACCTCGAGCCCGCCCGGCGCGCAGTCGACGGCGTCCGCCTCGTCATCGCCTCCGACGTCGACAACCCGCTGCTCGGCCTGCGGGGCGCGGCGAACGGCTTCGCCCGGCAGAAGGGCGCCGACGACGGCGCCGTCATGGAGATCGAGGGCGACCTCGAGCACCTGGTCGCCGTGCTCGGCCGCCGCCCGGACGGCAAGGACCCGGCCGTGGCGCTGGGGGCCGGGGCGGCGGGCGGGCTCGGCTACGCGCTGCTCCACCTCGGGGCCGAGCGCGTGCCCGGCATCGCCACCGTGCTCGAGACCGTCCGGTTCCCGGAGCGCGTGCGCGAGGCCGACGTCGTCGTCACCGGCGAGGGCAGCTTCGACTGGCAGAGCCTGCGCGGGAAGGTCGTGTCCGGCGTGGCGGAGGCCGCGCTGGCCGAGGGCCGCGGCTGCGTCGTGCTGGCCGGCCGGGTCGAGGTGGGCCGGCGCGAGTACGCCGCCACCGGCGTCAGCGGCGCGTACGCCGTCGTCGACCACGTCGCCGAGCAGGGGCTGCCGCCCGAGGCGGCCCTCGACGACCCCGCCGCCCGCCTCGCCGACCTCGCCGAGCGCGCGGCGCGCACCTGGGGAGGCTGAGCCGGGGGTCGGATCGCGCTCCCCACGACGCGAATCGACCCCCAACGCCCGAGGCGGCTGAGCCGGGGGTCGGATCGCGCTCCCCACGACGCGTATCGACCCCCGACGCCCCGGCGCCCCGACCCGCGGCGGGCGGCGGTGCCCGGTGGACGGGTCTGTGGCGGCGCTGCGGGCTCGCGCATGGCATCCTGGTGAGGCTGGCCTTGCCTGGGCACGGGAATAGATCGTGCCGGGGGCGGGGTTGGCAGGTTCGACAGCCGCTACCGGTGCACCCCGTGGAGGACACCCGCATGACCGCCGACGTCACCATCGAGACCACGCTGCCCGTCTCCGACGGGATCCTGCTGACCGAGGCCGCGTCCAGCAAGGTGGCCGCCCTCCTCTCGGCCGAGGGCCGCGAGGACCTGTCGCTCCGCGTCGCCGTGCAGCCCGGCGGCTGCTCGGGTCTGCGCTACCAGCTCTTCTTCGACGACCGCTCGCTCGACGGCGACGTCGTCAAGGAGTTCGGCACCGTCAAGGTCGTCACCGACCGCATGAGCGCCCCGTACCTGGCCGGCGCCACGGTCGACTTCGTCGACACCATCGAGAAGCAGGGCTTCACGATCGACAACCCGAACGCCACCGGCTCCTGCGCCTGCGGCGACTCGTTCAGCTGATCGGCCCACCACCCCGCATCACGAGGGGCCGCACCCGTACGGGTGCGGCCCCTCGTCGCGTGCGGGCCGGGTCCGGGCCCCGGGACCCGGGCGGCCGGACCGGCCCGCAGCCGGGCGGGCCCTCAGGCGCGGGCGACGGTGATCGGCCGGCCGGTCGCCGCGTCGATGAGCGCGCGGTCGCCGAGCGGCGCCGCCAGCGTGATCGAGGCCTTCGACTCCTTCGCGATCTCGATGCAGGCCTGGTCGGGCCCGAGCGTGGAGCGGCCCACGACCGAGACGGTGACGGTGGTCGCGGTCTCCTCGGCGCTGGCCGCGTACTCCGAGCACACCCCGCCCCAGAAGATCAGGGCGATGTCGGCGCCGGACACGATCGCCCGGTCGACCGCCGGCTGCTCGACGCCGGGCTGGGCCGGGCCGGACGGCACCGGCTCGGGCGACAGGCCGGGGTCGGTGGGCTCGACGCCGCCGCTGCCCGGCTCGCCGGACGACCCGGCCCCCGGCTCGTCGACGGGCGGGGGCTCCTCGCCGCCGGTGCCGGGCGGGACGCTGCCGCCGCCGGTGCCCGTGCCGGGCTCGGGGTCGGCGAGGAAGGCGTCGTCGACCGCGACGGCCACGAGCGGGTCGTCCCAGCCCTCGACGGAGAACAGCCACGAGGGCACGAGCACGGGCTCGTCGCCGTCGAACGCGAGCGACAGCCCGAGAACAGCGCCGGTGATGCTGATCGGCTTCGGGTCGTAGGGGCTCGCGCAGACGTCGGGCACGGGCGCCGCGGACTCGTCGCCGGGAGCGGGCTCCGGGCAGGCGATGAGCGGCATCGCGCGCGGCATGGCGACGAGCGAGTCGAACACCTTCTGCGCGCTGAGCAGCGGGTACACGTCCGAGGCGGCGGCGTCGCCGAGGTAGCCGAAGGCGCCCGTGACGCCGTCGGTCGAGACGTCGACGCTCGTGCGCAGCCCTGCGGTGGGCAGGCCGGCGACCGACGGGTCGGCCACGACCGTGCGCGCCCCGATGCCGTTGTCGCCCAAGGCCTTCGGTGAGGCGTCGACGCCGGCTGCCGCGATCACGGGAGCTGCCGCGGCGAGCGCGTCGGCCGACGACGGGGCCGCCGGGGGCTTCGTGCCGGGCGTGGTCGCCGACGCGCAGGCGACGCCGTCGTACGCCGCGGAGGCGGGGTGGTCGACGTCGATGCCGTAGGCCTGGCAGTCGCCCGTGGCCCGCGAGAACGACCACGCGCCGGCACCGTCCTTGCGCACGCGCAGGACGCCGTCGCCGTCGGTCACGACCCAGCCGTAGTCGTGCGCCACCGGCTTGGCCGTGAGCCCGAGGGCGGCGGACAGGCGGGCCACGTCGTCGAGGCTGCCGCCGGTGTCGAAGCGGGCGGTCGGTGCGGACGACGGACCGTCGGGGAGGTCGCCGCCGAGCTGGTAGCCGGAGGACGTGCCGCCGCCCTTGCCGGTGGCGGCGTCGGCGCCGGCGGCCGGGACGGCGCGGGAGCCGATGTGCAGGACGGGCGGGGAGCCGTCGCCCCCGGATCCGGCCACCTGCGTGCCGCAGGCGGCGAGGGCGAGCGCGGCGGCGACGCCGCCCGCCAGCAGGCCGGCGGTGCGCCGGGCGCGGGTCGAACCAGGGCTTCGGGTGGTGCTCATCGTGGCCTCCGCCAGGTAGGCGGCACCGGTCGCGTCCTCCGGTCCCGGATGGGTTCTCCGGACCTGTGACGGCGGTCACCGCTGCCTGGTTCCGTCCAGAGGCTAGGGTTCCCGCGTGCGGGTGCCGCCCAGGGGGAGCAGCTGCGACCACGACCGACCGAACGAGAGCGAGGGGCCGTGCGCGTCTGCGTGACGGGGTCGATCGCGACCGACCATCTCATGACCTTCCCGGGCCGGTTCGCCGACTCCTTCGTGGCCGAGAAGCTCGACAGCGTCTCGCTGTCGTTCCTCGTCGAGGAGCTCGACATCCGCCGCGGCGGCGTGGGCCCCAACATCGCGTTCGGCATGGCGGTGCTCGGCCTGCGGCCCATCCTCGTCGGCGCCGCCGGCCCGGACTTCGCCGACTACCGCTCGTGGCTCGACCGCCACGGGGTCGACACCGCGAGCGTCCGAGTCTCCGACGTCCGCCACACCGCGCGGTTCGTCTGCACGACCGACGTCGACCAGTGCCAGATCGCGTCGTTCTACGCCGGGGCGATGAGCGAGGCCCGCGAGATCGAGCTCGGCCCGGTGGCCGAGCGCGTCGGGGGGCTCGACCTCGTCCTCATCGGCGCCAACGACCCCGAGGCCATGGCCCGTCACACCGACGAGTGCCGGTTCCGCGGCATCCCGTTCGTGGCCGACCCCTCCCAGCAGCTCGCCTGGTCCGACGGGCCCGCCATCAAGCAGCTCGTCGAGGGCGCGGCGTACCTGTTCAGCAACGAGTACGAGTCGGGCCTCATCGAGCACAAGACCGGCTGGACCTCCGACGACGTCCTGCGGCGCGTCGGCGTCCGTGTGACCACGCTGGGCAAGAAGGGCGCGCGCGTCGAGAAGCTCGGCGAGGCGCCGATCGAGGTGCCGACGCCGCTCGAGGAGGTCAAGGCCGACCCCACCGGCGTCGGCGACGCGTTCCGCGCCGGCTTCCTGTCGGGCCTGGCGTGGGGCCTCTCGCACGAGCGCTGCGCCCAGGTCGGCTCGCTGCTGGCCACCTACGTCATCGAGACGGTGGGCACCCAGGAGTACGACCTGGCCCAGCAGCACTTCCTCACGCGCTTCGCCGACACCTACGGCAGCGAGGCCGCCGCCGAGGTCGCCGCGAACGTGCGCTGCCCCCGCCCCTGACGCCGGCCGAGCCCGCCCCCACCCGCAGGAGCCGGATGGCCCCCGTCGAGCCGCCGCCCACCGGCTGGATGCTGCCCGACCCCTGGGACGCCGACCCCGGCGAGGAGATCCTCGGCGTCGGCGCCGACCTGCAGCCGGGCACCCTGCTGCAGGCCTACCGCTCCGGGCTGTTCCCCATGAACCTCGAGCGAGGCGGGCCGCTCGGCTGGTGGTCGCCCGACCCCCGCGGCGTGCTGCCGCTGGACGCGCTGCGCATCACGCGCTCGCTGGCGAAGTCGTGCCGCCGCTTCACCGTCACCGTCGACACCGACTTCGTGGGCGTGATGCGCGAGTGCGGCGATCCCGCCCGGCCGAGCGGCTGGATCGACGACGACTTCGTCGAGGCCTACGCCGAGCTGCACCGCCTCGGCTGGGCGCACTCCGTCGAGACCCGCGACGACGACGGCCGCCTCGTCGGCGGCCTCTACGGCGTCGAGGTGGGCGGGCTGTTCGCGGGGGAGTCGATGTTCAGCCGCGAGCGCGACGCCTCGAAGGTCGCCCTCGTCGCGCTCGTCGACGTGCTGGCGGCGGCCCCCGGGCCGGGGCGGCTGCTCGATGTGCAGTGGCGCACCGAGCACCTGGCCAGCCTCGGCGTCGTCGAGGTGCCGCGGCGCGACTACCTCGTGGCGCTCGAGCGCGCGCTGCCCCTGCCGCCCGCCTTCTGACGGGCCGCTCTCAGGGCGCCGGGGGCGCGACGAGGAACGCGTCGCCGACGCCGTCGGGCGCAGGGCCGGTCCACTCGAGCACGCGGCCGCGCAGGCTGCACCACGCCGGCACGTCGGTGATGGCCGCGGCGTCGTCGGTGAGCAGCAGCAGCCGCTGGCCGGGGTCGACGTTGGTGGCGCGGGCCAGCGAGATCACGGGCATGGGGCACCGCTTGCCGCGCTCGTCGAGGACGCGGTCGTGCGGCGGGCGCACCAGCGGCCCCGGCTCGTTCGGATCGGTCACAGGCCCTCCGCGCCCAGGGTGGCGCGCACCCGCGCCACGACGTCCGGCAGCACCGCCAGCAGACGGTCGACGTCATCCTCCGCCACGCCCGACGGCAGCGACACCCGGAGGTTGCCCTGGGTCAGCGCGCCCATCGCCGCGAGCACGTGGCTGGGCTGCAGCGCGTCGGCGACGCAGGACGAGCCCGACGACACGGCGAGCCCGGCCCGGTCGAGGCCGTCGAGCAGCGCCTCGCCGTCGACGTAGAGGAAGGAGAAGGTGACGACGTGGGGGAGCCGGTCGTCCGGGTCGCCGAGGACGACGGCGTCGGGCACGAGCTCGGGCACCCGGGTGCGGATGCGGTCGACGAGGGTGCGCAGGCGCGGCATCTCGACCGCCCGCTCGGCCTCGGCGGCCTCGAGGGCCGCGGCCGCAGCCACGACCGCGGGTACGTCGACGAAGCCCGGCACGCGTCCGGACTCGCGCGGGTCGTCGGGGGAGGGCGATCGCCACCGGGCACCCGTACGCACGGCGAGCACGCCGACGCCGGCCGGGCCGCCCCACTTGTGCGCGCTCGCCGTGAGCACCGACCAGCCCGCCGGGACGTCGTCGTGGCCGACGGTCTGCGCGGCGTCGACCAGCAGCGGCACGCCGTGGCGCGCTGCCGTCTCGGCCGCTGCGGCCATCGGCTGGCGGGTGCCGACCTCGTGGTTGGCGCTCTGGACGGCGGCGAGGGCGGCCCCGCCCTGGGCGAGCGCAGCGTCGAGGGCGTCGACGTCGAGACGCCCCTGGGGATCCACCGGGACCGTGAGCAGCGCCCCGCCCGGAACGGCCCGCGCCGCGTGCAGGACGGCGGAGTGCTCGACGGCCGACGCGACCACGGCCGAGCCCGACCGCGCCCGCCCTGCCGCGAGCCCGAGCACCCCGAGGTGGACGGCCTGGGTGCCCGACGACGTGAACGACACCTCGTCAGGGCGGGCCCCGAGCACGCCGGCCACGGACTCGCGCGCGGCGGCCAGCAGCAGGGAGGCGCGCCGAGCGCTGTGGTAGCGGCGGGAGGGGTCGGCCCAGCCCTGGTCGAGGGCGGCCAGCAGGGCCTGCCGGGCGGCCGGCCGGAGAGGCTCGGACGACGCCGCGTCGAGGTAGCCCGCGGGCGGCCGCGAGGCGCTCGCCGCAGCCCTCGCGGCGGCGTCCGGGCCGGGTGCCGCGAGGTTAGGCGACCCTGACCCCGCACCGGCTCCGACCTGCGACGACGGCCCGTCGGGGGCCGTGCCGTCGGGCTGTCCGGACATCTGCGCCACACCCCGACCGTAATGCCCACCCCGACAGGTCGGGGCGCCCCTGCTGCGCTACTCTCACCCGGTACGACCGACCCGCCCCGAGGTCGGGCGCCGGACCGCCCTTGCAGGCGGCCCGTGCTCGTTCTGGGGGCGCCGACCTCTCCAGGGAAGGCGATCCGTGGGCTCGACCCGCCCGACCGGCTCCTCGCGCATCCGCCGCGTCGCACTCGCGGCAGGCGCAGGACTGGTGCTCCTCGGCACCGCCGGCTGCTCCGACGAATCCGCCATCGGCCGTCTCGGCTACCCCGAGCCCGTCACCGAGCAGGGCCCGATCCTGCTCAGCTTCTGGCAGGACTCGTGGGTCGCCGCGTGGCTCGTGGGCGCCCTCACCTGGGGCCTCATCTTCTGGGCGATCATCGCCTACCGGCGCCGCACCAACGAGGGCGCTCCGGTGCAGACCCGCTACAACCTGCCGCTGGAGATCCTCTACACGGTCACGCCGACCATCATGATCGCCGCGCTGTTCGTCGTGACCGCGCGCGACCAGGCCGAGCTCACGAAGCTGACCGACGACGCCAAGCCCATCGGCGTCGTCGGCTACAAGTGGAACTGGGCCTTCAACTACCCCGAGGGCGCCTACGACGTCGGCACCCCGGCGCGCCCTGCCGACCTGTACCTCCCGGTCGGCGAGAAGATCCGCTTCAAGCTCACCTCGCCCGACGTCATCCACTCGTTCTGGGTGCCCCAGTTCCTGTTCAAGATGGACGTCATCCCCGGCCGCCAGAACGAGTTCGAGCTCACGCCGAACAAGGAGGGCGTGTTCGCCGGCAAGTGCGCGGAGCTCTGCGGCACCGACCACTCGCGCATGCTCTTCAACGTGCACGTCGTGAGCCAGGCCGAGTACGACCAGCACATCGCCGCCCTCAAGGCGGCGGGCCAGGGCGGCCAGCTCGAGACCGGCCGCGTCGTCACCACCGGCGTCCCGGCGGGAAGGTAAAGGACCAGTGACTCTCCTCAACGAGCGCCCTGCGGCCCCCGCGCCCGACCCGAGCGGCTTCGTCACCGTCGGCGACCCGCGCCGCCGCAAGTTCGGCCAGACGCTGGTCACGTGGATCACCTCCACCGACCACAAGGTGATCGGGTACATGTACCTGATCACGTCGTTCTCGTTCTTCATCATCGGCGGCGTGATGGCCCTGGTCATCCGCGCCGAGCTGGCGCAGCCGGGCCTGCAGTTCGTGAGCAACGAGCAGTACAACCAGCTGTTCACGATGCACGGCTCGATCATGCTGCTGCTGTTCGCGACGCCGCTGTTCGCCGGCTTCGCCAACGCGCTCATGCCGCTGCAGATCGGCGCGCCCGACGTCGCCTTCCCGCGCCTGAACGCGGTGGCGTTCTGGCTGTTCTTCTTCGGCGGCGTCATCGTCTGCTCGGGCTTCCTGACCCCCGGAGGCGCAGCGAGCTTCGGCTGGTTCGCCTACACGCCGCTGTCCAACGCCGTGAACTCGCCCAACGTCGGCTCCGACCTCTGGATCCTGGGTTTCACCCTCGGCGGTCTCGGCTCGATCCTGGGCGCCGTCAACTTCATCACCACGATCGTCTGCATGCGCGCGCCGGGCATGACGATGTTCCGCATGCCGATCTTCACGTGGAACGTGTTCCTCACGTCGATCCTCGTGCTGATCGCCTTCCCGGTCCTCGCCGCCGCCTTCGCGGTGCTGCTGGCCGACCGCCTGTTCGGGGCGGTGGTCTTCGAGGCCGAGAACGGCGGAGCGATCCTCTGGCAGCACCTGTTCTGGTTCTTCGGCCATCCGGAGGTGTACATCCTGGCGCTGCCGTTCTTCGGCATCGCCTCGGAGATCCTCCCGGTCTTCAGCCGCAAGCCGATCTTCGGCTACAAGGGCCTGGTCTTCGCGACCATCGCGATCGCCGCGCTCTCGGTGGCCGTGTGGGCCCACCACATGTACGTGACCGGCTCGGTGAACCTGCCGTTCTTCGCGTTCATGACGATGCTCATCGCCATCCCGACCGGTGTGAAGTTCTTCAACTGGATCGGCACGATGTGGCGCGGCTCGATCACCTTCGAGACGCCCATGCTGTGGACCCTGGGCTTCCTCATCACGTTCCTGTTCGGCGGCCTCACCGGCATCCTGCTCTCGGCCCCGCCGGTCGACTTCCAGGTGTCCGACAGCTACTTCGTCGTCGCCCACTTCCACTACGTGATCTTCGGGACCGTCGTGTTCTCGATGTTCGCGGGCTTCTACTTCTGGTGGCCCAAGTGGACCGGGAAGATGCTCGACGAGGGCCTGGGCAAGGTGCAGTTCTGGCTGACCTTCGTCGGCTTCCAGGTGACGTTCTTCGTCCAGCACTGGCTCGGCGCGATGGGCATGCCCCGCCGCTACGCCGACTACCTGGCCTCGGACGGCTTCACCACGTTCAACGTGGTCAGCACGATCGGTGCGTTCATCCTCGCCACCTCGATGCTGCCGTTCTTCTACAACGTGTGGAAGACGGCGAAGACCGCGCCGAAGGTGACCGAGGACGACCCGTGGGGCTGGGGCCGCTCGCTGGAGTGGGCCACGTCCTGCCCGCCGCCGCGGCACAACTTCACGTCGATCCCGCCGATCCGCTCGGAGTCGCCGGCCTTCGACCTGCACCACCCTGAGTACGCCGTCGCGGCGCTGCGCCGCGACAGCAAGCTCGACGAGCTCGTCGGCGCCGAGGAGAAGGGCCCGCAGTCGTGAGGATCGAAGGCGGGCTGTTCGCCCTGGGCTGCGTCTTCTACGGCATGGTCGCCGTGGCGTACTGGCTCATCACCGGCGAGATCGTCGGCACCACCGCGCTCGCGCTGACGGGCGGCCTGGCGTTCCTGGTGGCGTTCTACCTGCTGTTCACCGGCAAGCGCGTGGGCACCCGGCCGGAGGACGACCCCGAGGGCAACATCGAGGACGCCGAGCCCGACTACGGCTTCTTCAGCCCCCACTCGTGGTGGCCGATCATCGTGGCCTTCGCGACGATGATCGTCTGCTTCGGCCTCATCTTCGCCGTCTGGCTGCTCATCCTCGGCGTGGTGCTCCTGCTCCTGGCCCTCATCGGCTTCGTGTTCGAGTACTACGTCGGCGAGTTCGCCGACTGATCCACGCCGCCCCGAGGGCGGCGCACAGGCAGTGACCGCAGGGGCGGGACCACGAGGTCCCGCCCCCGCGTCGTCCCTCGGGACGGTGACACGGCGTGGCCGCAGGACCGGCCGTACGGGGGATCGTCACCGTCCCGTCACCCGGGCACGCTGGACCGCACGGCGCGACGTGCCGGCACTGTGAGGGTGCCGGCACGCGCGCCGGCCATGCTGGGGCGCCTCGAGCGGCCCTCGCGAGCACGACCTGACGCCGACGCCGACCGGGAGGGCAGCCCGATGAGCTCGACCGCCCGTCGGCGCGCCCTGCCCGCCCTGCTGGCCCTCTCGGGGCTCCTGCTGGCCGCCTGCGGCGCCGGGAGCCTCGAAGTCCACGCGGGCTCCGCGAGCCCGCAGTCGGCCGCCTCGATCGTCATCTCGCCGAAGGCCACCGGCAAGCCGGTCGCCCCGGCCGACAAGGTCGTCATCAAGGCCGAGGCCGGCCGCCTCACCGGCGTGAAGGTCATCGGCCCCGGCGGCGAGATCGCGGGCACCCTGTCGGTCGACGGCACCACGTTCACCGTCCCCGGCGGCGCGCTGGAGTACTCGGCGAAGTACACAGTCGTGGCCGACGCCGTCGACCGCGTCGGCATCCCGACCCAGACCACCACCACCCTGACCACCGTCGCCCCGAAGGCGTTCCTGGGCTACTCGGTCTCGCCGCGCGACGGCGGCACGGTCGGCGTCGGCATGCCGATCGTGCTGACGCTGGACCGCAGCCTCAAGAAGGCCAAGGCCAAGGCCAACTTCGAGCGCACGCTGACCGTCGAGGTCGACGGAGCCGAGGCCGACGGCGCCTGGCACTGGATGTCCGACCGCGTCGTGGAGTACCGCCCCCAGACCTTCTGGCCCGGCCACGCGACCATCACGGTCACCGCCGACCTCAAGGGCAAGCAGATCGCGTCCGGCGTCTGGGGCGAGCAGGACCGCACGACGTCGTTCCGGACCGGTGTCGCCCGGATCAGCTACGTCGACATCCGCACGCTGGAGATGAAGGTCACCGAGGACGGCAAGGCCGTCAAGAAGATCCCGGTGACCACCGGCAAGGAGGGCTTCGAGACCCGGTCGGGCATCAAGGTCGTCTCCACCAAGGAGCGCACGCGCCTCATGGACGCCGCCACCGGCGGCACCGACACCGACGACCCCGAGTACTACCGCCTCGAGGTCGAGTACGCGATGCGCCTGACCAACTCCGGCGAGTTCATCCACGCCGCCCCGTGGTCGGTCACCAGCCAGGGCGAGGCCAGCGTCTCCCACGGCTGCACCGGTATGAGCACGGCCGACGCGAAGTGGCTGTACGAGAGGTCGCGCATCGGCGACGTCGTCGTCTACACCGGCTCGGCGCGCCCCATGGAGACCTGGAACGGCATCGGCATCTGGAACTACAGCTGGACCGACTGGGCCCAGGGTTCCGCCCTCTCCTGACCCCCGTCCTGCCCGGCTTCTTTCCGGGTGAAGGTGCCCCTGCTTGCTATAGAAGCAAGTTTTCTTCCCCTCATTCGTTCGGATGAGCCTGTCGGTCTCGGGTCGGCTGCTGCTTCCGGACGGCTTTCCGAGCGTGTGACGGAGGGGGCGTCGTCGGTCCCGTCGGCGGCGCGGCAGGCTTGATCGCCGGCGCCGGGACCGACGACGCCCCCTCCTTGCCTTGTCCAGGGCACCCGGGTCCGCTATGTGGGTGGGGATGCGCTGGGTGGGGTGGGGGAGACCCTGCGGGTCCTGGGCGGCGGGGCTGCGCCCAGCGCGCCTGTCCGTGGCCATGTGAAAGTCCCCGTTGGTGGCCACGAGAAGTCCCCACGTGTGGCCAGTGAAGGTCCCCGCCTCGCGTCCGTCGTGCCTGTCGGTCGTTGAGGCCCTGAGCGGTGACGGTGGC
>Ga0233425_10000455_pt1 | contig 106481 bp, 91 predicted proteins | sample Watercolumn_Towu_2_FD_181712 | JGI IMG/M metagenome (GOLD analysis project Ga0233425, IMG submission 181712) | Freshwater microbial communities from Lake Towuti, South Sulawesi, Indonesia - Watercolumn_Towuti2014_140_MG | ecosystem: Environmental > Aquatic > Freshwater > Lake | place... | reverse complement strand
GGGGGTGGCGTGTGGGTGGGGGTGGCGCGTGGGTTGGCGTGGCGCGTGGGTTGGCGTGGCGCGTGGGTTGGCGTAGCGCGTGGGCGGGCTTGCTCGCCCTGGGTCGAGTCCACAGTTGCGGCGATCGGCGGCGCGACCGCTGGGTCGGGATGCCGCCGGTCGGTCGACGTCACTACTGTCATCCGGCATATGCCGATTCACTACGAGCGTGACTCTGATCACGTGGTGCTCATCACGATCGATCGTCCCGAGTCGCGCAACAGCGCCGACATGGAACACTTCAAGCTTCTGCGCGAGTCCTGGGATCGCTTCCGCGACGACGACTCGGCCTGGGTGGCGATCATCACCGGTGTCGGTGAAGCGTTCTTCAGCGGCGCCGACCTCAAGCGCTACATCCCGGAAATCACCAAGCTCCAGAAGCAGATTGCCGACGAAGGCCTCGCCGAGATCGACGGCTACCGCCTCGACGATGGGACCAAGGCGGTGCTGCGCAACTACGAACTCAACAAGCCGGTGATTGCCGCCGTCAATGGCTTCTGTACCGCGGGCGGGATGGAGATGCTCGGCGGGACCGACATCCGGGTCGCCTGCCCCGAGGCGCGGTTCGCGGTCATGGAGCCCAAGCGCGGTCTGTTCGCAGGCGGCGGCACGACGGTGCGGCTCCCACGCCAGATCGCGTGGCCGCTGGCGATGGAGTTCTTGCTCTGCGCGGACCTGATCCCAGCGGAGCGCGCGTTCCAGATGGGGCTGCTCAACGCGGTCGTGCCTTCGGACCGGTTGCTCGACGCCGCCCGGGAGTTCGCGGCGCGCATCGTTGCCAACGCGCCGCTCGCGGTGCAGGCAACCAAGGAGTCGGCGCTGAGCGGCCTCTACCACGACGAGCACGAGATCCGACTCCTGCGCGCCGCCGTCCGGGAGATCGAGTCGTGCGATTCGCTCCCCGCCGATGTGCGGAGCGTGCTCGAGCGCCTCGACCGCGATCTGCGAACCGCGTTCGAGCGTGAGAGCCGTCTCAGCAGCCGGATCTTCCAGTCCGAGGACGCCAAGGAAGGCCCGAAGGCGTTCGCCGAGAAGCGACCTCCGGTCTGGCAGGCGCGCTGATCGAGGCGGGCGCGCGGGTTTTGGCGCGCCACGGTGCCCGTGTGCCGGGCCTGAGATCGTCAGAACGCGAGATTGCGCGGGCCGTGGGTTTTGGCGCGCCACGGTGCCCGTGTGCCGGGCCCGAGATCGTCAGAACGCGAGATTGCGCGGGCCGTGGGTTCTGGCGCGCGAGGGCGACCTGGTGCCGGGCCCGAGATCGTCAGAACATGGCAAGGGTTTTGGCGCGCCGGGGTGACCTGGGGCGGGACGCAGGATCGTCAGAAAGCGGCGCGGGTTTTGGCGCGCCGCGGTGACCGTGTGCCGGACGCGGAATCGTCCCAACGCGGCGCGAACGCGAGACTCGGGTGCATGGCCGACGTGTCAAGGTCCGATCGCAGCCGCCTTCCGTGCGTCGTCGGTGTCGCGACCCACACGTACCGGGGCCTCGATGCCCCCGAACCGCTCGACATGTGGGTCGAGATGCTGCGTGCTGCCGCCGCCGATGCCGGCGCGCCCGGCGCGCTGGAGCACGCCGACAGCGTCGCGACGACCTACTGCCAGACCTGGCAGTACGACGACCCGCTCGGGCGGCTGACCGAAGCGCTGCACATCGAGCCGCGCCGCACCCGGTATATGACGATCGGCGGCACGAGCGGCCAACAACTTGTGAACGACGCGGCCGAGCGCATCCTGCGGGGCGAGGCGGACATCGTGGCGATCGCCAGCGCCGAGGCGCTCGCCACCCAGGCCGCGGCCCGAAAGCGGGGTGAACGTCGCAACTACCGGTTCAAGCCGGAGGAAAGGCGGCCCTTCCCGTTCGAGGCACCGCTGCACGAGGGCGAGTTGGCACACGACCTGATGTCGGCGCTCAACGCGTTCGCGCTCTTCGACAGTGCTCGCCGTGCGCACCGCGGCACGGCACTCGACGACTACCGCTCCCAACTCGCGACGATGCTCAGCGGGCTCACCCGCGTCGCCGCGACCAACCCCGAAGCCTGGTTCGCGATCGAGCGCAGCGCCGACGACATAGCGACTCCGCGCGCCGACAACCGCATGGCCGCCTATCCATATACGAAGTACATGGCCGCGGTGATGGACGTCGACATGGCGGCGGCACTGCTCGTCATGAGCAACGAGGCCGCCGACCGCCTCGGTGTCGCGCACGATCGACGGGTCACCGTCAGGGGTTGGTGCTTCGCCAAGGATCCGACCTACATCGCCGAACACCGATCGCTGCATCACAGCCCGGCGATGCGCGCCGCGAGCCGAGAGGCGCTGCGGATCGCGGGCACGAGCGTCGACGACGTGGCGCACTTCGACCTGTACTCTTGTTTCGGCGCGAGTTTGAACTTCGCGTGTGATGCACTCGGCATCGACCCGCTCGACCCGCGCGGCCTCAGCGTCACCGGTGGATTGCCCTACCACGGTGGGCCCGCGAGCGGGTACATGACCCACGCGATCGCCGAGATGGTGCGCCGCCTGCGAGACGACCCCGGGGCCTACGGGCTCACGAGCGGGGTAGGGATGATCAATACGAAACACGTCTTCGGGGTGTATTCGGTGAAACCGGGACACCTCGAACCTCCCGATGAGAGAGCAATCCAGGAGCTGCTCGACGCCGACGGCGTCGCGACCGTGGCCGGGAGCAAGGAAATGATCGAGAGCACGCCGCAGCCGGCGACTGTCGTGGCGTACACCGTCGTGCACGACCGAGATCAACAGCCGCGGGCCGCGCCGTTGGTGGTCGACCTGGCGGATGGCCGGCGGGCGTACGCTGCCGTGCTCGATCCCGACGTCCTCGAGCGAATCGAACGCGAGGAGTTCGTCGGTGCGAATGTGACGCTCGAACCACACGCGTTCGCGGGACCGGCAGGTGAGTTGCCCGGACTACGCGCCCGGCTGCGTTGACATGGGCGACGTCACTTCCTTAGGGTTCGACGCTATCGTCTGCTGTGACCCCGGTCACAACGGGCTCGCACCGCGAAGCAGCACACACCAGTACCGGCGACCGTCGTGCGGCGGCGCCATGGAGGGGGAAGCGTGACCACACGGAGCTACGCACGGCGTATCAAACTCGCCGTCGGTGCCATCACTCTGGCGGTCGTCGCCGCGGCCTGTGGCGGCGGCGGCAACGGCGGGTCGAGCGGCACCAATAAGCCGACGACGGCGTCCACCGGCGTCTCGGGGACCGATCCCACCAACCTGAAGCCCACGCCGGGCGGTGAGCTGGTCTACAGCCTCGAGGCCACCAACACCGGAGGGTGGTGCCTCGCCGAGGCGCAGCTCGCGATCGCAGGTATCCAGGTCGCGCGGGCGGTGTACGACACGCTGACGATGCCCGACAACGACGGCAACATCAAGCCGTACCTCGCCGAGTCGGTGACGGCCAACGCCGACAACACCGAGTTCGTCATCACGTTGCGCGACGGCGTCAAGTTCCACGACGGCACCGACCTCGATGCCGACATCGTGCGCGACAACCTTCTGGCGTATATGGGCAAGTACCCGACGCGCAGCCCGCTGCTGTTCCTGTTCGTGTTCGCTCCCTACATCAAGTCGGTCGAGTCGACAGGGCCGCTCGAGGTGACCGTCACCACCAACGACCCCTGGCCGGCGTTCCCCTGGTTCCTCTGGGGTTCGAGTCGTGTCGGCATTGTCGCTCGTGCCCAGCTCGACGACGAGGAAGCGTGCAACACCAACATCATCGGGACCGGCGGCTTCATGCTCGACAGTTGGGACGGCGCAGGTGGCGACTTCGTCGCGGTGAAGAACCCCAACTACTGGCAGACCGACGCCGACGGCGTTCCCCTCCCGTACCTCGACAAGCTCACGTTCGTGTTCGCCAAACCCGGCGAAGACGACGGTGCCCGTGTGGCGTCGCTGCGCGGCGGCGACTTCGACATCATCCACACGTCGAGTTCGCTTGCTATCGCCGAAATCCGCAAGGACGTCGAGAGCGGAGATCTCGCCGCGATCGAGTCGAACCGCTTCGGCGAGGTCGCGTACCTCATGCTGAACGGAGCCAAGGCGCCGTTCGACAACCCGCTCGCGCGCCAGGCCGTCGCGTACGCGTCCGATCGCGCCGAAGCGAACCGAGTGCTCGCCGAGGACATCCCGGAGCTCGCGCAAGGTCCGTTCGCGCCGGGCAACGTCGGCTTCCTTGACGATGCCGGCTATCCCGAGTACGACCTCGACAAGGCCAAGGCGCTCGTCGCCCAGTACGAGGCCGAGACGGGCGAGAAGCTCGAGTTCACCTACACGCACGGTTCTGATGCCGAGGGAACCCGACAAGCGCAGTACCTGAAGCAGAAGATGGATGCTGCGGGGATCACCGTGAACCTGAAGCCGATCGGTGACCAGACGCAGTACATCAACGAGGCGATCGGCAAGAACTTCCAGGCGATCGGCTGGCGTAACCACCCCGGTGCCGACCCCGACACCCAGTGGGTGTGGTGGCACTGCGACAACGAGCCGCCCGACCCGTGCACCAACCCGGTGAACTTCGGCGGGTGGAACGACCCGGAGATCAACGACCTGCTCGAGCGCGGCCGCGCGTCGACCGACCCGGCCGAGAAGGCGCAGATCTACGAGGAGCTCAACCGCGAGTTCGCGCGCGAGCTGTACAACCTGTGGTCGAGCTACACGCTGTGGTCGATTGCGTTCGAGCCGACGATCCACGGCATCCTCGGCCCGCCGCTTCCCGATGGCAGCGAGCCGCTCGACGGGCTGGCCACCGGACATTCGGTGCTCGGCATGTGGGTCGAGCAGTAGGGGGCGACGCGACGCGGATCATCGAGTTCGGGCTGAGCGAGACGTGAGGAAAGGGTCACGGCGTTGCGCGCGGTTTTGAGACGGCTGGTGCAACTGGTCGTTGTACTCGTCGTCGTGACCTTCTTCACAGCTCTGCTCACCGAGTTGCTCCCCGGCGATCCGGTCACGACCATCGCGCCGTTCGCGACCGACGAGCAGCGCGACGACATCCGCTCGCAACTGCGGCTTGATCAGAATGTCGTGTCGCGCTATGTCGACTGGCTCGGCGACTTCGTGACAGGCGATTTCGGCGAGTACTTCAACGCGCCCGGACTCCAGGGGCACGACGTGTTCAAGGACGTGAAGAAGAACTTGCCGACCTCGATGACGCTGATGCTCTACGTGCAGGTCCTGACGTTGCTGATCGCGGTACCTCTGGGCGTCACGACTGCATACCGCGCAGATTCACGGTATGACCGCTGGGCGAACGGTCTCGCGTTCGGGCTCGTCGCCATCCCCGCGTTCGTGCTCGGCACGACGCTGAAGTACTGGTTCGCGGTCCGCTACCAGGTCTTCGATACGCGCGGCTGGAGTCCGCTCAGCGAGGGGTTCAGTGCGCACTACAAGACCGCAGTGCTTCCTGTTGTTGCGCTCGCCGTCGGTCAGATCGCCGCGTACTCGCGGCTGTTGCGCAGCGACATGGTGGCAACCCTGCAAGAGGACTTCATCCTGATGGCCAAGGCGAAGGGCATTCCCAATCGCCGCATCCTGTGGCGGCATGCGCTGCGTCCCTCGAGCCTGACCCTGCTCACCGTCGCCGGCCTCAACATCGGCGCATTGATCAGCGGGGCGCTCATCGTCGAGACGATTTTCGCGATCGACGGGATCGGGTCGCTGATCCTCGTGGCCATTCAGACCCGCCAGTACATCGCGCTCCAGAGCTTCGTGGCGATCGTCGTGATCATCTACGTGCTCGTGAACTTCCTCGTCGACATGCTCTACACGGTCCTCGACCCCAGGATCCGGAATGTCTGACGCCGGTACCGTCGAGGTTGCGCCGCTCGTCTTCGACCTTCCCGAGCCCCCGCAGGTGGCCTCGGCGGCGCGCAAGTTCGGAGTGTTCGCGTGGGCGTCGATCGGGTGGTTGAGCCTCCTCACGTTGCTCGCGATTTTTGCTCCTGTGCTGCCGATCAAGGACCCGAACTTCGGCGACTTCGGCAAGATCGGATTCTCGCCCTTGAATGGCGCTGGCATTCTCGGCACTGACGACTTGGGTCGCGACGTGTTGTCGCGCCTCATCTGGGGAACGCGCTCGTCGCTGAGCATCGCGGTGGTGTCGATCCTGTTCGGCACGCTCGTCGGCGGATTCCTGGGTCTCGTCGCCGGCTACCTCGGTGGCCGCATCGGCCGGATCATCGGTGCGATCACCGACATCCTGCTCGCATTCCCCGCGTTGCTGCTCGCGCTCACGCTTGTCGCGGTGCTCTCGCCCGTCACCGACACCAACCCAGCGACGTATTTCGAGCGCTGGCGCACCGTGGTGCTCTCGGTCGGCATCGTCTCGGTGCCGATCCTCGCGCGAATCACCCGCGCCAACGCCCTCCAGTGGTCCCAGCGCGAGTTCGTGATGGCAGCACGGGCGCAAGGAGCCAAGTCGTTCCGGGTGATGATGCGCGAGGTGCTGCCGAACGTGGTGCCGGCGATGCTGTCGATCGCCCTGCTGGGCATCGCAACCGTCGTGATCGTCGAAGGCGGTCTCGCGTTCTTCGGGGTCAGCATCAGCCCGCCCGACGCGTCGTGGGGCAATATGATTTCGTCGCAGAGCGACCTGTTGAGCAGCGGCCAGGCGCTCCAGCACGTCCTGTTCGCGCCGTCGATCGCGATCTTCATCACGGTGCTGAGCCTCAACTCGCTCGGCGACTTCGTGAGGCGCCGCTTCGATGTCCGGGAGGCAGCGATTTGAGCGACGACGTTCGCTTCCGTGACGCGACCGACGCGCCGCTGCTCGAGGTGCGCGACATCCGCACGTCGTTCACGACCGATCGGGGGCTCGTGCGCGCCGTCGACGGCGTCTCGCTGACGCTCGAGCGCGGCAAGACCCTCGGCGTCGTCGGCGAGTCAGGTTGCGGGAAGTCGGTGCTCAGCAAGTCGATCATGGGCCTACTTCCGAGCACCGCAATCCGCACCGGGAGCATCCGCTTCGAGGGCGTCGAGTTGATCGAGAAGAACCCGCGCGAGATGAACGCGTTCTGGGGCACACAGATGTCGATGGTCTTCCAGGACCCGATGACGGCGCTCAACCCAGTGATGCGCATCGGCAAGCAGATCACCGAGTCGCTGCGTCATCACCTCGACGTGACCAAGGAGTTCGCCGACGAGACCGCGCTCGAACTGCTGCGATCCGTCGGGATCCCCGAGCCGAAGCGTCGATTGCGTCAGTACGCATTCGAACTCTCGGGCGGGATGCGCCAACGGGTCATGATCGCGATCGCCATGGCGTGCGGCCCGAAACTGCTCTTCGCTGACGAGCCGACGACCGCGCTCGACGTGACCGTCCAGGCCCAGATCCTCGACCTGCTCGACGCCCAGCAGCGCGAGCGGTTCATGGCCATGATCCTGGTGACGCACGACCTCGGTGTGGTCGCGGGTCGAGCCGACGAGATCATCGTGATGTACGCCGGCAAGGTGGTCGAGCGATCGGATCCGCGACGCCTCTTCGCCGAGATGCGGCACCCCTACACCGAAGCATTGTTCGAGTCGATCCCCAAGCTCGGGTTGCCGAGCCACTCGAAGCTCGAAGCGATCTCGGGCCGCCCGCCGGACCTCGTGAACCCGCCGCGCGGCTGTCGCTTTGCGGCGAGGTGCAAATACGCACAGCAACGGTGCTTCGATGAAGAGCCGGTCCTGCTGCGCCAGGGCGAACGCCAGGGCCACGAGGCGGCGTGCCACTTTCCGGTCGGGACCCCCGAGGGAGCCGAGGCGCTCGAGCGCAACCTTGCCGCAGGGGTCGCGCCGCGCGACGCCAAGGTCGGAGGCTGATCGTGGCCGGGAGCGGTAAGGCGCACCTCCGCCCCGCGGGCGAGACGCTGTTGCGGGTCGAGGACTTGCTCGTCGAGTTCCCAGTCGGGCGCAGCGGCCTCAAGGTCAACGCCGTGACGGGCGTCTCCTTCGACGTGAAGGAAGGCGAGACTGTCGGCCTCGTCGGCGAATCTGGGTGCGGTAAGTCGACGACCGGCAAGGCGATCATGCAGTTGCCGCCACCCAAGAGCGGCAAGGTTCTGTTCGAAGGCGAGGACCTCGCACAGCTCGCGGGCGAGGAGTTACGCCGCAAACGAACCCGGATCCAGATGATCTTCCAGGATCCGATCAGTTCGCTCAACCCCCGGCGCAAGGTCGAGGACATCATCGCCGAGGGTCTCACGATCTGGAAGATCGGCACCGAAGCCGAGCGCCGGCGCAAGGTCGATGAGCTGATGGAAACGATCGGCTTCGACCCCGCCGCGCAGCGCGGCAAGCGGCCGCACCAGTTCTCGGGCGGTCAGTGCCAGCGCATCTCGATCGCGCGTGCCGTCGCCACCGACCCGAAGCTCATCATCTGCGACGAACCGGTTTCGGCGCTCGACGTGTCGGTACAGGCCCAGATCCTCAACCTGCTCGAAGACATGAAGTCGCGCTACGGCCTAACCCTCATCTTCATCGCGCACGACCTCGCCGTGGTGAAGAACGTCAGCGACCGCGTCGTCGTGATGTACCTCGGCAAGATCTGCGAGGTCGGTCCGCCCGACCAGCTCTACGCGCAGCCGTCGCACCCCTACACGCAGGCGTTGCTGTCGGCGATCCCGGTGCCCGACCCGGCGATCGACCCGGCCGAACGCCCGACGCTGAGCGGCGAGATCCCATCACCGGTGAGCCCGCCCTCGGGATGCCGGTTCCGTACCCGCTGCCCGCTCGCGCAGGACCGTTGCGCAAGCGAAGAACCGCAACTCGCCGAGATCGCGCCAGAGCAGTTCGTCGCCTGTCACTTCCCGATGAAGCCGGGCGAGACGCTGCCGACGACCGAGACGGGCGAGGTCGTCGCCGCCGATCTCGAGCACCTCGACAAGGTCGACGCCGATCTCGGCGACCCGGCCGAGATCTGACGGGCCGGGTCGCAACCGGCGCCGCGGCGCAGCTGACGTTCAGGCGACGCCCATGATCGCGGCGATCGCATCGAGATCCTCGGTGCCCGGCCGTCCCCAACGCGGCTCGTACCCAAACGTGGCGCGGGCGCTACGGGCGCCAAAGGCGTCGTCGAGGATGTCGAGATCGTCGCCGGTGACGAACGCAGGGTGCGTGTGGCCGACGGCGCGTGCGAGTTGCAGGATCTCGTGGCGCAACGTGGTGAGGTAGTTCGCGCAGCGCACGGCCTTGTCGGCCGGGTCGAGTCCATGTGAGCGCCAAACCGACTGGGTCGCGACGCCCGTGGGGCATCGGCCGGTGTGGCAGCGTTGCGCCTGGATGCAGCCGATCGAGAGCATTGCCTCACGTCCGACGTTCACGGCGTCACAGCCGAGCGCCATGGCGAGCAGCGCGTGCTGCGGAAAGCCGAGCTTGCCGCTGCCGACGAAGACGATGCCGTCGCTGATGCGACGCTGCGCGAATTCTCGATACGCGCGCGCAAAGCCGACCTTGAACGGCAGTGCAACGTGGTCGCTGAACGCCAGCGGCGCTGCACCCGTGCCGCCCTCGCCGCCGTCGATCACGACGAAGTCGAGGCCGCGGTCGCGGTCGCTCGCCATCAGATCGGCGAGACGCTCCCAGAAGTGCACCTCGCCGACGGCGCTCTTGATCCCGACGGGGAGACCGGTCTCGGCCGCGAGCATTTCGGCGAAGTCGATGAGCGAGTCGACGTCGTCGAACGCCGAATGCCGGGCGGGCGAGCGACAATCCTGGTGGGCCGGCACACCCCGGATCGCCGCGATCTCAGCGGTGACCTTGGCCGCAGGGAGTATGCCGCCGAGGCCGGCCTTGGCACCCTGCGACAACTTGATTTCGATGGCGCGCACGCGTGGGTGGCGGGCGAGCGTCTCTCGGAAGTGCGGGAGCGAGAAGCGGCCTGCGGCGTCGCGACAGCCGAAGTAGCCGGTGCCGATCTGCCAGACGAGATCGCCGCCGTGCGCGTGGTGTGGGCTCAGCCCGCCCTCGCCGGTCGACTGGAGGCAACCTGCGAGGCGCGCGCCTCGGTTGAGGGCGTGGACGGCGGCGCCCGAGAGCGATCCGAAGCTCATCCCCGACACGTTGACGATCGAGTCCATGCGAAACGCTCGTGGTCGCCGGCGCGCCCCGCCGAGCACCTTGGCAACGGGGACGACCCAGTCGGGGTCGAGGCCTGCGGTGGCGGTTGGTGGCGAGTCCGCGGGGAAGGCGCTGTGCTTGATGATCAGGTAGTTCGGCGTCAGTTCGAGATCGTTGTCGGTACCGAAGCCGAACACGTTGTTCTCGCGCTTGGCCGAGGCGTACACCCAGCGGCGCTGATCGCGGCTGAAGGGGCGTTCCTCGTCGTTGTCGGTGACGATGTACTGGCGCAACTCGGGCCCGATCGCTTCGAGCAGGTAACGCAGGTGCCCGATCACGGGAAAGTTGCGCAGCACCGCGTGCTTGCGCTGGGTCAAGTCGTACACGGTGACCCCGACAAGCAGCACCACCACGATCACCACGACGACGACCAGCACCAGACCCCAATCTAGGTGCGTCGATAGCTGTCGCTATGCGATAGCTATCGACGCACCCCGTCAGCGGGGGAGGCCGAGGATGCGTTGGGCGACGATGTTCTTGTTGATCTGGGTGGTGCCACCGGCGATCGTGAACGAGCGCGCGTAGACGCGTTCGCGCGCCCAGATTCCGTCGAGGCAAGCCGGTCCGAGCACATCGCTCGCGACTTCGGCGACGTGCTGTTCGGCTTCGCTCCACACCAGCTTGGCGATCGAGCCCTCGGGCCCCATGGCCCTGCCGTGGAGTTCGGCGGAGATCGCCCGGTCGGACACGAGCTTCAACAGTTCTGCTTCGAGGTAGCAGCGCGCGAGTTTGATCCGCACGATCGGGTCGTCGATCGCGCGGGTAGCACCACGGCCCCCGGGAGCAACCCGCGCGGTGTCGATGAGTCGTTGCACCTTCGCGCGCAGGCCGAGGTGCAGCTTGGCGACGGTTCCACGTTCGTGGGCGAGGGTGGTCATGGCGACGCGCCAGCCCTCGTTGACCGGACCGAGGGTCATCTCGACGGGAACGCGCACGTCGCTGAAGAAGATCTCGTTGAACTCGGCGTCGCCGGTGATCGTCGTGAGCGGCCGGACATCGATGCCGGGAAGCGTCATGTCGACGAGCAGGCAGGTGATACCGCGGTGCTTCGGGAGCGTCGCATCGGTCCGCACGAGCAACTCACACCAGTTGGCGAGGTGCCCGAGCGTGTTCCAGGTTTTCTGGCCGTTCACAATCCACGAGTCACCGTCGCGTTCGGCCGCGCAGGCGAGGCTCGCCAGGTCACTGCCGGCGTCGGGTTCGCTGAACCCTTGGCACCAGATGTCGTCGCCCCTCAGCATGCGCGGCAGCAGGCGACGCTTCTGCTCGGTGGTGCCGTGCTCGATGATGGCTGGCGCGATGTTGGAGAGACCGATCGGGTTGAGCGTGCCGGGTGCGCCCGAACGGTGCATCTCCTCGGCGAGCACAACCTGGTCCATCAGGCCGGCGCCGCGCCCACCCCACTCCCACGGCCACGAGATCGCCGCGTAGCGTGCATCGGCGAGCAGTTGATTCCAGCCTCGCAGCGTGTCGAGTTCCGCGCTCCCAGCCGCCACGCCCACGGCGCTGCCCGCCGAGCGGAACTCGTCGGTGAGATTGGCGTCGAGCCAGTTTCGGAATTCGGTCCGGAACTGTTCGGCAGCGGGGGGATAGGCGAACTCCATGCGCCGGGCACGGTAACCGAAATCGGCGATGCGCCCGCTGACAATCCGGCGCCGCCCTCTCCCCGTACGATGCGCCGATGTCTCGACGCCCCTTCCTCATCGCGGTCCTGTTCGCGGGAGCGTTCCTCGCAGCATGTGGTTCCGACGACGACACGACAAGCGGCGACGGTGACACGACCGGGCCAGCGGTGACGACTACCTTCGATCCGCGCGACTGCGCTGCGGGCGATGCCGGTGGGATGGGCGAGTCGCCCGTGCCCGACCCGGTCGTGCCGCGGCCGACGATCGATGGGGTCGAGGTGTTCGCGAACCTCACCCACAACCATGCCGAAGGCTGCGTCGCCTACGCGCAGAACCCCCCGGTCGGTGGCGACCACGCCGGCACATGGCAGAGCTGTGGGTTCTACTCCGAGTCGATCGTCGTCGAGCGGGGCGTGCACTCGATGGAACACGGCGCAGTCTGGATCACCTACGACCCCGAGCTCCCGGCCGATCAGCTCGACGTGCTCGAGGGGCTCGCGGCCGAGTTCGTGCTCGTCACGCCCTGGAACCGCGACCCGCTCTCGAGTCCGGTCGTCGCGAGCGCGTGGGGATTGCAACTCCCCGTTCCCTCGGTCGACGACCCTCGCCTCGCCGAGTTCGTCGCCGTCTATGCCAACGGTCCGCAGAACCGGGAGCCGGGCGCGCCGTGCATGGGCGGGAGCAACGAGACGGTCTGAGTCCTGGTCGCTATCGCGGCGCGGGCAGCTCAGTCGGCGAGGCCGCCGGCGGCGAGTTGCGCGTCGATCTCGCGCTGGCGTGCGAGGTTGTCGGCGTGGAGTTCGTCGGTCGTGCGAACCCGGCCGTCGACCTTGAGTTCACCCATGATGTGGACCTCGCCGAGCGTGGCCGTCATGTACGACGGACCGTCGGCCGTGGGGATGAACCAGCCCGTCGGGCACATCGTGAGCACCTCGACGAACGAGAAGCCTTCGCCGGCCAACTGCGACTCGAACGCCCTGCGGAACATCTTGCGCGTGCGCGCCACCGCGCCCGCGCTGTGCACCGAACCGCGCGCGACATAGACGGCGCCGTCGAGCCGGGCGATCAGATCGCCGATCAGGATCGGGTAGCCGTGGTAGCCCGCGTCGCGCCCGTCAATCGAGTTCTTGGTGCGCTGGCCGAGCACCGAGGTCGCGGTCATGTGCCCGCCGGTTTCGCCGAACACGCCGTTGTTGAGCAGGATCGCGGTGATCGATTCGCCGCGCGCGGCGGTGTGCAGGACTTCTTGCAGCCCTTCGTTCACCATGTCGCCGTCACCCTGCAGCGTGTAGACCAGCACTCCGGGCAGCATGCGCTTCACGCCGGTCGCGACCGACGGCGCGCGTCCGTGCAGCGCTTGCACGAGATCGACGTCGACGTTTCCGGAGAAGCTCGTCGAACAGCCGATGCCGGCGACGCCGACCACGCGGTTCGCCGCCCCGACGTCGACGATCGCGTCGAGGAACGCGCGCAGCGCAAGGGGTTCGCCGCAGCCCGGACACAGCTGGTGTTCCTGGGTGAGTAACAGGTCGGGCTTTAGCGGCTCGACGACGCGCGCGCCGGTGGGCGGAGACGAGGTGTCGACGATGTGGCGGTCGTTCACGGTACGACGACTCCGCCGTCGTGCTGATCCGCCGGGTCGGGATCACGAGTCGGATCGAGCTGGTGCGGCAGGATCGCGTACTCGAAATCGGATGCGCCAGGCACTGGCGGCTGGTCGCGGCCCTCGTGCAGCGCGAGGATCCGCGCGCTGATCTCGGCGACGTCGAGGATCCGTCCGACACCGAAACCCGAGTGGTCGGTGCTCACCCCGCCGACGAACTCGACTGGACAGCGTCCGGCGACGGCGATGCGGACGTCGTCGATCATCTGGCCTGCCGACAGTTCGAAGCTCCCACAGCGCCGGACCGATGCTCCCGACACCGCTTTGGCGACGGCCGCGGATGGGAAGGGCCAGAGCGTGATCGGTCGCAGGTAGCCGATGCGATGTCCGTCGGCGCGCAGACCAGCGATGGCGTACTTCACGAACTTCGCCGGCGATCCGAACGCGACGACGATCGTCTCCGCGTCGTCGCACCAACCCGATTCACTGCGCACCTCTCGTTCCATCAGTGGGGTCTTCGAGGCGATGTACTGGAAGCGGCCTTCCTGGCCGAATTGGCGCTGGCCGACCTTCGACACGCCGAGGGGCGTGACGTTCGCACTCTTCCCCGTCCCGCTGCGCGTACCGGTGACGGCCCAGTCCTTCTCGGGCAGGTCGCCGAAGTCGAAACGCGCGATGTCGATCGCCTCGCGAGTGTGAGCGGTGAGATAGTCGCCGTAGAGGAGCACCGGGTTGCGCCACTTGTCGGCGAGGTGGAACGCGAGCTGCACCAAGTACACGCCCTCGGTGACGTCCTCCGGGGCGAGGACGATGTGGCGGTAGTCGCCGTGACCACCGCCGCGCGTCGCTTGGAAGTAGTCCTGTTGACCGCGTGCCAGGTTGAAGATCACGAGAGGGAGCTCCGCAAGGGTGATCTCGCTGAAGCTCTCCTGCATCAACGACAAGCCCTGCCCGGTGCTGCCGGTGGCGGCGCGAGCACCCGTGGCGAGAGCACCCCACGCCATGCCGACGGCCTCGAGTTCCGACTCGGCGTTGATGCACACCCCTCCGACCTCGGGGAGCAGCGCGGCGAAGTGCTCGAGCACTTCGGTGAAGGGTGTCATCGGGTAGCCAGCGAAGAACCGGCAACCGGCCGCGATCGACGCGCGCACGAGGGCCTCGGAACCCTCGAAGAGTGTCCGCGCTGCAGGTGCTGTGGCAGTCATGACGGCAGCTTGTGCCGCACCGGCTCGGTATACCGGAACACCTCGAACACGAAGTCGGGACACACGTAGAGGCACGCCGCGCAGCCAGTGCAACCCGGATGCAAGTGCGGGAAGTGATACCCGAGACGGTTCACCTCGCTCGACATCGTGAGCACCCGCGGCGGACAGGCGGGAATGCACAGCTCGCACCCTTTGCAGTGATCGACGGCGATCGTCACCGTGCCGCGACTGAGTACCTCGGTCGTCCCGGTCGTCGCGGTTCTCCCGGTTGTCTCAGGTGTTTCGGTCATCGGCGTGTCGCGGTGGTGGTCGTTCGAGTCCACGCGGGGTGCGCGAAGGTCGGGAGCAGCTCGGCCCCTGCCGCCAAGGCGGTTTCGTTTGCGGCGATGTGCCGGGCGCGATAGCTCGGGATCGACGCCCGCATCGCCTCGATCGTGCTGTCGATGCTGACGATGCCCGTTGCCGCCACGACGGCACCGAGCATCACCATCGACCCGCCGACCGGATGGCCCAACGCCGAAGCACGATCGGTCGCTCCGACGCGATGCACGGTCGCGTCGCGTTCGTCGCACAGCGCGTCGACGTCGGTGCGGAACGTCGCGTCGTTGACGAACAGCACGCCGCCGCGGCGAAGCTTCGGGCCGAGTGCCGCGAAGAACTCGTCGTGCATTGCGACGAGCACCCACGCGCGGCTCACGATCGGCGGGGCGGCGATCGGAGCATCGGCGACAATCACGGTGTTGTCGGTCGTCCCGCCCCGCATCATGCCGCCATACAAGCCGAGTGACGTCACGAAGCGACCTTCGAGTACCGCGGCCCGAGCCAGTACTTCGGCGGCGAGTTGCACACCCTGGCCGCCGATTCCGGTCAGCAGGAACTCGCGCTCCACCGTCAGGTCAGCACGTCGGTCGGCACGCCAGGACAGTAGTCCTACCCCGCGGATCCCGCCACCAAGCGTTCGACGATCATCGTGCGCTGGATCTGGCCGGTCGCACCGGTTCGCGGCAGCGCGTCGACGACGGCGACACGTCGCGGATGCTTGAACGGCGCGAGCCGACCGTCGAGGTGGGCACGCAGGTCGGCGATCGTCGGCGGATCGTCGTGCGCGCTGACGACGACTGCCGTCACCAATTCACCCCAGGTCGCGTCGGGAACGCCGACGACGGCGACTTCGCGGATGGCGGGGTGCCCCGCGAGCGCGGCTTCGACCTCGAGCGGCGAAACGGTTTCGCCTCCGGTGCGGATCACGTCTCGGGCGCGACCGACGATCGAGAGGTAGCCCTCATCGTCGATCACGCCGAGGTCGCCCGTGTGGTACCAGCCGTCACGGAGCGCCGCCGCGGTCGCGCCGGGTGCATCGAAGTAGCCGTCCATCAAGAACGGGTTGCGGATACACACCTCCCCCTCGACGAGACGGATCTCGCAGCCCGGCTGGGGGCGACCGACACTGCCGGGCTTGCGGTCGAGGTCGGCGTCTGCGAGCAGTGACGCAGGCCCGGCCTCGGTCGAGCCGTAGAACACCCTTGTCACCGTGTGGGGGAGCGCGACCTTGATCGCGCGCAGCAACTCGGGTGGCGTGGCGCTCGTGCCCGTGTCGGCTTCGCGGAGGGACGAGAGGTCGTAGTCGCCGACACCGTGGTCCAGGATCCGTGCCCACACCGCGGGGATGCAGTACATGCGTCCGGCGCGCTGCGCTTCGGCGACGGCGAGCAGCGTGCGAGCGTCGGCCGGCGCGAAGTGAACCGCGCGGCGTTGCTGCCACGCGCCCAGCGCGATCGAGAATCCCGCCATGTGGAACAAGGGGAACATGCACACGACCCCGCCGCCGACCTCGGCTTCGCTGGTGGCCCCGGGATACGAACGGAGCCAACTCGTCCGGTGGGAGAGCACCACGCCCTTGGGACGACCGGTCGAGCCGCTGGTGAAGAAGATCACGTGCGGGTCGGACGGGCGCGGCCGCGAGCCGAGCCATGCCCGATCCGTCCGGATCGTGTTGTCGAGCAGTTCGTCGGCGCCGACGAACTGCACCGCGTTCGCGTCACCGAGCGCGGCCGCGTCGGGGAGGTGCGATCGGCCGGCGACGAGCAAGTCGGCACGCGCGTAGGCGAGCACGGACGACAGTTCGGCGACGCCAGCGCGGGCGTTGAGCGGCATGAAGACTGCGCCGGTCTTCGCGCAGGCCCCGAAAACGGCGAGGGCTGCGAGTGACGTGTCCGACCACCATGCGACGCGGTCGCCCAGGGTGACGCCCCGCGCCGCGAGTGCGTAGGCGACGCGATCGGACGAGCGGTCGAGTTCGGCGAAGGTCATGCGCCCAGCGGCGTCGGTCGCGGCGACGTGATCGGGCGCGACCCGCGCCGCGGACTCGATCACCGAATCGACGGTCAGCACGGAGCGATTCTGCACCGCGGTTCACCGCCTTCGCTCCTGCCCGCGACGATCGGTGTCCCCGGGGGCCAGCGGTCAGGGCGACGGCGCAGGCGGAGTCGCCCGGGTTGCGCCCGACGGAGCCACCCGCTCGAGGGCGGTGCCGAGCAGCCGAAGCGCGTCGAGCTGCGAACTCATCCCGCACCGGGAGCGTCCGGGCGACCCTGCGTGTTGCGTCCAGCGGTTCCGCTGCTTCGGGGTTCCACCACGACTTGGCAACTGACAATGAGTGTTGATAAGGTGCGCAGCGTGCACGGCATCGCCCAACTCAGCGAGCGCATGCGGGCGGCCGGGATGCGGGTCACGCCGCAACGCCAGGCGATCGTGCGGCACTTGGTGGGCGATCGGACCCACCCGACGGTCGAGGCGGTCCACGCCGCGGTGGCCGCGATTATGCCGACGGTGTCGTTGAAGACCGTGTATCAAACGGTCCACGACCTCGAGTCGCTGGGCGAGGTCCGCTTGCTCGACGTCGGCACTGGATCGGTCAGGGTCGACCCCAACGTCGAGCACCCTCACCACCACTTGGTGTGCGCCCGCTGTGGGGCGGTGCGCGACGTCACCCCGTCGGTTGTGGCCGACGTGACCGCGCACGACCAGCGCGCCTTCGTCATCGAGACCATCGAGGTGGTCTTCCGCGGGCACTGCGCGACTTGTGCTCCTCAGTCCCCGTCCACCCCGTCCACCCGTCCCACCCCGATCAACTGATCACCACGACAAAGGAACACTGATGCCCGACCTGTTGGGATCCAAGACCCACGACAACCTGAAGGAAGCCTTCGCCGGCGAGAGCCAGGCCAACCGCCGCTACCTCTACTTCGCGCAGAAGGCAGACGTCGAGGGCTACCCCGACGTCGCGGCGCTGTTCCGGTCGGTCGCCGAAGGCGAGACCGGTCATGCCTTCGGGCACTTCGACTTCCTCGCCGAGGTCGGCGATCCCGCGACAGGCGAACCGGTCGGGAGCACGGCCGAAAACCTCAAGTCCGCGATCGCGGGCGAGACCTACGAATACACGGAGATGTACCCGGGCTTCGCCAAGACCGCGCGCGACGAAGGCTTCGAGGAGATCGCCGAGTGGCTCGAGACGCTGGCGCGCGCCGAGAAGAGCCACGCGGGTCGTTTCGGACAGGGCCTCGAGTCGCTGAGCTGAACGCGTGTGCGATGGGTCGGCAGGCGCCGGTCGACCCATCGCCGTGTGCCGCAGCTGAGCGCTCGCCGACATCCGATGGCCCTGTACGACCCGCTCGCCCCGAACTACTACGACGCGCTCGACGCGCGGACTGCGCGTGACCGCACCTTCCATCAGTGCAGTGACTGTCGCGTGTGCGTCAAGCTCTGCCCGAGTTTCAAGGATCTGTTCCGGTTCATCGATGATCTCGGCGGGACTGAACACGTCGGTGAACTGTCGGCCGACCAGCACCGCCACGTCGTCGACGCGTGCTACCAGTGCAAGCTCTGCTACGTCATCTGCCCTTACACGCCTGATCAGCACCAGGAGTGGGTCATCGACTTCCCGCGGTTGATGCTGCGCTCACTCGCAGTGCAACAGCGCGAAGGGCACGGTCCTGGTCGCAACGCGCGGCTGCTCGCGCGTACTGACCTCCAGGGCAAGATCGCGACGGCGGTCGCGCCGGTGGCGAACGCACTCGCGAAGATCGCTCCGGCGCGCACGCTGATGGAACGGGCAACGGGCATCTCGAAGGTCCGACTGTTGCCCGCCTACGCGCGCGAGCGCTTCAGCACATGGTTCCGTCGTCGTGCGCGACTCACCACCGGGGCGCCGCGCGGCGAGGTGGCGCTCTTTCCGACTTGCCTCGTCGAGTACCAGGCGCCCGAGATCGGACGTGCAGTCGTCGGGGTGTACGAACGCAACGGGATCGCCTGCTCGCTGCCGGGCGGGCAGGTGTGCTGTGGGATGCCGTGGCTCGACGCCGGCGACACCACCAAGTTCGTCGACCAGGCTCGGCACAACGTGGAGGCGCTCCTGACCGTCGTCCAATCGGGCCGCGATGTGATCGTCCCGCAACCTACGTGCGCGTACGTGCTGAGGCACGAGTACCCCGACTTCCTCGGCACCGCCGCGGCGCGCGACGTCGCCGCGCGGACCTTCGACGCGAGCGAGTATCTGATGGCCCGCCACAAGGAAACGCCACTCGACACCGACTTCAGCGCCGGCACCACCTACACGTCGATCGTGTGGCAATCGGCGTGTCACTCCCGCGCCCAACAGATCGGACCCAAGTCGCGCGACCTGATGGCGCTCACGGGCGCCAAGGTGCAGGTCGTTGAACGGTGCTCGGCGATCGATGGCACGTGGGGACTCCGCGCCGAGAACGTCGAGATGGCCAGGAGGATCGCGAAGCCGCTCATGGAGGCGATCGCGCGGAGCGACGCCGAACTCGTCGCCGGTGACTGCCATCTGTCGAACGGTGCGATTCACGAGGACACCGGTCGGCGTCCGCTCCACCCGGTCCAGGTGCTGGCACGTGCCTACGGGATTGAGGACTGAAGTGCGCAAGCTCACCGTCGACGAGATCCTCGACCTGCGGGGCTACGAACGACGGCGCCCGGCGCTACGAGCCGAGATCATCGAACTGAAGAAGTCACGCCGGATCCACGTCGGCGAATTCATCACGCTCGTGTTCGAGAACACTGACACCATGCGCTTCCAGGTGCACGAGATGGCGCGGGCCGAGAAGATGGTGCGCGACGAACAGATCGCGCACGAGGTCGCCACGTACAACGCGCTCATCCCCGACCCTGGCCAACTGTCGTGCACGATGTTCATCGAACTCGCCGGCGAATCGAAGTTGCGCGACTGGCTGCCACGCCTCGTCGGCATCGAGGCATCGGTCGAGTTCGTACTCGCTGGCGGTGAGGTCGTGCGCGGCTACGACCCCGACGCTGGGCGCCTGACGCGCGCCGACATCACTGCGGCGGTTCACTTCGTGAAGTTCGATTTCACCGAGGCGCAGCGCGAGCGCTTCGTCGCTGGCCCCGTCCACCTGCGAATCGACCACCCCGCGTATCGCGCCGTGACCCAACTCGACGAGCGGCAGCATCGCGCGCTCTCCGATGACTTCGCCGAAGACGCCGTACCTCGGTCCTCGACCGGCGCGGTTGCCGGGTGTGGCTGAGGAAGCCCAATGGAGATCCCTATCCAACGACTCGACCCCGAACTTCCGCTTCCCTCGCGCCAGCACCCCACCGATGCCGGCTACGACCTCGTGAGTGCGATCGACATCTCGTTACTACCCGGTGAACGGATGCTCGTGCCGACGGGAATCGCGATCGCGATCCCTGCCGGCTACGCGGGGTTCGTACAGCCCCGGTCGGGGCTCGCGGTGAAACACGGCGTCTCGCTCGTCAATACGCCCGGACTCATCGACAGCGGCTACCGCGGCGAGATCAAGGTCGTGGTCGTCAACCTCGACCCGCGGGCGACGTTCGTCGCGGCGCGCGGCGAGCGCATCGCCCAACTGCTCGTTCAGCGGGTCGAGGACATCGACTGGAGGGTCGTCGACCACCTCGGCGACAGCGACCGCGGCATCGGAGGCCACGGCAGCACCGGCCGCTGAGCCCGGAAGTCCAAACCGCTAGGTTGCTGTGCCGTGGCGCACGGTCGAGGGTTTCGTTTCGGGGTGATCTGCGCGGGCAACGGCTACGAGGACGAGCGCGCCTTCTCCGAACTCGTACGCCGGGTCGAGGGGCACGGCTACTCCACGTTCTTCGTTCCCGACCACTTCGTCGACCATCCGCTCGCGCCGACGGTTGCGCTGGCCCATGCGGCCGCGCTCACCACGACATTGCGTGTCGGTTCGCTGATGCTCGGCAACGACTACAAGCACCCCGTCGTGTTGGCGCGCGAGATGGCGACCCTCGACCGGCTGAGCGACGGCCGGCTCGAACTCGGCATCGGGGCCGGCTGGATGACGGCGGACTACGACAAGTCGGGTATGGCTCTCGACCCGCCGGGCACGCGCATCGGGCGGCTCGCCGAGTCGATCACGATCCTCAAGGGGTTGTTCGCGCCAGGTGCCTTCAGCTTCTCGGGTGACCACTACACGGTGCGCGACCTCGACGGGCATCCCAAACCGGTGCAGCAACCGCTGCCGTTCTGCATCGGCGGGGGAGGACCGAGGGTCTTGGCCCTCGCGGCGCGCGAGGCGCAGATCGTCGGTGTGAACGCGAACCTCCGCGACGGTGTCGGCGATTCGGCTGGCGCGATCTCCTCGCTCACGGCCATGGCGACCGACGCCAAGCTGGCGCACCTGCGGGCCGCCGCGGGAGCGGACTTCGCTGATCTCGAGATCCAGACGCTCGTCGGATTCACGCACCTCACCGGCGACTCGGCGCCGATCTTCGAGATGATGGCGGCGAACTTCGGTGTGACGCCGGACGACGCCCGCATGGCGCCGGTCACGCTCGTAGGGACCGAGGGCGAAATCGTCGACCTGCTCGAAGCACGCCGTGATCGCTGGCAGATGAGCTACATCGTCGTCGGTGCCGACGCCGTCGATTCGTTCGCGCCCATCGTGGCGCGCCTCAACGGGAGGTAGGGGGTCATGGGTTCGAAGCACACCTTCAGGTTCGGAGTGCAGTGCGGTGGTTCGTTCGACGGTTCGGCGTGGCGCGAACTCGCGCGCAAGGTCGAGGATCTCGGCTACAGCACCCTCTACATGCCCGACCACTTCATCGACACGGTGCTCGCGCCGCTCCCTGCGCTCGCGATCGCCGCAGAGGCGACGACGACCCTCAACGTCGGCGCGCTCGTGTTCGACAACGACTACAAGCACCCCGCGATCCTCGCCAAGGAGATGGCGACGATCGACGTACTGTCGGGCGGACGTACCGAACTCGGCATCGGAGCGGGCTGGATGAAGGTCGACTACGACGCGCTCGGTCTCCCGTACGACTCACCAGGCACCCGGATCGCTCGTCTCGACGAGGGCCTCCAGGTCATCAAGGGCTGTTACTCCGACGGCGCGTTCTCGTTCGCGGGCGACCACTACACCATCAGCGAGTACGACGCCGTTCCGAAGCCGGTGAACGGACGCATCCCGATCCTCATCGGTGGCGGTGCACCGAAGGTCCTTCGCCTCGCGGGTCGCGAGGCCGACATCATCGGCATCAACCCGAACATGCGCGTCGGGGCGGTCACCGCCGATGCCGCCCGATCGGCGAGCGCCGAGGAAACGGCGAACAAGATCAGCTGGATCCGCGAGGGCGCGGGCGATCGATTCGACGAGATTGAACTCCAGATCCGCTACTTCCTGCACGCGGTCACCGACGACAAGGCCGGCTTCGCCGACTCGGTCGCCGGCGCGTTCGACAGCACCGGCCCCGAAGTGTTGGGTTCGGGCGCCGCGCTCATCGGGACCCTCGAGGAGATGATCGACACGCTGCTCGAACGGCGCGAACGCTGGGGCGTGACCTACATCGTGGTCGGCAGCGACTTCTTCGAGCAGTTCGCACCCGTCGTTGCCAAACTCAACGGCACCTGACCCCCAACCAGTGTCATGAAGGCCCGACTATTCGTGGTTCATGACGCCGGTATCGGTGGGGGTTTGGGGTGTGAAGCGGTCGGGGATCCAGGTGGTGAGCTTGGCGAGGATCTCGGCGCGGGACTTGTCGAGCAGGTGGCCGTCGTCGGGCAGGATCATCAACTCGCCCTGACCGGCGATCATCTGGACGACCTCGCTGGTGTGGTGCGGCAACAGTTCGTCGCGCATGCCGTGCACGAGTAGCAGCGGCGCGCGCAGGTGCGCGGCTTCCTCGCAGCCGGCCGATTGTGTCGCGAGCGTGACGACACCGCGGCAATGCTCGGCCAGGACTGTGCCGGCCTGGACTGCCACCGCACCGCCGAAACTGTGCCCGACGGTGACGAAGGCCCGCGCACCCGAGCGCGAGGCGAGATCGGCCGCGGCGCACACGTCGTGGACGCAGCGCGGTAGGTGGTTGGGTTTGCGGTACCCGATTCGGACGGTACCGACGCCCTCGCCGGCGAACCGCTCACCGAGGTCGGCGTACAGACCATCGGCGGGACCGAGGAGTCCCCCCATCGCCCCGCCGACCATGAGTACGACGCGTTCGGCGGCAGGATCACCGTGCCAGAGCAAGGTGAGCAGTCCCGACATCGTGTAGATCTCGATGTGACGCAGCGTGGGGGTGACCGCCCACTCCTGCGCGGCCATCGCCTCGAGCAGATCGAGCGGCGAGCGTGCCGCGGGCGATCCGGTCTCGGTCACGGCGTGGCACGCTAGGTCACCTGCGACCGGCGCCGCCCGACCGTGCGAACGAAGGAGGACTGATGAATGAGCTTGGCGGGGTCGAGGCGACCGTCAACGCGGGCACGAAGCCGTACCGCGAGATCCCGATCGAGTTGAAGGATCTGACGCCCGGCCGTGGGTGAACGCCGGGCGCCGGATCCGCTCCGCGGCTACGAACGGTGCTCGTGGTGTTTGGCGTCGAAGCGGACCACGCCGCCCCACCCGCCGAGAAACGAACCGAACAACGCGCCCACGAGGACACCGATCAGGCGGCACCCGCGTGCGGTTGGTTGCTCTGTGCAATCACGACTGCGAGCAACGCGGTGAGGAGCGCCGCGCCCGCGACCACGCCGATCACGGTGCCGACGAGCATGTGCACGAAGAAACTGCGATTCTCGTGCTGTGCTTCCTGGTCCCCGTCCTGATACCCGATGACTGCCACGGGTACCGATCGTGACGATCTCGCCGGTGCTGCGGCGAGGGCCATCTGGCCGGGGAGTCCGGGCCGATGGTCCTTGTGGGCGGCAGCTCACACGAGGCTACGGAGGTACTCGCCGGTGCGGGTGTGTTCCTCGCTCGTGCCGAACGCGGCCGCGACGAAATCGGTGACCCCGACGTCGGAGAGGCGCTGGATCGACTTGCCGATCGTCGACTCGTCGCCGACGATCGCGACATCGGCGGGTCCGGCTGCGCCTTCGCGATCGAGCATCGCCCGGTACGACGGCAGCGTGCCGTAAACCGCGAAATCCTCGGCGGCGCGTCGGCGCGCGTCGTCGGGGTGGCTGGTAAGCATCACGGGCAGGCTGGCGACGACCCGCGGTGCGGGCCGCCCGTGGCGCTCGGCTGCGCCGGTGATCGTCGGCACGATGTAGTCCGCGAGCGTCCCCGGTCCGGTCATCCAGGTGATCGTGCCGTCGGCGGTTCCGCCCGCGAGTTCGAGCATCTGCGGCGCGAGCGCGGCGATCAGCACCGGAACGCCCGGACGTTGGGTGACCATCAACGGACCGTGCATCGTGAGCGTGTCGCCCGCAAAGCTGACGTTGCCGTCGCGCAGCAGCGGCAAGAGGATCGACAGGTACTCGCGCATGTGGCGGGCGGGCCGCTCGAAGCTCATACCCCACATCGACTCGACGACGATCTGGTGCGACAGCCCTATCCCCAGGGTGAAGCGCCCGTCGCTTGCGGCCGCCGTGGTGATGGCCTGGCTCGCCAGCATCGCCGGATGGCGCGGGAACGTTGGTACGACCGCGGTGCCGAGTTCGATCCGCGGCACCTCGCGCCCGACGATCGCGAGCGTCGTGATCGCGTCGAGCCCGAAGATCTGCGGCAACCAGTAGGAAGCGAAGCCGGCCACCTCGGCAGCGCGCGCCGCTTCGATCACTTGTGTGATGCTGCGACTTTGGGTGTCGCCGCCGAAGATCCCGATCCGCATGGCATTCCTCCAGTTCGCGGAGCGGTGACTCTAGACCGAGAGGAGTGAAGGGGCCTCGTGGTCCGCGCCGACGCGGCGCGCCACGATGCCCGCTGCGCTGCCATGACGCATGCGGCGGCTCGGCGACACGCGGCGACTCAGCGGTGGTGACTCAGCTACTTAGCGCGATGAGCGGCGGCGTGGCGACGTAGCGAACGCGCCGAGCCAGGTCGACGTAGGCGCCGCCGACCGACGGCCAGAAGAAGCTTTGTCCGATGCGGCGCGCGTGCTGGCGCGCGAGTTCGGCGCGCTCGGGCTGTTCGAGGAAGGCGCGCACTCCCGATGCCATGGCCGCGGGGTCGTCATGGGTGACGATGTCGCCTGCGCCGCTCGCAAGCACCTCGCGGGCGTGAGGAAAGGCAGTCGCGACGACCGGTTTGCCGGACGCGAGTGCCTCGACGAGCACACCCGAGGTGATCTGATCGCGCGACTGGTACGGCAGTAGGACGATGTCGCACGAGCGGATCAAGGCGCCGAGTTCGTCGAGATCGCGGTAACGGGCGTCGAAGCGAACCCGGCCGCCGATCCCGCGGGCTTCGACGCGGCGCTGCAGTGAGCATCGGTATCGCTCACCGTCGGTCGCGCGTACCTTGGGGTGGGTCTCGCCGGCGATCAGGTAGACGGGCGCGGGGTCAAGGTCGTCGAGCAGTGCCATTGCGTCGATGGCGCACTCGAGTCCCTTGCCCGGCCCAATGAGTCCCCAGGTGAGCACGAGCGGATGTTCGGTGCGTCGCTCGGTCGGGCCGTCGAAATTGGGAGCCGCACCGTGGGGGATGACATCGACGCGGTTCGGGTCGATCGCGAAGTGGCCGAGCAGACGCCGACGAGCTGCCTGGCTCTGCGCCACGACTGCATCGACACGTTCAGCGATCGCTTCGAGGATCGTGCGCTGCAACGGGGTCGGGTCGCTCAGCACCGTGTGCAACACGGCGATCGCCGGCGTCGAGACGCGATCGAGCAATTCGACGATCGCCGACCCCTCGGGGCCGTCGAAGATTCCGTACTCGTGGTTGACGACGAGCACGTCGACATCGTCGATGGCGCGCACGATTTCGTCGAGTCCCTGGGAATCGCCGTGCACCCATTCGAGGACCGCGTCGTCGGCCTTCGACGGTGACGACGCGTCGCGTGGATCGCGGACGCGGATGACGGGCGAGGCCAGCAAATCGATGCCTGGTGCCATCGACTTGCGCAGCGCCGCCGTAAAGGTTGCGATCCCACACTGCGTCGGTGGGTAGGTACCGATGAACGCGACACGCAGCAACTCCATGGCCCAATTGATACACCCAGAGCACCGCTCTCCGCGAGTGCCGAACGGACGTACCGATGGCGACGGAATACCGCGTCGGCCCGTGCCCTGATCGCCCCTGAAATCAAGTCTCCGGATCGCGTCCCCGAACCCGTTCGGCGGGGAGCGGCGGCGCGGGCCTCGGGCGCGACAGCGCTGCACCACCGACACACAACATCGACTCACGTCCCGTCACAAACGCCCGTCGACGATGTCGACCACGTCGACCTGCGTCGGGTGCGACTCTTCGCGCCGCAGCGAGCGAGTGGACTACGCATCACGACGCGATCGCGCTACACCGGGCGGTCAACCGGGACGATAAGAGGGGGATACGCCGATTTCGCCGCTCAATGCTGTACAACTGGGACCCGTGCACATGAGTTCATCGACTGATTCGTCGGGCATCGCGCAGTTGCGGGCGGGGCGCGTCGCCGACGAACCGATCGTCACCGCGGACGCCGTCGACGGTTACGGACCGGTGTTCAACGCCGGCGTCCTGTACCACGATGGGTGTTACCACCTGTTCGCGCGTGCGGTACGCAACGGGTACCGGCGCAATCGTGCGACCGGTCCGCGATTCCTCGACTACGTGTCCGATATCGTCGTGTTCACCTCGGTCGACGGCCACACCTACGAATGGGGCTACGTCCTCGCCGCGGCCCGTGATGGTGTGTACGCGTACGAGGACCCACGGGTGCAGTGGGTGCACAGCGAGGGTCAACCACACCTGGTCATGACCTACACGCGGCTCGAGGACCCTGCCCTCGGCCGGCCCTGGCGGATCGGCGCGCACCTGTTGCGCTACGCCGACGGCCGCTTCCACCTCGACGAGCATTCGGCTACGTTGCTCGGTCCCGAAGGCGTGCCCAACAAGGACGCCGTGGTGTTCAACCTCGCCGACGGGCGCGTCGCGATGATCCACCGGATCCATCCGGACGCGCAGCTTGCGGTGTTCGACACGATCGAGCACCTGTGGGCGCCGGACGCCCGCTACTGGGACCGGTACCTCGCGGCGCTCGGTGACCATGTGCTGTTGGTTCCGGGCCGCGACGCCACCGGCGTGGGCGCCGGCGCGCCTCCCGTCGAAATCGCCGAGGGCCTGTTGTTGTTGTTCCACGAACGCGAACGATCCGGCCGCTACACGGCCAAGGTCGCGCTACTCGACCCGACGACCGGACGGGTCAGTTCGCACATCGATGAACCGGTCCTGGTGCCCGAGCTCTCGTGGGAGCTGGTCGGCGATGTCGACCATGTCGTGTTTCCGCAGGGCGCTCACGTACGCCCGGACGACACCGTGTACTTCACCTACGGTGCTGCGGATCGCTGTGTGGGCGCTGCCACGATCGCGCTCACCGATGTACGCCGACACATCGGCCGGGTCGCCTGAGGCATCATCGACCCGCTACGCCCGAGGCGAGGCGAGCGCGCGCTCAGTACGCCGCGCCTGTGGCGCGCACCAGTTCGGCGATCTGCCTGACCGCGAGCCAGGCGAGTGTGGACTCGGCCCCCTGGTTCTCGTTCACGCCGTGGTTGCGCAGTCCGTCGTAACCCCCGCCCGAGTCAGGATCGAACATCACGACGCCGGCGTCGTTGGCGCCGTGGAACCAGGCGTTGCACTGCTCGATCGTCGCCTGCCACCGCAGGTCGCCGGTGGCTTCGAGTGCAGCCCACGCGGCCTCGGCGAGGTGCCAGGCCTCGATCGGTTGTTGATCGAACGCTGGCCGTGGCTCGCCCGCCGCCCAACCCGACGTCGGCACGAACGAAAGGTGGTCGTTCCGTGTCTCGGCGGCCAGCAGCCACCGCAGCCGTGTCAACGCGGCGTCGACGAGGCGAGGGTTGTCGCGGTGGCGACCGATCTCGATCTCGGCGTGCGGGAGCAGCGCGTTGGCGTAGTGGAGTCTCGACTCCGGCCAGCGCCACCGATTGGTCTCCCTGGTATCAACATCGTGGTGCGCCAGGACGCTTCGTAACTCGTCGAGCAGTTCGTTCGCGGCGCCGTGATGGGGCCGCACGCGCAGGAACGCGACGGCCCCGAGCGCCGCGTAGGCCGCGGCTCTCGGCCACGGCGTGCGGAAGGCGCAGGCGTCCTCGAACAAGCGCGCCGCGCCGACGCTCACCTCTGGCCAAGGCGCAACTGCCGCGGCGACGCCGAGTCCCCAGATCGCGCGCCCGCTGGCGTCGTCAGACACCACACCGTCGCGCCAGCGACCGTCGTGTGCCATTCGCAGTCGAAACTGACCCCCGCCCGCGTACGCCGCGGTGCAGAACGCCAAGTAGCGCTCGGCGAGCGCACGGGCGCCGCTGTCGGTGCGTTGTGACCGGCACACGACCACGAGCGCGCGACCGTTGTCGTCACTGCAGTAACCGTGGTGGTGACTCGGGAGCGTGCCGTTCGCGTGCTCGAAGAGCCCGCGAGCGTCGGTGAGGCGTTCGAGGTGGCGCCAATCGTTCATGTGTTCAACCGTGACGAAGACCGAACGGGCAGACTCATGACTCGACTCGTGGTCGGTCGGCACCGTAGCCGGACGACCCGACCGCGCGAATGCGTCCGCCCACGCGGTTTCCCCGGCGCCACTTGTCGACGCGGTCGACGCCGATCACCGCGGGGATTGCGACGAGCGCGAGCAAGAACCCCCAGATCGTCGGTGGACGCTGGTCGAGTAGGCCGGCAAGCGGTGCGAGGTACCACGTGATCGCGAGGACGCCCAGTTCGACGAGCACCGCGAGCGTGAGATGACGACGGACCCTCGTGACAGCGAGCGCGAACGTTTCCTCACGGGTCGGGACCTCGCGGGCCGCATTGCCGCCGGAGGAATGCCGTCGGTCCCTTGCGCTCGGCGGCTGGCCGCGCGAGGGTCGAAGCGCACTCGCATTAGAAGGAGGAGCCATGTATCTGTCGGCGAAGGTGGGCGACGAATTGGTCATCGAAAGCCACCATGTGGGGGACCCCGAACGCAAGGGCGAGATCCTCGAAGTGCTCGACGAGGGTGACATCACGCGCTTTCGCGTGCGCTGGGACGACGGTGGCGAAGGAATCTTCTACCCGGGAGTCGATGCGCACGTCGTCCACCTCGGCGCGCCACGCTCGTAGCGCCCGTCGTATGGTCAGATCCCGGCAGCCGCGGTGACGCAGCCGTGGCTGGGGGCTGGGTTACGGGATCGCGCAGATCGAGTGGCGGGTTCAGTGCATGTCGGTGTCGAGTGGCGGGCAGGGGTGCTCGAGGACGTGTTCGATCAGGGCGGCGAGTGATGCGGTCGCGACGCACACGGTGCTGTCGGCTGCCCCGTAGTAGAGGCGGACCTCGTCGGGGTCGTCGCCGATGACCCAGCCGCACGGGAACACGACGTCGCCGACATCGCCAGATCGTTCGTACGGCTCCGACGGTCCGAGCACCCATTCGTTGCCGCGTGCCAGCACCCGTGTCGGGTCGTCGAGGTCGCACAGCGCGAGTCCGACGCGGTAGATGGCCCCGGCAGTGGTCGTGCGGACACCGTGGTAGCAGAGCAACCAGCCCTGGTCGGTCCGAAGCGGAGGTGGTCCGAGTCCGATCTTGTTGGCGTCCCACCAACCGCCTCGCCGGGCCGACAGCACGATCCGCGGGCGACCCCAGTGGATGAGGTCGGGGCTTGTCGACATCCAGATGTGAGCACCGACGCTCGCCATCGAGGGGGCGGGTCGGTGGAGCAGCAGGTAGGCGCCGCCAAACTGTTCGGGGAAGAGCGCCGCGTCCTTGTCCTCGGGTGACTGCACGACACCGTGCCGCTCGAACTCGACGAAGTCGCGCGTGCTCGCCAGACACACGAGCGGCCCGGCGGTCGAGTAGCCCGTGTAGACGATGAGGAATCGGTCGTCGATGCGGGTGATGCGTGGATCCTCGACGCCCCAGTGCTCGGCGAAGCCGTTGTTGGGGAACAGGCCGCGGTCGGCATGCACGGTCCAGTTGGTGAAGCCATCGGGACTCGTCGCGACCGCGAGATGCGACCGGCCGGTGCGATCTTCGACGCGTACGAGCAGCAACGTCTCACCCGAGTCGAGGCGCGTGGCCCCCGGATTGAAGGCCGCGTTGACGATCGACGGAAAGTGATCGGCCGTCAGGATCGGGTTCTCGGGGTACCGCCGGAAGAGTTCTCGGACCGGGACCGGCGTGATGGTGTCCCTCACAGGCTGCCTCCATCGTCGAAGATCATTCTGGCAGCGGCGGTGGACTCTGCGCTCGGCGCGGTCGTGTCGATCCGCTGGGCCGACGGCCACGGGGCGAAACGTTGCGCCATTGCGTCGTGGATCTCGGGTCGGGCATCCGAGACGTCATCGTTGCGACGGCGCCGATCGAGGAGTCGGGCGCGGCACAGCGGGGCGGGAGCATCACAGCGCAGTTCGATGAACGCGGCGTCGGCTGCCCTCGCGACGGCGGCCGCGTCGGCGCGGAGCCGCGCGTCCGACCACGAGGCGTCGAGCACCACGCTCGTTCCGCGGGCAAGATGATCGGTCGCGCGGCGCAGCATCTCTGCGTAGGTCGAGTTGGTCGTGGTCGGGTCGTACGCTCCCGATCGATACTCGTCGTCGCGGTGATCCGACGAGGAGACGCCGAGCAGGTCTTTGCGGATCTCGTCGCTTCGGAGCAGCGCTGCAGCGCGCGCCTCGGCGAGTGCACGCGCGACGGTCGACTTGCCCGACCCGGGGAGGCCGCCGACGAGCACGACGCGGATGCGCGCCGCTCGCAGGTGCGCCAGCGCGAGGTCGCACCGCGACACCGCCTCGTTGCTGGCGTCGGGGTCTCCTTGCTCCGCGCGGAGGCAGGCCACCTTGGCCCTGACGTGCGCGCGATACGCGATGAAGTGGTGTTGGAGCGAGGGCGGCCAGGAGTCCCCCGACGCGGCGCGGTATGCGTCGAGGAAGTCTCGTGCGAGATCGGGTCGGCCGAGCGCTTCGAGATCCATCGCGAGGAACGCGGCGTCGAGCAAGGCGTCGCCCGCGCGCAGCGTGCGGTCGAACTCGAGGCAGTCGATCACGCGCGGACCGTCGGGTTCGCAGAAGATGTCGTCGGCGAGGAGGTCGCCATGGCCGTCGACGATCCGCCCGCGTGCGACCCGCTCGTCGAACAAGGCGCGGCGCCCGCGCAGATACTCGAGCGCGAGGGCCTCGATTTCAGCGATCGTCGCTGCCGGCAGGATCGTGTCCGTGAACGCGCTCCACTGCGCGAACCCAGCCGTCCACAACGCGGAGAACGAGTCGTACGACCCGGCGGCGTTGATCCACGACGACACGGCGTCGGCTGCGCCACGATGATCGTCGTGGAAACGCGCGAGCTTCGACGCCACCGCGACCGTGCACTCGCGTCCGCCGCCCGACGCCACGCGCATCGAGAGCCGCGACGCCGGATCGAGCCGCCGCATGCGCAGCGCCACGTCGACGACCCGGGCGTCAGCGTTGGTGATGTCGACGAGGCGCTCGTAGACGTCTGGTGCGAGCCGGCGGTTCAGCGCGAGTTCCTGCTCCGTGTTGTGGCGGCGTAGGTCGAGCGTGCTGAGGTCGGCGAAGGCGAAGTGGACCGGCTTCTTGACCTTGTAGACGTGCTGCCCGCAGAACACGAGGACCGACATGTGCGTCTCGACGATCTCGTCGGCCGTGGTGCCATGGTGCGCCAGCCAATCAACCAGCATCGCGCGCGCCGCGCCCGTTCCCGTCGCCGCCGTGCTCATGGTGCCAGTATCGACCCGAAACCCTCACTCGTCCCAGTGGCCGAGGTCCTCCCGTCCCGAGTCCCCGGGGTCATCCAGTAACACTCGACGGGCCGTTCGGCACTGGTGCGGGCTGGCTCGTGGCATCACGGTGGTGTCGATGGCGGATCACTCGACACCTCGTGACACGCTGCGGCGCGAACTCCAGATCCGGCTGCGACCGCTCGTGGACGAACTCGACACGCTCGACGCGCTTCTCCGTGCGTCCGGGGAGTCCTCGGCCGAGGTCTGGTACGCCGAACGGGCAGAGGCCGGCGCGTCCGAACACCGGCGCGACCTCATCAAGGCGCTCGATCGTGTCCAGCGATCGTTCCGCGAAGTAGTGGCTCAAGAGACGGGTCCTTCAGGGTTCATCGCCGACTCCGAGTCGCGGGCCCCGCACCTGGTCCACGCGCTCGAGTCGTTGCGCCACGAACAGGCCCACGTGCAACGAGAGATCGAGTCGGCGCGCGCCGCCGCGCTGCGCGGCGGGCCGCGTGTCGAACTGGACTGCCTCGCCGACGGGGTCGTCCGGTCGGTGCGAACGCACCTGGCGCGTGGCAATCGTCTGGCGATGGAGATCGCCAATCGCGACATGGGTCCCGCCGACTGAGCGGCCGCGATCCCGGCGGAGCTATCAGGGGGTCGTGCTAGATTCGCCGACCGCATTGCGGACGTGGCTCAGCTGGTAGAGCACAACCTTGCCAAGGTTGGGGTCGCGGGTTCGAATCCCGTCGTCCGCTCTCCAGAAACCCCAGGTCAACTACCAAATCCGGCGGCTGTTTCGCTTTCTGCGAGCCGCGAAATCGTTGCCGATGGGCGCGGTTCGTTTCGCGACGCTCCCCCGATATGTCGCGTCGAGCGCTTCGGCCATCGCCGCGCGGGCTTGTGGGAACAGGTGCGCGTGCGTACCTGGTTGCGGCGTGGCCCGGATCGAGCTATGCCCGAGGTAGGTCTTCACTTCTTCGAGATGACGGCCGCTCGCGATCAGCAGCGCCGCGCAAGTGTGGCGCAGGTCATGCCACCGGAGCCCCGCGGGGAGGGTCTGTGCGCGCCGGCGCGAACACTCGGTCCCGGAAGTTGCGTGTGACACCGGGCAGCCCTCCGCGGTCGTGAACACCGTCTCGGTCGACGGGTACCGGCCGAGGTGTTCGCCGGGTTCATCCGCGAGGAACCGCGGGATGATCAAAGTCCTGCGTTTGGCGGTCTTGGTCGGTCCGACATGCCAGCCACCCGCGTCCGACGCCGAAACAGCGACGTCGAGTGTTCCCGCGAGCAGATGCACACGCCCGACGCCGAGCGGCAAGGAATTGCGCTTCGCTCGCCGTGATGTCGATGAGGTGAGGTGCGACGTGCATCTGAACCGCGACGGTCCGGCCGAGGCCGGACCCTCGCAAGCAGCGCCGTTGGAACGTCAGGCCAAGCGGCGGTAGATCGTTTGCGTTGTCAAGAACGGTTCCTCGGCGAAAACGCCCCGGACCTCGTTGTCGACGTAGCTGACCCAGTTCCCGTCGGACGCCAGCGCCTGCTGGGCGGTCTCCAACGCCGTCACGTCGTCGTAGCCGCTCACCCAGCCGACACCGCCGTACCGACCGGTCACGTCGGTGGTGAACAGCGACGGCACACCGGTGATCTTCTCGGCGCGCTTGGCAAGTTCGATGCCGACCTCCATCCCCCGCGCGACGTTGCCGTTCGCGCACACGGCGCGCACCGCGCTCACGTACTCGACCTCGCGGCCAGGGTCCGGAGCACCGTGCACGACCTGCGCAAGCATGTCGTCGGCGCGGCCGATGATGAGCGCCGCCCCCTCGTCGGTGGCCGAGACGAACGCGTCGTCGGCGTTCAACTTGTCGCCCGCGGCCGCGAGCGTCGCGAGATCGGGCACGAAGGTGCTGAAGCGCACCGAGCCGACCTCGGGTGACCATACTTGCATGAACAGTCCGACTCGAAGACCGGTGATCTTGTTGACTCGTTCGGTCTGCGCGATCGCCCACGCGATTGATTCGCGCGTGCGACCGGTGGCGAGAGTGACACCACGGCTGAACAGATACATCGCTACCCCATCTCCCCCGGCTCCGCGCCGGGTTCCGAGAACTGCGGCCGATCCATCGGGAGAACCGGTCGCGCAGGGCCCGGCGCGTCAGTGCTACTCCCTCGATCACCGCGTTGCAAGAGGTGCGATGTCCTCCGCGCGTCTTCGAGCCGAGCTTCGCGACGTTCAGCGAGATCCGTGACGCGTCGGCCGCCTCGCAAGATGATCGATGACGGCTCGGTCCAAGGCCCTCAGGGAACGGACCGCGAGAGCCCTTCGACTCCCTGATCGACATGGTTGCGGCGTGGAAAGTGGCCGTCGGTCCGCGTCCAGCACAACACGCTCGATCACGCGCCCGTAGAACCACACCGCACGCCTCGACGGACAAAGGGCTCAGTAGCGCCAGACGATGTCGAGCCGGTCCGGATCGAACGAGCGCCGGCCGCGTTTCGACGCGGGGCCCACCACGATCCTGTCGATCAACGCACCGAGGACCGCTCGTCGCTTGTCGAGCCCAACCCCGGACCACACCACCTCGATATCCGGCACCCCGGCAACGTCACTTAGCGCCGACGGGACCCGCGCACCGATCGCCGCACGCGCCGCCCCGGCACGCTCCTCAAGAGGGCCACGAGCCGCGAGCCACTCACGCCGCGAGATCCGGCCCTCACCCAGATCCCGAGCCAACGCCTCCAACTCCGCCTCGATCAACCCCACATCATCAACTCGCCGCACCTTCTGCTTCGGCGTCGCGAGCGCCTTGGCGAGTCCCTTCGACCCCAACCGGAACAACACCGCGCGCCACGTCCGAGGGTGACGCCGACACCGGGTTCGTAGTGGTCGCGCAGTGCTTGGCGGACCGCGTCGATCGCGAGCGCGCGCGTTTCCCGGGTTGCGGGTTCGAGGAGCGCGTGAGCGATTCCGTTGCCGAGCAGGAAGTCGAGGGTTTCGTCGAGCGTGCCACCTCCACCGACTGGATGGCCGGGGCGATGGGATCGACCCGCACATCGGAGAAGCCCGCGCCGGTCAGCAGCGTGTGGACACGTTCGGGGTCGCTCAGCGAGAACATCTCGGGTCCACCGTCGTCACCGGTTTCCGACAGCGTGACGTGGGCCGCGGCGGCGAGGCCGGGAACGAGGAGCCACTCGTTGGTGACGAGTGGTTGCCAGGGCGGCGAAGGGCCCGGTTCGCGGGGTCTTCGGGCCCTCCCCGTCGCTGCTGTCGCGGCCGAGCATCGGGGTGGAAGCTGCCCTGGCGCGGTTTCCAGGAGGTCGTCGCGATGAAAACTGCGCCTATGACCACGACATCCGTTCGGCACCCGTTGCGGGCTGTTCTCGAACATGGCCGCGAACCGGGCCACGAACCGCCCGTCGGCGCGGCGCCGATCACCGATCGTGCCGTCATGCACATCGTCGAGGCGCACCTCGCGTCCGAACGTGACATGATCGCGCAGTATCGCTCGATCGTCCGCGATGCGCACGATGCGCCGGTGCGGTTCCTCGCAGGCCTGATCCTGAGCGACGAGGAACGGCACCACGCACTCCTCGGCCAGATGCTCAACCAGTACCGCACGATCGACGACGGCGTCGAACGTGCGCCGCGCGTGCCGTACCGCACCGCGATTGAGCCGCCGCGCGGTTTCACCGAACTCGTGCGGACGATGCGCAAGCGAGAGCGCGACGACCTGCGCGACTTCCGGCGCCTGCGCCGACTCTTGCGTCACCAGCGAGTCAACTCGCTGAACCTCGTCGTGCTCGACGTGTTGATGGCCGACACCCGCAAACACATGCGGCTGTTGCGGGCACTCGAGCGCCTGCCGCGCAGCCCCAGGCTGCGCCGCCGCCCCGCCTGACCGCCCACCGCACGGCTTGCACCGCCAAAGTCCGTTGCGGGGGCGGTCGTTCCGGCCGACAGAACCCGTGACGTGACGCCGCCCCACCTGCGGCACGGCTACTGACCGCCAACGTTGCTGCTCGGGCGCCGATGTAGGCGACAGAAGCCGTGAAGTGGGGGTTGAGGCGCGTGTCCGGGACACCGGTAGCGTCGCGGGTCCGGGCGCGTTCCTGACGCGTTCGCCGCAGTCCTTCACGAACGAGCTCCCACGTGCGATGACCCGACCGCAGCCTGCCGGCACGTCGCAGCAAGCGCGCGAGTCCTTCAACGAGACCGAACTTCGCGACACGATTGTGACCGCGGTGCGCCGCGCCCGTGACCCCGCCGACCCCTTCGGTGTCGCCGAGGCCATTCTCGCTGTCGACGCGAGAATGCTCGACCGCTACTTCCACGCCGAGGTCGACCACGATGTCGGGGCACCCGCGCCGATCCTCCTCGCGAGGGGAATCGGCGCGTCGCCGGGCGCGGCCGCGGGCCGGATCGTCGTCGATCCCGACGATGCCGTCCGCGCAGCCGAACGGGGTGCCGACGTGATCTTGATCCGGCCCGAAACCTTGCCCGAGGACGTCGCCGGGATGCGTGCCGCTCGCGCCGTGATCACGACGCGCGGTGGCGTCGCGAGCCACGCCGCGGTGGTCGCCCGTGCGTGGGGCATCCCTGCTGTCGTGGGCGCTGCCGAGGTCGTCGTCGCGAGGGACGGCATCACGATCGGAGATCGCCAGCTTGCGATCGGGACCGAGATATCGGTCGACGGACGTCGCGGCGAGGTGTTGCTCGGCCGGATCGGCATGACACACGCGGTCGCACCACCGGAGCTCGGCGAGTTGCTGGGTTGGGCCGACGACCTGCGTCGCGGTTCAGTGGCGGTGCTCGCCAACGCCGACACCGCGGCCGATGCCGCGCTTGCGGGCTCGATGGGTGCCGACGGCGTCGGCCTGTGTCGCACCGAGCACATGTTCCTCGCCCCTGATCGTCTTGCCCTGGTGCGTCGCTACATCCTGTCCGACGACGCCGCCCAGGAGCGCGATCATCTCGCCGCGCTCGAAGCCGCGCAGTACGAGGACTTCGTCGCAATCCTCGCCGCCGCGCGCGGCTCGCTGGTCACGATCCGCCTTCTCGACGCGCCGTTGCACGAGTTCCTGCCCGACGCGGCGACGCTCATCGCACGCGAGGCGCGCGGCGAACTCTCTCCTGCGGATACCCAGGTTCTGGCGGCGATCCGGCGTCTGCGTGAAGCGAACCCGATGCTCGGCGTGCGCGGTGTGCGGCTCGAGGTCGTGCGGCCCGGCCTCTACGAGATGCAGGCGCGAGCGTTGGCGCGCGCCGCGCTGACGGTCGCGACGCGGGGCGCGGCGGTCGAACTCGGGGTGATGATCCCCCTCGTTGCCGATGCCCGCGAGATGCAACTCGCGCGACGCCGCGTGTTGCTCGCGTTCAGTGAGTTGGACGCGATGCGACCGGGAGTCGTGGTCCGTGTCGGCACGATGATCGAGACACCTCGCGCCGCGCTGACCGCCGAAGACTTCGCCGAATGCGTCGACTTCGCGTCGTTCGGCACCAACGATCTCACACAACTGGTCTTCGGGCTCAGCCGCGACGACGTCGAGCAACGTCTGATCCCCACCTATCTCGATCGCGGCGTGCTCGGTCACAACCCGTTCGCCCGGCTCGATACGACAGGTGTCGGGCGCCTCGTGGCCATCGCTATCGACGCGTTGCGACGGGCCGATCCCACGATCGCGTTGGGCGTGTGCGGTGAACAGGCCGGTGACCCGCGCTCGATCGACTTCCTCGTCGCCACCGGAACCGACAGCGTGAGTTGCTCGCCGTACCGGCTCCCTGGCGCGCGCCTTGCCGTCGCGCAGGCATTGCTGCGGCACGGTCGTGTGCGCGTGAGTGCTGCAACCGCGCCGCACGATTCGAGTCGCGACACGGGTCATGATTCGAGACGCGACGCGTTCGACAGCATCGCGGCCGCCCTCGCCGAGGGTCGAGTGCCAGGCCCGCACGACCAGGAGTTCGCGGTGCTGCACGCGCTCGCGTTGCGCGCGCCGGTCGGTGTCGACTCCATCGCCGAACTCGCACTCGTCGAGGCAACCGTCGCGGGCGAGATCCTGGCCGCGCTATGCGAGCGCGAGCTCGTGCGCAACGTGGGCGACCTGTGGGCGCCACGCCCGGCCGGTCGCGTGCGTCACGCCGATCTGCTCGAACGAAATCGCCCACCCGACGTCGGACGGGCACGGAGCCTGTATCAGCAGTTCCGCGTCCTCGACCGGCGGGTCAAGACAGTGTGCACCGCGTGGCAGGTGCGCGACGGCGAAGCGAACGACCACTCCGATGCCGAGTACGACGCCGCCCGCGTCAACGAACTCGCGGCGATCGACACGAGCATCGCCGAGTTGCTCGGCGAGTTCGCCGTCGAGGTGCCACGCCTCGCGGCGTACGCGATCCGCCTCGGCGCCGCGTCGCGGCGAGTTCGCGCCGGCGAAGTGCACATGTTCACCGCCGCGATGTGCGGTTCGTACCACGAAGTGTGGATGGAACTGCACCAGGACCTCACCCTGATCCTCGGCATCGACCGCGCCGCCGAGACGGATGCCTGAGCGACCCGCCGCGAGTCACGCTGCGGAAATATCCGCCGCAACGACTTGCGCCCGGGCACGAAATCGTACAAACTTCGCCGGTCCAAGGGTCCCCCTGTGGCGTCTGAAGGCCCCCCGAAGCTGACAAGAACGCTCGGGCTTTCCTTGGTTCGGTGGAGCGGCCCGGTGGGGGAAGCAGCGGGCCGCTCCACCTTTCACGAGAGTTCCGATGTCGCCGGCATCGCTCCCGCATCGACCGATCATCGCCACTCGCGTGCAGGACAGCGTCCCCGTGTTCCGGTCTGGCGGAGGCCCGGTGCACGAGGACGCGCTCCCGCCGACGGGTGCGGGGTTCACCCTACGGGCATCGGTCGATCTCGAGCACGATGCCTCGGGAGTCGTCGTCGCGCTGGGCGATTGGAACAACGGCTGGGCGCTGTGGCTGCGCGCCGGCGCGCCCGTGTTCTCCGTGAGCCTGCTCGGCGCCCCGCATCGGATCGAAGCTGCCGCGGTCGCGACTGGGCCTCACGAGATCGAGGCGTCGATGGGTCGCGACGGCGAGATCGTGCTCTCCGTCGATGGCGTGCCGTCCGGCTCGGTTCGGCTCCGTGGTGCCTGGCCGTTCCGCTGGCAGATCGGCGGCGCGGGGATGCGCCTGGGACACGATCGCGGGATCCCGGTCGACGAGGGCCATCGACCGCCGTTCGTGCTCTCCGGCGCGATCCAGATCACCATCGAGAGCCACGCGCTCGCGGCGCTCCTCGGTGAGGTGCCCACCAACGCGGAGATCGCCGCGCGCCTGCACCGCGAGTGACGAACTCGTGCCGGCGAAGGAACCGGGCCCGGTCTGGCTCGGCCGGCCTGAGCGCAGGCGCGCAGCCAGACCGCTCAGTCCATCTCGACGTGCGTACCGTGGTCGTGCACCTGCGCCGCGAACCACAGGTGGATCGCGCCGATCACAATGGGCTCATCCGAGCGGTAGTTGATGCGAGCACCATGCTCGACGACCTCGTACTCGACCTCGATCCCGTTGTCGGCCGCGGCGGCCTCGAGGACGGCGAGTCCCGGCATGTCGTTGCCGTGGATCTGACCCGGGTCGGAGAAATCGCCGCCAGCGAACCGCGCCGCTTCGTGCTGCAAGTGTGCGCGTACGAGGTCGATCTGTGCGGTGTCGTCGGGATCGTTGGCGACCACCGTCTGGATCCCGCCGAAGTCGGTCGCGTCGAAGTGATGGGTGGTGCGATCGAGGTCGAATCCCATCACAGGCGCGCCACGCGCCGCGACCTCGCGCTGGCGCTCGGAGGCGGTCGCGTCAGCGCCGGTGCTGCTCCCGAACGCGATCGACACGACGGCCGCGAGCGCGGCGAGGCTGGCGCCGAGGTGGGTGCGAGTGAATCGCTCGTGCAGGAATGCGAGCGCGAGTATCACGGTGCCCGCCGGATAGAGCGACGCGAGCACTGACACGATCGACAGCTCGCCGTAGCGGTTCGCGAGCAGCACGAAGACGTTGGCGAGTGTGTCGAACACGCCGGCGATGACTGCGATCGGGATCACGTCGCGCGGGAGCGCCGCAGGGGCTCGCGTCGCGAACACGACGATCGCGACGACCATCGCCGATGCGGCGCGCGCGCTCACGATCGGCCACAACCCCGAATCATCGCTCACCTTGTCGAGTGCGACGAAGAAGCTGCCAAAACCCAGTCCGGCCAGGGTCGACAGGACGAGCACGTTCGCGGTCAGCGATGGTCGTGCTGCGCCCGTGCGGGGAACTTCGTCGAGTGCATCCGGGGGCGCGTCCGGCTCCGCGGGCGTGTCGGCGTGGCGACTGAACAGCACGACCGCGACGAACGCCAGCACGATGCCGACCCAGGCCGCGGCACCCGGTCGTTCGCCGAGCGCGATCCCGGTTGTGAGCGGCACGAGCGCCGACAGCACGGCCGAGAACGGCGCGGCGATGCTCATCGGGCCGATCGCCAAGCTGCGATAGAAGCAGAGCAGGCCGAGCACCCCGCCGAGTCCGCCCGCCGCGGCGATCAGCGCGTCGCGGCCGAGCCAGATCCCGCCCAGGAACGGTGCCGCGAGTGCGACCGCCGCCAGCCCGCACGCCTGGGTCGTGAGCACGACTACGAAGACTCGGGCGCGCCGGGTCGCGAGACCGCCGAAGAAGTCAGCGGTGCCGTATGTGGCGGCTGACACGAGCGCGAGGAACACACCAATCCGGCGTGTCTACCAAACTGCTGCCGCCTTTTGGCGCGCCTGGGCGACTCTGATCCGGGCGCGCGATCGTCAGAAGTGGCGCGCTTCAGGGCGAGTCGGGGACCCAGTTGCCGTGGAACCCGAACGGGACACGCTGGGGGAGGTGGATCGTCGCGAGCGGCTCGCCGGCGAAGTCCTGCGCGTGCAGGATCACCACGTCGCTGCTGTCGGTCGTGGCGTCGTAGACGTAGCTCATGACGTACCCGTCGTCCTCGGCGGCGTCGGCCCTCGCAGGTACGAAAACCGGTTCCAGCGTCACGCGACCGACGCCGTACTCGTGAACCTCGGTCGTCCCGCGCTCCAAGTCGTGCTTGAGCGCCGCGCCGTGTTCGGCCCCGTCCTCGAACGCCGCGCCGTACCCGTAACGGTGTTGGCGGCCAACGAGGCGTTCGTCGTGCCGCGGGAACTCCTGACCGCGACCGTCGAGCAAGTGCTGGTGGATCGAGCCGCGGGCCGGATCGAGCGTCCAACGCCACAGCGACGGCGCGCCTTCGTTCGGGCCGTTGCGATCGCGGTCGAACATCTTCGGGTGACGGACGAGATCGCACACGACGCGACCGTCGGGCAGATCGAACGCGTTGAGCGGGTGGTACACGTAGCAGGGGTCGGTCTCACACCAGCGGACCTCGTCGCCGCTCGTCGCCGAGAGAGGCAACAGCCCGACACGACAGCCATAGTCGGGGTTCCAGCGGTAGGGGAGCGTGCGCACCCCCGACATCGCGATCTCGAGATCGAACGTCACCGGCATGTCGAACAGGAGGACCTGCGTCTCGGTGATCGCGCAGTCGTGGGTCATCGGCCGTCCGGGCACCGGTACGTTCACGGTCTTGCGGACGCGACCGTCGGTTCCCACGACGACGTACTGCAGGTACTCCCACTCCCAGTAGTAGGCGACGGCGTGGAGTTCGCCGGTGTGCGGATCGCGCTTCGGGTGGGCGGTGAACGAACCGGGCAGCGTCCCGCCGAAGTCGCTCATCGTCACGGTGTCGAGGTCGTAGCTGAGTTCGACGGGGAGTCCACCCGCTTCGACGATCGCCCAGGTTCTGCCCGCATGACCGATGACGTTGGTGTTGGCGGTGCCGTTGCCCATACCGTGCCGGGGGCCGGGTGTGATCGCACGACCGAGCGTTTCGGCGACGGTGTCGTCGACGACGTAGCGGTTGCGGTACCACTCGGCACGACCGTCGCGCAGGCGCACACCGTGGACCATCCCGTTGCCGGTGAACCAGTGGTAGGTCGCGGGGTCCGGGTCGCTGACCGGGTTCGGTCCGATGCGCAGCAGGCGGCCGCTGAGGCCCTCGGGGATCCTGCCGGTCACGGCGAGGTCGAAGGCGGTGATCTCCTCGCGAACCGGACCGAAGTTGCCGCTCAGGTACGGACTCGTGCTCACCCGAGTTTCGGTGACGGTCATTGTTACCTCCTCGTTTCGCGAATGGCGCGCGCCCGCGTCTACGCCTGGAGTCTTCTCCGGGCCAGAGCCTGACGGTAGCGACGGGCGTCGCACAAGTGAAGGGCGGGAACGGCTGGGTGGCGCCCAAATCGGCGCCCAAAGGGGCGCCCTGATCGCGCGGCGTCGACCGGGCGTTACGCGGCTGACGGTTGCGCCCCCCGGACGAGCCGTCCCGGCAGCGCCCCGGTGTGCTCGCCGTCGCTGAACGTCACGACCCCGCGCTTGATGGTGTGGCGATACCCGCTCGCGGTCTGCATCAGGCGGCGGCCACCGGCGGGTAGGTCGTGCACGATGCGCGGCGGGTGGGCGGCGAGCCGGTCGAGGTCGATGAGATTGAGATCGGCCAGCAGACCCGGCGCGACTACGCCGCGGTCGCACCAACCGACATGACGTGCCGTGCGCTGGGTGACGTGGTGGACCATCAACTCGAGTGGGAGTCCCTCGCCGCGGGTGCGGTGGGTCCACAGGGCGAGGGCCGTCGTGGGCATCGACCCGTCGCAGATCACACCGCAGTGCGCACCCGCGTCGGACAGACCCAGCACCACGTGCTCCGACAACAGCATCTCGCGGGTGTCGGACAGGTCGCGGTGCGCGTAGTTGAACAGCGGCATGTAGAAGAGTTGATTGCCGCCGTCGGCGAGCAACAGGTCGTACGCGACGTCGGCCGGGTCGCGAGCGGCGGCCGCAGCGATTCCGGCGACGCTGTGCTCGGGCGACGGTTCGTAGTCGACCGGGTCGCGCAGCGGGTAGAGCAGGTCCCAGCTGTGGGTCATCTGGCCGACGATCCCGTCACGCGGCTCGCCGTGCTGGGCCAGGATCCGCTGCTTGCGTTCGTGGTCTCGCAGCGCGGCGACGCGCTCGGCAAGGGGGAGCGCGACGACCTCGTGGTAGCCCGCGCAGAGCATGAACGGGTGCACGCTTGCCGTGTAGCCAGCGAGAAGACCGATCGGGCGCGGTGCCACCTGCGCCCGCACGACCAGTCCCTCGGCGTGGCACGCGGCCGCGAAGTCGAGCATCGTCCGCCAGCGGTTTGGCGTGTCGAGGTTCTGCTGCACGGTCATGCTCAGTGGACGACGCACCGCGCGCGCGAGCTCGCGCATCATGTCGAGTTCGGTGAGCGCGAACTCCTCGTCGACGGTCTGATAGGCGTCGGAGATCATCTGGATCACCCCGGCGCCCTCATCGCGCAGGGCGCTCGCGACCGCGATGAGTTCGTCGGTCGACGAGAACCTCGTGCCAAGCGGTCGGCCGTCGCGGGTCCGGTGGATGTAGGTGCGGCTCGTCGTGAAGCCCAGCGCACCCGCGGCGATCGCCGCGCGCGTGTGCGTGTACATCGCGCGGAGTTCGTCGTGTGCCGGTGCCTCGGTCGGATCGGCACCGCGCTCGCCCATCACGTAGGCACGCAACGGCGCGTGCGCGACCTGGGCGCCGACGTCGAGCGTGAAGCAACGGCGATCGAGCGCGTCGAGGTAATCGGTGAACGTCTCCCAGTCCCACGTGAGCCCCTCGGCCAGCGCGGTGCCGGGAATGTCCTCGACCCCCTCGAGGAGACCGATGAGCCAGTCGTGGTCGTCGGCGCCGGGTCGTGCGGGCGCGAAGCCGACACCGCAGTTGCCCATCACCAGGCTCGTGACTCCGTGGATGCTGCTCGGCGCGACGATCGGGTCCCACGTCACCTGCCCGTCGAAGTGCGTGTGGATGTCGACGAACCCCGGCGTGACGACGAGTCCGTCGGCGTCGATCACCGTGTCGGTCGCAGCCGGGGTGATGCCGGGCGCGATCTCGACGATCCGCTCGCCTTCGACGGCGACATCGGCGTCGACCGGAGGTGCGCCCGTGCCGTCGATGAGGGTGCCGTTGCGGATGATCAGGCGAGGCATGGTGTGATCGTACGGTCATTTGTACCCTGGGTTCCATGACCGCGACCGATCTGCCGCTCGTCCCGGTTCCCGCCGCGCCCCAAGGGCACGCCTACCGGCGGATCCGCGTCGAACCGTGGACGGGGGCTGGCGGGGCGGTGATCCGAGGCGTCGACCGGTCCGAACCACTCGACCTGTCCGGACCGCTCGACGACCAGGTGATCGCCGAGATTCGCCGGGCCGTGCTCGACCACCACGTCGTGTTCTTCCGCGAGCAGTCCCTCACGGCCGACCAGCAGGTTGCCTTCTCGCACCGCTTCGGTCCGTACTCGCCCGTCCCGTTCATCGAACCGGTCGCTGGCCATCCCGAGGTCATCGCCGTCGTACGCGAGGCGAATGAGACACAGCGGTTCGGGTTCGGGTCGTTGTGGCACTCCGACTTCTCGTTCCTTCCCGAGCCGCCGTTCGCCTCGTTGCTCTATGCCTGCGAACTCCCGCCGTTCGGCGGCGACACGCTGTGGGCCAACCAGCACCTCGCCTACTCGTCGTTGTCGTCGGGGATGCGCTCGATGCTGCGTGGACTGAGCGGTGTCCACTCGGCACGGGACGGCTACGCGCCGAAGATGCAGGGCGTCCACGACATGTTCACCGGCATGGTCGTGCACACCTCGGACGACGCGCTGCGCGAGGAACGGCACCCCGTTGTGCGAACCCACCCCGAGACCGAGCGGCCCTGCTTGTTCGTCAACCAGCAGTACACGATCGGACTCGACGGCTGGTACCCGCACGAGCAGCGACCGCTGCTCGACTGGCTGTTCGCGCACTGCACGCAGGACGCGTTCACGATCCGCTGGCGCTGGCACGTCGGCGATCTGGCGTTCTGGGACAACCGCTGCCTGCAACACATGGCGATGGCCGACTTCAGCGGCCACCGCCGTCGTATGACGCGCACCACAGTGGCGGGCGACCGGCCGCGCTGATCACTCCCGTACCGCGCTCGGACACGACGACCAGCGGGGACTGTGCACAGCCCTAGATTGCCCGCTCGTGGTCGACGAGACGCGCGTGATCGATCTGCTCGACGGTGACTTCTATGTCAACGACCCGTATCCCACCTACGCGTGGATGCGCGCGAACGCACCGCTGTACTGGGACGCGACGAACGAACTGTGGGGCGTCAGTCGCTACGACGACATCGTCGAGATCGAGAAGCGCAACGACGTCTTCATCAACTCCGACAAGCACAAGGGCGGTTACCGGCCGAACCTTCCGGCCGACAACGCGATCATCGGACTCGACGACCCGCTGCACAACCGGCGCCGGATGCTGGTCGCGCGGCGCTTCACCCCGCGCGCCGTCGCCAGTTGGGAGGACCACGTTCGCGAGGTGTGCACCCACCTGATCGACGGTGCGCTCGCCCGCCGCCGCGTCGACGTGGTCGATGATCTCGCCGGACCGCTCCCGGCGATGATGATCGGGTTGTTGCTCGGCTTCCCCGACGAGATGTGGCCCAAGCTGAAGCACTGGTCGGAAACGACGATCGTGCTCGGGGGCGGTCCGCGCTACCTCGCCGAGCACGGGATCGCCGCGGCGATGGAGTTCGCGGGCGCCTGTGCCGAACTCTACGAGGAGAAGCGGCGCTGTCCCGCCGACGACGTGATGACCCTCTGGACGCGCTCGCAGATCCCCGGGCACGAGTTCGGGCTGCCCGAGATCATCTCCGACTGCTTGCTGCTCCTCGACGGCGGGGCCGAGACGACGCGCACGGTGATCGCCCGTACTCTCCTCGAGTTGTTCGCCCGGCCCGACCAACTCGAGCAGTTGCGCGCCGGGGCCGACCTCACGATCGCGGTTGAGGAGTTCGTCCGCTACGTCACGCCGATCCACAACATGTGCAGGGTCGCGAACCGCGACTACGAGATCGGTGGGGTCACGGTCCGCCAAGGCGATCAGGTGGTGCTCATGTACTCGTCGGCGAACCGCGACGAACAGCACTTCGATCGGCCCGACGAACTGGATGTGCTGCGGCACCCGAACCACCACCTGGCCTTCGGGTTCGGAACGCATTTTTGCCTGGGTGCGTCGCTCGCGCGGCTCGAGATCCGGGTGTTCTTCGAGGAGTTCTTGCGGCGCGTCACCCGCTACGACGTCGTGTCAGGCACGGTCGTCGAGATGCCGAACGCGTTCGTGCACGGGCTGAAGTCCGCGACCCTCGAACTCGCCTGAGCTCGCGGCGCGACGCTCACGCGTCGAGGAGCGCTCCGAACAGGCGGAGGTGCGCAGCGTCGTGTCGCAACAACTCGGGATGCCACTGCACACCGAGCACGCGCGGCGCCCCCACCACCTCCACGGCTTCTATCGTCCCATCCGGTGCCAGGGCTACCGCTCGCGCCGACAGTCCGAGCTCGGCGATGCACTGGTGGTGCAGGGAGTTCGACCAGTATGTGTCGGTCTCGAGGATTTCTGCGAGGCGTGATCCGGCGTGGACGTCGATGTCGTGCACCTTCTCGTTGTACTGCGGGACGACCATGTGGTCGTCGATGTGTTGGGTCAACGTCCCCCCGAGCGCAACGTTGAGCACCTGGACGCCGCGGCAGATCGCGAGCGTCGGCTGGTTGCGTTCGACGCACGCCCGGGCGACGGCCAGATCAATCCGATCGCGGTCGGGTTGGGTGGGGCCGCAGCCGGCCTCGACGGCCGCGCGGTAGGCGGTCGGGTCGACGTCCGCCCCGCCGGTGATGACGATCGCGTCGAATCGATCGAGCAGCGCGTGGAGCGCGTCGCCATCGTCGGGTTCGATGATCGGCAGGAGTACCGGGACGCCGCCGGCGCGCGCGACGGCGCGGACGTACGCGGTGGCGACGACCTCGTGCGCGACGCCGAACTCCACGGCGCCGTCGCGGACTTCGAGCCGGTGGGCGGTGATCCCGACGAGCTTGCTCATCGCGGTTCAGTGAACCACAGGGCAGCGAAGCTGTGACACGCCACGCGTCGTCGATCAGCCGAGTTCGAAGCTGCGCTCGAGCTCCCAGCGCGTGACGCTGGTCGCGGTCGGGTCGCCGCCCGTCGTGTGGAACATGAGCCACTCCCACCGGCGGCTCTCGACCCAGTGGTCGACGAACCCGCTGCCGAGGTGTCCCCGCAGTGCAGCGTCGGCGGCGAACGCGTCGGCGGCGGTGCTGATCGTGTTCGGGAGGTGCGGCCAACCGTCGGGGAGGCCCCAGCCCACGACCGCGAGCGGGTCGGGGAGTTCGGTCGTCCCGTCGAGCCCTGCGAGCCCGCCCGCGAGCACGGTGGCAAGGACGAGGTAGGGGTTTGCATCGCCGCTCGCGACCCGGTGTTCGATCCGCGCCGAGGCCGCTGAGCGTGTCAGTGATCGCGCGCCGGTCGACTTGTTGTCCTCGGCCCACGTCGCGGTTGTCGGTGCCGCGGCCCAGCCGACCATGCGCCGGAACGAGTTCACTGTCGGGTTCAGCACCGACGTCGCACCCGGCATCGTCGTGACGATGCCGGCGAGCCACCGTTGCATCAACTCCGACATGGTGCCGTCCGGGTCGAGGAACGCTGGTGTGTCGTCGGCCGTGTGCCTCAACGAGTGGTGGATGTGCAGGCCGTTGCCGTAGGCCTCGACCGGCTTGGCCATGAATGTCACGCTGCAGCCGAGGTCGAGCGCGACTTCACGCGCCGTTTGCTTCACCCGCACCACGGCGTCGGCCGCGCTCGCGGCATCGGCAGGCATGAGGTTGATCTCGAACTGCCCCGGCGCGGCCTCGTCGTGCCAGCCCTCGACCGCGACGCCGAGCACCTCGAGTCGGGGCAGCAGCGCGTCGAAGAACGCGGCCTGCTGGTGGCTGTTGTAGATCGAGTAGCCGAGCGCGGTGGGATGCGACATCGGTGTCAGCCCTGTGAAGCGCTTCTGGCGCGCGCTCGCCACGTCGTCGACGAAGAGCATCCCTTCGACCTCGAAGGCAGCTCGGACCGCGAAGCCGCGTGCCTCGATGCGAGCCACGATGCTGTGAAGCAGCGAACGAGGGCAGACGGGCAACGGCAGACCGTCGACGCCGCAGTAGTGCACCAGGACGCTCGCGACACCCACCCGCCCCGGGAGCGGACGGAGGGTCGAGACGTCGGGACGGGCGATGAAGTCACCCAATGCGTCGCGACGCCAGGACGGCCACCACGCGAGGTACGGGGTCCCGCCGAGGTCCATGCCGTAGGCGATCTCGCTGATCGCATGGCCGGCGGTCAGCGACGCCACGAACTTCGAGCGGTGGAGGTGCTTGCCGATGACGACGCCGTCGATCGTCACGCCCTCGGCCCGGATCCAGGTGATGTCGTGCGCGTCGAGCCAGGCCTCGACGTCCGAGGCGGCGGCGTCCCGCGGCGGCGACTCGACAATCGTCATGACAACCCGTTCAGCATCAGGTCGATCGAATGGCCGGTGAGTGTCGCGAGGTGCGCCAACGTGCCGACGAACCGCAGCTTGCCCGCAACGATGTCCTCGCCGATGAGGCTGTTACCGCTCAGCGCGACGGTGAGCCAGTGCGCCGACCCGTGGAGTTCGGCGCGCGGTTCGCCCCCGCCGAGCAGGATCCGCTCACCGTTGTCGGTGTTGACGACCTCGAGCGCGGCGGGCATCCCCGGCCGCGTGCCGGCGAACTCCCAGAAGTGATGGCCCGCATCGCGCCAGTTCCCCTTGGGCGGGTCGAGCACCTTGCCGAGGGCGAGAGCGAACTGTAGGTGGCGCGCCGCGCCAGTGACCTTGGGCTTGGGTGGCGTGGGGTCGTTCATGGTGGCGAAGTCGGCTTCGATGACGACACCCACGTCGGCGGCGACACCGCGTTCGACGAGGATGACGCCGCGGTCGAAGCGCATGGTCGCGGCCTGAGGATCCGACGCGCTCTTCAACGCGGCGACACCGTGCATCTTCTCGAGCACGGCTGCGAGCTTGGCGTCGGCCGCGGCCCGGCGGAGCGTGGTCGCGACGATTCGCACGATCGGCGGCGGGTCGGGTTCGAGCCGGATCTGCATGACCTCGATCCTCGCACGTAGCTTCCGGGCCATGACAGCCGAAGGTGGCCGCGACCATCACGACCTGCCGGCGACGGCGGCTCGTGCGAAGTTCCGCGGCCGGATCGGCCGGACCTTCGCCGGATCGGACCCGTACTGGCCCGAGCGGCCGCGACCCGCCGGCCGGCCGAACGTCGTGGTGATGCTCGTCGACGATCTCGGCTGGTCGGACCTGGGCTGTTTCGGTGGCGAGATCGACACGCCGAACCTCGACGCCCTCGCCGGAGCGGGCCTGCGCTACACGAACTTCCATGTGGCGGCGATGTGCTCGCCGACGCGCGCCGCCTTGCTCACCGGGGTGAGCCCGCACCGGGCCGGCATGGGGAGCGTCGCCCAGAGCGATCCCGGCTTTCCCGGGTACGCCGCCGAATTGCCCGACGACGTGATGACGATCGCCGAGCTGCTGCGGGACGAGGGTTGGTCCACAACCATGGTCGGCAAGTGGCACCTCTGCAAGGACAGCGACGAGCACGCGTCGGGGCCGCAGCACTCGTGGCCGTGTCAGCGCGGCTTCGACCGTTATTACGGATTCCTCGGCCCGTTCACGAACCTGCACCAACCCGCCGAACTCGTGTGCGACAACACGCCCGTCGACGTCGACGACTACCCCGATGGCTACTACCTGACCGACGACCTCACCGACCAGGCGATCAGCCGGATCCGCGCGGTCAAGGCCGCGGACCCCGAGCGCCCCTTCTTCCTCTACTTCGCGCACGGCGCGGTGCACGCGCCGTTGCACGCCAAGCCTGCAGACATCGCCAAGTACCGCGACGCCTACCACGAAGGATGGGACGCGATCCGCGACCGGCGCTTCGCGCGACAGCAGACACTCGGCGTGCTCCCCGAAGGAGCGTTGCTCCCGCCGCGCAACACCGAGCCGGGCGACGAGGTGCTCGCGTGGGACACGCTGTCCGACGACGAGCGTGCGCTCTTCGCCCGCTACATGGCCGTCTACGCGGCGATGGTCGACAACATCGATCAGAACGTCGGCCGCCTGCTCGCCGCGCTGCGCGAACTCGACGAACTCGACAACACGATCTTCCTGTTCTGCTCCGACAACGGCGCCTCACGCGAGGGTGAGGCGGTCGGAACCTCGGCCTACTACGTGCACCTCCTCCAGGGTGACGACGTCGAGGCGGACCTCGAACGACTCGACCTGATCGGAGGCCCCCAGACCACGCCGCACTACCCGCGCGGTTGGGCGATGGCGAGCGGGACACCGTGGCGTCTCTACAAGATCAACATGCATGCCGGTGGGCACACCTCGCCGCTCATCGTGCACTGGCCCGCGGGTGGTCTCGAGCCGGGTGGTCTGCGCCGCCAGTGGACCTACGTCAGCGACGTGCTGCCGACGCTGTGCGAGTTGCTCGGCGTCGAGCGCCCTTCGACGTGGCGGGGCCGTGAACTCCAGCCGCTCGGCGGTGAGTCCTTCGTCCGCACGCTGTTCGACTCGGCGGTCGCGCACTCGCACACCGAGCAGTACGCCGAGATGAACGGCCACCGCGGCTACTACCGCAAGGGGCTCGAGATCGTCACAAACCACCGGCCGCTCACACCGTTCTGCGACCAAGAGTGGGAGCTCTACGACCTACGGACCGACCCGACGGAACTGCAGAACCTCGCCGCCGACCAGCCCGAGGTCGTGGCCGAGCTCGCGACCGCGTGGGACCGTGCCGCGCAGGCGAACGACGTGTACCCGCTCGAAGAAGGCAGCTCGCTGCGCTTCTTGTTGCGACCCGACTGGGTCGAGACGTTTCGCCGGCCGGTGACGATTCCGCGCGGGACTCCAACGCTCGAACGCTGGCGAAGCGTGCAGATGATCTGGTTCCGCTCGTGCGTGATGCGGATCGCGCTCGACCACCGCGCGGGCGATGCCGGTTACCTGGTCGCGCACGGTGACCAAGGCTCGGGGTACGGCTTGTATGTGCTCGACGACGAGTTGCAGTTCGTGCACAACGACGGGCGCGGCCGCATGAGCCGGGTGTCGGGTGGGGGGCTCGGTGCGGGAGCAGGCGAGGTCGTGCTGCGACTCGACGCCCAGGCGCAACGCCGCTGGCTGGTGTCGATCGAGGTCGACGGTCGCCCGCAGGGCGACACCTCCGAGGTGCCGATGCTGTACGGCATCTCGCCGTTCGAGGGGATCGACGTCGGCATCGACCGCCGCTCGCCGGTGGCGTGGGACGTCTACGAGCAGTTCGGCAGCTTCGCCTATTCGGGGTCGTTGCGTCACGCCCGCTACGAACCCGGCGCCCCAGGACCGGATTCGCCGGACAAGCTCATGGACCTGATCCGAGGGATGGGCGCCCGCTTCGAATAGAGGTCCATCGATCGGTCATCTCGGCGATGACCTATCGACGCACCGCGGCGAGGGTGTCGACGATGCGGTCGATCTCGGCGTCGCCGATGACGAGCGGTGGGCACCAGGTGAGGGTCTCGGCGTTGACGGCGCGAGTGATCACGCCCGAAGCAAGCATCGCATCGCGCACCGCGAACGCGTCGCGTCCGGTTGCGTCCGCGTCGCCCAGCACCGTGGCGCCGACCGCACCGTCGCTGCGAACCTCGGCGATCACCCCGTCGGCCGCGAGGGCGCGAAATCCGCCGAACAGCCGTTCGCCGATATGGCGCGCTCGTTCGACGAGACCTTCGCGCTCGATGATCGCGAGGTTGGCGAGCCCGGCCGCGCACGCCGTCGGGTGACCCGAGTAGGTGTGGCCGTGGCGCAGCATCCACGCATCGTCGGCTTCGAGCGGTGCGCGCACCGCCTCGCCCACCAGCACGCCGCCGAGCGGCACGTAGCCCGACGTCACTGCCTTGGCGAAGGTCACGAGGTCGGGCCGCACGCCGTAGCGCTGCGCGCCCCACCAGTGGCCGAGGCGCCCGAACCCGCAGATGACCTCGTCAAGGATCAAGAACGCGCCGTGTTGATCGGCGAGACGCCGGAGCCCCGCGAGGTAGCCCTCGGGCGGTGGGTAGACGCCGCCCGCGCCCTGCACGGGTTCGGCGAGGATCGCCGCGACCGCGTGACCGTGCTCGGCCATGTACTGCGCGGTCGCCTCGAGATCGTCGGGCGGCAGGTTGACCATCCCCTCGACGAACGGGCCGAAGCCTTCTTGATTCGGAGGCAGACCTTGAGCCGAGAGACCGCCGTAGGTGACGCCGTGGTAGGCGCGCCCGCGCGACACGATGACGGTGCGTTCTGGGTGCCCGGCGCGGAAGTGCGCGATGCGCCCGAGCTTGATTGCCGAATCGACCGCCTCGGAACCCGAACTCGTGAAGAACACCCGCGCACCGGGCATGGGCGCGAGCGCCCGGATGCGATCGGCGAGGTGCTCGGCCGGCTCGACCGAGAACGGCTCGAAGCAGTGGAACGCCGCAACGGCGCGCATCTGGGCGACGACCGCGTCGGCGATCTCGCCGCGGCCGTAGCCGACGTTGGCGTACCAGAGACTCGCCATGCCGTCGACGTATTCGCGTCCGCCGCGGTCCCACACGCGCGCGCCGTCACCGCGCACGATGCACAGGTAGTCGGCGTCGGCCCGGGCCGGCCGGGCGTAGGGGTGCAAGAACGCGCCGGGCGAGGTTGCGGTGACCATTTGACGATCCTACGGACCTGCTTCTCGCGCTGGCCCGGCCCCCCGGCGTCTTGACCATGAAGGCGCTTGACACTGCCTCACGCGCTTGACACTGCCTCACGTTCCTCTCTAGCCTCAGAGCCAACATAAGTTTCCCCAGGTCACAGGGGCTGACTTGAGCGAACGCTCAGCGTATTGCGTTGAGCACGGAGAGTGTCGCTATGGTCTCTGTGATGCCTTTCCCACATAGTCGCTTCGGCGCGCTCCCCGCCCGGGTGCGTCGATCGCCTCTCGCCCGGGTCCAGCCACCCGGACCCCGCCCCGCCCGGCGACAGCAGCGGGCTTGGATCCGACCGGTTCGGCCGACTGCCGCCATCGCCATTGCCATCCCCCGCCCCGGCTTGCTGCCAGCGGGTCGGTGGCCGGCGGGCGCCCAGGCTCGCGCATCGGTCGCTGGCCCTGGCCGCGCCCGAGCCCGACGGCGCGGGCCTCTGACTCGCCGCAGGGTTCGGGGCCGTCTCGGCCCTCTCGCTGGCGCCGCTGCGCTGGTCGTCCTCGTCGCAGTGCCGCCCGGTCCGGCGGCGGCCGCGCCCGCCCCGCCCGACCACCCGCTGCCCGCGCTGCAACGCGACACCGCGCCGCTCGTCCCTGCGGTCGTGTCGCTCAACGTCGCAAACGCCGCGTTGCTCGCCGCCGAGCAAGAGGTGCTCGCCGCCCGCGCCGGGATCATCTGCCCGGTCGAGGGCAACGTCTGGTTCATGAACGACTTCGGCGACTCCCGCCCGGGGGGCCGGAGCCACCAGGGCAACGACATCGCGAGCGGACCCGATCAGGCGGCCGTCGCCGTCGTCGACGGTGCGGTCAGTTACAAGTCCGGTCACCGGCAGGGCCGCGGCGCCTACCTGCGCGGCAGCGACGGCAACGAATACCGCTACTACCACCTGAACGAGTACGTCGGCGCGCCGCGTGCCGTGAAGCGGGGCGAGGTGATCGGCATCGTGGGCAACACCGGCAACGCCGGTGGGATCCACACGCACTTCGAGATCCACCCCGGCTGGAGCGAGTACGACGTCGAGAACCCGTACGACAAGCTTGACATCGCCTGCCGAGACCGCGCCCCCCTGCACTGAGCTGGCGTGTCGGTCGCGCCTCACGCGAGCCGGCGTCACGAGGCGACCACATCAAGTCGGCGCAGGCGACCAGATGCGCCACATCCGGAGCCGTTCGTCGCCACCAAGTCGGGTCGCGATTGAGGCCGGCACGCGAATCCCGGCGTCGCTCTAGCGTCCTCGGAGTGCATGATCCACGTGACCCGCTCACCCGTGCCGCGGTCGACGCTTGCTTCGAGTGGGCGCGTGAACGCATCGACACGATCGACCCGCCGATCGGGCGGACGGCCGCCCCTGCCAGCTTGGCGGCGGCGCTCGATGGCGCGATAACGCCGGGGGGTATCGGTGCCGACGCGGCGATGGCTATCGCCCGCGGCGTGATCACCGAGTACTCGGTCGCGCTCGACAGCCCGCGCTTCGTCGCGTTGATCCCCGCGGCGCCGGCGCTCAGCGCCAAGGCCTTTGATGCCGTCGTCGCGGCGATGACCTACTCGCCGGAGAGTTGGCTCGAGGGCGCCGGCCCAGTCGCAGCCGAGAACCAGGTGTTGCGGGTGCTCGCCGATGCCGCCGGGCTTCCGAGCGGAGCCGGCGGCTGTTTCGTGAGCGGTGGGTCGGCGGCGAACCTGGCCGCCCTGGCGGTCGCTCGCGACGCCGCGCACGGCGTGGGATCAACGATCGTGGTGGGCGCGACCGCGCACGCGTCGGTCGCGCGCGCCGCGCACCTCCTCGGGATGCGCCTGCTCGACGTGGATGTCGACGAACGCGGGTTGCTGCGGGGTGACTCGGTCGCCGACGCGCTGGATCGTGCCGACGACGTCAGCGCGGTGGTTGCCGCCGCGGGGACGACGAACGCGGGCACGATCGACGAACTCGACGCGATCGGCGAGGCGTGCCGCCATCACGGCGTGTGGTTCCATATCGACGCGGCCTACGGCGGCGGCGCGCTGCTTGCGCCGTCGGTGCGTCATCGTTTCGCAGGGATCGAACTCGCCGATTCGATCGTGATTGACCCGCACAAGTGGTTGTTCTCGACGCTCGACTGCGGGGCCCTGCTCTACCGCGATCCCACACGAGCCGTTCCCACGTTTCGGCAGGAGGCGTCGTACCTCGAACTGCTCCACACCGATGATGCCTGGAACCCGAGTGACTACGCCTTCCACCTCACCCGTCGTGCCCGCGGGCTGCCGCTGTGGTTCGCGCTCGCGGTTCACGGCAGCGACAGCTTCGCCGCGGCGATCGAGCGTGTGCTCGACCTCGCACGCGATGCCGCGGGGATGATCGACCGAGCGCCACACCTCGACCTGCTCATCGACCCGACGCTGTCGGTCGTGTTGTTCGCACGCGCAGGCTGGGACGAGGCCGACTACCTGACCTGGGCTCGTCGCCTGCTCGACGAGCAGATCGCGTTCGTCGTGCCGACGCGCTGGCACGGTCGCGTGGTGGCTCGGGCCGTCTTCTTGCATCCGGACACCTCGCTCGACGTGTTCTCCGACGTACTCGCGGCAATGCGCTGACCGTGAGTCGTGCTCGCCCGGTGCTGACCGGCGCGAGTCGTGCGGGCGCAGTGCGGGCGCAGTGCCGGTGCGAGGTGATCGAGTTCAAGTCGAACAGCTGCGCTGCTGGCGGGACCAGCGCGTGCGTCGCGTGTCGCGCCCGCTGCGTCGCCTGCGTCAGCGACCGTCAGCCGGAGGCGTCGTTGCCGTGGTCGGCGCCGTCGGCGGTACCGGTGCCGCGTTCGGCGGTGACGAAGCGGTGGATGCGCTGCTCGGCGCGCTCCAGGATCGCCGCGGCGCGATCGCTGTCGAGCCGACCCTGCTCGATGGCCTCGTCCAGGCGCGCCTGGACCCTCGCCAACAGCGTCGCTTCGACGGCGGAGGCGTCGACACCGTTCACCTCGGCGGCCGCCCCAATCGACCCGTGCTCGTGTACCCCGTCGCGCAGTTCGGCGACCGTGATGCCAATCGCCTGGGCGGCGGTCCGCACCGCGGCGCGACGCACGCGGTGCCGCTGGGCTTCGCCGCGCTCGCAACGACGGGCCGCCCCAGGCTCGCCAGCAACGGCGGCGTCGGTGTCGGCGTTACCGGACGATGGCGAGTCGGCGGGCCGCAGCATCGCACGCCCGTTGCTCGCGCCGGCGGCGACCGCGGCAGTGCCGGCTGCGCCGATCGACAGCACGATGATCGAGGTGGCGACGATTCGCTTCATTGGGGACTCCTCGCGTTCGGGGAGTCTCAGTGTGCGACCCGATTGTCAGGGGAGTGTGAAGCGGGATTCAAGAACCGAGCAACAAGCGCGCGGTGAGGGCCAGGCGAGCACCGAGCGATTCAGGGGTGTCGCGACCGCGTGCGAGCGAGATCAGCGACGAGAAACACACGTGTTCGAGCACCTCGATGACCGCGTCGCGGTCGCGGATCGGTCGGTCGAGCGCGGTGTCGGGGCCGATCGCGGTGTCGATCCAGGCCGCCATCACGGAGTGGAAGTCGATCTCGCTGTCCCATACACCCGCGTCGAAACTCAGCAGCGCCTGGGTGAGCGCGGCGGCGAGGCGAGGACGAGAACCGGCGGCGTCGGCGATGCGCTGCATCACCTCGACCACACGCTCCGCGGCCGACGCGGCCGTCGGCGGGTCGACTTCGATGGCGGTGCCGAGGTCGGCCATCCAGTCGAGCAGGACCTCGGCGAGCAGATGGTCCTTCGACGCGAACCAGCGGTAGAGGGTTGCCAGGGCCACGCCCGCACCGTCGGCGACATCCTTCATCGCCACGGCGTCGTAGCCGCCCACTTCGGCGAGGCGCGCCGCGGTCGACAGCACGCGGGCGCGTCGCTCGAGTTGTCCGGGCGAAAGTCGGCGGCGCAGCGTGAGGGCGTCGGTCGTCATCGGGGTTGTCATCGGTTGGTGATCACCGTCGTCGTGCGGGTTGGGTGGGGTGCGCCGGGAGGCGTGGTTGCTCGCGGTGAGAACTCATTTTAGAATCAGTTCTCACCGAAGTCGACTTTCCTCGCACACCCGGTCCGGCACCACACGGCTGCCGATCGCGGGTGCGCCGCGGCCCGCCCTGGGAGGACCGATGAATCACCCCGCCGACCTGGCCGACCTCAACTCGCTCGACGTGTTCGTCGAGGGGGTCCCGCACGACACCTTCACGTACTGGCGCGAGCACGACCCGGTGCACTGGACCGACGAACCCGGCGGTCGTGGCTACTGGTCGCTGTTCGACTACGAGTCGGTGACGACTGCCAATCGCGACGCCGCGACGTTCTCCTCCGAAGAGGGCGGCACGATGATCCAGGACCTCGAGCCCGAAGCGCTCGAGATGAACCGAATGATCATGCTCAACATGGATCCGCCCAAGCACACGCGCTACCGGCTGCTCGTGAGCAAAGGCTTCTCGCCGAAGCACATCCGTGAACTCGAGCGTGCGATCGACGAGCAGGCGACCAAGATCGTCGACTCGGTGATCGAGCGGGGCGAGTGCGACTTCGTCACGGACCTGGCCGCCGAACTGCCGTTGCAGGTCATCGCCGACATCATGGGCGTGCCGCAAGAGGATCGCCACAAGTTGTTCGAGTGGTCGAACCGCATGATTGGCGCGCAGGACCCGGAGTACGCGGACGCCAACGGCGGCGTCGCCGGCTACGAAGGTGCGAGCACCGCGCAGACCGAGTTGTTCGCGTACGCGTCGGCGCTCGCGCAGGATCGGCTCGCCAATCCGCGCGACGACGTGATCTCGTCGATCGTGCACGCCGACATCGACGGTGACCGGCTCACCGAGATGGAGGTCAACGTCTTCTTCTTGTTGCTCGCCGTCGCGGGCAACGAGACGACCCGCAACCTCACCGCCCACGGGATGCAGGCGCTGTTCGATCATCCCGAGCAACGGGCATGGCTGCAACAGGACCTCGACGGGCGGCTCGCGACCGGTATCGAAGAAATGCTGCGCTGGGGCGTGCCGGTGCTGAACTTCCGCCGCACGGTCATGAAGGACGTCGTGCTCGGCGACAAGGAGATTCCCGCCGGCGACAAAGTTGCGCTCTGGTACATCTCGGCGAACCGCGACGCCAAGGTCTTTCCCGACCCGTTCACGTTCGATCTGGCGCGCACGCCCAACGATCACGTCACCTTCGGCGGGCGGGGACCGCACTTCTGCCTGGGCGCCAACCTCGCCCGCGCCGAGTTGCGAGCGATCTTCCGCGAGATTCTGAGCCGCATGCCCGACATGCAACCGACCGCGCCGCCGGCCCGACTCCGCTCGAACTTCATCAACGGCATCAAGCACATGCCCGTCGAATTCACAAGAGGCCATCGTTCGGCGAGTTAGTAGGTAGGGCGGCTGCACTTCGCTGGCCGTCGGTCGTGACCCGTGATGGCGACGACCGGCTCCTGACAAGGTCGGTGACGGGTCCGGCGGTCAGGTGTGTTCAATTCTGAGCACGTGCGTCTGCACATTGCCCTGGACGACGAACTTGTCCTCGAACTGGACCGCCGCGTCGGGCCGAGACGGCGGAGGCATTCATCACGGAGTCGATTCGACGGGGCCTCGATGACGAACGGCGTTGGGGTGACATCGGAGCTGCGCTGAGCTCAAAGGGCGACGGTGGCCACGACTGGGATGACGACCCCGGCGCTTGGGTCAGAGCACAACGGCAGGCTGATCCACGACGCGTTGGCTGAGCGTGAGTCGTCGGTTGCTGGACTCGACGGCGTTCATCGGCTCGTGACGCGTTGCGGAGCGGTCCGGTCGCTGGCGTATCGCTCGGGTCGGGACCTGCGAGACTCTCCTCATGCTGCGTGAACTCTCGTGCGTGGAAACGCGCGCGGTTCGCGTCCGATGACGGCGAGCGAGGCGCGGCCCGTCGCACCGCGCGAACGGCAGCGGTCCTGGCACGAGTTCGGCTGGGCGTGCGCCGAGATCACCGCGTTGAGCGCACTTGCGATCGCGCAACCGGTGCTTGACGTGTTTGGCCGTGCCCCTGAGGTGTTCGTCGAGGCGGGCGCGGGCCGCGCCGACCTGTGGTTGTTCGCGATCGCGGTCGCGCTCGTGCCTGCGATCGTGCTGTGCGCCGCCGAACTCCTCATGATGTTGGCCGCGGGGGAGACGGCGCGCCGCACGCTCCACCTCGCGCTGATCGCCGCGCTCGCGGCATTGATCGCAATCCGCGCGGTGCGGCTCGGCATCGGCATCGAAGGCGTCGTCGTGCTCGCCATGGCGGTCGTATTCGGCGTCGCGATCGCGTTGCTCCGCGCCCGCATGGCGTGGTTCCGCACCTGGTTGCGGTGGCTCGCAGTTGCACCAGTCGTGTTGGTGATGCTGTTCGGCTTCGGTTCCAAGGCTTCGTCGCTCGCGTCGGCGTCGACCGGGCGCGCGGACGACGCCATCGACCTCGAACCCGCGGCGTCCTCGGCGGCGCGTCCTCCGGTCGTCGTGTTGGTGCTCGACGAACTCCCGACCCGATCGCTGCTCGGGCGCGACGGCACCATCGATGCGGAACGGTTCCCCGGGTTCGCGGCGCTCGCACGGGAAGCGACCTGGTATCGCAACACGACCTCGGTGGCGGCCAACACTGCGCACGCCGTGCCGGCGATCCTTACCGGCCAGTACCCGAGCGACCGTGACCGAGCGCCGGTCGCGACCGAACATCCCGACAACGTGTTCCGCCTGCTCGGCAACGCCTATCGTTTCAACGTCTCGGAACTCGACACCCAACTGTGTGTGGTGCCGCGCTGTGACTTCGATGATCCCGACAACCGCCCGGAGGGGGTCGCCAGCGTCTCGGGCGCAACCGCGTCGGGATCCGAGGGCTCGGCACTCGGGCGACTCTTCGATCGCGCGCTCGATGCCTACCCCGACATGGTCGCCCTGCACGAGATCGAGTTCGTGCAGAGCGTCGAACGCAACGAACTCGACGATGTCGGCAGTGCGACCACGACGTCGAGCGCTCCCACGACGTCGACCGGATCGGCTGCGCCGGTCGATGTCGACGAGGCGACCGCGACGACGGTCGATCGCACCGCGGCACGCTCGCCCGCGGTGCAACCGAGCCGGTTTCGCGACTGGCTCGCCCGCATCGACGCCGACGCCGACCACCCGCAACTCAGCCTGTTACACCTCACGCTGCCGCACTACCCCTGGTACATCGACTCGGCTGGGACGGTGTACCGGATCCCGCCCGACGACAGTCACCTCGGCGGGACGGTGTTCAACCACTGGACCGACGGGCCCGGCGGCGCGATCACCGGCCGCCAACGCCACCTGCTCCAGACCCGCTACGTCGACACGCTGCTGATCGCGCTGCGTGAACGGCTCGAGACACTCGTGCTCTGGGACGACGCGTGCGTGATCGTGACCGCCGACCACGGAGCCGGGTTCAACCCCGGCGGGGGGTTTCGTGAATACGACGGGGAGAACGGACCCGACCTCATGGGCGTCCCGCTCTTCGTCCACGGCCCCGGGCTGCGCGAGGGCGTGATCGACGATCGACCCGTCCAGACGGTCGACGTGTTCCCGACGCTCGCGGCGATCGCCGGCGTCGAGATCCCGTGGCGGGTCGACGGTGTCGATCTGGGCGCGCCTCGAGGTGCGGATCGCCGGACGCATCCGTACGCCGGGGTCACGCGCTTCACCTATGGCCTCGAGACGGTCGACGTGACCGATCACCTCGATCGGTTGCTCGCACTCGCCGCGGACGCGCCGAGCGTCGGCGGCGACGACCTCACGATCCTGCGCGACGGCCCGGCCGGCGACCTGATCGGCACGCCACTCACCGACCTCGACGTCGCCGCCGAGGCCACGGGAGAGGCCGCGACGATCGACTTCCGTGGCTCCGACGACTACGCCCCCGACAAGGCGGGCGAGGTTGCGGCCCTCATCGTCGGGCACTTCGCCGGCGGGACACCCGAGACGGTGGTCGTCGCCGCGGTCGACGGTGTCGTCGCGGCGAGCGCATCGACCTTCCCGGTCGAGAACGCCGAGCGATTCATGTTGCTGCTCCCCCCACAGTGGATGCGCGACGGCCCGCACGACGTCGACCTCTTCCGCCTCGACGGCACGACCCTGACACCGCTCACCGTCGTCTGATTGGCCATGGAGGAGCGTCGGCCGGCCACGACACCGAGCCCCTTGGCGCTCCAACGAGGTCGCCGATGAGTCCGGCGCCGTGTCAGGCCGGTGATCATCGACGCCGCCTCACCGCGCCCCGGCGGGCGCCGATCCGAGTGGGGCGCGTAGGTTCGGCGCATGAAGCTCGGACTGCAACTCGGGTACTGGGGCGCGACGCCCAACCCGTTCCACGTACCGCTCGCCCAAGAGGCCGAGAAGCTGGGATTCGACTCGGTGTGGGTGGCCGAGTCGTGGGGCAACGACGCGTTCAGCTTCGCGACCTGGATCGCAGCGCACACCGAACGGGTCAAGGTCTGCACCGGCGTCGTGCAGATGAGCGGCCGCACGCCGACGAGTTGCGCGATGCACGCGATCACGGTCGATCACCTGAGCAACGGTCGCTTCGGCCTCGGACTCGGGCTCAGCGGCCCGCAGGTCGTCGAGGGTTGGTACGGCCAGCCGTACGGCAAGCCGCTCACCCGCACCCGCGAGTACATCGAGATCATCCGCCAGGTCCTGGCCCGCGGTCCCGACGGCGTGCAGTACGACGGCGAGTTCTACCAACTGCCGTACCGCGGTCCGCACAGCTGGGACATGGGCAAGCCGCTCAAGGTGATGACCCACCCGTTGCGTGCCGACTTGCCGATCTACCTCGGTGCCGAAGGACCGAAGAACGTCGCGCTCGCCGGCGAGATTGCCGACGGCTGGCTGCCGCTCTACTACAACCCGGAGAAGACCGAGGTCTACGACACGCTCGGCGCAACCACGCCCGGGTTCGAGATCGCGGTGAACCTCATGGGCTGCCGGGTCACCGAGAACGATCGGCCCGACACGCTCGAGGCCGCGCTCGCAGGGACGCGTGCCGCGCTCGGCTTCTACATCGGTGGCATGGGCCACCGCACCCGCAACTTCCACAAAGAACTGATGGGCCGCATGGGTTATGCGCGCGAGGCCGAGGCGATCCAGGAGTTGTTCCTCGCCGGCCAGCGCGACGAAGCGATCGCAGCGGTGCCGACGCAGTTCGCCGATGAGATCGGGCTCGTCGGCACACCCGCGCGCATCAAGGATCGCTTTGCCGCATGGGAGGCCTCGCCGATCACCACGCTCATCCTCTCGGGGAGTCCGGACACGCTGCGCGCCTTCGCCGAGATCTGCAGCTGAGCTCCGGCCAGGCAGCGCACGCGACGAGGCCGGGTCAGCGACGACCCGGCCTCGTGAGTTCTGAAGGTGATGCCGAGCGATCGGCTCAGATAGTCGCGTCGGCGGGCGTGGTCTTGGACTGACGCAGGTGCATCACCGTGCCCGCGACCATTGCGAGGCCGGCCAGGATCGTGAGGTAGAGGCCGAGGCCCGCGCTGACCGAGACGTCGAGGCCAGCGGGGACGTCGCCCACGCTGCCCTTGATGTCGGCCCAGTTGCTGAGCCCGATGAGCGCCGAGATCGCCGCGCACACGACGGCGCCGATCGCCATGCCCTTGTTCCAGCCCTTGATCAGTTGCACGACGACGAGCGCGCCGACGCCGAGCGCCATGAGAATCGTGAGCTTGCCGTCGCCGGCCTTGAAGCCGCTCACCGACGCCTTGAACGAGAACAACTCGCCGAGTTCGCCGTCGCCGCCGTCGACCTTGCCCGTCGCCCACGTCATGAACGCGGCGAGGAAGGTCACAAGGGCGCCACCGAGGGCGACTTTCGCGCCCGTCCCGGCGCTCTTCAGGGTGTCGACGTCGAACTGGACGGCGCTCGTGGTCTTGGGCGCGCCGGTCCCGTCGCTGCCGAACGGATCTGTCTGGGTCATCCCCGACCTCCGATGTCGATGCCGTCGGATCGCGGGCCCTGCACCCGCGAGCAGCCGATCGGCTACGGACTGGTCGGACGCGAACAGGTCGAGTTGAGGAACGTGGCGAGCAACTCGCGCGGACTCGTACCGATTCGCGGCGGCACGCGGCTTCAGCGCGGCTGCCGCGGGTTCGGCTCCGCGCGACGCGCCAGCAACGGAACGGGGCGCGCAAGGGTGGTTGAGTACACTGCGCGGCCCAACTCGGGCGGTTAGCTCAGATGGCTAGAGTGCTACCTTGACACGGTAGAGGTCGCTGGTTCGAGTCCAGTACCGCCCACCCAAAAGCCCAGGTCAGAGGGCATCAGGCACGAAATCACAATCTTCATCCGAAAAAAGTCCAGCAAAAGTCTAGCATAGACACTTCGCCGCTGCGCTCCGAGTCCAACTTTGCGCGATATCCACAGGCACGGTTCGCGATAGAGGTTCACGCTAACGAAGTTGATCGCGGGGGCGTCGATGGCGGTCGTTGCCGTGTGGGGCTTGAGGGCGGGAGACTGGTGTTGTGGATGAGGTTGTGTTCGGGGTTGATGCTGGTGGTAAGGCGGTTCGGGCAGCCGCGATCTCGTTGGCGGAGGCGGGGTATCAGGAACGTCGCGACCTGCAGGAGTGGGTTCTGGCGCACCCTGAGGTTCTAGGTCCAGGTGTGTTGCCGATCACGTTCGAGTTCGACCGGTGGCGCAACGCGGCGGGCGACGCTGAGCGTGATCGTCTCGATGTGCTGGGGCTCGGCGACGATGGTCGTCTCGTTGTTGTGGAGTTGAAGCGGGATCGGGCGCCTGACACGGTTGAGATGCAGGCGATCAAGTACGCGGCTTTGGCGAGCCGGTTCACGCCGGAGCTTGTGATCGAGCGGTACGGCGACTTTCTGGCGTCGCGTGGCGAGGCTCTCGACGCGGTTGAGGTTCAGGCTCGGTTGGAGGCGCATGCGGGTCCGCTCGATCCGGATGTTCTTCGCCAGCCGCGCATCGTGTTGGTGGCTCGCTCTTTCCCGCCGGTGGTCACGGCGTCGGTGGTGTGGTTGAGCGAGATGGGTCTCGAAATCGCGTTGCACCAGATCCAGGCGTACCGAGCGCAGGTCGGTGAGGGCGAAGGTGTGATCGTGACGATCTCGCGAATGTTCCCGCTGCCCGATATCGAGGAGTTCACGGTTGTGCCGGTCGGGGCTCGCGCCCGTGCCGCCGAACGCCGCGACGCACGTGGGAAGCAGGGACCTGTGCGTCGACTTATCCGCGCAGGCGCGCTTGCCGACGGCACGGAACTGCGTCTCGTTGTCCCGTCGCGTGGCTTCGGTGAGTCGGTGCGCGTCGAGGTGGAGCGATGGTTGGCGGAGCGACCCGATCGTGGCGTCGCGACCTGGCGCAACGACCGGACAGGTCCGCTCGTCTGGAAGTTCGATGGTGCTGCCTACCGGATCAATGATCTGGTGCAGCATGCTCTGGTGGAGGCGGCGGGCGTCACCGGGCAGCTGGTGCAGGGTGCGCGATGGTGGGTGCTGCCCGACGGCGATGATCTCGCAACCAAGGCTGCGGCTATCCCGCGCGGGTTCAACTGGGACGTGCTGCATGACTTGCTGGCGGTGTTCCCGGAAGGTTGGTGGGCGACCTATGGAGACGTTGCCCAGGTGATCGGGACCGCGCCGCAGCCGCTCGGGAACCACCTGACCAACTGCGCCGAGTGCTCGCAACCGTGGCGTTTCTTGTCGGCGAACGGCAAGGTCGCGGCGAAGTTCACGTGGACGGATCCCGACGACACCCGCGACCCGCAACTACTTCTGGAGGCAGAAGGCGTGAAGTTCGTCGATGGCGTGGCTGACCCCGATAGGAGATTGTCCATGGACGAGTTACGGGCGTTGATCGAGGAGTAGGTACCGGGATGTCGTGAGAGCGGAATGGAGACGGTCTGACGACTTTGACCAGTCTGAGGGGTGGGGGGAGTCAGCGGAGTGATTCGCAAGCTTGAGAGGCGGTAGCGGGCGTCTCGGAGCATTTCGTGTGTTTGAGCATGCGTCGAGAAATATTCAGAGTCCCGTCGCATTCACGGTGAGGCAGGCTTCCTCCAGACTTCGCTTGTACTGGCTAATATAGGTTTCGAATCTGCCACGTCGATACGAACTGGTCTACAGATCCGTAATGCTCGCGGGTTCTTTGTCGTGTCCACCCGTCCACCCCGTTCACGTCAACCTGTTGCTTGCATTTCCTGTGGTGGACGCCTGTCCACCTGTCCACTCGTGAGCGGGCTGTCCGTCGGTCGAATCGACCCGTCCGAGTCCTCGATAAGCATGTCGTTGGCGATCGCGTGGTCGAATGCAGCGTCGAACCAATCGCGGTCTCGGGAGTGGATGGACCTTCTTAGTGGAGCCCGCGTCGTGCCTGAATCTGGCACGTGATCACGCAAGAGTTTCGCTATACTCTCGATCTTGGCTGCATGGATCTCGGATCTGTGATTGACCTCGGATTCCGGTACGGTGGGATTTGTGTGGCGACGCTCGGCGAGTTGCTGATGCATCCAGCGTAATGTGTCCTCGCTCGCATCATCGACCATGCGCGCTAACGCCCAATCGTCGACCGTAATGTCACGCCGTTTGTCCAGGAGTGCGAGTGCCGCGGCGATGCGCAGAATGCGTTGGGCGCGGTGCCCTGCGTATTCTCCGTCTAGGACTCCGCGCACTCGATCGCGAGCCAGGGATCGGATCGTGTCGGCAACCGTTGGATCCACGCTGAAGTCTGCGTCAACCTGAGGGTCTGCCAAGTGGAACGGGTGCCAGAGAATACGTGGATCGAAGTTGGGCGTCACGTCCGGCGTGGCAAGGTCGTACGCTGAAAACCAGGTGAATCGATCTGGCGTGCCTCCCATGTCGTTGAGCAGCCAGCCCGCATGTTTCGGTTGGATGGACATGATCAAGCTGGCTCGGTAGGCGAGCGCCGCGACGGTCGGACCTCGTGACGCGGTGGTGTTGCCGACCTTGGCGCCCGACCACATCGACCGCAGGTTCGGCAGCATTGTTGATCCGCCACGGTTACCGAGGGACTTAAATCTTCCGATCTCGTCCTCGATCATCAGGATATTGAAGCAATTCTGAACGGGCTGTTTTCCTGTCATATCGAAAAACGTGTGTACCAGTCCTTCGCCTGTCCCGAGCGGAACGTGCATGTTCACGACTCCCTCGCACACCTCCTTGCTCAAATTCGTCGGATCATGGTCCCTGGAGGGGATCGGGAACAGCTCGGCAGCGAGCGTCGCGGCGCACGACTTGCCATCACCGGGCTTGGCCACCAGACCGACAAACAGATTGAGCGGTTGCCGCGTGCCGACGATTGCTGGCAAAAAAAGATTGTGGCGGCTGAAGACAGCAACTCGGGCGAGCACAGCACCAAGGACGGCATCGCCGCTTAACATGCGAGCGTGCGCCGCGCTGCGAATGCGTCCGAGAACTGGACGAGCCTGCCAGAACTCGTTGCTGATGTTCGTCGGGACCGACGATCTTGACTCCATTGTCATGCCGTCCTCTGTCGCTCGTCAATGCTGCGTGGCGGTGAACCTACGCCGCGTCGAGCCGTGCGTCAAGGAGAATTCTCGGCGACTCAATCACGTGAACTTTGGACTTAATCGACGGCTGGGGCGGTTCAATAGATGGTCTCGAGAAGGTCTAACGGCGTGCTGAAAAAATGGCATCCTTCGGTGTCGTATAGCACCCAGTGTGTCTTGAATCGCGGGCGGGTACACGTCTACGCGTGGCTTGTAGTTATAGGATCTCAGGTCGTATTGCGGAGGCGGCGATCTTGTTCGAACTGTTCCAAGCAACTCGGACATGAAGGCGTCGTGCTCTACGACCGTCGTAAGACCGCGGTCAGCCTCGCGTTCGCTGCTGGTGCGACCATCCCCGAGGCGATGGCACGCTTCGGGCACGTCGACGCACCGATGGCGCTCGAAGCGTACGCATCAACGTTCCCCGACTCCGACGCGCGTCTCGCCGAACGACTCGACGCGGTCCCCGAAGGTGGTGCGGGGCGGCATCGCGCCTCACCGATACCGTTGGGCTTGGCGAAGGCGATGGAGAACTCACGATCCCGACCGACGTGAGGTCGATCCCGGGTGGGCGCGAGTTCGGTAGTTGTCACTCGTGGTGAGAAATCCCCCAGAACGCGACGTTGTGTCGATGTTGCTCAGCTTTGTGTTCGAGGGGATCTACACGGGGAGAGCGGACTCGGCGGATGCGCTTCACTCGGTCGGCGGGGCGATCGCGTTCGAGCTAGCCGAGGTCCTGGACGAGCACGCGGCACGCATCATCGAGGACCACGACGCCATCGAGCGCAAACGGTTGAAGACCGTAGCGTGGCGGGAGAGTCGGACGGGGTCGGTCAGTTGAAGTCGGGGCGGAATCGACGATGTCCGCGCTCGGCGGGTTGCGCGACGATGTAGCTGATGGGGGGCGACACCGACCGCGCACGGTGGGTCCCACCGAAGTCCGAAGTTCCGTGAACGCGATGTTTCGGGCTAGGCAGCCAGCGCGACTCCTGCCGGTTTGATGGGTCGGGTTCGTCGGTGCTCGATCGCTGGGAATCGCGCCGGTGCTGATCGCGACCACGACAGTCGCGTCGGCGATTGCGACCGTCCTGGTGACCATCCTTGGATAAGGCGGTTCGCTCCCCATCTGACGTGCCTGACGCATCGCCCGTGTGGTCGACGGGTCGGGCAGAATGATCGGGTCGGGGGAGGTGTGGCGTGTCGGAGGCGTCGATCAAGAATCATGCGGCGTTCGTCTGGTCGGTCGCGGATCTGTTGCGGGGGGATTACAAGCAGTCGGAGTACGGCAAGGTGATTCTGCCGCTGGTGGTGTTGCGGCGGTTGGATTGTGTGCTGGAGTCGACGAAGACGAGGGTGCTCGACGCGCACGCGAAGGTGCGGGGCAAGGTCGACAACGTCGAGCCGATCCTGTGTCAGGCGTCGGGCGAGCAGTTCTTCAATGTCAGCAAACTCGATCTGCGCCGCCTGCTGGACGACCCGGCGAACGTCGCGGACAATCTGCGTTCCTACATCGTGGGGTTCTCGGCGGGTGCCCGTGAGGTGCTCGACAAGTTCGATTTCGACACGCAGATCGTGCGGCTCGACAAGGCGAACCTGTTGTACAAAGTCGTCGCGAAGTTCTGCGACATCGACCTTCACCCGACGGCGGTGTCGAACGTCGAGATGGGCTACCTGTATGAGGAGTTGATCCGGCGGTTCTCGGAACTCTCGAACGAGACCGCCGGGGAGCACTTCACGCCCCGTGAGGTGATCCGCCTGATGGTCGGGTTGTTGTTCATCGAGGACGATGATCTGCTCACCAAGCCCGGGATCGTCAAGACGCTCTTCGACCCCGCGTGCGGCACGGGCGGGATGCTCTCGGTCGCCGAGGATCACCTCCGTCACCTGAACCCGAAGGCTCGGCTGGAGGTCTACGGGCAGGAACTCAACGACGAGACCTACGCGATCTGTCGTTCGGACATGATGCTCAAGGGACAGGACGCATCGCATATCGCGTCGGGCAACAGTTTCTCCGACGACGGGCACCAGGGCGCCCGGTTCGATTACCTGCTCGCGAACCCGCCGTTCGGGGTCGAGTGGAAGAAGGTCGATGACACGATCCGCGCCGAGCACACCACACTCGGGTTCGCCGGGCGGTTCGGTGCGGGGCTACCCAGGATCAACGACGGCAGCTTCTTGTTCCTGCAACACATGATCGCCAAGATGAAACCCCTCGACCAGGGCGGGTCGCGGCTCGCGATCGTGTTCAACGGCTCGCCCCTGTTCACCGGGGCGGCAGGGTCGGGTGAAAGCGAGATCCGCCGTTGGATCATCGAGAACGACTGGCTCGAAGCCGTGGTCGCGCTCCCGGACCAACTCTTCTACAACACCGGGATCTCGACCTACTTCTGGATCCTCACGAACCGCAAGAGTCCCAAGCGGCGCGGCAAGGTCCAACTCGTCGACGCCCGCGAGAGCTTCGTCAAGATGCGCAAGAGCCTCGGCGAGAAACGCAAGGAACTCAACCCCGACCAGATCGGGGAGATCACCCGCCTCTACGGGGCGTTCAGCGAGGACGGACGCGTCAAGATCCTCTCGAACGAAGCGTTCGGGTTCTTGCGCATCACTGTGGAACGACCACTCCGCCTCCGCTACCAGATCAGCGCCGACACGATCGACGCACTCGACACCAGCAAAGGGCTCGCCAAGCTCGACGACACCACCCGCGCTGACCTGCTCACCGCGCTCCGAGCACGGATAGGGCTCAACGAGTACGACCGTGCGACCGCCGCGAAGACGATCGACCCGATCGCCAAGACCGCCGGACTCACCGCCCCCCAGGCGAAGGCACTCTGGGACGCGCTCGCGATCCGCGATCCCGACGCACCCATCATCACCAACAAGAAGGGCGAACCCGAACCCGACCCCGAGCTACGCGACAACGAGAACGTCCCGCTCCCCGACATCCCAGTCAACTTCGAGAACGACCTCACCGACCGACTCGGCACCATCGAGTACCGCACCGCGATCGACGAATACATGACCGCCGAAGTGCTCCCCTACGTCCTCGACGCCTGGGTCGACCACGACAAGACCAAGATCGGCTACGAGATCCCCCTCACCCGCCACTTCTACAAGTACACCCCACCCCGCCCCCTCGCCGAGATCGACGCCGAAATCAAACAACTCGAAGCCGAGATCCAAGAACTACTCCGCGAGGTGACCGAGTGAGACGGGTCGCCCTGCGCCGACTGTTCCGTGTCGTGAACGGAGGGACACCGACCTCCGAACCAGACCACTGGGGCGGCGACATTCCCTGGGCGACGCCGATTGACCTCGCACGGGTGAATGGAGGTCAGCTGGCGTCGACACATCGGACGCTCACCGCGCAAGGGCTACTGACCGGGAGTCGTCTCGTCGCCGCGGGAAGCCTGGTTGTGTCTACTCGGGCTCCCATCGGCTACGTCGCCGAGTGCGCGACGTCGACGGCGTTCAACCAGGGATGCCGCGGACTCCAGCCAGTGACCGAGGTCAACATCCGATACTTCCGCTATCAGTTGTTTGCGCGTGCGGACCTGTTGGGCTCGTTGGGGCAAGGCTCGACGTTCGTGGAACTGTCGAACGACGCGCTCGCCAGCCTCGATCTATTCGCACCACCTCTGCGCCAGCAGCGAGCGATCGCCGACTACCTCGACACCGAGACCGCCCGCATCGACGCCCTCATCGACAAGAAGCGCCGAATGATCGAAATCCTTGATGAGCGGTTGGAGGCTGAGATCCGCTGCGTCCTTAGGTCGCTGGATGCGCCTTGGATTCCCCTCAAACGGCGGTGGCGGGTCATCGACTGTAAGCACCGGACTCCGAAGTACCTCGACGAGGGCTACCCCGTCGTGAGTCCTGGAGATGCGACGCCGGGTCGGCTCGACCTCGCTCGGTGCCATCGGTTCGTCGGCGAGGCTGACTATCTCGACCTTGCGCGCGCGCCACGCCGCCCGGAGCGCGGCAGCATTATCTACAGCCGGAACGCCTCCATCGGGATCGCTTCGTACGTCGATACCGACCAGCAGTTCTGTATGGGTCAGGACGTGTGCCTCGTCACCTCCGACGAGCAGAATCAGTTGTTCCTCACCTGCGTCCTGAACAGTGTGGGTGTTGATCAACTCGACCAGGCAAAGATCGGCTCGACCTTCAACCGGGTCAACATCGCTCAGATCCTCGAACTCTCCGTGCCGTGCCCCCACCCGGAAGTGCAGCGTGGCGTTGCTCGGCAGTTGGATGCTCGCTCTCGGGCGCGCGACGCCACCAAGGCCACCCTGCTACGTCAGATCGATCTTCTGGTTGAGCATCGTCAGGCGTTGATCACGGCGGCGGTTTCAGGGGAGTTGGAGATTCCTGGGGTTGCGGCGTGACGACGTCGGAGCGGGCGTTCGAGGAGTTCGTAGCGTCGTGGCTCACTACCGCTGGCGGGTACGCGGAGGTGAAGTTCGGGAATCTTCCACTCGCGGATCGCGATTTCGATGCGGCGCGTGGGATGGACACGGCGGATCTGTTCGCGTTCATCGGGGCGACGCAGGGCGAGGCGTGGGAGAGGTTGGTCAAGCGGTATGGCGGCGATCGTGACGAGGCTCAACGCAAGTTCGCCGATCGGGTGGCGAAGCAGTTGGATGAGCGTGGCACGGTCGATGTCCTTCGGCATGGGGTGGTGGATCAGGGTGTCGCGTTCCGGCTCGCGTTCTTCGAGCCTGCGCATGGTCTGACCGCGGAGTTGGTGGAGCGGTACGGGGCGAACCGGTTGAACGTGACGCGCCAACTCGGGTACGAGGTGTCGGGGACGAAGACGATCGATCTTGGGTTGTTCGTGAACGGCTTGTTGGTGGCGACCGCGGAGTTGAAGAACCCGTTGACGGGACAGACGGTCACGGACGCGGTCGACCAGTACCGGGATCGTGATGCGGGCAACGTGTCGTTGGCGCGTCGGGCGATGGTGCATTTCGCGGTCGATACCGAGCGGGTGATGATGACGACTGGCCTCGCGGGGGAGCAGACGCGGTTCTTGCCGTTCAATCTGGGGTCTGAGGGCGGGCAGGGGAACCCGGCGAACCCGGAGGGGCATCGCAGCGCCTACCTCTGGGAGCGGGTCTGGCAGCGCGACGCGTGGCTGGATCTGTTGGCGAGGTTCGTGCATGTCGAACCCGCAGTGAAGGGCAGTCGTGCCCGTCCGGTGGTGATCTTCCCGCGATTACACCAGTGGGACGCGGTGCTGCGATTGGAGGCTGCCGCGCGCGAGGAGGGTGCGGGGCAGCGGTATCTGGTGCAGCATTCGGCGGGGTCGGGGAAGTCGAACACGATTGCGTGGTTGGCGCACCGTCTCTCGACGTTGCATGACGCCGCTGATGTGAAGGTGTTCGACAAGGTGATCGTGATCACGGATCGGGTGGTGCTCGACAGCCAGTTGCAAGACACGATCTACCAGTTCGAACACACTCATGGTGTGGTGCGCAAGATCGACGAGAACTCTCAACAACTCGCGGATGCGTTGGTCGGTGAGGAAGCGCGGATCATCGTGTCAACGTTGCAGAAGTTCCCGTTCGTCCTGGACAAGATCGAGCATCTCCCGGCGCGCCGGTATGCGGTGATCATCGACGAGGCGCACTCCTCCCAGACGGGGGAGGCAGCGAAGGACCTGCGCCTCGCGCTCGGCGACGCGTCAGCGGAGCAGAGTTTGGGGGTCGCCGAGGTAGAAGATTCGGGGCTGGTGGGCGAGCCGGTGGATCCGGTGGAAGACGCGCTCGCCAGGACGGTCGCGGCGCGGGGGATGCCCGCGAACTTGAGTTTCTTCGCGTTCACGGCGACACCGAAAGCCAAGACGTTGGAACTGTTCGGCACGCGCTGCACGGACGGGCGGTTCGAGGCGTTCCACCTCTACTCGATGCGTCAAGCGATCGAGGAGGGCTTCATCCTCGACGTCCTCGCCAAGTACACCACCTATGAGACGTTCTGGCATGTCGAGAAGGCGATCGCGGACGACCCGCGCTATGAGGCACCGAAGGCACGGCGGGCGATCGCCAGGTTCGTGAGGCTGCATGAGCACAACCTGGCGCAGAAGGCTGAGATCATCGTCGAGCACTTCCGCGCCCATGTCGCGCACAAGATCGGCGGGCACGCCAAGGCGATGGTCGTGACCGCCTCCCGCCTGCACGCGGTCCGTTACAAGCAGGCACTGGATCGTTACATCCGCGACCACGGCTACGGGGATATCGCGGTCCTCGTCGCGTTCTCGGGTCGGGTCAGCGATGGTGGGATCGACTACAGCGAAGCGAACATGAACACCTTCCCCGAGTCGCAGACCCCGACCCGGTTCAGTAGCGATGACTATCAGTTCCTGATCGTCGCAGAGAAGTATCAGACCGGGTTCGATCAACCGTTGTTGTACGCGATGTATGTCGACAAGGTCCTCTCCGGGCTCGCCGCAGTCCAGACCCTGTCACGGCTGAACCGCATCCACGACGATAAAGACGGCACCTTCGTGCTCGACTTCCGCAACACCGCGGATGACATCGAGCGTGCGTTCGCCCCCTACTACGAACGGACCGTCGCGACCCAGACCGACCCGAACCTGCTCTACGACACCCACCAGGCGCTCGATCAGTTCGGGATCCTCCGCCCCGACGAAGTCGAACATGTCGTCGCCCTGATCCTCACGGCGCGTGAGGTGGTGGCGCACGCCCTGATCCATGCCGGGCTCGCACCCGCTATCGACCGGTTCGCCGAACTCGACGACGACACCCAAGAACGCTTCCGCGACGCCCTCGACCGGTATGTCCGCACCTACGCGTTCTTGGCGCAGTTGGTGAGTTTCGGTGACACGAAACTCGAACGCGACTACGTGTTCTGCCGCGCGCTCGCCCCCTTCATCCGCCGTGCTGCGTCTGCGGCACTCGATCTCGGGCGTGAGGTCGAACTCACCCACCTCCGCCACGAGATCACCAGCCACGGCAGTATCGGTCCGGCTGGGGGCGCTGAGATCAGTCAGGTGTTCGACGGGGGCGGTCCGCGACGCGACCCGGACGAAGAACCGCTCTCGAAGATCATCGAGACCCTGAACGAGCGGTACGGGCTCAAACTCAGCGAAGCCGACCGGCTGCACTTCGACGGGATCGCCGCCAGCCTGATTGCCGATGAGACACTCCAACAGCAAGCCGCGGCGAACACGATCGAGAACTTCGGGATCCAATTCGAGAAACGATTCGCCGACGCGGTCGTGCGAAGGCTCAGCGAGAGCGAAGACCTCACCTACCGGGTGCTCGACAACGAGGACTTCCGCGCCGATGTGATCGCCGCCTACCTACCGCTCATCTACGGACGCGCCAGGGTCGCGAACCAGCAGCACTGCCCGATCAACGATCTGCTCGCCCGCGGTGAAGACGCCCACCTCGAATACAAGAGCACCTTGCGGTGGGACCTGAACCTGGCGCAGACGTCCAAGGTCGTGGAGAGCGCGACGATCAAGACGATCGCCGGGTTCCTCAACAGTCGGGAAGGAGGCACCCTGCTCATCGGTGTCGCTGACGACAGCACCATCGTCGGACTCGAACCCGACTACCTCACCATCCACAAAGACCACAAGGACGATGCTGATCTGTTCCAGCAGGCGCTCACCCAAGCGATCCTGAACAGTGTCGGGGCTTCTGCCGCAACCAACGTCACCAGCCAGATCCACACCATCGACGGGCACGACATCTGCCGCGTCCACACCCAACCCAGCGCCCACCCTGTCGACGCGACGATCACCACCATCGACACGAACGGTCAACACGCCAAGAAGACCTTGTTCTACGTCCGCATGAACAACACCACCCGAAGCATCGACGACCCCGACGAAAAACAGAAATACATCGCCAGCCGCTGGGGCGGGTGAGACCATCGTCCGGGGCGAGCACGAACTACCCGCCCGTGGGGAGCGACCTGCGCTCCGGCGTGGCGAGGGGCAGCCCCGTCCCAGCGAGAGCGCGAGCCTGGCTCCCCTCTTCTCTAGCTTTTATTTCTCATACCGCGCTAGTTCACACCATTGCCTCCATCTCCAGGGTATGCCTCGGACACACCACATTTATGCCCTCTTCTAGAACATCCGCCCCACGAGAACTGAGTACTCCACCTTGTTCGTCTCGCAACTCTCTCAGCCTGCTCAAGACGTTGCCGCAAGCGTCAAACAGATCGCACATCTCCCGAACAAGCTCTAGCTCCGACTGATGAGTCCCCGAATAGCCGAGAGCCTTGTCCATCTCCCGAACAAATCGCGTCTCCGTCGGAGTGAGAGGTTTCGCAGGTCCAAACATATCGGCGAGTTCGGACTTTGTCATATTGCAGAGATTCCGACCGGGCTCGCAAAGTGATGGCTTCCTCGCTTGCGACTCTCTCACGATGTAGTCCGCGACGCCCGTGACGAGTATCCCGCCAGCAATGGCGAGTGCAGTCAGTCTGTTCAAGGTATGATTCGAAAGGTCAGGGGGGTCGATCGGACTCCTGCGGCAATCATCGCATCAATGCGAGCACGAGCTGTCGCCGGATCTCCCGTGTCCGCGATAAGATCGCAAACGATCTGGAATGCGCTGTCTGCTCCGGGAGTCCCAAGTTGAGGATAAGTAGTTAGCACACTGCACCTCATCGCAAAAGGCTGTCCGTTAACGCTAAAGTATCGTGCAGTCAGAAATCCAGTCTCTCCATTGCCGGGGGAATCAGCGATGACCCCATTTGTGGGAAGATCTTCTACACGCAGGAATAGGATCCCACTTAGTTGACTACCGAATCCTCGCGGACTAGAGCAGCTTGAGGATGTCCAACTGAGCGATGCTCCGGCAATCGTGGATGCCGCCAGCATGTATTCTCCTTGCGGGCACCCCGTCGAACGAAAAGCAAACTCAACCGCCGAGTACAGTTCACCGACAATGGAGTCAGCGCCAGGTGGTCCTTGTTGTCCCGTGTCACCGGGTGGTCCTTGTTGTCCCGTGTCGCCCTTGGATGCGACCAACGCCCAGTAGGTGGTGTTTGTCGGCGGCGTTCCGACAGGCGGGTTAAATGTCCGCGCGAGGTAACTCGACCCATTAAACCGAACCACATCGCCGATCTTATAGGTGGTGGTGGATATATACGGTCCCTTCCAGCTCCACGACGACCAGGAGAGTGCAGTTTCGTTCGACGTGCAGGTCTGACCGAGATCTTTGTCGATGACTCTCAGGACGAAAGTCGTCTTGTTTCTACAAGCGTTGATTGTATTCCCATTTGGAATTGCTGCCATGGCGAATCCGCCTACGACAGCAGCGGTGATCCCGCACGAAACGACCACGGCAAACAATCGTGACCGAAGGATGCGCTTCACATCTGCTCCTCGATGTAAATTTTACTGTATAAATGGTGGTGCCCGCCCTGTGCGAGTCGTAGGTTTCGCGCAGTGTTGGAGGGCGGGCATGACGCAGCGGCTTGAAGGGTGTGTACGTGGACCCATTCGGCAACCGCGATCGGAACCTAGGAGATTTGTCTCGTCATGTGCAAGTAGTCGGGATTGTGGCGGATCGGCAGACAGGAGGCGGGTCGTCGCGCCCGATCCCTCTCGGTCGTAGGTCGCACCAAACGACGCGTTCGCTCAACCCCAGCCCAACTCGTAACACCAGCCGCGTTGCCCCTTGCTGTGTCGACGCCGTAGCCGCCCTTCGGTGACGAACTGGTCGAGCGCCCCGGTCACAGTTGTGGGGTGGCAGTCGAGTTGCCGGGCGATCTGGTTTGCGCTCACCACGACCAGGCGACGTCCGCAACGCGGGCTGGCAACGATCGCATCGAAGATCCTCTGCCGATCAAACGGTGGGCGACCCAAGACCATGATCAACAATTCGGCAAATTACCGCGCGCTCTGAAATTCGAGATTCTCGCCGTGCGTGCGAGTACCATGCATTCGTGGATCAAACTCGGGCGTCACGTCGGGCGTGGCATGCTGGTATCACGATCGCGGGAGGAATTGCCGGCACAATTTTCGGCGAGGAGGCGGTAAACCGGTTCGCCGATAAGATCGAGGCAGGTTTTCGGGGGTTCCCTGGAGGGGGCACTCTAATTCGTACTAACTGCTGGTTGCGAAGTAGGAAAGAAATATCGTAGTCACCTTCGAAAGTGACGATCCAGGTGATGATTATGAGGCACGAGGTACGGCTCACTCGGCGCTGGGGGGTGTGCCGTCGAATGAATTGCACCGACAATCGGCGGTGCCTGCCCCAGTACGAAAGCGCGGGGCACGTCTTGCGGAATCGTTCTCGGGTGCCCGTCTCGCCGTTCCGGGGTCGGTCGCTCTCACTCGGTGTCACTCGTGGACAGGAAATTCTCCGAAACGCCATGAAGCCCAGTCGGCTTGTCGAACAGTTACAGAGAGAGCACATTGAGTGCTCGCAACGCCGTTACAGGAACGGATCACGGTGACTCAGCCGGGATTCAAGTCAAACCTCGCCGCGCCTGCGATTGCTGAAGGCGACTTCGTCACCCCGCGCAGTCCGGGGGAAGTCTTGTCAGAGGCGGTTCAGCTCGCGGCTCGCGTCTTCGAGTCCGCTGGTCTGTTTGATGGATCCCAACCTATAGTCACCATCGGTCGAGCCCAGCCCCGTACGTGGCGGCTTCGATTTCGGGATGTCAAGATTGAAAACGCCGCGCGATCGCTCGCGCGGGATGCATCAACTCTCATCGCATCTACGCTAGTAGCGAACAGAAGTGATGGCTCGTGGTCGACTGGAATACAGAGGCGTAACGGGGATCGATGGGAGTGGACGATCCGGATTCCAGCCATGAATCCACCACCGGCAATGGACTCTCGCGAGGACTTCCTTTGGGCGATGGCGCTTGAGTATTCAAGATGGATGCCGCCAGATCACGTGCTTGGTTGGTACGGCGTTCTCGGCAATCCCTATTACGCGTATTCGCTGGAGAATCCGACCGATGACCGATCGGTTCTGTGGGGGTACGGGTGGCTCGTGTTTCTTAGTTCTGATCAAGTATCTCAGGTCGGAGGCATTACTGCTATACGTTCTGTCCCGGTCGATGATATTGTAACTGTCGACAACGGTGTGCTCGTTCGGTTGTGCCGTACATATGAGGCGATCCCCGACAGGTTGTCTCAGTGGAACGCAATTCTGTCGCCGATCTTGCGGTTACCGCCGCGCATTCGACTCGCACATGCCACGGGCGTTGCAGGTCTTGACAATCCGCCGATCGGTGTTCTACGTAGCGACTGGAGCAAGAATCAGTCGTAGCTCGTCCTTCACCGGTGAGGGTGTCGGCGATCAGTCAGTCAGTTGCCGCGACCGCCCGCACCGTCGATGGATACCACTTCGCCCCACGTCTGGGGTCGGCACGCCCTCTTGGTTGAGCTCCGTGGCGATCGCGGCGGTGAGTGCGTGTGTGCTGCGGCACGCCCGGCTCCGCAGCCTGATCGACCGGCTCAACGATTCGTAGATGTACCGTAGTTGGGGACAAATACGCGGTCAGGCGGCATATTAGGGTCTGGACGCGAAGATGCCGCCCGTCGACCACCGGGAGCTAACGGCGCCCCCTATCCCTCGACGAACAGAAGGTCAACGTCGGCCCGTACTCTGGGTCCTCTGCGGCCAACCCAGTACAGATCACCTCGAACGTGCGATGCGGATAGTCGCTGGCCAACGCGCTTCGCCAGCCCGCTTGCATCAGCCTGGCGAGTTCGCGGAACGCTCCCCCATCGTTGATGTCATGATCGGACGGGAACACGTCCCAAAGATGAACGTGATTGAGCACGCTCTCGATGCGCGAAGGGGTCCCATGGAGCTGATCCCACCACTGGTCGACGGACGCCGCCGCATTGCGGCCGGCGAGGAGGACGCAGCCACGCGCTTCTTCAAACTGGGGCCAAATGAGACTCCCGACGGCGAGGGCACGAGCGACTGACACCGTCTGCCCGATGAAGTCGAACACGCCCAAGCCGCTGCCGTCCTGAAGGGAATTTCGCCATTCCGAAGCCTCGCGGGTTGACATTGGGTCGAGACGATCAGACAGCACCTGGAATCTCCTCTGGCAGCGCGGGCCGAACGGTATCCGCTGGACGGACGAAGATCTGGCCCGTCTTTGGATTCACGTGCCGCTCGAACTCGAGGACGTGCGGCGCCGGACAGGGCGGTCACCGACCCGCAAGACGTACCTTCGGTGGATCGCTGGCGTGGGATGCGGCGGTGGATCGCGATGGCTGTGGCAGTTGCGGTCTTCTCGGGGCGCAGAACCTGTTGGATGACCTGGTCGACGTACTGGGGACTGTGCCGTGAGCGCCGAGACAGTGGCGTTCGTCGGAGCCATGACGCATCGATGCCGGTGGCTACTGCCGGTCTTCGATGAGCACTTGCGGGATCAGGAGGGGGAGGTGCTGCCACACCTTTATATGGCTGACGTTGAGCGGTGGGCTGAGGCTGAACTGCTGCAGACTCCCGGTGGCGGGGCATCGTACGTTTGACAGGCGCGCTACCGGCCTCTGTCGGGTCGGTGCTGCGCCGTTGCGAGGTCGGGGCCTTCGGCGAGATCACCACGTAGACCAGCGTGCACTGGTCTCGGGTGATGCAGCCGTCAATCGGCGCGCCGCGCGGGATCTCGTCGAACCCCCGCTGGCGGCCAGTATCGGAACAGGGGTGGGCGAGTCCCTGCGCCTGGGCGAGCAGGCAGGCAGAGGCCCCCGTTCTGCAGCAGTCCGAAGCGCCCGACAATAGCCTCACCCCTCCGTCGGCCAGCCGAGCACCCGTCGCGGATTTCGCCGAGCACGGGACACGGACTTCTCCCGAACGCTCACATCAAGACGCGGCCGACGGCACCCACATGAAACGATCCGTTCGTGCAAGCTCGATGTTCGAGAAGCCGTGCTCCTCGGCGACCCGCCGAAATGCTTCGCTGACGACGACTACACCGGGCAGACCTCGAGGCACGAAGATGTCGGCGCCCGACCAGGTCGATGAGTCGACAGTGAAGCCTCGAATCGATGCGATGCCGTTGCTGAGGCAGTCGTCGCACTCCGGCGCTGCGGTTCGTTCGATGTCACTCCTCCCGGGGTCGACGTCGGCGGCCTGCTGCGCCATCTCGCCGTAGAAGTAGCGACGAGGCTCAGCGGGCTCTGCCCTCAAAGTCGAGGAGATCGCGACTTCCGCGATGTCGCCGAGCCCCGTCAGTCCTTCCTCACGAATCGCGGACATGACCGCGTAGGAAACGAGGAACTCGGAACTTGAGGCGAATGCGAAGTCCCCAGGACGTTCCCCATGCACGACCACTTGAGCGTGGCGGGGAGCTAGCCAGCGCCGCATTCCGAGGAATCGCCCACAAGTCGCGCAGCTCGGTGCTTCGCCTCGGGTGATCGGCTCCGACTTGAAGAACTCAGTATCTGAAGCAGATCCGCGCCCCGGAACGAGGACGTAGAAGCGCCCGAAGGCCCGATCAGTAGCCATTGGGGAATCTCCTGCGGAGGTCTGGTTGCGCGTATCGGCCCTGCTCTCGCGCCTACACCAAAACCATACCGTTGTCTTTGCGATACCTCTGCGCGGAAGGTCGTCTAATCTTCACCGGCAGCGCGTTCGGCGCAGATGCGTTCCGGAGAGGCAGCGATCGGCATGCTTCCCAAATGTTCGAAGTCTTTCCTGAGGCATGTATTGGCGCTCGCCCTGGCGTTAGCACAGACGGGATGTACCAGCGCCGAGCGTGGCTCGCAGATCGCAGGCGTCACTCACAGCTCACGCCTCGCAGAGGTCGTGATACGTGATTACGCGGTGGCACGAGCGGTCGCGACTCCTGGTGGGAACTTGATCATACTTGGCTATAAGAAGGACGAACTGGCGACCGAGACGGTCCTGGCTAGTTGGCGGGATGGCGCGTGGCGCGAACTGGACGGCTATGACGTTCGAGCATTCGCCGTTACTCGCGACCAGTCTTCCGAGTCGCTGGTCGCCCTGGCGACTCAACGAGGTGCGCAAGCGACTGAAGAATTGCTCCAGATCTCGATTCCCGACCTCGAAGTTCGTGACCGTCGCAATGTACGTGACCCGATAAGCCGACTCGGGTCATCCACCAGGGACGATAGCTTGGATGTCCTTGATGATGGATCGGCTATCGTTGCGATTCGGGAAATTCCTAAGGGACTGCTCGTCGATAGGAAGTTAATGATCCGAGTTGAAACGATTCGTATCGCGGACGGTGTGATAGTCCGATCAGTCCCGTTTGATGGCGATCTTGTAAACAGTGCCGTTGCACTGCCAGACGGGAGGAGTGTGATCACGACCATGGACGACGTGCTCGCGTTTTACCGCAAGGTTGCGTTGATCGACCGCGACGGTCGGGTCACCATCATTGACGAGCGCGCGGACCAGTCGCTGAAAATTGTGGGCGTGCTCGACGGAGAACATGTCGTAACTGAAGAGCGGAGCACTCAGGGTACGCTTGATCAAAGTGACATATGCTTGGTCAATATTGACGACTCGAACCGATGGCTGAAGCAAGAGTGTTTTGGCATCGATGGCGTCAACGCATCGCTATTCGGTGGTCAGATCACGGCTGTGACGGCAAGTTTAACCGGCGAGTCAGCAGCGAGGGTCTACGATTTGCCTGCCACTTGGAGTTGACAGCCCCGGTGCAACTGCGGAAACGTCGCTGAACTCAGCACCTCCCCGACCTGAGTTACGAACCTGACAGACCCCCGTACTGCAGCGGATCCACCTGGCGCCACAGGGCACCCGAGAGGCGCTCCTTAAGCATTGGCTCCACGGTAAGATCGTAGACGGCTGCTATAGGTATTGTCGTGTTAGCTCGTAGAAGCTGGAGGACTCGCCGCGAGCGGAGAAGTCCATCGCTATCGTTCTGATCGTTACTGAAGATATAGTCGACGACGACTTGCCCCACAGTCGCATGAAGGGTTCCACAAATCGCGGTGGCAAGATCTGAAATTGAAGCGTCCTTCTTCGGGATAGTTATTCCGATCGCAGCGGCTTCGTCGAATAGACGATCACGTACAGCGCGATCGATCGCGAACAGGGCTCGTAGTAGTGCCGACAATGACTCTGGATCGACTGAGCTATCCATGTATGTTGACTCCGTCTATATTGCCGCCATTCACTAACTATTTCCCCAAACGGACGAGTTTAAGCTAGGCACTTCTGTTTACATTCGTTCGGGTTCTGTTCCGGCGGTGGTGGTCGAGCCAGTCTTGTCGGGCTCGTTGGAGGCCTTGCCGGCGGGCCACGCGGATCTGTTCTCCTCGTCGTTCGTGTTCGTCGATGGGGGTGACGTAGCCGACCGCCTCGTGAAGGCGTACCGAGTTGTACTCGATCCGCACGCGGGTCAGCTCGGTTTCGCGCACGACAGGATCGTCGATGTGGTCGAGGTGGGGCCACTCGCCCTTGACGCGGCCGAAGAGCGTCTCGATCCAGGCCTGGTCGGTCGGGGTGTGCGGGCGACCCCGGTGTTGGGCGATGGCCATCAACGTTATGAACGCCCGCGTGTCGTGCGCGGCCATCGGTGCTCCGTTGTCGGAGACCGCGAGAAGGATCGGCCGGGTCGGGTCATTCACGGCGAGATCGAGGCGCTCGTCGGTCAACAGCTCGAGCAGGCCCTCGATCTTCGAGGAACAACGACCTGTCGTCGGGTAGCGACGAGGTACAGGACCTTGAGCGCGGCTTGTTCGTTCGGGAAGTGCCCACGGTGCCGCACTCCTCGGCGAAACCGCGCGTTTCAGCGAATTCGAGCGCTTTGGTCGTGTAGACGGTTTGCGGAGCTCTGCGGGGAACTCGAGGAACGGTACGAACTCGGCCCAGGTCTTCTCCCACGCTCAGATCGTCGCCTGGCATCGCTCACGCGTCACGAACGGACCGACCGAAGCGGATGAACAACCTCATCAAGCGCATCGCCCGACCCACAACATTTGACGATTCCTCTGATGCGTGTTCAATGCGGGTCTGTCGGACGCTCCCTTGTCAAGCAGCGCTGGCGTGCGGCGCACGACATCTACATCGTCACGTGCACCCAGCAAACGATAATGTTCTGTCAAGTACACAGACCCGGAAGCGCGCGGGGCCGCGTGCGGCTCGAGCGACGACGAACGTCTCGTCCGAAGAGACGTCAAATGGCTTAGCGGCGTCTGTCGCTGCGACCATCGTACGCCCGTCGGCAGACACCCGAAAGATCGATCGGTCACCTGTGACGCTGTCATACGCGATACCAAGTAAGCGTCCACCGGCAGATGTCGACAGACTGTTCGGTACCAATTGCCGAGCCAGTGTTATAGTGGTGATGGGTTCGCCGCTTGGAAGCTTCAGGATCGCGATAGCGCGGCGGCGGATGTCGTCGTTTCCTACCTGCGCGAGATATGCGACCTCCGAGTCGTTCAGAAACACCGGCGAGCCGACCGCGGTCTCGCCGCGGCCCCTGACAGGTTGGACGACCACCGTCGTTCCAACGTCAATCCGGCCCCAATACAAGCGGAGCTCATTCGTTGCAGTCCCTAGGCTACCGATACCGATGATCCTCGTCCCATCGGGGCTGACATCGATCTCACCTGAGAAGCTAACCGCTGGAACGACATCGCGTCGCCATGTCACCGCCCCGGATCTCGCATTGACCAACGTCAAGTGGTTAGCGGAATCAGTGGAGGATGCGACTAGCAGATTCTCGGTGCCGGGTATCCATGCTATGGAGTCGAGATATGACTCGACAAACGGGATGTCGACATCCGCCCCGGCTCCAACAATCCGCACCCCGGATCCGTGTTTACCGGTGCCGCCAAAATATGAGAATGCAACCGCTCGGTCGTTGAGCGCCAACTGGATGTCACTTGCATGGTCTGGCATAGCAACTTGAGCCAGCGCGCGTCCCAACTCCGTCACCGTTGACGCGGGTCGATCCTGCCGTACTCCGGCACATCCGACGAAGGTTGCGAGCAGGAGTAGCACGCGAGCGCAATCTAGCGCGGCACACTTCACGAAGCTTGTCGCGGCATTGCGGCGTGCGGCGATCTCCCGCATAGCCCACTGAGTCCGCTGACAGATTGTCTTGAACCAGGCGAAGCCGAAGTTCGACATATCTGAGGTCTTCACCAAGAACAAGGTGCCGCTCCAGGTTACTTGCGCGGCTGCGGCTTGCATGCGATGGATTGACGACCGTGCCCTCGGGTAAGACATAGTTTCTTGTCGAGATCTTGAACACGGTTCTACGTCTCCGAAGGAGTCTATCGCGGGGTTGATGAGTGAGCGCAGACACCAGAACAGTACTTCGTATGTACCGGTTCAGGTGACCAGACCCCACAGCACCTCCACGACCGCGTAGGCGACCGCTCCACAGACGAGCATGACGAGCAAGTCCGACCATGAAGGCAGGGAGTCGCGTAGCCGCTTCCGTTCCGCGGCGACAGAGATGTCGTAACGGTCCTGCCACGACATCTCAGGACGGTCAAGTTCGCTGCGCGGAGGCAGGTTTGCCTCTGGCTCTCCGGATCCGGTCGCCGTAGTGGACGCTGAGCGCTTCAGGATGCTCTTCCAGCCGTGGATCTTGCCGGTCATGTTCTCACGAGTCGGCTGTCGTCGGGTGGCGACGAGGTACAGGACCTTGAGCGCGGCTTGCTCGTTCTGGAAGTGCCCACGGTGCCGCACGGCTCGGCGGAACTTGGCGTGAGCGACTCGTTGGCGTTCTTCGTGTACACGATTTTTGCGGAGCTCGGTCCGTTACTCGTCGTCGTGGGGTGAGAGGTCCGTCAACTCAATTTCGGTGGTCGCGTGTCCCTGATCCGAGCCGGCGAGCCCGGTCCGCTCGGTGCGGTACAGGTGCATTGCGATCGCGGCCGTGACCGCGGTGCCTGCGCCGTACACAACGTGCTGCCAGACCTCCAGCAGCCGGTTGTCGTACCAGGAGGGACCGAGTCGGTCTTCGGCGAACGCGGTGGACACCGCTGCGAGTGTCACCAAGATCAGGATGATCGCCGCAGCAATCACCAACGAGGTATACGAAATGGTCCGTACCCGATGCGGCGCGGCGTCCGTAACTGCGAGGATGGCGGCTGCGACGGCAAGGTGAACCCAGGACCCGCCGACATAGGTTGCCACGGCGTGGATCTTGTCGAAGAATCCGATACCGGGGTAGGAGTAGCGATGTACGGCAAAGACCGCGAACAGCGTGCTCCCGATCTGGGAGATCGCCGCGAGTGGGAGTATCAACGCCAACCACGTGAGCGCGCGCGGAGCGGATCGACTCAGCACGGATCGCCCGCCCGGCTGCGACGAAGGCAACCGCGAACGCAGACTGCCTGCGTGTGCACGGATCCTGAGGACGGCCCGCCGAATGAACGCCCGGACATCACGGTGTCAACGATACATCGGCGCGCGGGAGCTCGCCGTCGAGGCCCGACGGCGTTAAGAACGACTGTCACGTCTCGCCGTGCTCGAGAGGGGTCAAGTGGAATGCTCTTGGAAACGCTTCCTGATGCTCGACCTGGGGCGGTCGAAGATAATTTGATCAATCTGGAGTACATTCCGTGACCCAGCCGAAACGATCTAAGGGCGTGACCGCTGAAGAGTTACTGGCGCGGCTCGCAAAGGATAAGGGTTATCAGACGAGGAAGGCAACACGTGACGCGAGTTTGCAGGAAAGAGTGACGCGCGAGAGATCGGCGGAACAGCCAATCATTGCCGATTTAAGGCGATCAGGAATCGACATTACAACGGTCTGGGATTTCGTCAATACCTGGGAACCATACCACGCAGCGCTACCAGTGCTGCTAGAACACTTCGAGACCGGCGGGTATCCGGACATGGTCATGGAAGGACTCGGTAGGGCGCTCGCAGTGAAGCCATCTGTCGTTTTCTGGGCCCGTCTCAAGGCGTGCTACCTGTCTGCGCGAGGTCCTGGGCAGCGGGAGGGTGCCGCGGTCGCGCTCGCGGCGTGCGCGACGGCAGAGCACACCAAGGACCTGATTCAGCTAATCGGAACCGAAGAACTTGGCAACTCGCGCATCTACTTCATCCAGCCACTTCTCAGAGTCGGCGGTGAGCGAGGTCGTCGCGTAGTTGAGAAGCTTCGAGGCGACCCGGTGCTTGGAAAGGAGGCTACGGCGCTGGTGAGCGGTCGCGGACCGAAGTAATACGATTGCTGATGGCGCGCGTGTCGACAGCGCGTCGTTGATCTCGATCTGTTGAACCTGCCTCCTGGGACGCTGCCGGTGGGAAGGTCCCGCCACCGTCATGGGCAGGGACGGTTCGCTCGGCTGAAGATGCCGCCGCTGCCTGATCTGCCCGGCGTGTACTTGCTCGGGCGTCACGCGGATGAACCAGCTGAGGCAGGGTGCCCTCGCTCAAAGGCGATACGGCAGCGACAGGTCTGAGCGGCCTTGCGGCCGGCACCGTCGTAGACGCGGATCGAGGCGGTCGTAGCCGCAAGAGCGGCGCTCGTGATCACGGCGAGCAGCAGAATCGCCATGAGGGCGCCGGCCTTGGCGACTGCGGCTCGGCATCGGCGTCGCATCAGGGCTTCCGCTCCGAACTCTGTCGCGCAATCAAGGCCTCGGCGTGTGCTCGGCCCTTCGCGGTGTTCGCGAGCCAGCACACGTCGCCGGGCTGGGGGTGTCGGTTCAACGCGAGCCATTCACGCCCCACTCGAGCGATGGCCTCGTCGGGAGGCACGTCCCACTCGAAGAAGCCTCCGTCGCTCACTTCGCCGATCTGGATGAGGTCGTCGTGCAGTAGCGCGGCTAGCACCTGAGTCGCCGCTGCGACCACATCCTGCTTCCCCTCGCTACGCGCGAACTGACGCGCGGCCCATGCGACATCGGCTAGATGGAGCCAATCGTCGAGTGCTTCGACGAGGAGTCGGTCGCCCAAAGTACTCGACGTCATGGACTGAGTGCGGACCCCCCAAGAAACCGTCGTGAACAAACCATCACGAACAAGCCGGTCGCCGAGGTCTACACCCAACCGCACGAACGCGCAAGCGTTCCGTCCCGGTTGCCCACCCGACGAACTCAGGTGGCCGAGCAGCGCGGTCGACGACCCGCGAGGCGACCGGTCCGTGCCCACGCCCCCCTTCGGACCAACGCAGCGGGCGACCATCCACCTTCTCCAGGCGAGGGTTCAAACCCCGAGCAGTTCGTAGCACCAGCCGCTTTGCCCCTTGCTGTGTCGACGCCGTAGCCGCCCTTCGGTGACGAACTCGTCGAGTGCGCCCCTGACGGTTGTCGGGTGGCAGTCGAGCTGTTCGGCGATCCGGTTTGCGCTCACCACCACCAGGCGACGTCCACAACGCGGACTCGCAACGACCGCGTCGAAGATCCTCTGCCGATCAAACGGTGGTCGCCCCAAGACCATGCCCAATAACTCGGCATATTACCGCGCGCTCTAAAATTCGAGATTCTCGTCGTGCGAGTGCGTACCAGGCGTCCCAAACATCGTGATCGATCTTTCCATAATACCCCTCCGAGTCACCACGTATTCCTACGAGATAGCGGGGCGAATCGGCGGGTTGCATTCTGGGGCGGATCTGTGCAGAATCGCAGGTGTTACCGTTATTAGAATTTCGGTAACACCCCAGACATAGTGGTTCCCGGGGAGGTGCAACTCCCCGGGAACCCGTACCCACGGAGGATGAAGCTCCATGAGCAAGACGGACAGTATCGAGGCGCGGGAGCAGCTTGCCCGGGCAGTCGAGGAGATGGCAGACAGCGAGCGTTTCGGAGCCTGGCTCCGAGCCCGAGCCGCCTTCCACAACTACTCGTACCGAAACACCTTGCTGATCGCCCAGCAGTGCTCCGAGGCGACCCAGGTCGCCGGGTACAAGGCTTGGCAGAAGCTCGGGAGGCAGGTGCGCAAGGGTGAGCGAGCCATCAGGATCTTCGCACCCTGCACTCGCAAGGTGGAAGACACGAGCGGCGACAAGTCGGGCGATCCTCGCTACGCCGTCACTGGGTTTCGGCTTGCTGCGGTCTTCGACGTCAGCCAGACCGACGGCGAGGACCTGCCCACGTTGGAGTACCGAGCGCTTGATGGCGAGGCTCCCGAGGAGCTCGTGAGCCTGCTTCACTCCAGAGCGGCTCAGGCGGGGCTGCGGGTCGAGATCCGCACTCCAGAGGTCCGAGGTGCCAATGGATGCTTGCACCGCTCAGAAGGGCTCCTGGTGGTCGCTGAGGGGCTCTCAGGAGCGATGCAGGCGAAGGTGATCGGTCACGAGCTTGGGCACGCCTTCGATCCTTGGCTCGCAGAGCATCCAGACCAGTACCGGGCGCATCGAGGCGACTGCGAATCGGTCGCCGAATCGGTCGCCTACGTGATCTGCGCAAGGTTCGGGCTTGACGCAGGACGTGCAGCGGTCGGCTACGTCGCCTCCTGGACGTCGGGCGACGCTGAGCGGGTCCGAGACCTGGCGGAGCGGATCGACGCAGCAGTCGCTCAGATCCTGCCTCGCAACGAGCGCACCGAGGCGCAGCTCGCCACCGTCGGAGCCGCGTAGTGAACGTCGTTGCCTACCTACGGGTCTCCACAGATCGCCAGGCAGAACAAGGCACGGGGCTCGACGTGCAGGCTGACGCGATCGAGCGGTGGGCGAAGGTCGGAGGGCACGAGGTGGTCGAGTGGTACCGGGATGAAGCAGTCAGCGGGACCATGGCGTTCGAGGAGAGGGTCGCTCTGGGGGCAGCTCTTGAAGCCCTCAAGGCAGGGACTGCGGGCGGTCTCGTCGTCTACCGGCTTGATCGGCTCGCTCGCGACCTCGTCATCCAAGAACAACTGCTCGCCGAGCTGCGCCGACTCGGTGCGACGTTGTTCAGTACCTCCGCTGCAGAGAACGAATTGCTGGTCGACGATCCCGACGACCCGACCAGGAAACTTGTGAGGCAGGTGCTCGGCGCGGTCAGCGAGTTCGAGCGCTCGATGATCACCTTGAGGATGCGGACAGGACGGCAGCGGAAGGCAGAACAAGGCGGGTATGCCTACGGAGCGCCGCCGTTCGGGCAGGCAGCGGCGAGCCGATCGCTTCGAGTGGACGACGCTGAGCAGGAGGTCGTCGAACTGATCGGACGTCTCCGAGAAGAGGGGCAATCGCTCCGAGCCATCGCCCGTACTCTCGACGAGACGGGCGTTCCAAGCAAGCGAGGTGCCGCCCGTTGGCATGCGAAGGTCGTTGCCGACATTCTCCGCCGGTCGGACGCCAGCGAGACGCCGCCGGGTGACAACTCGCGTGTGGCAAGGGCGAGGTAGCATCCAGCCAGTTTGAATTGGTTCCGGAGGGTCGATCAGGACGGATTTCAGTTGTCAGTTGTTCACCGAGAACCAACAGCGGCGACTGCGAAGGAACTCTACGCGAATGCGGTTTCGTGTGCTTTTCCGGGTTGCGATCGACCGTTGTATTCTGTGGATCCAGATTCCGGGGGACGATCCCTGAACTCGCGTATCGCTCATATCTGTGCCCGGAGTGAAGGGGGTCCTAGGTGGGATCCGGGGATGAGCGAGACCGAGAACCGCTCGGTCTCTAATCTTGTCGTTCTCTGTCTTGAGCACGCTTCAGAGGTTGACGATCACCGGCGACTCGACACCTTCACGGTTGGGTTGTTACGAGACTGGAAGCAGCGACAACTCGACGAGTCCGACGCCGCGGGAAAAGGCTGTGAGTTGGCGGATGAGGATGTCGCGCTTGTCTACCACATCGATCACCTCGACGCGACGACATCGATTATCGATTCGAACGTCGTCCTCGGCGGCGAACCTGGGCGCGCTCCTGGAGCGGGTGGTGGCGGCGGAGGCGCAGTCGGTACCGGCGCAGTTGGAGGCGACGGCGGCGCGGGAGGCGACGTGATATTCGCCAGCTTCCTCGCAGAGGATCTACCTGATGAATTGCAGATCCGCGTGGGTGCCGGTGGTGAGGGCGGTCAGGACGGCGAAGACGGTCAAGACGGCGGCGACACGATCATCGAAGGGCTGCTGCGCGCTCGCGGCGGAAAGGGCGGATTGAGCGGAGATTCCAAGGTCGCCCGCCAAGAGGTTGGCATCGAACGGGTATCGCTGTCGAGCTTCATGCTCGCAGACTTTGTACAGGTCCGGGAGGGACTCGCGTTCGTAGTAGGCGGCGGATGGCGCAGCTATGACGCGACGCGAAGCGGCGGCGTGATTTCAGGCGCGATCCTGATGGTCTTCGAGACCGCCGGCGGCGACACCGTGGGGACGTGCCGGTTGACCATCGCTTTCAGGGACCCTGCGGGCGACGTCGTGTGTGACGGCTGGGCGAACGTAGACCTCGCCGCGACGCAAGACACCTGCCGGATAGCGCTCACCTGTCGGTTTGGCTTCGAAGCAAGGAAGTCGGGCACCTGGACCGTGGTCGTCCGAGCGCAGGACGGGACCGCCATCCTTGAACACGACCTTCAGGTGCTCACGAAACCCGCCTCGTGAGCATCGACGTCGCATTCGACTTCCGTAGCGACGCGGGAGGTCGTGACCCAGACCAGTACAGCCCCACGCTCCGCCGCTACCACAAGCAGTTGTGGAGCAAGCCGCTCCCGAGCGGGGAGTCGTTCGACCTCTCGGACGCGACGCCAGGGATCTACCTGCACCACCGATCCGCGCTCGGCGACTTCCAGCTCGCGAGCGACTCAGTAATGCAGACGTTCACCCGCTGGAAACGGTTGAAGCCGATCACCACGCGTCTCGCCGACGAAGAGAACGAGGCGTTCCAGACGATCACCTACACGATCGGAGGAATGGTGCTCTTCCCCGGCAACAAGATCGACGGCAAGATCACCATCAACGGCGCACGCGGCTTCAACCGCGCGATCGCCGACCGGTTCGACCTGACGCTCGAATGCATCCGCCGCCACTATCTCGACGAGCACAGTCCCCTCGCCGACACGCTGACGCGCTACCACGACTTCTTCGCACTCTTCACGGACTTCCGCGGCTACACCGAATTCTTCCTACTGCAGGACCTCCTCCGTGGCGACCGGGTGCGGTTCTTCACGCCCTTCGATGACTTCCGCACGTCCCCCGTCCCGCAGGACCTCGACACCTACACCGAGTTCCGACGCCACTCGATCGAATTCGTACACGCGCGTAATGAACGGATCGCCCTCTCCACGCTCCCGGGATGAGAACCCGGCGGTGGGGCGAGCGTCCCAAGACGCCTGCGTGCTGTACCTGCTGCGGGCTCGTGGTCCGCTCGGTAGGGGGTGGCATCGCGTGTGTACCGCCACGTCATCGCGCCGTCGATCACGGCTGCAGTCGCGCCGATGGATCGGCTGCTCGCGAGCGGGCGAACCTGCTCAGCACGGGAGCCATTTCGAGAGTTTGGCTCCCCGGTTGGCTCCCCGCGCTGCGACGGACAAGGAAGTCCCGGATAACGCCGCCGAGTCCCGACAGGTCACGGGTTCGAGTCCGGTATCCAGCGTGCCAGTCCGGGCGAAATATAGAAGTGGCGTCGCAGTTTGCGGTCGAGGGATGCAATATGGGGCGTTACTCCGCCGTCTGAGTTGTCGGGCTGTAGTATGGCGCGTCCGAACACGACCCCGCGTCTTGCGCTGAATGTGCTGACACGCGTCTCAAGATTTGAGACGATCCTCAGAAGCTCGTGCTGATGATGGCGACGTGCAACTACCTTTTCTCGTCCGCGAGAGCAGAGCAATTCTCTGACGGAGTAATGCTCTCGCGTAGCAATTCTATGCGACAATTTCACGGGAACCGGTGTTTCATCATGCGCGGCGTGAATCTGAACCTTCCTCGGCGACGCGACCAATTGCTCTATCTGTCGATTCGCGCGCTGCGGACGAATGAGGTGATGGACAGCGTCGGAGCCGGCTGCGTCAATGACCGGACTGTTATGGCGTCGTGTTGCGCGATTGCCACCCCGCCAACGGCTCTGTGAACGATCGTTCGTCTCGATCGTTGGGTCGCTGAGTCGGGGGAGTGACTTTCAGAGCCAGGAGCCGAGGGGAGACGTGATACCCCCCTGTGCAAGAGTAAAGTGTACCCATCCTTGGATACACACTGATCGCAAAGAATCGATCATCTCTTGCACAGAGGGTCCAGTCTCTTTCGTCGCCTATCGCGTCGGGTTGGACTGAGAGCACGGGTATTACTCGTTCGCTCCAGGGCTGGTTTCGAATCTCGCTCGCTTGGATATCTGCCCGAGCCTGCCTTGACCAGATGCGAGTATTCGATCGGAAATCGAAGGGTCATTTGTTGATAGCGCGGTGACCGACCGCCGCAGTTCGTCATCCTTGACATGGAACACCGATGGGCTTCTCAGCCGATCAGTGAGTTTGAAGTTCGGAGAGAGGAGCCAAGCGCACTGCCGTCCCTGCGTTCGTACTCCATCATGATCGACACCCGACCGTCAGCTATTAAACCGTACTGAGATATCAAGCCGTACTACGGAGGCGGGATCCACTCTCTGTCTCATAAATTGAGTCAGCGGCACGAACCTGGCGAACGACGCGAGATTCAATGAACGCACCAATCCACCGAAGATCACGGTGAGACTGCGAGCGCCACCGACCTGACCGGAGCCAGCCATGACGACCGACCGACGACCACAATGACCGCCCGGCGATGATCAGCGACCGCGACCCCTGGCACGTGCACAAGATCGGTCCTCGACGCTACGGGCTCACCTACGGGCGCACCTTCCTCGGCGTGCTCGACCGCAACACCGGCACCTTCACACCCGACGGACACCAGAACCTCGACGAAGCCACCATCGAGAAGTTCGCGAACGAGGTGCGGCGAAGGATCGACGATCGACAGGTATGCATGTTCGGCGACTGACGTTGCCCCCGCTACAGCCGGGACGCGAGTGCGTCATCCTCTTCCTGAAAGCTTTGGGCATAGATTTCAAGCGCAACTCGGGAGTCAATGTGCCCGAACCGCCGCATCACCTGGGGCAGCGTCGCATCCTTGGCGAACGCGAGTGACATTGCACTGCCTCGAAGGTCGTACGCCCGCACTGTTCCGTCGATCCCCATCTGCGCGCACTGACGCTGAAACCTCTTGTTGAAGCTGGATCGTCGCCAGACTGCGCCCTCGGGTGAGGAGATAAGCGGCTGCTTGGGTTTCATGCCTTGAACATGTGTTCGCAGAGCGTCGGCAACCTTGGGAGGGAGAGCGACCAGTCTTCGCCCTGCATCCGTCTTCGGTGGACCGGTGGTGATCTTGCCCTGCACCTCGGCGTTCGCTTTCGTGATGCTCAGACGTCCCGACTCGGTGTCGAAATCGGACACGAGAAGTGCCGATAGTTCGCCCGGGCGCAATCCGCCGTAGCCGAGAATCAGGACTGCGAGCCCGTCGTCACCTCCCATGGCGGCGGCAATGGCGTCGATCTCGGCAGGTGCGAAGGTCCGTTTCGTTCGACGAGTCTCCCGCCCGAATTTGACGCCCTTCGCGATGTTACGAGGCAGGTGCCCAAGATCGACCTGATGCTGCAATGCCGCACTGAGAAGTTGCAGCGTGCGTCGAGCAGTCGAGGCGCTGAGTCGCGATTCGAGTTGGCGCGCGAACGTCGCCACTTTGGCATCGGTGAGGTCTGCAAGACGCACGGTGCCGAGCGCATCGGTGACGCGCTTCGTGAGATACCGCTGCTGTTGCTCGGTGCCGTGAGCCCTCGGTGGTTGCAGCCGGGACCACTCCCCGAGGGCGTTCGCGACGGTCAGGCGGTAGGCGGGGTCGTGCAGGGATCGACGGTGGTCCCGCTCGGCGTCCTCGGCTGCCCGCATCGCCGCGGCACGCTTGCCGAACGTGCCGACCCCCTTGTGTTTCCCGTCGACAAACGCGAGCGCCAGGAATCGCTTTGTGCCATCGGCGAGTGTCTTCTCTCGGACGGTTGCCAATGTTCCTCTCCTCCATGTCGGTCAGGTCGATGGACTCGGACACCCGTCTCTACCGCGCACGGTAGAGGACGGCCTGGACTCGGTGCGAGTGTACTCTATCGCGAATGCACGGTAGAGTATACTTGGTGAGTCCAGCAAAAGTCCAGCAAGAAACGCAAGTTGGCGCGATCCTTTGTCCCGTCAAAATCTCAGACAACACAAGGAGTATCAGCGATTTGTTGGCGATTCGGCGTGTCCGCAATATCCCGTTCAGTTGTTTGACACGGTAGAGGTCGCTGGTTCGAGTCCAGTACCGCCCACCCAAAAGCCCAGGTCAGATCATCGCGTTCCTCGTCGAGGCTTCGTCTCAGCGCCCGCGCGAGGTGTGTCGTAAGAGCGGTGCTGCGACCTGCGTGAGTCCGCGGAGTTCGGTTCGCAGCCGTGCCTGCAGGCCCGAGCGCGGCACGCGGCCACCGACGTACGCTGACGCACATGGATGGACCGATTGTTGCGGGGACAGATGGGTCGGAGTCGGCGACCAAGGCGTTGTTGACGGCGCTGCGTCTGGCCGCATCGTTCGACCAGGAACTGGTCGTCGTGAGCGCCTATCGCCGCGCGCCGACGGGTGCTGGCCTGCCGGACGAGTTCGCGCATCTCCTGACACCCCTCAGTCAGGTCGAGGCCGTGCTCGAAGACGCGGCGTCACGGGCGCGGGCCGCGGGCGTCAAGGCGACGACGCGGGCCGTCGAGGGCGACGCCGCGGCCGCGATCTTGTCGGTGGCCGAGGAGTACGAGGCCGATCTCATCGTCATCGGTAACAAGGGCATCGGGTCGGTGAAGCGCTTCGTTCTCGGCAACGTGCCATCGAAGGTCGTCCACAACGCCTCGTGCTCGACGCACATCGTGCACACGTCCTGACCGCTCACACGTCACGCATGGGTACGGACCGCACCGACGTCGCGCACCGCTTCCCAGGGGCGCGAGGCGACTGGGCGCGCTTTGACGGGCCTGCGGGGACCCAGATGCTCGACACCGCGATCAACGCCATGACCGCGTTCGCCGCGTCCGGCGACACCGCGAACAGTCATGGCGAGTTCGCCGCATCACGGGCATGTGACGAACTCGTCGATCGGGCCCGCGCCACCGTCGCGGAGTTGTACGGCGCAACGCCCGACGGCGTGTGGTTCGGGGCGAACATGACGACGATGACGTTTGCGTTCACGCGGGCGCTGGCGCGCGACTGGCGATCGGGCGATCGAATCGTCGGGACGCGCCTCGACCACGACGGCAATGTGTGGACTTGGCGGCAAGCCGCCGAGGACGCCGGTGCCGAGCACGTGCTCGCGCCGATGGATCCTCACACGGGACGTCTCGATGCGGAGCGCGTCATCGAGCTGATCGACGACCGCACGCGATGGGTGGCGATCAGCGGTGCCTCGAACTTGTTGGGCACGATCCCCGACGTGCGCGCCGTTGCTGATGCCGCGCACGCCGTGGGAGCGTCCGTGTTCGTCGACGCGGTCGCGTTCGCGCCGCACCGCCGGGTCGACGTCGGCGCGCTCGGTGCCGACGCGCTCGTGTCGAGCGCGTACAAGTGGTACGGCCCGCACCTCGGCGCGATGTGGGTGCGCCCCGACCTGCTCGAGTCACTCCACCCCTACAAGGTCCGACCCGCGTCTGACGAGGGACCAAGCCGCTTCGAGACCGGCACGCCGAGCTACGAGGGCCTTGCCGCACTCGACGCTGCGGCGCGCTTCATGCTCGACATGGGGCACCACGCGATCCGCGAGCGTGAGGAGAGCGTGTTCGCGCCGTTGCTCGACGGGCTCCAGGCGATCCGCGGCGTGCGCCTCGTCGGGCCGGGCGACCTCGTTGATCGGACCCCGACAGTGAGCTTCACGGTCGACGGCGTGCATCCCGACGCGGTCGCGGCAGCGCTCGCGCAGGATCGGATCGCGCTGTGGAGCGGTGACAGCTACGCCGTCGAGGTCGGCGCGAGTCTCGGTCTTGCCGAGCGCGGGGGTGTGGTCCGTGCCGGGGTGGTGGTGTACGTCGACGATGACGACGTGCAACGATTGTTGCGAGCAGTCGAGCGAGTCGCCACGTCGGCGTGACCGCCACCCCGGCCGGGGTGACGGCCCGCGCACCACTCGACTTGGCCTCGCGTTCGCGGAGCGCGGTCGCCATGTGACGCGACACCGGGCAGCGGCGAGGTGATGAACGGTCGCGTCGACGCCGCCGCGGGCTTTAGTGTGAGCGGGCGATGAGCATCGAGTACCAGGCACCCGGGGCCTCGATCCACCAACTCCCCGACATCGACGCCGACGAGACCAGCGAATGGCTCGACAGCCTCGACGCGGTCGTCGACATCAAGGGCAAGGCGCGCGCCAACTACCTGCTCGCCCGGCTCATGGAACGTGCCCGCGAAAAGGGCGTCTCGGTCCCCGCCGCGGTCCAGACCGACTACATCAACTCGATCACCGCCGCCGAGGAACCCTGGTTCCCGGGTGACGAGTATCTCGAGCGACGCATCCGTGCGTTCGTGCGTTGGAACGCGGTGGTGATGGTCGACCGCGCGAACCATCGCTTCGACGGTCTCGGCGGCCACCTCTCGACCTACGCGTCGGCCGCGGCGCTCTATGAAGTCGGCTTCAACCACTTCTTCCGCGGCAAGGCCGACGGCGCGTTCGGCGACCAGGTGTTCGTGCAGGGACACGCGGCGCCCGGCATCTACGCGCGCGCGTATCTCGAGGGACGCCTCACCGAAGAGCACCTCGACCACTTCCGTCGCGAGACCTCGGGCAAGGGACTGCCGAGCTACCCGCACCCGCGGCGGCTCCCGAACTTCTGGGAGTTCCCAACGGTCTCCATGGGCCTCGGCCCGCTCAACGCCGTCTACCAGGCGCGGTTCAACCGCTACCTCTACCACCACGAGATCGCCGACACATCCAAGGCCAAGGTGTGGTGCTTCGTCGGCGATGGCGAGATGGACGAACCCGAGTCGATCGCGGCGCTATCGCTCGCCGCACGCGAACAACTCGACAACCTGATCTTCGTTGTGAACTGCAACCTCCAGCGTCTCGACGGCCCTGTGCGCGGCAACGGCAAGGTGATCCAGGAGTTCGAGTCGCTCTACCGCGGCGCCGGCTGGAACGTGATCAAGGTGATCTGGGGCAAGGAGTGGGACGCGCTGCTCGCCATGGACACTGACGGGGTGCTGCTCGCGAAGATGAACTCGACCGTCGACGGCGAGTTCCAGAAGTACGCGGTCGAGAGCGGCGCCTACATCCGCGAGCACTTCTTCGGCCCCGACCCGCGCCTGACGCGCATGGTCGCGCACCTCACCGACGAACAGATCGAACGCCTGCCGCGCGGCGGGCACGACTACGGCAAGCTCTTCGCCGCCTACAAGACCGCGGTCGAACACGAAGGCGCGCCGAGCGTGATCCTCGCCAAGACGATCAAGGGCTGGACGCTCGGGCGCGACTTCGAGGCCCGCAACGCCACGCATCAGATCAAGAAGATGACGACCGCCGAGCTGAAGACGTTCCGCGACCGGCTGCACCTCGACATCCCCGACGCGCAACTCGAAGACGAGGAAGCGCCGTACTTCCATCCCGGATACCGATCACCGGAGTACGAATATCTCGTGGAGCGACGTCGGCGCCTCGACGGCTATCTCCCGGAGCGGGTCGAGCGGTCGCGCACGGTGATCGTCCCCGCTTCGACGCTCACCGACCAACTCGACCAGGGCAGCGCCAAGCAGGCCGTGTCGACGACGATGGCCTTCACGCGCCTGCTCAAGCAGCTGCTGAACGATCGCCAGTTCGGCCATCGGGTCGTGCCGATCATCTCCGACGAGGGCCGCACCTTCGGGATGGACGCGCTCTTCAACGACGTGAAGATCTACGCGCCGTTCGGCCAGAAGTACGAACCCGTCGACGCCGGGTTGCTGCTCTCGTACCGCGAGGCGCGCCGCGGCCAGATCCTCGAGGAGGGCATCACCGAGGCTGGCGCGATGGCGAGTTTCACCGCGGCCGGCACCGCGTACAGCACGTGGGGTCAGCCGATGATCCCGTTCTTCATCTTCTATTCGATGTTCGGGTTCCAGCGGGTCGGCGATCTCATCTGGGCATTCGGCGACATGCGCGGCAAGGGTTTCTTGATGGGCGCGACCGCAGGACGGACCTCGCTCGCTGGCGAGGGACTCCAGCACTGCGACGGTCATTCGCAACTGGTCGCATCGACGTTGCCGAACTGTCGCAGCTACGACCCGGCGTTCGCCTACGAGGTCGGCGTGATCGTGCGCGACGGGATCGCGCGCATGTACGGCGCGAACGCCGAGGACTGCTTCTATTACGTGTCGCTCTACAACGAGAACTACCTGCAACCACCCAAGCCGCCCGACGCGATCGACGACGAGATCGTGCGTGGCATGTACAGGGTTCGGCCCGCGGCGAGCGAACCACGCGCCCATCGCGCCCAACTCTTGGGGAGCGGCGCGCTGCTCACCGAGGTGCTGCGTGCCCAGAACCTGCTCGCGTCCGAGTGGGACGTCGCGGCCGACGTCTGGAGCGTCACGTCGTGGAAGGCGCTGCGCGACGACGCGCTCGAGTGCGAGCGGTGGAACCGGCTCCACCCCGGCGCACCGGCGCGCATCCCGTACGTCACCCGCTGCCTCGAAGCCGCCGAAGGCCCGGTGATCGCGAGTTCCGACTGGATGAAGGCGGTCGTCGACCAGATCGGCCGCTTCGTCCCCGCTCGGTTCGTTCCGCTCGGCACCGACGGTTTCGGCTACTCCGACGTGCGCGCGGCACTGCGCCGCCACTTCGAGATCGATGCCGAACACGTGGTGGTGGCGACGCTCGGCGCGCTTTGCCGCTCCGGTGCCGTAGGCGCGTCACTCGTCGCCGAAGCAATCACCCGCTACGGGATCGATCCCGAGACCCCCGACCCGCGCCGCCGCTGAAAGTTCGTCAGCGGGCGCCGCGGCAGAACCCGGGTCGCTCCGGGTGGGTCGGGGCAGCGTCAGTGGTCGAGCGGGTCGTACTCGTCGTCGTCCTCGGCTTCGTCCTCGTCGTCGAACTCGTCGTCGAGGTCGGATTGCTCGGCGTCGTCGAGGTCGGCGAGCGAGCGCTCGGGCGACTCACGGAACATGCCGTCGTCGAAGCCTTGTTTGAGCTGACGCGCTTCACGGAAGCGGCGCGCACGACCTTTCCTGGGCACGTTCCACCTGCCGGACTGCGAGGTTGCGATTGGGGACACCCCGCCCCGATCACGGGGCTGAGGGCCACAGGTTAGTGTGCGCCGCCGGTTCGCTTCGGACCTCGGGGGTGCTCAATGTCCGACTTGTTCGCCATTGCCGAGGCGGTCCGTCAGGGTGACGCCTCCGCGGTCGAGACGGTGACGGCCGCGCTGGACCGAATCGCAGCGGATCCAGACCTCGTGGCCTTCACCGCGGTCGACCCCGACCGTGCACTCGCCGCGGCACGCGCGCTCGACGCGCGCATCGCCGGGGGCGTCGCTCCCGGTCCGCTCGCCGGGGTTCCGATCGGCGTCAAGGACCTCGAAGACACCGAGGGTTACGTCACCACCTTCGGCGACCCGGCGCATGCCGACGATCCGCCGGCCGCGGCCGACAGCGTCGAGGTCGCCCGCCTCGTCGCCGCGGGCGCGATCGTGGTCGGCAAGACGAACACGCCCGCCTACGGTTTCCACGCCGAGACCGACAACCTGATCCACGGGCCGACGCAAAACCCGTGGGCTCGGCACCGCACCGCGGGCGGCAGCAGCGGCGGCAGCGCCGCGGCGGTCGCCGCCGATCTCGTGCCGCTCTGCACGGGGTCCGACGGCGGAGGCTCGATCCGCATCCCCAGCGCGGCGTGCGGGCTCTCGGGATTCAAGACGACCCACGGCGTCGTGCCGATCGGCGACCCGGGGTACGGCGCGTGGGGCCCGTTTTCGTGCCGCGGGCCGATGGCGCGCACGTTCGCCGAGATCGCGATCGGCCTCGACGCCGTCAAGGGCCGCTCGGCGCGCGACTTGTTGAGCTTCGACCTCGCCGGGTCGTTCCTCGCGGCGGCCAAGCGCCCCACGCTCGCCGGCGCGCGCGTGATCTGGTCGCCGACCCTCGGCGTGGCGCGACCCGACGACACCGTCCTGTCGGTGTGCGAGGCCGCGCTGAAGACACTCGAGGCGCACGGGGCGATCGTCGTCGAGACGTGCGACGAGATCTTCGCCGAACGTCCGGTGGTGCCGTGGGGGATGCGCGCCGCGCGCGGTTCGTGGCGTACCGCGACCGCCGCCGGTGGGCGCGACACGTTCGCGGCGCGGTTCTTGCCCGCGGCGTTGATGTCGGCCGATGTCGGCGAAGGTGTGACCGACATCGACGTGCTGCTCGACGCCGAAGCCGGCGCGCATAGCGCGGGCCTCGCGCTCGCGGCGCTGTTCGAACGCGCCGACGTGCTCGTCACTCCCGCGATGGCGACCATCCCGCCGCGTCACCGCGAGCCGAGCCCCTATGGGCCGGGATGGGCCGCGGACTACACGCTCGCTTTCAACCTCACCCGTGCACCCGCGGCGGTGACACCCGCCGGGTTCGTCAACGACTCCGAAGGTGCCGAACTCCCGATCGGGATCCAGATGGTGATGCCGCGCGGTTCGGACATCGCGCTCATGACCATTGCCGCTGCGGCCGAGGCGGCACTCGGTATGGTCGAGCGGCGTGCACCCAGGACATCGGACTGATCGAGGTCTGACGCAACGGGGGGCCGGTGGGAGGCGGGTCCTGTACGTCGCCGGACTCGGGCGCAGTGGCAGCACCGTGCTCGGCCAGATCTTGGCCAGCACCGAGGGCTTCGTCCACGTCGGTGAGTTGAACCACCTGTGGGAGCACAACGTGCTCGGATGCCGACCGTGCGGCTGCGGGCGGGCAATCGCCGACTGTGCGTTCTGGAACGCCGTGTTCGAGCGGGCCTTCGGCGGCGCCAGCGAGACGTTGGCGCGCACGATGCTCGCCGCGCAGCGGTCGGTCCGGACGCGGAACACCGCGCAGATGCTGATGCCGCGCGCCCGGACCAAAATCGTCGGACGGATGGCCGACTACCTGACGAACATGAGCGCGCTCTACGACTCGATCGCTGCGGTGTCCGGCGCGCAGGTCGTCGTCGACAGTTCCAAGCACCCGTCGTACGGCTATCTGGTCGCGCAGGCGCCCGGGGTGGACCTGCGGGCCGTCCACCTGATCCGCGATCCGAGGGCGTCGGCGTATTCGTGGCTGCGCCGCTCGCACGCGTCGGTCGCGACCGAACATCCGGGCGAGCCCCCGATGCCGCGAGTTGCGCCGGCGCGCGCCGCGCTCACGTGGTGCACTTGGAACGCGGCGACGGAGTGGATGTGGCGGGGGAGCCACGATCGACTCGTCGTGCGCTACGAGGAGTTCGCGGCGGACCCGCAGGACAGCCTGCGCACGATTGTCGCGTTCGCGGGTTCGCCGGGCGCGGCGCTGCCGTTCGTGTCCGATCGGACCGTCGAGATCGCGGCGGGCCACACGGTGGCGGGGAACCCGATGCGCTTCGAGACCGGGACCGTCGACATTGTGGTGCAAAACGAGTGGATCGCCGAACTCGCACGCAGCTCGCGGGCGACCGTGACCGCGTTGTGCCTGCCGCTGTTGCGTCGCTACGGCTATCGCGTGCGCCGCGGTGCTCAGCCCGAGGCGAGCTTGCGCCAGAGCGTACGGTAGTTCGGGTATTCGAGATCGGGGTTGATGTAACCCGACTCGACCAGCGCACGGTGATAGCGCGGCAGGTGGAACATCGGCACACCCGAATCGACGTGGTGCGCGAGGTGCCAGCCGATGCGGTAGGGGACCATCAAGGCCCGCGCGACCAGGTGCTGTCGCACCGTATGGGTCGTGTCGCGGCGGTCGGATGCGCGCACCATGCCGCCGTGCTCGGCGATCGCCCTCAGCCGGTTGATCACCCGCCACACGGTGAGGTGCGGGATCCACCACAGCACGAGCCACAGCCACGGACGGCCGAACGCCGTCGCGACCGCGATGAGGACGAGCTGGCTGGCGACGATGCCCCACGCCTGGAAGCGGAGCGAACGATCCTCGGCGCGCAGTCCACGGAACAAGCCCTTGAACAGGGTCCAACCGGTGCGGCCGGTGATGTCGCGCGTGAGCTTGCGCCGGAAGCTCGCGCGCGAGATCGGGTAGCCGCGATAGAGCGGGATGTCGGGCTCGTTCGGCCCGAACTCCTCGCGGTGGTGTGCCATGTGACCGCGCCGGTAGGAGTCGATTGGGGTGAAGGTCGGGAAGCCGAGGAGCCAACGACCGACGAAGTCGTTGAGCGCGCGATTGCGGAACAGCAGCCGATGCGCGGCCTCGTGCATGAGCGCGGCGAACATCGCATGGCTGCGGCCTACCAGCACCACGGCGGCGATCCAGGCCGCGGGGTGCGCGATCCAGACGGCGGCGACGACGACGGCGATGGTCTGGACCCAGCAACTCAGCACCGCCGCGGCGTTGCGCAAGTTCGGGATGCGCCGCAACTCGTCGCGGTAGTCGCCGGTCGGGCGGCCGTCAGGGCGCAGCCGCGGGTCGACCGCGGGTCGCAGCGCGGCAGGGTTGGGCAACATCGGCGCGCGCGTCGTGTCGGGGCCGGTCTCCCCGGCGCGCGTCGCCTCGGCGACATCGGTACGGTCCATCTGGCTGTGCATATTACAATTCCATATCGGATGTCGCAACGACGTAATGAAGCGGGCTCGCCAGTTGTTTTCCCTGTGCGATTGTGTCGAGCCGGCCGGCCGGTACGTGCTCGCTGGTGCCGTGCCGTGCGGGACGCTGAGTCGGTTGCGGTGTCGTCGTGATGAGGTGGCGTCGGTGACGGGCGGGGCGGTGCGGCCGTTGTCGCCGCGCTCGATCGTGTTGAGTCTGCTGCTCGGTATGCGAACGCCGCGCCGAACGGGGGCCGAACTCGTCGCGTGGTGTGCGCTGTTCGGCGTGGCTGAAGGGACGGCGCGGGTCGCGTTGAGCCGGATGGTCGCCGCCGGTGAACTCCGCCTGGACGCGGGGAACTACGAACTCCGTGGTCGGATGCGATCGCGGCGCGCCGAGCAGGAGTTCGCCCTCGAACCCGCGATGCGCAACGACGACGGCGAGTGGGCGATGCTCGTCGTCGTGCACTCCGGTCGTGTTGCGCGCCTGCGCGCCGAGTTGCGGAGCGCGTTGCGCCACGCGCGGTTTGCCGAGCGACGCGAGGGCGTGTGGGTCCGACCGGCGAACCTGGTCCACGACCTCGCGCCCGTCGTTGCCGAACAGTGCGAGATGTACTGGGTGCGACCCGAGGCGCCGCGGGCACTCGCCGCGGAACTCTTTGCACCGAAACTCTGGGCGGCGACCGCGCGCGAATTCGGCACGTCGCTTCGGGCCGTGACGCGCGACCTGCCCCACGAGCGGGCGATCGCACCCGCGTTCGTCGAAGGTGCACGCACGGCGGCACACCTGCGGGCCGACCCGTTGCTCCCGCCGCCGTTGCTCCCGGCGCGCTGGCCGGGCGAACGGCTGAGGGTCGACTATCGCGAGTTCCAACGTGCGTTTCGCGACGCGATCCGATCGTGGTTCGCGACGCAGTAGATCGCAGTAACTTGCGCGGCCATGACAACGACCGCGTACCGATCCGACGAACTGCTCGCGACCGCCGAGGCACTGTTGCCCGACGTCGTCGCGATGCGGCGGCGCATCCACCGGCATCCCGAACAGGGCCTCGATCTGCCGCACACGCAGGCGGTCGTGCTCGAGGCGCTCGGGGGGCTCCCGCTCGCGGTGAGTACGGGTCGCGCCCTGACCTCGGTCGTCGCCGATCTCGAGGGCGGGCGAGGCGAAGGTCGCACGATCCTGCTGCGCGGCGACATGGACGCGCTGCCGATGCCCGAAGACACCGGTGCCGAGTTCGCGAGCGAGGTCGAGGGCACCATGCACGCCTGCGGCCATGACAGCCACACCGCAATGCTCGCAGGCGCCGCGCGTTTGCTCGCCGATCGGCGCGACGACTTCGCGGGACGAGTGCGCTTCATGTTCCAGCCGGGCGAGGAGGGCTACCACGGCGCGCGCTACATGATCGACGAGGGCGTGATCGATGGCGTCGACGCAGTGTTCGCGTTGCACGTCACGCCGAACGCGCCGAGCGGCGTCATCATCACCAAGGGCGGGCCGATCATGGCCGCCGCCAACGTGCTGCGGATCACGGTGACCGGGCAGGGCGGTCATGCGTCGAGTCCGTACCTCGCCAACGACCCAATGCCTGTCGCCGCCGAGATCGTGACCGCGCTGCAAGTCTTCACCACGCGCCGGATCAACACGTTCGATCCGGTGGTCATCACGATCACGAAGATCAGGGGCGGGACGACGAACAACGTCATTCCCGAGACCGTGCACCTCGAGGGCACCCTGCGTTCCGTCTCCGAGGGTTCGCGCAGCAAGGCGTTGCACGGGATCGAGCGGATCGTGCACAACATCGCCGCGGCCCACGAGATGGAGGCGACCTTCGAGCAGACGCCGGGATATCCGGTCGTCGTCAACAACCCCGACTTCGCCGACTTCACCCGTGCGGTCGCGGCTCGGGCGCTCGGAGACGATCACGTCGCCGAGATGCCCGCGCCCGTGATGGGTGCCGAGGACTTCTCGTACCTACTGAACGAGCGGCCCGGCGCCTTTGCCTACCTGGGAGTCTGCCCGCCGGGCGAATCGCCGGCACACGCGCACGGCTGCCACTCGAACCGGATGATGATCGACGAACCGGCGCTGCGCAACGGCATCGCCATGTACGCCGCCATCGCCCTCGACTACCTCACCACCCCCACCCACACCTGACTCAAACCACACCTGACCCAAACCACGGCTTCTTTCGCGAAAACCGCTGCCCTGACCCCCGCCCTGACCAACAGAGTCGCCTCAGGGTAGGGACCGAAGGATCCACTCGCTCAGGGTGACGTTGCGCATCGTCTCGTAGGGGATGAACTGCATTGTCGTGTCGAGCATCGTCTCGATGTTCGCCTTCATTCGTTCGTGGTCACCTTCACCGCAGAAGAACTGCATCGGGTCGGTGATGCTCGCGGCTGACGGCCACGCCTCCTCGACGATCGCGCGGTAGGGCGGCGCGCCGTCGGTGATCGCACGGAACACCGCGTTGCGCACGTATCGGGTACGAGGCTGGATCGCCTCGCTCATCGGTGATTGGCGCTCGTGCCAGAAGCGGATCCAGTCGTCGAACTCGAAGTCGGGGTGCTGCTCGAAGACCGCCACCGTGAGCGGTCCGGGCGAACGTTCGCCGTCGGGCCAGTCGCGCACTGCGGACCAGCAGTTGCCGCCGTAGTCGCGGTAGAGCGACTCGACGACGCTGTAGCCCGCGATCCGTTCGCACGCATCGCGCAGGATCGCCTCGACCGGTTCGCGGCGGTCATAGCAGTCGAGCCAGAGCGACACGATCGCCTGGATGGCAGGCTCACCCTCGGGTTGGGGCGCAGGTGGAGGGATCTGCGAGGCGTCGTCGTCGACGTCGATGGTGAGCATCGGGAGGTTGGTCGCGAGCAGCGCCGCGCCCACGTCGTCGACCATGAGTTCGCGCGCGCCGACCGGGTCGAGGTGGTCGGGCAACCAGCACAAATACATGAGCTTTTCCACGGGGCGGGAAGCTATCCTCACGCCCCCCGGACGGGTTCGGGGCGGTTAGCTCAGTTGGCTAGAGCGCGTCGTTCACACCGACGAGGTCGCTGGTTCGAGTCCAGTACCGCCCACTCCTCGCGTATTCGTCGCCGGCGCGACGTGGGTGGGTGTGGTTGGCGCCGGATGTGGTGCGTCGGGTCACCCGCGACCTGACGGAGCGGCCCGAGTTTCACGACGGGATCGCGATCCGGTACACGCGGCTTGCGGTGCCCGCGAACAAGGCGACCCGTTCGGCCGGAGAGCAACCGGATGTGAGCTTCTTGAACGCGTTCCACAACACGCGATACGAGAGCGAGAGGCGATCGACGGGGAAGTTCGACTCGAACATGCAGCGGTCCGCCCCGAAGCACTCGATCATGTGCTCGTACCACGGGCCTTGCGCGGCGACGAACTCGTCGCTCGTCGGCGGGCGGCGGGCGAGGTGCCAGCCGTAGCCGTTGTCGGGCATTGCCAAACCGCCGAGTTTCGCGACGACGTTGTCGCACCCGGCGATGTCGATGATGTCGCGCCTCCACTGCTCGAAGATCTCGCCGTCGCGCGACGTCGCGTAGCGACCGACGCCCAGTGGTGTGCCGAAGTGGTCGAGCACCATGACCGTGTCGGGCGAGGCGCGCGCAAGGTCGAGGAACTCGCGGTTCTGATAGTGGTAGTGCCACGAGTCGTAGGTGAGGCCGCGTTCGCCGAGTCGTCGCACGCCGGCCCGGAAAGCGGGGTCGGCGTGCTTGCCCGGCGGGTTGGTGCCCGCGATCATGAGCGCGTCCTGGTCGTCGGCGCGCGACAGCGCGTCGCGGATACCACGTAGCAGCCCACCGCTCGCCTCGGCGTGCGCGTCGAGGATCGCGTCGAGGTCGCGATGCGCGAGGTCGGCGTGCGCCACGATCCCCGCGATGAGGCCGCCGCTCGCCTCGGCCGCCTCGGCGACGAATGCGCTCTCGCCGACCGGCGCGAGGTGAGCGGGCACATCCATCCAGTAGGCGGCATGGCACTCGACGAACACCGTGCGTTCGACGCGGTGGCCGGAGCCGACATCGGCGCGCAGGTCCTCGAGGCCGTATGGAAGCGGCCCACCCGGCGGCCAGAGATGGTGGTGCGGATCGACGATCGCGACCTCGGGGTCGACGATCGCCTCTTCGACCTGTGCGAGCCAATCGGAGGTTCCCGGAGCTGGTTGCATCGCCGCAGTCTCCGGTTCGCGTGCGCGCTCCGCAACACCAGCGTCGGAGCACGAGGTCGTGATCGACGCGGCTGTGGGCATCCGTCGGGTGCTTCGGGTCGCTTGTCGCCTGCGTTCGGTCGGTGGGTGTGGGACCGGCCGGGTGTGGACCCTTCGGTCACTTGTGGGTGGCGGGGAGGCCCGTAGGCTCCGCACCCGATGCCGCCGGCCGAGGTCCCCGCACGAGCTCGGGTCGTGGTCATCGGGGGCGGCGTGATCGGCTGCTCGGTGGCGTACCACCTTGCGCACCTCGGTTGGACCGACTCGGTGCTCCTCGAACGAGACCAACTGACCTCGGGCACGACCTGGCATGCGGCCGGGCTGATGGTGACGTTCGGGTCGACCTCGCAGACCTCGACCGAACTGCGGCAGTACACCAAGGACCTCTACTCGCGCCTCGAGGCTGAGACCGGTCTCGCGACCGGCTTCGCGCCGATCGGTTTCGTCGAGGTCGCGGCGGACGAGGGTCGCCTCGAGGAGTACCGGCGGGTCGCTGCGTTCAACCGCTACCTCGGCGTCGACGTGCATGAGATCGACCCACGCGAAATCGCCAGACTGTTCCCGCTCGCCAAGACGGACGATCTGCTCGCCGGCTTCTACGTCCCCGACGACGGCAAGGTGAATCCAGTCGACTGCACGATGGCGATGGCGAAGGGTGCGC